>JAEEGL016314841.1_pt1 | contig 34699 bp, 26 predicted proteins | sample 9134231 | NCBI WGS metagenome assembly JAEEGL01 (sample SAMN16246548, study PRJNA631951) | gut metagenome | biome: gut microbiome; feature: rumen; material: fiber-attached | host: Bos | place: Iran: Karaj | collected 2018-10
ATTTGGGACGGCAAGCGAAGCGTACACAAAAACAGATTGCCGATGAGATAGGCGTGAGTCAGTCAACGGTCTCACGCGAGTTGAGACGTGGCAGCAAAGGACTCGGCGGCTACAACTGGCTTACAGCCCAGGAGAAGGCCGTGGCCTCGCGCAGCAACGATCACCTGCCGTGGACCGATATTACCAGCCATGGCGATGTGCGCATGATTGCCGCCAACAGCACCAATAAAACCTTCAAAGGCAGCAGCGGCGCTTTGGCGAGTATTAAGGTGAAAAGTGCGGCAGGCTTCAGTGGCGAGCACCAGATTCTCCTGAAGAATATTGTGTGCTCCGATGCCAATGCCGCACGTTACGCGCTGCCCGACGCCATTTGCCGCATTAATCATGTTGACAGCCTTCAGGGTGATGTGGATGGCAATGGCGAGGTGAACGGTACCGACCTGAACATCCTTATCAACATCATCCTTGGCAAGGACAACGCCGCCAACTACGATGGCCGCGCCAACGTCGACGGCAATGGCAGCGTCGACGGCAATGACCTCAACGCAATGATCAACATTCTCTTGGGAAAATAAACTTTAAGGATATTAAGGACATTATGGGCTCTAAGGACTTTTTGGTCTTTAGGGTCCTTAATGTTTTTATTGTCTTTATAGGCTCTAAGTGTCCCTGGTTTTGATTAATCATTGGGATTCTTGTTTATTTAAAAGTCTTTAAATTCGCGTTAAAAAAGGGGCTGGGAGAGGAAAAAGTGGGTTGTGGTGTTTCGGGTGTCGTGGAATAGTCGTAATTTTGTAAGTTTTTAAATACACAGTATGGACTATAAAGTGAATGCTACCGCGCCGGGCTCTGCCGCTCGTGCCGGACTGATTACGACCGACCACGGAACCATCGAGACACCCATCTTTATGCCGGTGGGCACGCTGGGTGCCGTGAAGGCTGTGCATATGACTGAGTTGCGCGACGACATTAAGGCGCAAATCATCCTTGGCAACACTTATCATTTGTATCTTCGCCCGGGCATGGACATCATTAGCCGTGCCGGAGGTCTGCATAAATTCAACGGCTGGGACCGCCCGATACTTACCGATAGCGGCGGCTTCCAGGTGTTCTCGTTGTCGGAGAACCGTAAGCTCAAGCCCGAGGGTGTGACCTTCCGTAGCCATATCGACGGCTCGAAGCACTTGTTTACGCCCGAGAATGTGGTTGACATTCAGCGCATAATCGGCAGCGACATTATGATGGCGCTCGATGAGTGTCCTCCGGGCACCAGCGATCGCGCCTACGCCGAGAAGTCGCTACGCCTGACGCAGCACTGGCTCGAGCGTGGCTGGAAGCACTTCAATGCCACGCAGCCGCACTATGGCCACCGCCAGGCCTATTTCCCCATTGTTCAGGGCTGCGTGTATAAGGACTTGCGACAGGATGCCGCCAAGCATGTGGCCGACTTGGGAGCCGACGGTAACGCTATCGGCGGCCTCGCTGTGGGTGAGCCCACCGAGGTGATGTACGACATGATTGAGGTGGTAAACGAGATTTTGCCGCAGGACAAGCCGCGCTACCTGATGGGCGTAGGCACTCCGGCCAACATCCTCGAGGCCATCGACCGCGGCGTGGACATGATGGACTGTGTGATGCCCACCCGCAACGGCCGCAACGGCATGCTGTTTACCCAGCACGGCATCATGAACATGCGCAACCTCAAGTGGGCCGACGACTTCTCGCCACTGCAAGAAGACGGCGCCAGCGTGGTCGACCGCCTCTACACCAAGGCTTACCTGCGCCACCTGTTCATCGCGCAGGAACTGCTCGCGCTGCAAATCGCCAGCATCCACAATCTTGCCTTCTACTTGTGGCTGGTGGGCGAGGCGCGCCGCCACATCATCGAGGGCGACTTCAAGTCGTGGAAAACCGACATGGTGGAGCGAGTGACCCGCCGCCTGTAACCGCTTATAACCGAATACGATGAGCGACGAAACTACACATATCCTGCCCGACGCACCCGAGGCCGCTGACGAGGCCACGAAGGTTGCCGACACCCCCGCTGAGGCACCTAAGGCCGAGAAGCCCGCGCGACGACCGCTGGTCAAGAAGTTCGATATCTACATTATCAAGAACTTCTTGGGCACCTATGTGTTTGCCATTCTGTTGCTGTTTGCCATCGTCATCATGTTTGACGTTAACGAGAAACTCGACGCCGTCATCAACGCCCCGTGGAAGGAGACAGTGTTCAAGTACTTCCTCAACTTCTTGCCCTTTGTGGCGAGCCAGTTCAGCCCCCTGTTCACGTTTATCGCGGTGATTTTCTTCACCTCGCGCCTGGCCGACCGCAGCGAGATTATCGCCATGCTCTCGAGCGGCATCAGTTTCAATCGCCTCGCCATCCCATACATCGTGAGTGCCGCGGTGATTGCCGCCAGCAGTTATGCGCTGTCGGCCTATGTGATTCCGCCCGCCAACGTCAAGCGCATCGAGTACACCAACCAATGGGTGAAAAACAAGGCGGTGGTGTATGCCGACAATGTGCAGATGCAGGTGCGCGAAGGCCTGATGGCCTACCTCTCGCGCTACGACAACACCACTCGCACTGGATTCCGCTTCAGTCTCGACGAGTACGACGGCAAGAAACTCAAGTCGCGCCTCACGGCCGAGAACGTGCGCTACGACAGCATCGGGCGCTGGACGCTGAAAAACTATGTCGACCGCAATTTCGACGGTCTGCACGAGACCATGACAACAGGGGCGTCGCTCGACACCCTGCTGGGCATTGAGCCGCGTGACTTCCTGATTTCGAAAAACGATGAGCAGACGCTCACCTCGCCCGAACTGAAATACTACATCGACCGGCAGAAGGCGCGTGGCGTAGGCAATATCAAGTCGTTCGAGATTGAGTATGAGCGTCGCTTGGCCATGACGGCGGCGGCATTTATCCTTACCATCATCGGACTCTCGCTGTCGTCGCGCAAGGTGAGGGGAGGCATGGGTAAAAACATTGCCATCGGTCTGTTGCTGAGTTTCTCCTACATCCTGTTTATGCAGGTGACCTCCACCTTTGCCATCTCGGGCTACACCTCGGCGCGCGTGGCGATGTGGATTCCCAACGTGCTCTATACAATCATCGCCGTCGTCCTCTACCGCCGCGCCATGCGGTGATGCCAGGGATGGTGACATGATTTTAAACAATGATGAAACACATTATTTATATAATTGTTGCATGCTTGGCCGTCACGACAGCCCAAGCCCAGGTGATTACGCAACTCGCCAAGGAGGCCATGCAGATTCCTCGCGGCGACCGCCCCGACGATGACAAGGGTATCAACCAACTTGAGAAATACACGGTAAACGTCGACACCACGAGTGCCTATAATGCACTGCTCGACTCGGTGCAGCAAGCCACCGACGCACAGCAGTGGAGCCGCGCCGAGCAGTTTATCAAGCAGATGGTGGCCCTTGATCCCACCAATGTCAACAACTCGTTGCTGCTGTCGAACCTCGGCACAGTGCAGCGTATGCAAGGCAAATTCGACGACGCTCTGCGAAGTTACAACATGGCCCTCGACATGACGCCTAACGCTGTGGCGATACTTACCAACCGTGGCGTGCTGCACATTCAGCGCGGCGAACTTGACGCTGCCGATGCCGACTTGCAGCGCGTTGTGGAACGTGACGCCCAAAACGAGGAGGCTCTGTTCTGGCTTGCCTTCATCGCCATGAACCGCGGACAAGCCGATGTGGCAGCATCGCGCCTCGACGAAATCCTGGCTTTTAACCCGCGTTCGGTGCAGGCTCTCGAGGGGAAGGCCTTGTTGGCCAAAGCCACTGGTAATTACATCAATGCTTTAAGTTTGTACACTCAACTACTTGAAACTGCGCAAGATGCCGACTATTACGCTAATCGTGCCGACTGCGCTCTCATGTTGCGTAATCTGAGTCAAGCCAGCGAGGACATCCAGAGCGCGCTAAACATCAATCCCGATGATGGTTACCTGTACTTGCTGCGCGCCAAACTCAACAAGATGCGTTTTAACTTCGACGATATGGACCGCGACATAAAACTTGCTGAGCAACACGGCGTTGACCCTGAAGAGATACAAAATTCCTTGAAATAACGTTTTTTTGCATTGTCACTTCAGAATATTTTTGTAATTTTGCAGTGATGACATCAATTATTCAACACATCGAATATCAGATGACCCTGCACGACTGTGTGGTTGTGCCAGGGTGGGGTGCGTTGGTGGCCCAGCATACCCCCGCCAGTTATGATGCTGACGCACGCGTGTTTCGTTGTCCTCACCGCGCCATCGCCTTCAATGCGTCGGTCAATCACAACGACGGCTTGCTGGTGAACTCCATCATGCGCCGCGACGGCCTCACCTACGACAATGCCATGCGCACTATCGACGATCAGGTGAGCACCTATCGCCGCCAGATTGCGCAAGGCCGCGAGGTGGCTTTTGGCCGCTTGGGCGTGTTCAAGGCTGCGAAGGGTGGGGCAATGGAGTTTGTGCCCTTCGGCGGTGCCGGCCGCGACGAATACTTCGGTCTCGCCGACCTGCACGTGGCCACGCTTGAGCAGAAGTCGCAACCGCTGCCCGCCGCATCGACACAAGAACGTGCCCGCGACGAATTTATGCGCTATGTGAAACGCACATGGCAGGTTGCGGCATCGGTGGTGGTGCTCGTGGCGCTTACCATCATGCTAACAACGCCTCGTGTGGTCAATACCAACGATACTGTGCAGGCCTCGCTTAATGTGCCGGCAATCCATACTCCCGCCACTCCTGCCGCCCCCGCTGCACAACCGGTGACGCAACCCGCTGTGGAGCAAGGTCGCTACTATCTTGTGGTGTGCACAATGGGCAGCCAAAATCAAGCACAGAAGTTTATCAACCGTCATAATGCCGACTTCCAGGGCAACCTGCGTGTGTATCACCGTGGCCGTCACTACTTTGTGTACGTTGCCCGTGGCAATAACAAGGATGCGCTTCACGAGCAAATCCACAGTCTGCCCCCGAAGTACCACGACGCTTGGATAGCAGAGTAATTAACTCATCATAGAAGTGTATTTCCTCACTGCTGCCGGACAGCCGGAAGTGGTGAGGTTTTTTATTGTGTGATGGTGATTAAGGTATCGAACACTCGAGCAATCGAGCATTCGAGGGCTCGAGTGGTGGTGGAGGTTTGGGTTAGGTGTTGGTGGGCTTTATTGGCTCGACGTGCAGTGTGATGTGCGCGGCCTCGCCAAAGCGTTCTTTCAGTTTTTTCTCGATTTCTGTTGCGCGGTCGTGGGTATGGCGCAGCGTCAGGTCGCCATCCATGCGGATGTGTACCTCGATGGCTACGTTGTTGCCGATGCGGCGCGTGCGCAGGTTGTGCGGCTCTACGACATCGGGAAATGCGCGGATAATGTCCTCGATCTCGCGCTCGGTGTCCTGCGACAGCGAACTGTCGGTGAGTTCGCCGATGCTGGTTCGCAGCAGTCCCACAGCCACCTTGACGAGCATTCCGCCCACCACCACCGAGGCCAGCGGGTCGAGCACAGTCCAGCGCTGTCCGAGCAAGATGGCGCCCGCGATGCCGATAGTTGCGCCTATCGACGAGAGTGCGTCGCTGCGGTGATGCCAGGCATTGGCAATCAGTGCCTGCGACGACAGTGCCTTGCCGCGAATCACGGTGTAACGGTAAAGCGCCTCCTTGCAGAGCACCGAGAGCAGCGCGGCCCACAGCGCGAGCATGCCTGGGGCCTCGAGTTGCTCGCCTCGCAGCCAGTCGGCAATCTTCAGCACCCCTGACACGATGATGCCTGTGGCGGCGGCAATCAGCGCCAAACCTATGAAAAACGAGGCCAAGGTCTCGAATTTGCCGTGACCATAGTCATGCGATTCGTCCTGTGGCTTTGCGCTGATGCGCACAAATGCAATTACAATAATGTCGGTGATAAAGTCAGAGAGCGAGTGCACGGCATCGGCAATCATAGCCGAACTATGTCCCACAATACCAGCAATAAACTTGAATGTGAGCAGTGCAATGTTGCCAGCACTGCCCACAAGAGTCACTTTGTATATGTCGCGTTCTCTACTCATAAATCATATTGACTGGCAAAAATAAACTATTTTTTACTGATGTGCAAGAAACTCGATATAAAAAGAATACTCATGCTCAACTTGCATTTATACGTGGGGTGGGAGTGTTTTTTGCGTGGTGGGTTGTGAGATTCGGCAGACTTTTGTAATTTTGCGAGGTTTTAGCCTTATGGCTTAACCATAACATGGATATTAACCTCAAAATAGAATAAAACTATGGCAAAACGCATTACCGACCGCGTGACGTGGGTCGGCAAAATTGACTGGGAATTGAAACATTTTCATGGCGAGGAACTGTCGACTCACCGTGGCTCGAGTTATAACGCCTATCTCGTTCGTGACGAGAAGGTTGCGCTCATCGACACTGTGTGGCGTCCTTACGACCGCGAGTTTGTGTCGCGCCTTAAGGAGGAAATCGACCTTCACGCCATCGACTATGTGATTATGAACCATAACGAGGTGGATCACAGCGGCGCCTTAGTGGAACTGCTGCGCGAAATCCCCGACGTGCCCATCTACTGCACGGCAAAGGGCGAGGCAATACTGCGCGGACAGTATCACGCCGACTGGAACTTTGTGCGCGTCAAGACGGGCGACACCCTGTGCTTGGGCGCCACCACGCTCACATTTATCGAGGCACCGATGTTGCACTGGCCCGACACCATGTTCACCTACATGAGCGGCGACAACATCCTGTTCTCGAACGACGGCTTCGGCCAGCACTATGCCAGCGAAAGCCTCTACAACGACTGCGTGGACCACGAGGAGATGATGTATGAGGCGTTGAAATACTACGTCAACATCCTCAACCCATTCAGCCCGATGGTGATGCGCAAAGTCAAGGAAATCTTAGGCATGGGGCTGAAAATCGACATGATTTGCCCCAGCCACGGCGTTGTGTGGAAAGAGCATCCAGAGCAGATTGTGGAGAAATATCTGCAGTGGGCCGATGCCTATCAAGAGGATCAGGTGATAATCGTCTACGACACCATGTGGCAGTCGACTCGCCTTATGGGCGAGGCCATCGCCGAAGGAATACGCGAAGTGAGTCCTTCCACCACGGTGAAACTGATGAATGCCGGCAAGGAGGACAAGAACGACATCCTCACCGAGGTGTTCCGCTCGCGTGCTCTGCTGCTTGGCTCACCCACCATCAACAATGGCTATGGCTATGGCGTGGCAGGCTTGCTCGAGATGATTCGTGGCCTCAAGTTCAAAAAGAAACACGCTGCCGCTTTCGGCTCCTACGGCTGGAGCGGCGAGGCCGTGAAGCAACTCAGCGAGCGCCTCGAACAGGCAGGCTTTGCTATGCTCAACGAGGGCCTGCGCATGGCTTGGGTGCCCGACGATGCTTCGTTGCAGCAGTGCCGCGACTATGGCCGCAATATTGCACAAGCACTTAACGCACAATAAATTATCCAATTCAACATATGAGTAGGAAACGAAAAGAGTTACCGATTGTCGAGAATTTTGAGATTACCGGTGTGGCTGCCGAGGGTAAGAGTTTGGGTCGCTGGAACGACCTGGTGACCTTTATCCCTTACGGCGCGCCTGGCGACATTGCCGATGTGAAAATCACTCGCAAGAAGCACAATTTTGCCGAGGGCACCATTGTCAAGATGGTTACTCCCAGCCCATTGCGCGTGGAGCCGGTGTGCGAGCACTTCGGCCTGTGCGGCGGTTGCAAGTGGCAACATTTGCCTTACGACTACCAGTTGAAGTGCAAACAACAGCAGGTGGTCGACGCCTTGCAGCGCATCGGCAAAGTGGAGATGCCTCCCATCAACACCATCTTGGGGTCGGAACACACGCTGCATTACCGCAACAAACTTGAGTTCACCTGCTCAAACCGCTGCTGGCTCACCGCCGAGCAACTGGCCACGGGCGAGCAGTTTGACCGCCACGCCGCCGGATTCCACATCCCTGGCGCTTTCGACAAGGTGCTTGACATAAAGCGCTGCTGGCTGCAGGACGACCTGTCGAACGAGATACGCCTGTTTGTGCGTCAGCATGCAATCGACATGGGATATTCGTTCTACGACATCCGTAACAATGCCGGTTTCTTGCGCATGATGATGGTGCGTATTGCCAGTACTGGCGAGGTGATGCTTGTGGTTGTTTTTGGCGAGGACAACAAAGTGGCCGTGAACGAGATGATGACAGCCATCAAAGAACGATTCCCGCAAATCACCAGCCTGATGTACGTCATCAATCTCAAGGTCAACGACTCACTTGCCGACCAGGACATCATCCTATTTTCCGGACGCGACTATATCGAGGAGGCGATGGAAGATCTGCGCTTCCGCGTTGGGCCAAAGTCGTTCTACCAGACCAATTCGCTCCAGGCTTACGAACTGTATAAGGTCGTGCGACGCATGGCGGCACTCACCGGCAATGAAATGGTCTACGACCTGTACACCGGCACCGGAACCATAGCCAATTTTGTGGCTCACCAGGCACGTCAAGTGGTTGGCATCGAATATGTTCCCGAGGCTATTGAGGATGCAAAACTCAACTCACGCGTCAATGGCATTGAAAATACCGAATTCATCGCTGGCGACATGAAAGACGTGCTTACCGACGACTTCGTGGCCCACCACGGCCGCCCGGAGGTGATGATTGTCGACCCGCCGCGCGCCGGAATGCACGAGGATGTTGTAAAAGTGATTCTCAATGCCGAGCCGCAGCGCATTGTGTATGTGAGTTGCAATCCTGCTACCCAGGCACGTGACCTTTCGATGCTCGACGCCAAATATCGCATTACTGAGATACAACCGGTGGATATGTTCCCACACACACATCACGTTGAAAACGTGGTGTCACTGCAACTGCGTTGATAATGAGTTGTTTGCGCCGACACATCGCCCTGCTTCTTGCGTTAGCCCTGCCTCTTGCAATGCTGGCGCAAGTGCTTACGCCACGCACTCGCCTGGCGTTGCAGCAGCAACCGTTGAAGCGAGTTGTGGCGAGCGCCAACACTCGTGTGCCGATGTTTATCACCGTTGACGACGATGATGCTTTGGCACGCCTCGCCGAGCAAGGGGTGACGCTGAATGCGCGTTTTGGTCGACTCTGCACCGCCCAGGTGCCGCTGCGCAGCGTTGGGGCACTGCCGGGCATTGCCGGGCTGCGTTCGGCACAGATAGCCACCACCATGTCGCTGAGCAACGACAGCGCACGCTTCTACAGCAACGTCGACGCGGCGCATGTGGGTACCGCCTTCGAATCGCCATATCTGGGCGAAGGCGTGCTTGTGGCGATTATCGACACCGGCATTGATTTCAACCATGTGAATTTTCGTGACGAGGATGGCAACTCGCGCGTCGAGGCCGTCTATATGCCCGATGACAGCATAGGCGTTGCGCCAGTGGTTGAGGGACTTACGTTGCCTGGCAGTTGCTACGAGAACCGTGAAGCAATAGCCGGCCTTACCACCGACACACCCAACGCCTCGCATGGCACCCACACAACCGGCACTGCGGCCGGCAGTTATCGTGGCAACGCTTACTACGGTGTGGCTCCACAAGCACGTCTGCTGCTGTGTGGACTCACCGAACTTTCCGACGTCAATATCGCCAATTCGCTCAAGTATATCGCCGACTTTGCCGACCGCAAACAAATGCCGGTGGTGGTCAACATGAGTTTTGGCAGTCACGAGGGCGCTCACGACGGCACGTCGCCACTGTGCCAGGTGTTTGACCAGGTGTCGGGTCCGGGGCGTATCTGCGTGATTTCGGCGGCAAACGATGGCCACCTGAAGATGCATCTGAGCCGCACATTCGGCACAGCCGACACGCTGCGCACAACCATTGCGTCAAACAGCAACCGCGGCGGTCGTCTGCCGGGTTATGTCTCGATTTGGTCCGATGACAATAGGGCTCACGACATGCGCTTGGCATTTGTCAACCGCAACACCGGCGAGGAGGTTTTTCACACGCCGTTTGTGTCGGAAACACCTACTGACTCGGTGCTCATCATTACCAGCGACGAACATCCCGAGATGGCGCCATATTTTACCGGAAAACTCCTCCTTGCCGCTGGCCTGGAGGACAATGGGAAATATCATTCGGTAGCCGAATTTGAACTGCAAGAAACCAGCAACGTCTACCGCTTGAGCCTGCAACTCACCGGACCGCGCGGCAGCAGTGCCCAAGCCTGGGTTGCAACAGGCAACGTGTTTACCCGCAGCAATATATCGGGTTATGAAACGGGTACTACCGTGGGCTCGATCAGCGACCTGTGCACTGGCGAGCAAGCCATCTCGGTGGGTGCTTATTGCTCCAAGTGCACTACACCGTTGGCCACAGGCGGCCTCTATTGGCACTCGCGCAGCACTCCGCCCGACATCGCTTATTTCTCGTCGTACGGACCAGATGCGCGCGGCATTTCGCGCCCCGAAATTTGCGCTCCAGGCTTGAGTATGGTATCCTCGGGCAATCGTTACGACACCAATCCGTCATCGTCGATAACAGGCACCGGGGCATTGGCTGAAATGGTGAACGAGGGTGGGGTGGATTACCCTTACGGCCCACAAGGTGGCACATCGATGTCGGCCCCCGTAGTTACCGGCACAATAGCATTGTGGCTTCAGGCCAATCCGCAACTAAGTCCTGCCACAGTGCGCGAGGTGCTGAAAAACACTGCGTTGCGCGACAGTTACGTCATTATGGGCGACGAGCAACGCTGGGGCTATGGCAAAATCGACGCCGAGGAGGGCCTGCGCTATCTCACTCAAACCGGAGTCGCCACAGTTGCCGCCAGCACAACACTGTTGCCGCCTCTGCGCGTTTACGACATGATGGGGCGCCTGGTGAGCGTTCTCGACAGCGAATCGGCTACGTCGGCGCTCGCTCCGGGCATCTACATGCTGGTTTCATCGCAAGGTGGCGCCAAGCGCATATGTATCACTAATTAGAACCAAAATACTACACAAATGTTTGACTATATCAAAGGCAGTATCGCCGAACTCAACCCCGCCTATGTCGTAATCGACAATCATGGTCTGGGCTACATGATAAACATCTCGCTGTCGAGTTACGACCAACTGGTAAAACTCGGCAACGATGCCACAGCGCATGTCTATGTCTACGAGGCTATCCGCGAGGATGCTCATGTGCTCTACGGTTTTACCACCAAGCGCGAGCGCGAACTCTTTGAACTGCTTATCAGTGTGAGCGGAGTCGGCCCCAACACGGCGCGCATGATTCTCTCGGCAGCCCCTGCCGACCAACTCGAGCAGGCCATTGCGTCGGGCAATGTGGCACTGCTCAAATCGGTCAAGGGCGTAGGTGGAAAGACGGCCCAACGAATCATTGTCGACCTGAAAGATAAAATAAATAGCACAGTAAATACGTTAATAGTTGGAACAAATGAACCGAAGAGCGAAATCTTCGACGAAGCATTGGCCGCCCTCACCATGCTGGGCTTCACCCAGCAGGCCTCGGTCAAGGCGTTGAAGAAACTCTTTGAGAAACAGCCTGATATCACCATCGAGCAAGCCATTAAGCAGGCTCTGAAGATGATGTAACAGCGCTGAGCAACTACACGTGGGCTCAAAAGGGCGTCACGCAACAGATGGCACATGGCATTGTGCCAAATGATGATTATTGTGTTAAAAAAATGAAAAAACTCGGTATTTGGTTTTGGGTATTGGCCTGCTGCATAGCGGTGGCCGCATTAACCAATCAGGAAGCACTGGCGCAGTACGTTAAGTCGCAACTGACGCCACCGCCCCCTGTACCCGACCGTACTGTGCCGACACAGCCGCAGCACTCGAAGCGCACATCGCCCAACGACACGCTGCATACCGACTTCCGCGTTCACAACACAATTCCCATCGGATATGACGATGTGATGGGCCAGGACGAGTACTCTATCGACTTGAAAACACCGTCGAACATCACCACTGAAGCCGAATATGACTACGAAACTGGCACCTACATTGTGCGCACCAAACTGGGCGAGAACGAAATAGTAACCCCATTTGTGCTCAGCCCTGCTGAGTACAACAATATTGCCATGCGGCAATCGATGATGGAGTATTACCGCCAAAAAAATGCCGAGAGTGCCGCCGAAAAAGAGAAAAATCCGTTCAACTTCTTGGATATGCAGTTCGGCCTTGGCCCGCTGGAAAGCATCTTTGGCCCTGGTGGTGTGCAACTTAAGACACAAGGCTCGGTCAACATTAGCATGGGTGTGAAGTCGAATAAGACCGATAACCCAGCCCTCTCAATGTCGGCACGCCGTAAGACCTACTTCGACTTCGACAACAAGATTCAGGCCAACATCAATGCGTCGGTCGGCGACAAGATGAAGTTCAACATGACTTACAACACCGACGCAACATTCGAATTCGACAACAAGAACCTCAAACTCGCATATGAGGGCAAGGAGGATGAAATTATCAAGAGCATCGAAGCCGGTAACGTGAGTATGACCACCGGCTCGTCGCTCATCCGAGGTAGCGCGGCGCTTTTTGGTATGAAGACCAAAATGCAGTTTGGCAAATTCACTGCCACCGCGTTGGTTTCGCAACAAAACAGTGAAACACAGTCGGTGAGCACACGCGGTGGAGCCCAAACCACCAACTTCTACATCACCGCCGACAAGTACGACCAGAACCGAAACTTCTTCCTGTCGCACTTCTTCCGCGATAACTACGACAACTGGTGCAGCCGCCTGCCTCTGGTGTCAAGTGGTGTAAATATCACCCGTATCGAGGTGTGGGTCACCAATAAGCGAGGCTCATTTAGCGAGTCGCGTAACATCATGGCATTTATGGATGTTGGTGAAACCGACCACATCTACAACAGCCACTGGCAGCCCTCGGCCGATAAGGCTCCGAGCAACCAGTCGAACAACATGCTCGACGAAATCAAGGAGCAATATCCCGACGCGCGCTACATCAGCCAGGCATCCACAGCCTTGCAGCCTCTGCAAGCCTATGAGTTTGAGGGTGGCCGCGATTATGAGAAGATTGAGAGTGCCCGCATTCTCAACTCATCGGAATATACACTGCATCCGTCGTTGGGTTACATCGAACTGAAAACGACACTTAACCCCGACGATGTGCTCGCCGTGGCTTTCCAATACACTTATCACGGACGCACTTACCAGGTGGGTGAGTTCTCGAGCGACGTTACCACCACCGACCAGTCGCTGTATGTGAAGATGCTTAAAGGCACCACTACGTCGCCCAACTTCCCCGTGTGGGACCTGATGATGAAAAACATCTACTCGCTTGGGGCAAACCAAATCTCGAAACAGAATTTCAAACTTAACATTAAGTACCTGAGTGACACCACCGGTACTGAACTTACCTATATCCCTGCTGGAAACATCAGCGGCAAGCCGTTACTGCAAGTGATGAATCTTGACCGACTCGATGCCAACAACGAGGCAAACATCGACGGACGCTTTGACTATGTCGAGGGTTACACCGTCAACAGTTCCACCGGTCGAATCATCTTCCCCGTTGTCGAGCCTTTCGGTACTCACCTGCGCAAGGCATTCAACGACAACACATTGGCCGACCGATACGTGTATCAAGAACTTTACGACTCAACGCTCACCGTGGCCCGTATGGCCCAGGATAAGAACAAGTTTGTGCTTGAGGGCGAATATCAGTCGTCGGCCGGCAACGTCATCAGGCTCAACGCCATGAATGTGCCGCGCGGATCGGTGGTCGTCACCGCCGGTGGTGTGACACTGACCGAAAACAGCGACTATACCGTCGATTACAACATGGGTACGGTAACCATCACCAACCAGAGCATCATTGACGCTGGAACAAACATCAATGTGTCGATGGAGAATCAGTCGATGTTCAGCACGCAACGAAAGACGCTGCTTGGCCTCGACCTTGATTATGCCTTCAACAAGAATTTCCATATCGGCGGTACCGTGATGCACTATGGTGAAAAGGCTCTTACCGAGAAAGTGTCGATTGGCGATGAGATTGTCAACAACACCATTTGGGGCGTTAACCTGAGTTACAACACCCGTTTCATGTGGCTCACCAACTTGCTCAATAAGATTCCCACGGTCAATGCCACGGCACCGTCGACACTGACCTTTAACGGCGAGTTTGCCCAACTCATCCCGCATCAGGCACGCACCGGTTCTAACCGCGGTAGTTCATATATCGACGATTTTGAATCGACACAGAGCGGTATCGACTTGCGCTCGCCTTACTCGTGGTTCCTGGCCTCGACGCCCTACGACAACACGTCGAGTGCCCTCTTCCCTGAGGCTTCCCTGAGCAATAATGTGGATTATGGCAAGAACCGCGCGCTCCTGTCGTGGTACTATATCGACCGCATGTTCACGCAGCGCAACTCGTCGTATGTGCCGGGATACATCAAAAACGACTTGGAGCAACTCTCCAACCCGTATGTGCGTGAGATTCCTTACAGCGAGGTGTTCCCCGGACGCGAACTCAACTATGGCGAGGCTTCGACCATTCAAACACTCAACCTCTCGTTCTATCCTCGCGAGCGTGGCCCGTATAACCTCGATGCCGAGAATATCGATGACGAGGGCTATCTGCTTAACCCCGAGAAGCGATGGGGCGGCATCATGCGCAAACTCGACAACACCAACTTTGAACAGTCGAATATCGAGTATATCCAGTTCTGGCTTCTCGACCCATTTATGGACCCCAACCTTAACAACCAGGACGGTGGTTACCTGTATTTCAACCTGGGCGAGATCAGCGAGGATATCCTGAAGGATGGACTCAAGTTCTATGAGAACAGTATCGGCACGAATATCGACTCGACCTACCTACGCGAGACAGTGTGGGGCAAGGTGTCGACACAGACGTCGATGACCTATGCCTTCGATACGGCCAATGGCTCGCGCATCGCACAGGATGTGGGCTTGAACGGCCTGCGCACCGAGGAGGAGATGACGTTTTCGACCTACAAGGAGTTTACCGACGCGTTGCGTCGTCGCCTGCCGGCCAACACGCTGGCTGTCATGCAGGAAGACCAGTTCTCGCCACTCAACGACCCCGCAAGCGACAACTACCACTTCTTCCGCGGTTACGACTACGACGAGCAGCGACTCAGCATCCTCGAGCGTTATAAGCACTACAACGGTACCGAGGGCAACTCGCTCTCGCAGGATGACGCCAGCGACGGACTCTATCAAAGTTCCCGCTCGGTGCCCGATGTGGAGGATATCAACCAGGACAACACGCTCAACGAGTATGAGCGCTATTTCCAATATCGCATTGCAATCCATCCCGACTCGCTCGAGGTGGGCCGCAATTACATCATCGACAAGCAACGCGCTCGCGTGAATACGCGCGACGGTAAGGTGCAAGAGGCAACTTGGTATCAGTTCAGCATACCTCTGCGCTCCTATGAGAAGAAGGTTGGCTCGATCAACGATTTCTCCACCATACGCTTCATGCGCATGTTTATGACGGGCTTCCGTGAGACCACCCACCTGCGTTTTGCCACGCTCGAACTCATGCGCGGCGAGTGGCGCAACTACGACTACAACCTGAACTCGCGCGGCGATATGCCCGCAACGGGTAGCGTTAACGTGAACACGGTGAACATCGAGGAGAATGCCTCGCGCGAGCCGGTGAACTACGTGCTGCCCCCGGGTGTGACGCGTATCGTTGACAGCGGACAGTCGCAAATCACGCAACTTAACGAGCAGTCGGTGCAAATCAAGGTCGACGGCTTGCAGGCTGGCGACGCACGCGCCGTGTATCGCAACACGCAACTCGACCTGCGCATCTACCAGCGTCTGCAGATGTTCCTGCATGCCGAGGCTCTCATCGGCGACAACTTGCTGCGCAGTGGCGAAGTGTCGGCATTTTTGCGACTTGGCTCTGACGTGAAGAACAACTATTATGAGTATGAGATTCCGTTGCAACTCACCGCTCCCGGCCACTACAACACCAATAGTGAGTCCGACCGCTTCAAAGTATGGCCCGAGGAGAACATGCTCGACCTCGACCTGGATGTGCTCACCACTGCCAAGAAGGAGCGCAATGCCGCCAAACTCGCCGGTGATGTCAGCGTGGCTTACAACCAGCGTTACACCACGCAAGACCCGAATATGCCTAACCACCGCGTGACGGTGATGGGTAATCCCTCGCTGGGCGACGTGCGCGTGATGATGATTGGTGTGCGCAACAATGCCTCCAGCGAGCGCAGTTGTGTCGTCTGGGCCGATGAGTTGCGTGTGACCGACTTCGACAACTCGGGCGGCTGGGCAGCAAAAGCCAATATGACCCTCAACCTCAGCGACGTGGCAACCGTCAACGTAGGCTTCCATAAGGAGACCTATGGCTTTGGTGGCGTCGACCAGTCGTTGGCGCAGCGTCGCCTCGACAACCTCGACCAGTACAATATCGCTGTGCAGGGCGATGCCGGACGTTTCTTGCCTGAAAAGGTGAAACTGAAAGCACCCATTTACTATAGTTACAACAACGAGAAGACCACGCCGAAGTACAACCCGCTCGACCAGGACATCCTCCTGCAGGACGCTATCGATATCTGCGAGAACGACCACCAGAAGGACTCTATCAACGAGTATGCCGTGACGCTGCGCACCACAAAGAGTTTCAGCATCTCGGGCTTGAAATTCGACGTTAAGAGCAAGAACCCCATGCCTTGGGATCCTGCCAACTTCACGTTCAGTTACTCGTTTAATAAGCAGCATCTCAACGACCCCAACAACGTCTACGAGAACACCAACGACTACCGTGGCAGTTTCCAGTACAACTGGACTCCTTACAACAAACCGTTCACGCCGTTCAAGAAGTTAATCAACGACAAGAACACCAGCATGAAGTTCTTCCGTGAGTGGGAGTTGCACTACTTGCCGGCCAACATTACGTTCGGCACCAATATGTCGCGATACTACTATGAGCAGCAAACGCGCAACGAGACGGGCATCGACGTCGAGTTGCCCGTGGCTGTAAGTAAGAACTTCCTGTGGGACCGCCAGTTTGCTATCACTTGGAATTTCACCAAGTCGCTCACGGCATCGTTCAATAGCAACACCACCGCGCACGTGCTCGAGCCGATTGGCCAGGTGAATAAAAAACTCTTCCCCGATGAGTACCGCGACTGGCGCGACTCGGTGATGCAATCGATACGCGACCTGGGTACGCCATGGGCTTACCGCCAGACATTCAACGCGTCGTATAAGGCGCCGTTCAACGCCATCCCCATCTTGAGTTTCATTACTGCCTCGGCAACCTATAATGCTACCTATAACTGGGACCGCGGCACGGTGATTGAGGATATCAACAGCGGTAACACCATCAGCAACCAGTCGTCGTTTAACATCGACACGCGCTTCTCGTTTGAGCAGTTGTACAACAAGGTAAACTACCTCAAGGAGGTGAACAAACGCTTTGGCAACAACAGCACTGGCAACAAGACTGAGAAGAAGGCTAAACCTAAGAAGTTTAACCGCACCTTCAAACTCTCGCCCGACAGTGCCATAACCGTGAAGCACAACATGAATGTGAAGAGCGTCAAGGCCTCGGCAACCACTACCGATAACAAGCCTTACGCGCTGAAATATAAAGTGGTGGATGCTAACAACATCCTCATCGAGAATCTTGACTCAATCAATATCAAACTCACCGTTAACGAGGTGCAAAAGACTCACGAAGGCTTCTGGTGGGACCTTGGACAATATGCGGCACGCTTCGCCATGAGTCTGCGCAGCGCTTCTGTGAAGTGGCGCAACACGCGGCAGATGTCGATTCCGCAGTTCGTTCCCGAGATTGGCGACGTGTTTGGCCAAAGCACACACTACGACGTTATGGCGCCGGGTCTCGACTTTGCCTTCGGCCTCGTGGATGAGAGTTATGTCGACCGCATCAAGGAGCGCGGTTGGCTGCTGGGCGACCAGTCGATGACCACACCGGCACTGTTTGCGCGCACCCAGGAGTTCAGCGCCGAGGTGCAACTTGAGCCGGTCCGCGGCCTTAAGATCACCCTCACGGGTAATCGTACCGACAACCGCACCAGCCAACTGCAGTTTATGTACGACGACATGACCACGCTGTACTCGGGTAGTTACACCAAGACGCACATGATGCTTGCGTCGGCATTGCGCTCAATCAGCGCCGACGACGGTTACCACAGTCAGGCATTCGACGACTTCTTGGCCAATATTCCCAAGATTGCCGCACGAATCCAGAACCAATATATCGGCACCACATATCCCGAGCGTGGCTTCTTTGCTGGCACCATCATGGCGGGCAACGAGTTTGATCCGTCACAGTCGCTGGTCAACACCGCCAGCAGCGATGTACTCATTCCGGCATTCTTGGCGGCCTATTCGGGCAAGAACCCCGACAAGATTGACCTCAATCCGTTCCCGAGCATTAAGGCAATCCTGCCCAACTGGCGCATCACATACGACGGCCTGACGAAGATTCCGTTCTTCAAGAAGTGGTTCAAGAGTTTCACGCTCACTCACGCTTACCAGTGTACATATGCGGTGGGGCAGTACAACTCGTTCACCGACTGGGTGTCGATTGGCAACGGCTTGGGATTCACCCAGGACGCTCTTAGTGGCGCCGCCATTCCCTCGAGCCCCTACAACATCTCGTCGGTTACTGTCACCGAGAAATTTGCTCCGCTCATCGGCATCAACGGCACACTCAACAATGGCATGACGCTCAACGTTGAGTATCGCGACGGTCGCACGCTGACGCTGAACTCGGCAGCCGGACAGTTGGTCGAGGCCATCACGCGCTCGTTTGTCGTAGGCATGTCGTATAAGATTGCCAACTTCTCGTCGGTGCTGAAACTCAAGGGCAAGGGCACAGGTGTGAGCAACGACCTGACGATGAACCTCGACATTCAGATGAACAACAACACGTCGCTCATCCGCAAAATCGAGAACAACACCGCTCAGGCCACCAACGGCACCAAGACCCTCGGCATCAACTTCAAGGCCAACTACCAACTCAGCAAGCGCGTCACTCTGGGAGCCTTCTTCGACCACCAGGTGAACACGCCGCTCGTCTCGGCGTCGGCTTATCCCACCACCAACACCAATGCCGGCCTGACGATGAACATGAGCCTCACACGCTAAGCAGATGACAGGTAACAGATTACAGATTACAGATAAGAGATAATAGATTTATCTGCAATGATTTAAGGACTCTAAGGGCTCAACTTTAGAGTCCTTAATGTTTATCCACGCGCCAACGTGCCCACTTTGTATCAGAAAATAAAATTGTTAGATTTGAATAGATTTGAAAGATTTACTGCGCTTCGCTTGCCCTGCGGGCTCCCGTTCGGTCGTGAGCACTTCGTGGTTCTCGTGCGGTAGCGCGACTCCCTTAAAACCGAATGGTCGTTGAATTGAAATTTTGGCGGTAGGGGATGTAGTAATGGCGAGCCGGGTGGGGTGGCTCGCCATTGCTGCTGCAGGGTGGGGCGATGCCCGGTTCTGCAGAAATGGTGGTTGGTTGATGAGCGTCAGAATCGGTAACTGAGGCCGAGGCTGAGCACGCCTTGGTCAACCTTGCGGATGATGGTGTGGCGATACTCAAAGGCTGCGCTGAAGTGGTCGTCGATAAGATACTCAGCGCCACCGCCCACGTTCAGACCGACATGGTTCTCCTCGTCGTTGTGGCCTTCGATTTTGTAATTCACCATAGTGTAGTTAAGACCTGCAAGAGGATAAAGAATCACCTTGTCCTGATAGACGGGAATCAAATAGTGGCCGTTAACGTTGACGTCCATCCAGTTGCTGTGGTGCTTCTTGAAGAAGAAGTTGGTGCTTACCTCACCACGAATTTGGTCCCATACGTTGTACTGGAAGTGTGCTCCCAAACCCATGTTCTCAATTCCGCTGCCATAGAGGATCTTTCCGCCGACAGCAGCAACGCCTTGCTCTGTTTGAGCCCACATCGCTCCACAGGTGAGCAATGCGGCACATACCAATGTAAGAAGTTTCTTCATAATGTTATTAAAATTATATGTGTGTATTCAATTTATTGGCAAAAATAGTTACTTTTCTTCATCTTACAAAATATTCGAGGCCTAAAACGCATGTTTTGGTCAAGAATCGCTGACTTTTCGTCAAAAATGGGTGGATTTGTTTGCAAAAGTTTACAAATATTGTGTAATTTTGTCGTGTGAATTTAAACGTGCTATTTTAATTCGCCGTGTGTAGATAACAGAAAAAATTTACTACTATGAAACGAATCATAATTACAATCGCGATGTCGCTGCTTGTGTGCTTGGCAGCCATCGCACAAAACCAGCACCGGGCTTATGTTAAGAGCCAGATTGATAAGTGGGGCTTGTGCCGCACGGTAGCAATCACCAAAAAGGGTGGTGCAGTTGCCATTACGCAAACAAATGCCTATACCGCCAGTGGCATCCCCAAGGCGATGGAGAAGGCGCTGAAACGTGCCAACGAGAAAGGCTATCAAATCGACGACGTGGTGCTCACTGACAAGGGCTCGTGGCTCGTGCTCTACGCCAATAACGGTGTTGACTGCGGCAAGGTGCCCAAGAACTTGGAGAACCAACTGCGCGCGCTCAACAAAGCCGGCGAGAAGATTACTTCGGTAACCTTTAACGATGCCGGCGAGTGGATTGTGGTGACCGCCACAAAGGCCGTTTGCTCTTACGACATCTATGACTGGATTGCCGACGGCGAGCAGAAATATGGCAAGTTGCTCACGGCTCACATCACCGGCAACGGCCTGGCCATGCGCTTCGAGCGAGGCTACAAATTTGACGGCGTCGTACCCGAAGCGTTGAAGGATCGCCTGAAAAGCACCAAAATCGACGTTTACCGCATCAAGTTCTGGAGCGACGGCACGTATTTCATTGCCGACCGCAAAGGCAACTATTCATATAAGTTATAATCCGGCTCACATAGCATTAAGCAATTACAACCATGAGCAAGAAAGAAAACCAAACCGCTATACTGCCGGTCGATACCGAGTTGCAGGGCGGTAAATATACCATCACGGGATTTATCTCGAGCGGTGGCTTCGGCAACACCTACATCGCCCACAACAACATGCTCGACATCGACGTGGCAATGAAGGAGTTCTTCATCAAGGGTATCAACAGCCGCACTTCCGACACGCGTTCGGTGGTGGTGAGCAATGAAACCAACGCAGCCCAGTTCAACGAACAACGCGAGAAGTTCAAGCGTGAGGCCCAGCGCATCAGCAAACTCGACAATCACCACATTGTGCGTGTGATGGACCTCTTCGAGGAGAACGGCACGGCATACTATGTGATGGAACTCATCCACGGCAAGTCGCTCAACGACATGGTGCTGCGTGCCGGCCGTCCGCTCAGCGAATCGGTGGTTCGCGTCTATCTGCCGCAAATTCTCGATGCCCTCGACGAGGTGCACAGCAAAAACATCTATCACCTTGACCTCAAGCCCGCCAACGTGCTTGTTGACCGCAATGGTCATATCAAGGTGATTGACTTCGGCGCAAGCAAGCAGTTGTCGTCGGTGAGCCACCAGTTTACCACCACCGCGGTCACCTATACGCCTGGTTATGCTCCCCGCGAGCAACTCGAGCACAACAGCAACAAGTTTGGTCCCTGGACCGACCTGTACTCGCTTGGCGCTACGCTGTATTTCTGCCTTACCGCGTGCGACCCACCATCGCAAACTGACATTATCGACTTGCGGCAAAAAGCGTTTAAATTCCCTGTCACTGTGTCGAACGACATGCGACAACTCATATTGTGGCTGATGAACGACCGTCGCACCAAGCGTCCGCAGAGCGTCGCCGCCGTGTATCAGGCACTGCGCACCTTTGCTCCGCTCGATATGCCCAGCACGTCGCCGTCGCAGCCACCAGTTCCCAACTCTGTGCCACCTTATGCCATATATGGCGGTGGTGAGCCTCAGGTACAAGCCCTGCAACAGGTGCCTGACTCAGGCCCAGCGCCCAGCCCTCAACCCAATTCTTCCCCCGTGCCCAATTCGCAACCGGTGAGCCAACCTGTCAGCCAGCCCGTAAGCCAACCGGTGAATCAGCAGGCTATACCTGTGGTCGACTCACGCGAGGTGTATTACGAGCCCTATAACGATGAGGAAGACGAGGAGAGTAAGTCGCGCAAGCGCAACATTATCGTTGCAGCCATCTCGGCCCTCGTGGCTGCTTTGGTGATACTTGCCATCGCTTTCTTTACTGGCGGCCCGAAGAATGTGAACAATGTTTCATTCACCCTTGCTAACGGTGAGCCTTATGTCTATTCAGGCACCGTCGACGATCACGGTGTGCCCAATGGCAACGGTGTGGCAAAGTTTGCCAACTCGACGAGTTATGAAGGCCAGTTTAACCACGGTGTGATGCAAGGCGACAGCGTGACGTATAAAACGCTTGAATGGACTTTCGTGGGCGCCATGTACGACAACAAGTTCTTGAATGGCACCCTCACTTATGCCGATGGTTCCTACTTCAAGGGCACTTTCGACGGCTTCAAGCCTGCCGACGGCACTTACTATAACGCCGACGGCACCCAGAAGAAGAAACGATAATCTCAAATCGGTCATTAGAAATTATGTCAGAACAGAATTTGTTTTGAGAGTATTTCTGTTAGTGAAATCGAAGGCATAGCGGGCTATGGCGAGATTTCAGTGGCGGCAAGACGCCGAAACAAAACTGTTATGATATAATTAGGAAAAAAATAAGATAACTCCGTTCTAATGACCGATTTGGGATAAACGACATAACATAAAATAGCAATGATAGCAACTGTACCAGATACGGTTGCTATCATTGCTATAATTGGTATATGCTATTGCGAGTTACTTCAGGGCCATCCAGCGTGCCTCGCTCACGAGTTGCTCATAGGCCATGACGCCTTGCTGATTCAATTCGACAGTGCGCCAACTGCCGTCGGGAGTAATCATGCGCACGTGGCTGTCGTCGACGAAACTCATAAACTTATATTCCGAGCCGTTGGTCTCGAGCGACCACGAGCGGTCGCTGGCGTCGAAGTTGAAGCGTACAACGCTCTTGTCGCTCAAGTTGGTGATGGTGTAGCCAGTGGCATCGCTCTGTACAAGGTATTGCGCATCCTTGCCGTCGACAACCTTGGTCTCGCTAACAACAGGATTCTCGCCCGTCCAAAACTCAATGGAGTTGAGCACCAGCATGTCGGCTGCCAAAGTGAGTTCATACACTGGCAGCACCCAGAATGCAAAGAACACCAACTCGTTGACGTACTTGTTGCCCACTTCGCGATTCCACGTCAGCACCTTGTTGGTGAGTGAGAAACTGCCAAGGCACGACTGCAGTGGCATGGAGAGTGCAAGTGCAATAAGTACTGTGCAAGTTAAATGATATTTTTTCATTTCTGTTTTAATTATTTGGTTGATTGTCATTGTCTTGAGTGTTTTCGGCCTGTGAGGTGGGCAGTGTCACCTTGACAGGCGGCTTTGCGGGTATGGAGTCGGGCGGCAGCGGAGTTTCACCCTTCATGGGGAACTTGTTGCGGTAATAACGGTAACGCTGCTCGACCTTTGCCACATAATCCACCGTCTCACGCCCACGGAAGTAACCATAACGGCACACGCGGTCGTTATAGAACTGAGGATTTGATTTCCACAATATTGCTTCTTCGACGTTGCCGTCCCACACCTGTGGGTCCTTGTCGTATTTCCGAGCCAGCGCAATAGCGTCTAGCACATGGCCTAAACCGCCATTGTACGAAGCCAGGATGAACTTTACGCGCTCATTCTCATTAGCGATGAGTGGAGTGAATTTCTTAATCAGACTTTTAATTAGCAGTACGGCAGTGCTAATGTTGGCTTCAGGATCGGTGATTTTGTCCATCGACAGACCATAGTCCTTGGCCGTACTGGGCATAATCTGCATGATGCCGCGTGCTCCGGCCCACGATACGTCGTTGGGGTTGAAACGCGACTCGCAATATCCGATTGCCGCCAGCATACGCCAGTCCCAACCGATGGTGGCACTGTAGGCTTTAAACAGGCTGTCGTAAGGCGAGATGCCGCCCGGTGGTGTGCTGGGAAGCACAACAGTGGTGTCGTGGCTGCGATGCTTGCTCATCTCGAAATAGCGCCGTAACGCCGTCTTTGAGTAGGCTTGTGCGTTGCCCGAGTTTGCCCAGTTGTTGATGCTGTCGGCAAGCCACGCCTTGTCTTTTCCCACCGCCCACGACGAGCGTTGTGCGAAACTCACGGCCAGACTGATATCAATGCTGTCGTAGTAAGTGTGGTTGAATTGCGCTATGTCGCTGTCGACCACAGTGAGCGGCAGTTTGTGGTCCGACACCATGGCAATCAGGTCCTCGGGCATGAGCGTATCGGTGTTGATTGGGTGAATTTTGATTCCACCACCCAACTCACTGTCGAGGTTCCGCAACCGCGACTCATATTTTGAGCCGCGCTCCACGTATATGTCGCGTCCCACCAATTGTGTGACGTCGGTAATCACGCTGTCGCCGCTATGCTGGATGAGCACCTGGTGCGTCTCGTTGACGGCGCCACAACCCAGAACACGTTTTTTGAATTCTGCTGTGTGTGGTACCTCGCATGCTATGATGTCGATAGAGTCTTGCTCGAGCAACCCGATAAGCGCCTGTATGTTAGGCGCCACGCGAAAGCGCAGTGCGATGCCTTTGTCGCGGGCAAAGTCGGTGATACGGTCGAAGTCGTAGCCCAACGTATCGCCGTGAAGGATGAAGAATCCGGTGGGGCTATAAAGCGTGCCCACCACCAGCGTGTCGGGGAGCGGGTGGGAGTGTGCTCCCTTGCCGCAACTTACCCACGACATCACCATCAATAGCCCAAGTGCCGCAACAAGTAATTTTCGCATCGTGTCAATATTCAAAAGTTCCGTATTCGCTCTTGATAGTCAACCGATTGGTATCGGCCGCTTCGACATGGCCAATCACTTGGGCCTCAATGCCAAAGTTTTCGGCGATGTCGATGATTGCCTGCGCATCCTTCGGCTCGACGTAGAGTTCCATGCGGTGCCCCATGTTGAACACCTTGTACATCTCGCTCCACGACGTGCCGCTGAGGCGCTGAATGAGTTGGAACAGAGGCGGTGTGGCAAACATATTGTCCTTCACCACATGTTTGCCCTCGACGAAATGCATCACCTTGGTCTGCGCACCGCCAGTGCAATGAACCATGCCGTGGATATTAGGCCGCATGACGTCAAGTACTCGCTTGATTACGGGCGCATAGGTGCGGGTGGGCGAGAGCACGAGCCGTCCGGCATCCAGGGGAACGCCCGGCACAGTGTCGGTCAGGCGGCATGTGCCGCTGTAAACGAGATCGGCGGGCATCCCCGGGTCGTAGGTCTCAGGATAGGCTTTGGCAACGTCGCCGCCGAATACGTCGTGACGCGCCGACGTCAGGCCATTGCTGCCCATGCCGCCGTTGTAGAAATGCTCATATTTTGCCTGGCCCGACGATGAAAGGCCAACAATCACGTCGCCTGCTGCGATGCGCGCATTGTCGATTACCTCGTCGCGGCGCATACGGCACGTGACGGTGCTGTCGACAATCACGGTGCGCACCAGGTCGCCCACGTCGGCCGTCTCGCCGCCAGTGAGCACAATGTCAACGCCCATGCTGCGAAGTTCGGCCAGGAAATCCTCGGTGCCGCCGATAATCGCGGCAATCACCTCGCCGGGAATCAGTCGCTTGTTGCGACCGATAGTCGACGACAGCAATATGCCACTTGTGGCACCCACACAAAGCAGGTCGTCGATATTCATCACTATTGCATCCTGCGCGATGCCGCGCCACACACTCAGGTCGCCCGTCTCGCGCCAATAGGCGTAGGCGAGCGACGATTTTGTGCCGGCACCGTCGGCATGCATGATGTTACAGTAATCTGGGTCACCGCCCAGCAGGTCGGGCATAATTTTACAGAAGGCCTGCGGAAACAGGCCCTTGTCGATGTCCTTAATGGCGTTGTGCACATCGTCTTTGCTGGCACTTACCCCACGGGCGTCGTAACGTTGTTGATTCATAGCAATAGATTATCCTTGGTTGTAAAACATCAATATCAAGTAGATGAGTACTGCGGGGGCCACCATGAGCAGGCTGTCGACGCGGTCGAGGATTCCGCCGTGTCCGGGCATCAGTTTGCCTGAGTCCTTCACACCGGCGGTGCGCTTAAAGAGCGACTCCACCAGGTCGCCAAAAGTGGCGGCTATCGACACTACCACGCTAAGCCCCACCCACAAAGTGAGGTCGGGCACCTGATAGATGTCGTTGAACCACTTGTCGATGGCAAATGCTGCTCCAATGCATGCGAGCAGTCCGCCAAAGAAGCCTTCCCACGACTTCTTGGGTGAGATGCGCTGAAACAAGCGATGCCGGCCAAGTGCCACGCCCACCAAGAACGCCCCAGTGTCGTTAATCCATATAAAGGTGAACAAGGCCAGCAGCATGCGCGGTGCTGTGATTGAGGCTATGACATTTAGCAAGCCAATGGGCACGGCAACATAGCACACGGCAAATAGCGACCGCTGAATGCTCGTGAGAGCGTTAAGTTGCGGGCGGTAAAGTTGCAAGATAAGGCGCAACACAATGTAGACACAAGGCGGAAGCAGCCACAAGTGGTGCTTTACTGCCGGGTCGCCCTCGAGATAAAACGCGAAAAACACAGCCACGCCACCGAGCATATCGAGCAACATGATGAGCCACGAGGTGGGCTCGCCAGTGTCGGTCATGTCGTTAATCTCTTTGATTCCCAGCACGATGATAGCCGAGAATACAATCCAATAAGTGATGGGGGAGTGGTCGAGCAACAGCAGCGACAGCACAATTAGGGCAACGTAGACGCTGCCCGAGGCCACGCGAGTTAATATATTCTTAATCATATCGTAACTATTGTCACTGCAAATTTACGGCATTTTTTTGGATTATCCCACTTCCGGCGCAAGTATTTTCTCAAGGCATCGTGCCTACGTGGCTACTGTGCGGGCAGCATCAGTCGCGGTCCCCGCCGGTTGGCGCGATAAATGGGGCTGAGGCACAGCCTGCCAACCTCGCGGCACGCCAGGGCTACCATGGGCCACGCTCCGTGCATTAATTTCAAGAGTGCTTGTGGCGGGTGATGAGGTGGTCGATGAGGGCGTATAGGGCTGTGGGGATGGCTGCAAACACCACGTTGACCAACAGGTTGCTGCCCTCGGGGTCGTCGTGCGGCAACAGCCGGCACCACGCAACACGCAACGTGAGCACCACCACGAAGACGATGGCGGCGCGCAACCACAAGTGTTCCTTGATGTGTTTCATTCTTTGTTATAATCGGCGTTGAGAACTTTCACAAAGCGCACTTGGCTGCGAAACACCGGAAATTTCATTGCCAGGATTATGCCGCTCTCGATGGTGGCATACACGTCGCGGTCGATGAGTGTGCGGTTGCAATCGACCCACACTGCCTCGTAATTGTCGATAAACGCTGTGCTGGTGAGGTGGCCCTTGCGCATACCTGTTTGCCACAGCGAGCGCTTAACCTGCGCACCGTCGATATAGATGATGTCGTAGCCGTCGTCGGTGGCTACCAGTGCCAGCGTATAGCGTCCGCCCAGACGCATCACCGTGTCGTCGAGATCGCGGTCTTGATATTTCCAATAGCCCTCAATGGGGTCGTTGCTGTTGGCGAAATACTCGTTGAGCGAGTCGAGGGTCCACTGGGTCGACAAGTCGACCGCTGCATTGCTGTCGTATTTCACCACCGAGCGTTCCACGGCCACTTCGGCACCAGCACCCACCACAATGCCGGCATGTACCGGCCCTGCAGGAAGTGTGCGTGGAAGGTCGAAAACGGTGTTGGGCTGATGTCGGCCTATTTTCACTACCGTGCGGTCGTCTTCAAGCGCGACCACGATGGTGTTGAAGTCGGTGTAGAGATCCACATCGTCGGTGAGTACGGTGGTGGCTATGGTGTCGGTGACTGAGGCGGTGATGTGAAGCACACGTGCGGTGAGTTCGCGGCGGTCGTTAATGTCGTCGTTAGGTGCGGTGTTGTCGCAGCAAAGCACTAACTCCCATCGCTCGGTGGCCGTCACATCCCAGGCCACACCCCAGGTTGGATGCTCGATGCGCTTCGAGCCGTCGGCAGCGGTCACGCGGTAACTTTTTCGCTCGGCGTTGTGGCGGTTGGCCAGGCGTGCCGTGTAACGATAGTTTGGCGAGGCAATGGCAGTGGTGTCGAGCCAAGTGATGCCTGGCCCAGCAGTATTGCATGCGATGACCAGCCAGTCGCCGTTAATGCCGTAGGTGTCGGCGGCCGCAATGTGTGGTGGTTGCGACATCAACGAGGCAAATCCGTTGGCGGCAATGCTGTAGCGTGTCACCGCATGAGCCGAGACGATTGCCGCAACAGCAAATAGAGCAAATAAGGTAATGCGTTTCATGCTCTTACATTTTTTGTCATGCAAAATTAGCATTTTTCCGGAGAATTTTTGTAATTTTGCAGAGTTTTTCAAGAAAATAAACTTTGGAAATAATTATTTCTCTAATTATAGGGTGCATTTCGATTGGCATAATCCTCTCGGCACCCATGGGACCAATAGGCATTCTATGCGTACAGCGGACCTTGAACAAGGGCCGCTTGGCAGGACTGCATACTGGCGTAGGCGCGTCGCTGAGCGACCTGTTCTATTGCTTGCTGGCAGGTATGGGTATGTCGATTATTACCGACTTTATCGCTACCAATGTCGATCTGCTGCAGGTGGTGGGTAGCATCATCCTGATTGTTTACGCTATCTACATGATTGTTCACAACCCCGTGAGCAAGGTAAAAAAAGACGTGCCTGAGGTCAACGACAAGTGGCGTGAGATTCTGTCGGGCTTCCTGCTCACGCTCTCTAACCCGCTGATCATCCTTCTTATTTTCCCGCTTTTCGCTCGATTCGGTTTCCCGCTGCCTGAGCATCATTGGTATCACATCATATTGGGTTACGCCCTGATTGTGTGCGGTGCTATGCTGTGGTGGTATGCCATTACATATATTGTCGACAAGGTGCGTTCGCGCTTTAATATCAATAGTATGTGGACCATCAACCGCATCATGGGCTCAATCCTGTTGCTGGTGTCGCTCTATGGTCTTGGCACTGGATTGTGGAGACTGCTCGTAACCTATCACGTGATTTAACGCGCCCCACGCTATGGACCGCTCACTCATTATTACCTATATGCCCGGCCTCGAGACAATGACGCTCGACGAGGCCAGCGACCTTGTGCTTCGTGCCTCGGCGCCGCACCCCATCGACTGCGTGTGCTGGCCCGACGCGGCGGCGTATGCCCCGCTGACGGCGTTTGCCGTCGCTCGCTCCGATAGCGCCCTTTACATCCGCTTCGACGTCAAGGATATGGGGCTGCGTGCCGTGGTCGACAGCGACCTGGGCCCCGTGGCGCAGGACAGTTGCGTGGAGTTCTTCGTGCAGGTGCCCGGCAGCGACGAGTATTGGAACTTTGAGTTCAACTGCATTGGCATGCTCAATGCCAGTCATCGTGTGGAGCGCGACAAACCCGCCCGCCTCACGGCGGAGCAGTTGGCGAGCGTCGAGCGCCTCAGCACGCTTGGCACACAGCCTTTTGCCGAGCGCGAAGGCATGCACGAATGGACGCTGACGGTGAAACTGCCGCTTGCGCTTCTGGGTCTCGACAGTAACAATCTGCCAGAGCAGTTGCGTGGTAACTTCTACAAGTGCGGCAGCGCAACCGCGCATCCCCACTATCTGGCATGGAACGAAGTCGACGGCGACACCCCCAACTTCCATCGCCCCGACTGCTTCGGCACTCTGTGGTTTTGATCCAATACACATTTTAAATGCATAATCCACATTTTATGGGCTGTTGTCATTGTTATGGCGGCAGTTTTTTTGCTCTATTTTCCATCATTGAGGGGAGGGGTAGGGACAAAAAAATAATCCTCGGCTCACGCCGGGGATTGCTTAACTAATTAACCTTCTAATACCATTAACATAAACCTTTGAAAGTGCGCAGCCGCCTCTCGGCGCCTGGAATTTCATAACCTTAAAAACTAATATTACTATGAAAACCGATGCAAATATATACACATTAATTGGAATGGCAATGACTTTGCCAAAAAAAGTGAGCATATTTAACATTTTTTGTGCAAACTGGGTGTATTTTATGGTGATTTTAAACGAAAGTAATCAAAAATTTGATAGAATATTGCGCGATATGTCAATCCGCTTACATGCCAATCGTGAAATGCGGCAAATATGCGATAAATAATTATGGATTTAACGCCCATAGCGATACTCTCAGCCACGATATGGGAGTGCGGATATTTATGATTTTGTGATAATGTTTATAGCAACTACAGAACCCATAGCGTTTGCAGCATCTATAGTGCTATTCTTTGGTGAGTGAGGGGTAGGGCGGTATCTCACTCAGAAAGGCATAGGTGCCCGTGGCGTAGTCGATGTGGCAGCAGTAGTGCTTTAGGCCGTTGCTCACCATCAGGTAACTGGCGTGAAGCACCATGTTGTAGCGCACAATCTGGTCGAAGGTGCGCTGCGTGATTGCAACCGACGGCGCCTTGTACTCCACGATGACCAGCGGCCGGCCGTGCGGGTCGGCCACAACGGTGTCGCAACGACGCTTGATGCCGTTCTGCGTAAGGCTGATTTCATTGCCCATCAACGCCACGGGATATTGCTTGTCGTGAATTAGGAACTCGACGAAATGCTGGCGCACCAACTCCTCAGGGGTGAGTGCGACAAAACGCTTGCGCAGACGGTCGAACACCATCGTGCTGCCGTCGCTCTTGCGGCGCGTGCGTAGCGGATATGGTGGCAAATTAAGTTGCATATTACTTGAAAATAGCGCTCGACAGGCGACGAAATGGGCGAAAAATTTGCATTTCATCGCGCCTTGTGCTAACTTTGCGGTGGCGAATTTACTCATTATTTTTTAAATCGCAGTTATTTTATGGCCGCAAAACGTGAAAATGTGACGTATTTCTCACTTCGCGCCGAGGTGCTGAAGGGCGAGTTCCGCCCTATTTATGTGCTTCAGGGCGAGGAGCCTTATTATATCGACCAACTCAGCGACCTGATCGTGGAGAAAGCCCTCGACGACAGCGAGCGCGACTTCAACCTGAACATTTACTACGGCAACGAGGCTGATGTGCGCGAGGTGATTGCCACCTGTCTGCAGTATCCGGCGTTTGCCCAGCGCCGCGTGGTGGTGCTTCGCGAGGCACAGTTGGTGCCCAAGCAATTAGGCAGCCACAAGAAAGACCTGGAACTTTTCAAGAACTATGCCGAGAAGCCACTCGGCACCACAGTGCTCGTGATTTGCCACAAGGGCGGCGCGATGGCCGCAAAGCCGTTTACCGACCAGTTGAAAGCCAGCAAAAGTGGCGTGGTGCTCGACTCGGCAAAGGTGCGCAAGGGGCGCGACCTGCAGGCGGTGATCAACAACTATGCCACTATGGTGGGGTGCAACATCGACGCCAAGTCGACCTCGATGCTTGCCGACAGCATCGGCAACGACCTGTCGCGGCTCTTTGGCGAACTCGACAAGTTGCGCATCATCGTGGGCGACACGATGAAGATCACCCCCGACATCATCGAGAAGAACATCGGCATCAGCAAGGACTTTAATAACTTTGAGTTGATCGACGCTCTGGTGGCGAAGAATCCGCTTAAAGTGTACCGCATCATTGAGTACTTTGAGAAGAATCCCAAAAATAACCCCGTGAACGTGACCATCTCGCAGTTGTTCTCGTTTTACTCCTCGCTGCTGCTCTATGTCACGGCCAAAAATCGCGACCAGCGTTCGCTGATGGACGTTGTGGGAGCCCGCGAAGCGTGGCAGATGCGAAAATATGAGGACGCGTCGCGCAACTATAGCAAGCGTGCCTGCGTCAACATCATCACCTTTATCCGCGAGTGCGACGTAAAGACTAAGGGAATAGGCTCACGCCAAGAACAGTACGCGCTGCTCAGCGAACTCATATACAAAATCCTCCACGCATAAAACTTCCTGGAACAATTTTGGTTTGTTCATCCGTTGTGCTTCATTTTCTTTTTATACTCAGAAATGGTCATGCCCGTCCATGACTTGAAGGCGTGTAAAAAGGCATTTGTGTCTTTATAGCCAAGCATCAAGGCCATTTCTTCGCTCGATTAATTTGTTGTTGAAAACCGCTAAAACAAATTACTCCAATTCATCTGCTGTTTCGAAGGCGTGTATCGTCCTGAAAAAAGTTTACAGACTTTTGCGACAACAATGACGGCTCAACATTACCCGTCATCTGTCAAATGAGAGTATAAATCTGTAAACTTTTTTCAGGACGATACAAATCAATGAATTAAAAATAGAAAATATGTTTGTTTAATTCGTTTAATTTGTTGACTAATAATTCATTTGCTTGATTTTGAAATCCCCCGAGAATCACTGGGTGCTCTCGGGAGAAATATGTTTTTAAAACCATAGTGTAATTCGCGTTGATAATCATTATTCTCAGTATCCTAAGCAAAAAACTTCACAAATGGGTTGATGTTGTCAAATATTGGTTGTAATTTTGCCAAGTCATCAGAGTTTCGTCCGTTTTGGAAACCAACACCAATTCTGGCGAAAACACCGTCTTGACAACAGATTGTCAACTTAAGCGCTGCTGAAATCAGGATTAATCACAACACATCACACGTCATTTTTTGTTATGGAAAAGTTCTATTTACTGAAAGGCAGAAAGAGAAAAGGGCCTTTTTTTGAGGACAAGTTGTTAAAGAATGGGATGACCCCCGACTCAATGGTGAGCCGCAACGGCAAAAAATGGATAAAGGCGAGTGAAGTACCTGCTTTGGCGAAGTATTTTCCACCGGAGCCACAGTTGGATGAACTGCCCTCTTATTATCAGCCGCCACAATACGATGAAACTCAGTTTCCCAGAAAACGCCCCAATGCTTCAGATTCCATTGAAGACTGCTTAAGCAAGTTCCTGGATTTTTCAGGCCGTGCACGACGTAGCGAGTTCTTTTGGTTTGCGCTATTCACGCTGGCATCGCCAATTTTTGGGTTGAAAAAAATACCATCGTTTATTTTCTTTTTTGGCGTAGGAACGTTTATTTGTCCTATGCCTATGATAGCGGTCACCGTTCGTCGTCTGCACGACACAAACCATAGCGGGTGGTGGCTTTATAGTTTTTTATTATTGATAGTGCTTTTTATCGCGACGAGTGTTTATGTCTCATATTGTGGAATGAATAGCATAACAAAAATCATATTGGATGTCTCTGATTATATTTTCGTGCCTCTTGCTGTTGTGTTGCTCGTTTTCTGTTGTCTCGACAGTGATAAGGGCGAAAACAAATATGGTCGTTCTCCGAAATATCAATAACTGTCCCACATTTTGAAATCTCCCCGAGAATCCTGGCGACTCTCGGGGTTACTCAAATGTCAGCCTGTCGGCAGCGCCAAGGGAGTTAATTCTTTTATGATAATTTGTGTAATTAGCATTGAAAACAACCAACGTAATTCGCATTTATGTGTTACGGATTCAGTTTTTACTTTGCACTACGCTCGCTATTTCGTGACGTTGACCTATGGTCGACTCTCGCTCGGAAAAACAAATAAATTTGGTTTTTCTCTCACTATTTCGTAACGTTGACCTTCGGTCGAAGTTACTTTCGCTCGGGAGAGCAAAATAAAAAAACAAGTTTTTTTCTTTGCACTCCGCTCGCTTATTCGTAACTTTGCACGCAATAAATTTGAAACACCTATAAAGAACTTGAATTATGTCGTTTATTGCCGATAGAGTGAAAATGGATGGACTCACTTTTGATGACGTCCTGCTGATTCCGGCTTACTCTGAAGTATTGCCGAAAGATGTGAACCTCACCACACGTTTCTCACGCAACATCACCCTGAATGTGCCGCTTATTTCGGCGGCCATGGACACCGTCACCGAGGCGCGCCTGGCCATCGCCATAGCGCGAGAGGGCGGTATGGGCGTGATACACAAAAACATGTCGATTGAAGAGCAGGCCCGCCAGGTTAAGATGGTGAAGCGTGCCGAGAACGGCATGATTTATGACCCGGTGACCATCAAGCGCGGTGCCACCGTTGGCGATGCGCTGCGCATGATGGAGGAATACCATATTGGTGGCGTGCCGGTTATCGACGACGACCGCCATTTGGTGGGCATAGTCACTAACCGTGACTTGCGCTTTGAGGCCGATATGCTTCGCCCCATCGACGAGGTGATGACCAGCGAGAACCTGGTGACCACGTCGCAGTCGACCAACCTCGAAGATGCCACAAAAATCCTGCAGAGCCACAAGATTGAGAAACTCCCCGTGGTCGACTCGATGGGCCGCTTGGTGGGCCTTGTGACCTACAAGGACATCGCCAAAGCCAAGGATAAGCCAAACGCATGCAAAGACAGTCTGGGTCGCCTGCGCGTTGCAGCGGGAATAGGTGTGACTGGCGACAGCATGGAGCGCGCCGAGGCGCTGGTGGCTGCTGGTGTCGACGCCATCGTCATCGACACGGCGCACGGCCACACGCGTGGCGTGGTGGATGTGCTTCGCAGGGTAAAGGACGCGTTTTCGCAAATCAACGTGGTGGTGGGCAATATCGCCACTGCCGACGCCGCG
>JAEEGL012068425.1_pt1 | contig 34698 bp, 13 predicted proteins | sample 9134231 | NCBI WGS metagenome assembly JAEEGL01 (sample SAMN16246548, study PRJNA631951) | gut metagenome | biome: gut microbiome; feature: rumen; material: fiber-attached | host: Bos | place: Iran: Karaj | collected 2018-10
CGCCATCAAGGACCGTCGTCTGCAAGGCGACCTCCTAGCCCTTGGCGCGAAATATGGTTATGCTTGGATCCTGGCACGCGATTGGCGCATCGAGGCTGAGGCTGGTGTGGCCGTCGGCTATGCCTGGTTCAAGGAATATGATTGTGATCACTGCGGCACCTATTATGGCAAGGGTGACCGTATCTTCCTCCTGCCCCAGCTGGGGATCAATGTAGTGTATATCATTAACTGACAATTAAAATAATAACAAATAAAAACTTTCGAAAGTATGAGTAAGATTAAAAAGTATGTTTTGCTATTCGCAGGACTCGTGACAGCCTTCACCGGCTTCACGTCATGTAAAAGCGATGCGTTGGAAGAGATTGATTTTGATTCTAACGAACAGGAGGAAACTCTAGGCAAGGCCATCAAGGCACAATTCACCATCTCTATCCCGATGTCAACGGGTAAAGCGACCAGACAGAGTGGCGATATTGTACAGAGTGACCCGAACATTACCAACTTCCGTGGTATCAACGAGATCAAACTCTATCCTTCTGCTCTCAAGTCGACGGAATTCCTAGGAACCACAGCTGACAACAGCAAGTTTATCGGAAGGAATATTGCCTTGTCTGAACTGATGATTCCTTATGTTGAGACGATTACCGCGAATTCCATACCGAAGCAAAAGCTCACGAAGGAGAGTAATTCTGTGTTGTATGGAGATGTCCAGTTGCAGATCGGTACGCGCTCTTTCCTCTTTTATGGTGCTGCCATAGCAAAAGATAAGCTCGCAAACTTTGAGTTAGATGATTACCAGCCTGCAGATAAGGTCGTGAATGGTCATTTGACGATTACAGGTCTTACTGATGAGAACGCTGATGTCTCGCAGTTCGAGTTCTCTCCCACACCGATTATTGATGCTACGGATGAAGATGCTGTGACGGCAAGAACAACCAAACAGACAGCCATTTGCAACTATCTGAAAAAGATTGCCGAGTCACAAGCAACCGTTGGGGGAAGCGTCGTCAAGTGGAGTGAGGTAACAGAAACAGCAAACAAAGGCCTGAAGGAACTCTTTGATGATTTCACAGGTAAGAAATCTGCTTCGGCCTATTATACGATGGCAGGCTCTTCCAAGAGTCTGGAAGCAGCAGTGGAAGACCTGTATTTCTCGCTGATCAACAATTCTCATGAGTTGGCTCAGGCCATCTGCAACAATATTTACACTGGTACAACAGATGAAAATGTCGAGGTGACCAATACCGATACCAAAAAGGAGTTGAAGTTTAAGGAAAGTGGAGCACTTTATGGTTTTCCTTCCATAACGGATAACTTGCCTGATGGCGCAGCCGTGATAACCTGGAATGGAACAGTGCCTTCGTATGCTGCCACGGGAGAATCTGGCCAATATGTGTCAACAGGAATGAATATATCCAATCTTTCTACCTTTGCTTATCCCGCCTGCCTCTATTACTGGGGAAAGAGCGATATCCTGACATCAGAGGATTCCAAGAAGGATCTCTTTGATGGAACAAACAACTGGGCTACTATTGCTACGGAAGATAATTATAAAAATGGCGATGCCATTACTTCCAAGACGCGTTCAGTGGTTCTCACAGCGCCGGTGAATTATGCTGTTGGCCGCCTGGACATAAGCGTAGTATACCCCTCTACTCAAACCCAATTCGAGGATAACGGAAAAGATAAAAAGAGTTGGGTAAACGTTGGTGACATTAAGTTGACGGGTATCATCATTGGTGGTCAGAAGCCTGTTGACTGGCAATTCCTTCAGAAGAAGGGCACAACAGACAACCCGGTCACTGAATATACGATCTATGACGACATTACAAAGTCTACTGCAAATACAAGCGGACTTCCTGTCGTGGTGGGAGATGATGATAATAAGAAAGCATATGTCAACCATACATTGGTCTTAGAGAGCGCAGGAAAAGTTGGCGATGTTGAGGACAAGGTCAATGTCGCTCTGGAGTTTGTCAATAATGGTCCTGACTTCTATGGCATCCACGGCATTATTCCCAAAGGAACAAAGTTCTATCTAGTCGGAAGTCTGGATGCAGGTAATGCTGCGGAAATTGCAAATAATAGTAATAATACTTCGTCATATAACAACACCGAAGGTAAGGTGTTCAAGCAGGACTATGTCACTTATGCCCAGTTTACAATAGCAAAACTGAAGAGTGCTTATAATACGATTCCCGACCTGCGCAATCCTGCTGTGGAACTTGGACTCTCCGTGGATTTAACTTGGCAGGACGGTATCACGTTTAAACATACTTTTGAATAATTTACTCTATACATATATACCATACAATCGAAATAAATAATAAAATACAACAGATATGAAAAAGAAGACTTTAGCCCTGATGAGTGCGATAGCACTGACAGGCATGTTGGGATTCAGCTCCTGCTCCACGAGCGAAGAGGAGGTCGTGAACAACCCTAATTACAACCCCCAGACGAACGAGGTGGTTACCAAGTTTGTCTTCAACGTGTCCACCGGAAATACCCCGACCCGCCAGTCGTCGGTAGCCACACAGGCCACTGCCTATGACTATTTTCGTGGTATTGACAATTGTGTACTCTACTCTCTGAAAGGTTCTGACGGCGAGCATGTTGCTGCAGCGACAAAGGCAGACAAGCGTTACGACATGTCGCAGATCCTGGCACCAAACACCATTGACGAGAACAATTCGAATCGTATCATCGAGACTTCGCTTCCGTTGAACACCACTGCGATGCTCTTCTATGGCAGGGCTATTCAGGGTGATGCGTACGGCTATCTCCACGATAGCAGCTGTGAGTTCGGAAAATTGGATATTTACGAACTGCCTGAGGACAATGACCTGAGTAAGGTGACGTTCGGCATGGGACGGCGACTGACTGAAACAAGCAAAGTGGAATATCATCAGGTGGAAGATATCCTTGCCGGCATCCTCACTGTCGTCATGAATTCTAACCTTGCTGGTGGCAACCATCTGGGCTTCGGCAAAAATGACCATCCTAATGGTGATGATGCAGTGACAAGCTATGGCTACGACATCACTGCTGAGATGTATCCAGAATTGACATGGGCCGACTATGCCAATGAGGACGGCAAAAGCCCAATGACTCCTTCGTATAAGCTGAGGGAACTGGAAAGGAAGCTTGCCAACGTCTATCGCGAGATGACCAATATCACAGAAGGTACGGGTGAGCTGCGTGCCGGTTCGGGCAAGGCCATCCAACTCATCATGCACGACCTGTGGGAAAACATCAACGAGGTGCGCTGTGCCACACCGACGGACGAACTGGAGGCTGTGGCAAAGTTCATGGCTGCAACTATCCATAGCAACATCCTGCGGTTCTTCAAGAACAGCTATATATCCTCGGAAGGACATGGACTTGAAGGAGTCGACTATCTTGACACGGAAACGATCGTAGACCACCTGAATCACTCTGAGTGGCCTGCCGGTTCCACCCATTCTACTTTCGAGCCTGTCTATATCAGCCTGATAGAGTTCCCTACCAGTTATAAGGTTCCTTTCGGTGCTGCCCATTTGAGATTTAACAAGACGGCACGACAGTTCAGCTATGTACAGGATTATAACACCAGTCTGATGGGCGACGATATAACGACCATCACTACAGATCCCATCACGGTTGAGAAATACTGCTATCCCCCCGAATTGCTCTACTTTGGAAATGGTCCTCTCCGTGTGACGAATGAAGAGAAAACGATTAGCCAATATCCTAATGGTGTGGCAAATTGGGATAGCGATAACAGCTGGACGTCTGATTGGGGCATCGGTCATGTCACCGCCGGTACTCAGGCTGTCGCCATGAAGAACGACGTGAACTACGGTACCGCACTGCTGAAGACTACCGTGCGCTATGGTACTACTCAGCTCAAGGACAACAACCACGCTATCCAGAAGAGGAAGAATCCTGACCTGCAGGATGGAGATGAGCCCGACAATACCATCACGGTGGGCGAGAATACCTTCAAACTCACAGGTATTATCATTGGTGGTATGCCGCAGCGCGTTGGCTGGGACTTCATCCCCAAGGCAGGTGCCAATTATAACTCTTACGTCTACGACCACGCCATCGTTGGTGAAGAAGTTGAAGAGGGCGGTGTGGCTATTCCAGCCTCTACCGAGCAGAGCACGCCGGCAAACTATACCCTGACATTCGACAATTATAAGAACGATGCGCATCAGGACAAGGTATATGTGGCTCTGGAGTTCCTTAATAATAGCGGTGAGAACTTCTTTGGCGAGCACAACATGATCCGTAATAACACCCATTTCTACCTCATCGGTGAGCTTGACCCGGAAAAGGATGGACTGGCTACCATCAAGTGGCCTGAGGAAGATAATCCTGTCAGGAATCATCCGCTGCCGCCATACAATGCCGACGGTACGAGCAAGAAGGTGGCTCGTGTGTTTATGCAGGACTACATGACTTCCGCAGATTTCGTCATCGGTGCGAACTCGCTGAAGCACGCCCTGCTCACCGTGCCCGACCTCCGCTACAGCTCGATGACACTCGGACTGTCTGTGGATATCAAGTGGAGTACTGGTCTGGACTTCACCAGCATCATCCTCGGTGGCAATTGATTGTTATTTCTGAATGAAGCGGCTGGAGATACTGATATCCGTCGTCTGTTGTCTGATAGGCGCAGGCACCCTGTCCTCATGTTCGATGATCGATGAGGATAGGAGCGACTGTGCCCCAGCCCCTGAACCTGAAAAGGAAAGTGAAGTGAACTATGAGCTGCGTCTGGTGACCAACATGACAACGGAGCTCGACACCAAGCTCTCTATGCAGACGGAGATAGGTCTCCATCATGCGTTGAAGAAGCATTTGGAGGGTATCTTCACTGACTTTGCCCACGATGTGGACCTCTCGTTCTACGACAATAAGGGTGACTCGATACGGTTACAGCATGACCAGCATATCATGGATGCCAGCCAGGCCAGCTATACACTCTATCTGCCCAAGCGCGAATATATGCATCTTGCAGCAGCCAACCTCCTGAATGACGATCAGGTGCAGTTGACGGATGATGAGCATTGCCATCCCTCAAAACTCAGACAGTTGGCCGCCGATACCATCAAGTCGCATACCACAGGCCTGTTTACGGCCCGCCTGCCGATGAACGTGCTGGAGGGTATTGACCAGGACTTCTACGTGAAGCTCTATATGGCTAATTGCGCTGCTGTACTCGTGGTTGACTCGCGAGGTCATGCCACAGAGGGCATGGAGGTGTTCAGTACAGGGTTCGGCACGGGTTTCAGTATCTGCGACAGCGCCTTTATCTATTCAGAGCGTCCTCCGATCGTACGTACCAACCTGGTTCAGGATGAGGAGGGTGGTAGTGAGATCGGTTTCTGTTGTGTGAACTTCCCATCGCGGGAGCCATCCACAACGAGGACGGTGATAGAGACCACAGAACCGTTTATCGCTCCCTCTGACGAGGAGTCGTTATGGGAGTTTCAGGTATATGTTCCCCAGCCGGAGACGGCCAGCACTCGTGGGTTCAGGCGTTTTACAAGGACGGTTCTCCACGTCAGAAGACCTCTCAGGGCAGGACAGTTGATGATCATCAAAGGCTGGATGGACGATGACGGAGGTATCAGGACTGCAAGTCAGTACGTGGGTGTCGATGTCACCCTCGACTGGAGCCCAGGCTGGCATTTTGATCCGGAATTCTAATTCGTGCGCGTACATTTTATATATAATAATGAGAGTAAAAGCACTACTTCCATATAAGGCAACGATACAAGGCAGTATCACAACGGTGATACCGTCGTTGTTGGTTGTTGTGTTTATGACCCTCTTCTCTGCCTGTCAGTCGGAAGAGACGACGGGCGACAGCGTGCATCAGACCAGTTTGGCTTTCCATGTGTCTACCAACAGGGTCGTAACCCGTATGTCGGATGCGGTCACGCAGCAGAAGGGAAAGGCATATCGTGGCATTAAGATGGACAAATTGTGGCTTTTCCCGTTCGACGCTAAAGGAACATCGTTAAGTGGCAATGTCATCAAGGTGCCTGCAGATATGAAGCAGAATGAGGATAATGAACTGAACTATTATCACGACAACTTCCCTGAGATACCCGTTAATACAAGCAGGTTCCTCTGCTATGCAAGGGCAAAAGTTCCAGAGGATGCCGATCCTGACGATCCATCCACCTCATTCACCTATGGATCGTTGCAACCGTCTATAACCGGCAGTGTCAGCTCGATAACGCCGACAACAGTCACCTTTACGCCAAAGGGGATAACCGCTTCTGTTCTTTCTGAGAATGGTTTGGAGGTCATCGCTTCTGAACCGACGGATGAAAACAACAAGAACAACGAAAATCGTTTCATCTATCCCCCGGAGCTCTATTATTATGCCTTCAGCACGATTAAGACGTCGTATAATCACCAGAAGAGCTATTATAACTTAGATTGGTCGGATGTGCTGAGCAGATATGAGAATGATGATGCCACATACGTAGGTGATGAGTCTTCCGTAGCCATCAAGGATCCCCTGCACTATGCTGTGGGATGCCTGCAGATAGAACTGGTAGCCAATCCAATATTGAAGGATGCAGTGGGCAAGGCTATTACGCTTTCTTCTGACGCCTTCCCGTTGACGGGTGTCTTTGTGACAGGCCAGTATGTGCAGAATTATGATTTTACGCCCGTTTCTTACGGCACCGATGAAGAGATGAAAGCCAATGAGAAGATTATCTACGACAAGGCGATAACAGGTGTTTCAATGGGCGGTTCCTTGGCCACTACGACGAAAGTATACTCGAATACATTGGTGCTTCAGACAAACGATGGCGAAGGCATCCGTTTCGCCTTGGAGTTCCAGAACAATAGCACACCCTTTACTGGATCCAATGGCACAGTAGCAGTTAATGGTAAGTTCTATTTGGTAGGAACCATCCAGGTGACTACAGGTCATGCCGGTGCTGAGGCGTACAAGAACCGTGTGTTCACGAAAGATTACATTACGCAGGGAATAGTAAAGATAGAAAGCCTGAAGCAGGCCTATACCTACCTGCCTGATCTGATGGATCCGCGTCTGGAGGTGACGCTCAAGCTTGAACCCAACTGGATACAGTCAACGACCACTAATGTACCGCTTTAATATTGAACATTGAATATTGAACATTGAACATTGAAGATTAGGGCTATCATAATAAGCGTTTGGATGTTTCTGCTGATGACAGTGCTCTTGACAGCGTGCAGCAGCAGTAAAGAGGAGGTTGTGCAGCCTGTCGAAGAGGACTGCTTCCTCGAAATTCCTATTTGTGCCCCTGAACGTCCTATTGTTACTCGAGGTGATGTGGGTGAGATTGCTTCTTCTGAGGCAGAACGGACGGTTCATAGTCTCCAAATATGGGTGTTTAAGTCGAAAGACGGTAGTCTGGTTTGCTATCGCAAACTCACGGATTTCACTTCACTGAATGCGGCGCCATCCTATCAGCAGACCTACAAGATGAAAGTTGACAGGACGTTTGCAGAAGTCCGCGATAATGTCGATATCTATGTGGTGGCAAATGCAGCAAGTTGCGGATTTTCTTCGTATGATGATGAAACAGATCGTGCCACATTAAACGGCGCCGTTATCGGAACTGATTATTTCGGAACTTCTTCGCTTATTTCCACTTCCGATATACAAACTAACGGCCTTCCTATGTCGGCTGTCCTGAAGAATCAGCCCATTTATGGTTCCTTTCCGGCCCTGCGCATCGGCAGTCAGGAGCAGCCTGCCGTCCTGGAACTTACCCGTGCCGTCTCGAAGCTCCGCTTTGTACTCTGCCAGAAAGAGGGAAATCAGAATTCCAATAAAAGCCTTGTTTCCATCGATGATATTAAGCTCCATCGTGGTCAGATTCCCAAGGAGACATACCTCATGCCGGGAACGACTACTTATCCTGCCAATTACTTTGTTGCTGATACTGAACCTTCTGATGAAATAAGTTTTGGCAGTGTGGCTCAAGATGCTATCCCAGAGGTTAAGGATCCTTTGGTGTATACATACGAGACCCAGGCGGCTCAGGATTATGAGAACTTGATTGACGCTGCTGTTAAAGGGGATATAGCATGGTTGAAGCAGTATGGTAATAAAAATAATATCGATGATTTGAAGAATCTGGACGACAATTCTCTTCCTCAGCTGAAACAGGTTGGCCTGACTTACCTTCGTGAGAGTGACAAGCAACTAACAGGAACCATTTCGTACACTTATAATGATAACAACACCCCCACAACTAAGGATGTTGCTTTCTCAATGGCGGGAGCTGGTGATTTCCTGCGTAACCATTCGTGGATAGTCTATATCTACTATATGGACTCAGAGATACATGTCCTGACTGTAACCCACATAGGCATGAAGAAATGGACGTCTGATGGCAATCCTGAAGACGCGACGTTTTACAATTGGTAGAATCAAGAAAGAATGAAGACGAAGCATATATATATAATAGGTGTCATCCTCTGTGCAGCAGTACAGTGGCTGTTCTGCGGTTGTTCCGACGACCAGCCGGATTCAGACAGCCGTCAGGACAAGCGTACCCACGAGCTTCGCCTGAGTCTCGGCACATCGCAGTATGACATGACCCGTGCTTCCGGGCTGCCCACCGATTTTGAACTCTATAACAACACTTCTTTACAACAACCCTTCTCACAGATTCAGGGCTATATGACCTACGATGAGGGAGGCTCTGACTATGTCTCCTGTGTCTTCGATTATACCAAGACTGCTGATGACAAACATACCTGGGGCTCCAGGGTTATCCTTAAGAAACTTAGTTCTGGCAACAAATACTACCTCTATGGCTATATGCCGAAGGAAGATGTGGGAAGTAATGTTGTGGTAACTCCATATGAAAACTCCTATGCGAAAGGTGCTGTACTGGTACTCAACGACCTGAATGCCGTTACGCCGAACGACATCTGTGTCATCGTGGGAGCCAAGGGATATCGTACTGATATTCCGGATATGTCATCACGTTTGGGCGTCTTCGATTATGTTCCTGGTACTGATTCCGGAGAAGACGGCGACAACCTTTATCTGCTCGTAGACCATATCTATGCCGGGTTGAAGTTCGAAATGAAATTAGGTATGACATATAGCCAGCTACGCGGCATCAAGATAAAGAGCATTACATTGATACCGGAAAACGGATCGAATAATGTCATTGAGACGGTCAATGCCACAGTGACCATTGTGGCCAATACGCACAATGAGAATCCTATCGTGCCTAAATACACAGGTGAACACGTCAATATCAGTGGCAATGTGACGTTTAAAAACAGCAAGACCGGCAAGAATCCCAAACCCGCAGTGATCTACGATGGTGAGGGAAAGGACCTGACGACTACAGCCCAGGAATTCCTGGCGTGCTTCTGCCCATCGACCAACTCGAAGTTCATATTGGAGACCAAATACGATGTCTATGACCGTAAGGGCAATCTGATCAGGGAGGATGAGACGGCGCGCAACGCCATCTCGCTGCAGTATAATCTGACATCCGGCCAGCAGCACACCGTCAAGATCACGGTGCAGCCCACCTTCCTGTATATGTTGTCTGAACCGGACTTAGACAATCCAACATTTAAGATAGAATGATGAGGAGATTGAAGACGAGATATATCATAATAAGCTTTCTGATGCTTCTGACCGCTACCATGGTCAAGGCGCAGATCAATATTCAGGGTAATGTCTATGGCGGCGCCCGACAGGCGAATGTCGGTGGCTCTACACATGTGGAGGTCGGTGCCCAGTACCGTGATGTCATCATCAATGCTGTCTTTGGCGGTAGCGACATCTCCGGAAACATCGGCAAGTCAAAAGCGGAAAACGACACGGAGAAAGATGCCAATGTCACCACTTACAAGGAAGCGACTGGCAAACATCTCTTCATAGGCCAGCTCTATGGAGGCGGCAATGGATACTATAATTATTCTGAGACCAAGAACGATAAAGACGAATATGTAGCTACAGACAAGGAGGATAACACCAATATCGTTGCCACGAGTACGGACAGGTTCGTCAAACCGGAACTTCAGACTGCTGCCGTCAACATCACCGGCGGTACTTTCGGTTATATCTATGGTGGTGGTAATGATGCGACCATCAAGGAACAGACAACGATAACCATTAACAATACAAGTGACCGTACAAAGATTGCGACCGAAACAGGTGGTTTGGCAGAACTGACTGTAGCCCGTCTGAAAGACATGGGCATTAATACTGAGTATTATAATAAGGCAAAGGATGCAGATAATAATATTAAATATTTCCTTATTTCCCGCGTCTTCGGAGGTAACAACAAGGCGGATATGGCGATTAAGCCTACCTGGAACCTGATGGCAGGAAGTATCGAAAATCTCTATAGTGGTGGTAATGAAGGTCGTATGACCAATCCGCAGGGACTGTTGTTAGATATTTCTGCTGACAGATATACAGCGGTTGCTGATGGAACAACACTGACTGCTGGCAAAAAGTATTATACTTCGAATACGGGGGCAGGCGAATTTACATCGAATGGAGAGGAAGTGGCTAATGCTGCTAATGAAAAGAACTACTATATTTTATTGGATCGTATCACCGTAGACAATGTCTATGGCGGTTGCCGCAAGGCCGATGTCCATCCCTTGTTGTCAAACGGTACCGATCCGGATACGAAGGATATCCAACTGACAGGAACAAGCTATAAGTTCCCCGCCGGTCTGCCAGCCCGTGTGGTCATCAATGGAGGTGATATCAACAACGTGTATGGCGGAAACGATGTGTCAGGTCGTGTCTATGGCGGTAATGCCATAGGTATTCATACCAATATCCGGGGAAACGTCTATGGTGGTGGCAACGGATCATACGCCTATACTGACAGGAGTGACTTTGAAAAGGATCTCTTGTATGGCGATTTCTATTATAATCCTGCCGATGTGTTGAGTAAGGCAGGTGTGACGCTGGCTTCTGATGTAACAGATGGTATGAAATCCGCTGAGGCACTGAATCTGTTCCGTCCTAATGCCGAGCAGGTGTCTATCCGTGTGTCAGGAACAAAAAGTAAGCCCGTCATCATCCATGGTTCTGTCTATTGCGGTGGTAACAGTGCCACCCTGAAGATGGATGAGGCCAAAGCCCTGGATAAGACCAATTATCCTAACTATCCGATGGTAGAGCTGAAAATCGGTTCACATACCACGATTGACAATGTGTTCCTCGGCAATAACGGTGAGAACATGGTGACAGAGGATATCTTGACGAAGTATGCCGGTAATGTTGCCGATGCCGACAACAAACCTCATGACTTCAGTTCGATGACACTGACCGACGCTAACGAGTTCGCGAAGTATATGGATGGCTGTGCCATGGATCTGATTCCCAGCGTGACCTTCGATAATGAAGATCGTGATGGTGTGGCTTATGAACCATATACCAGTTACATTGGATCGTTCTTCTGTGGCGGAAATAGAGGTAGTATGACCTATGCAGGCACCAACACCCAGGACTTCAGTGTGCCAGTTTATGTCTATACCAAGATTGTTGGCGGCTGTAACAATGCGGTCATAAAAGCGGGAGACTACAATGCCGACTACTTTGGTGGAATTAAAGGCTCAAGTAGTGAGCAGGGTGATGATGCCTATACCAATGCTGATGGCAGTATCAAGGATCGCCTGATTCTGAATTTCGGCGGAACTTATACGCCTCCTTCCACTGATGAATCCGAAAGCACCTCAACCACAACAGCCAAAATTGGCATCCAAATCAAGCCAATGAGGTGGAATTCTACGAATACGGCTCTTGAATGGAACACGGTTAAAAAAGACTATGATGAAAATGGCGCCCCAATCCCTGTAGCTTGGGATGATGATACTTGGGCTGCTACTGGGGCAGAAGGTGAAACGACAGCTGATATAACTCTCAATTCTACCATCAATCGTCGTTTCGATTTAGGAAACATTTATGGTGGCTGTTTCGATAGCGGTTATGTGAATGGCAATGTGGTCATTAACCTCAATGCAACAATTATTGACCGTGATAGTGTGTTTGACAAAGTAGCCACTAATGACGCCACAGGTGAAGCACTGTTGTACGGTCATAATGGTTACACGATTGTAAAAAAACGTTCTGGTGTTATCCTTGACGAGCAGGGTATGGACGTGTTGGGTAAGGCGCTCAATGTGTTTGGTGGTGGAAAAGGTAAGGATACCGAGATATGGGGTAGTACTACCATCAACCTCAGAAAAGGCTACACCTTCCAGATTTTCGGTGGTAGCCAGGAAGGTGCTATTGGTAAGGGTACATGGAATAAAGACACGAAGAAACTGGAATACGGAACAAAAGCTGATGAGAGGTATAGCTGTACCATTAACGTGCATGGTGAGCGTCCGGGTAAGTCGAAGAAAGACGACAGTCATCCGAGCATGGCTGAGGCCGAATTTATCTATGGCGGTAGTTTCGAGGGTATCATCATGGGAAATACCACCATCAACTTAGGTGACGGACGTGTCTTCAATACGTTTGCCGGCAGCTGTAATGCCGATATTCTCGGACATACGGAAACGCATATCGGTCAGTGGACGGATGCTAGTGGCAAGACCGTGACAGGTTTCCCATGGGTACGTGACCATCTGTATGGCGGCAATGACTTAGGTGGTGATATTAAGAGTTCTGTCGATTTCAAGAACCGTGTCCGTAACAATAATGTATTAGGTAAGGTGTACGACCAGAACACACTGAAAGCCAATGCCTATATAGAGTACATACAGGGTCGTGTGGATGCCATCTTCGGAGGTTGCTATGGTGATTACGACTATTCTGAAGGAGGAAGATACCACAGTCACATCACTACTACCGGTGTGCCTCATCTGGGTAATGCCTTCGTCAACTTCAGACCTGCAGAAAGCGTTACCAACAATGCCTCAAACAAGGTCAGCAGGATCTATGGTGCCGGACAGGGTCAGGCAGAAGAAGCCAATAAGGACAAGATGCAGGACGCCAGCTATGTGCTCATCGACATTCCTAACGGTGTGGCGAACTATGCTAACATGGAAATCTTCGGTGGCGGTGCCTACGGCGGTGTCGGTATGTATGTGGATCAGACTGCAGCGATCGCTCCAAAGGCCACGGCCACTATAGACCTTATCAATGGACAGGTGAAGGCAGCCTATGGTGCCAGTCACCATCAGGGTGTGACGCGCCGGACAATGGTCAACGTACCTACAGGATCGACCATCAATATCCAGAAAATTTTCGGTGGTGCCTACGGTGATGATAACAACTTTGCTTGTGATGCCTATGAGGCCAACGTCAACTATAGCAGTAGGGATGCCCGTGTGACCGGTGCCATCTATGGTGGTAACAACAATGCCCGCCGCACGCTGTATGGTTTTGTGAATATCAACGACACGGTATGGAGTAATAAGGCAAAAGGCTATCAGGCTACTGTCTACGGTGCCGGTTATGGTGTGAATACCTGGTCACAATATACGGAAGTCAATCTGAATTCTAAAGCCAATGTCTATGAGGTGTATGGTGGCGGAGAGAATGGTCAGGTGCTGAATACGGCCTCAGTTGCAGAATGGGAGAGTCGGGTTCCTGGCGAGTATGCAGCAAAGATAACTCAGTACGAATCAGATTTGACAGCTTATCAGACAGCCAGAACAGACTACGAGTCAGACATGGAAGCTTATCAGACAGCCAAAGCTGCTTATGATGCTGATCCTGAAGCCTATCTTGCCACTGAAGGCAATACAGTGCCTGTGGAGCCACTGGAGCCTATTGAACCAACAGCACCCATTAAACAGTTGGATATCTCCCTTGGTGGTGGCTATACCGACAATGGCCTTGCTAATGCCCTGACAGAAAAATATAGCAACAAGCTTAATCAGGTAGATACTTCAAGACCTGCGAAATATAACACTAACGTGCATATCCACACAGGTGCTACCGTGGAAGGCTATGCCTATGGTGGTGGTTTGGGTAATGGAAGAATCAAGTACAGCGGCAATGTGTATGGCACCACCTATATCGACCTTTTAGGCGGTAAGGTAAACAAAGACCTCTATGCTGCAGGAACTACCGGTGCCGTGAAGGACTCGCTTGGTGTAAAGAGTTTCGTTGCTAGCTCTACGGCCTATATCGAAGGTGGTACGGCACGTAACGTCTATGGTGGCGGCTGGAAAGGCAGCGTGGGCCAACATAATGGAGACATCACTCAATCGTATACTGATGATATCCCTGGCGAGACCCATGTCATCATCGGTAAGAAAAGTGTTACTAGCTTTACCGATGGACTCCCCGCCATTGAGCGTAATGCCTATGGCGGCGGCGAGGGTGGTGCTGTGTTCGGTACTACTAACCTGACCTTCTACAACGGCTATATCGGTTACCGGTATTTTGACAACCAGGCCAAGCTGGAAAAGAATAAGGGTGAGACCATGCCATATTATACCAGAAAAATTGGCGACTGGACGGGCTATTATCAGGAGAAACTGCACGACGAGACCTGGACGAAGGGTGACGGAACAAATCGCTTGAAGGACAGCGGTTGTATCTTTGGCGGCGGTTATATCGACAATAGTAGCGTGGATATAGCGAATGTCACAATGTATGAAGGTGTGGTGCGCAACTCCCTTTTCGGTGGCGGCGAGATTGCGGCCATCGGACGCGGTGTTGTGGAAGGCACATCCGCTGAGCGTGAGTTCAAGGGTATCTACAAGGCCGGTAAGACGAATGTGACGCTCTACGACGGTCATGTGCTACGTAATGTCTTTGGTGGCGGCCGTGGCTACAACAACCTTGGTGAACAGGGTAATCTTTATTCAGATGGTTATGTGTTCGGTCAGACTGAAGTGAACGTCTTTGGTGGTGAAATAGGAACTGACGAGGGTGTGGCCGAGGGCGATGGTAATGTATTCGGTGGTGGTGACATCGGATATGTCTACAGCGCATATGAGAAAAACGGAGGATTATGCGTTGGTCTGAAAGATGGCAAACGCTATGATGATGAGTGGGAAGGCTACTATTACAAAAAAGAAGGCGGTTCATACGTTGATGGTGTATATACTGGTGGCAATTGGTATATGGAGGGTGGAAACTACGTGCTTACTGAGGACTGCAAGGTACTGATTGAGCCCCATTGCAAGGTGACAACTGCTGTGACTATTGACAAGGACTATGCTGTAGGTGATTTCGTACCAACAGATGCCCTTAATACTTTAGGAAAGAAAACTAAAAAATCAGGAGACACCAATGACCCAGATATCAGATGGCAGTCTTTGTCCGATGACGGTATCATCATTCATAATGCCATTTTTGCCGGGGGTAATGTGTCGTCAGGTTCTGATAAGATCTATGCCAATGCCACGACCGTGTTCGGCAATGCCACTGCCTCTATCCACGATGTATTCCAGCGTGACTTGATCACCATCGGTACGGGTCATACAGGCGGACTCTATGGCGACGGCAACCTGACCTTCGTCGACGGCTACCGTGGTCTGAACATTACCAATTACGGAACAGACTACTATAATATTGACCCGGAAATATCGTTGGATGCTTATAATGGGCTTCCTGCTCGAGAGCAGGCCTATTATGAGCTGAGGTACAAATGCATACGGGAATGTACCGACAATGCCGGCAAGACTTACCATCCCGCATCGGATGACGTGAAGGCCTCGACCATCAGTGCCGACGAATTGTTGGCTCTGTTTGAAGGCATTAGCACTGATGAAGGTACGCCGATGCTCAATGCCATAGGAGAACCCGACAGTGGGTATTGGGTGGAGAATGGTGTCTGCTCACGCTATGCAGGACGTATCATGAACACCATCCAGCGTGCCGACTTCTGTGGCGTCTTCGGCAGCCGTATGGTGATGCAGGGAGCACAGGACCGTGTGCCCGAGATCGTAGACCATAACAACTATACCATCAACCGTGTACGTGAGGTGTCGCTCAATAAGAAGACGAGTGGCAGCACCGAACATGGCAACTATTTCGGTATCTATAATATCGTGCACTTCCTTGGTAACTTAACGAGTGATGTGGACTTTGGTAATGCAGAAGGAACAGAGGGTGATATTCGTACTTCTAACAATATCGATACGGGAACCTATGGACCGGACATAGATCCTGTAACGGAGCAACCTCTTAACCAGACCTTCTACCAGTGGAAAAAGGCACACAACAATGAGCGCAAGCGCAACAATGGTAACAGCCATAATCAGTTGGCATTGGCATCAGGGGTGTATCTGGAGATCATCGGAGAGAAGACAGAGCAGGAGGGTGATACGATATGGGGTCTGATAACGGGCGTGGTGGAACTCGACCTTATAAACGTGCAGACAGGTATAGGCGGCGGTTTCGTCTATGCCAAGAACGAGCACGGGAAGCGGAGTCCGAACACTTCTGCCAATTATGCCCCCCTGACAGCACTTAACAAGGATGCCATCACAAGAAGAAAATTCACCTATTCCACTACAGATGCTGATAAGGTGGCGTGGGAGACATCGGGCAACTTCGTGCACAGTACACAGACCATCATCGACGACTGTTATCCTATCAGCAGCCGGTATGCGGGGACGAATGCCGTCAAGGCCCACTACTGGTATATCAAGGGACAGGTCTATGTTTACGACCAGGTGATATCTGCCTATACAGGCGCACCTAATGCCTACAGTGAGGCGGTGAACATCCCGTTGACGATTACCGCCGCTTCGCATGGTACGATGAAACTGCTCGACGTGCGCACCAGCCGCTATGCCTACTATTCTACTTATAATGCAACGACGCAGAACAAGTTGGGCAAGGACGAAACGCTCGTTATCAACGAGACCAACTACCATATCAACGATCCTATCAGCTATTGGGACTGGTATCTGCTGAGTCCGGCAGAGAAGAATCTGTTCGTCGAAGAGACCTATACTACGATTGCAGAGTGTAAGATCGGTGAAATCACCTTCCCCAAGGATACGGTGCTGCTGCCGTCGGAGTACCTGGCATTGAAGAATGCCAATTCGAAAGTCTACCATGTGGGCAAGCAGGAGGATGTAGATTTTGATTTCGTGTTCCGTCAGTCTAACAATATGGGACATGATACTGGCTATATTTTGACCTATGACGTGACCAACCCAAGTGTGTGGAATGACTGGTACACACCTATCAGCGGCTCTGCTGCCAACAAGATACAGGTAGAGACAGATGGCTATAATGACGGACCTACCTACCAGCCAACGGCCAACGGACTGTATGGTCAGCACGAATATGAGGCAGGTGACATCATTTCAGAGAAGGTGTATACTACTTACCAAACGGCTAAGACAGCTCACGCAGGATCAATACCAAGTAGTGGTCAGGCAGAATTCGAACGTGCCTATATTGTGACCAAGGAGGTTTCACCTTCTGAAGGTAAGACATTCTATGAGGGTGCTTCTGTGTCAGAACATGCCGTTACTGCAGCAGAGTGGACAGCCATGACCGGTAGTGTTGCGGAGGCATTCGTCTGCACCAGTACCATCAAGTTCAGTGAGAAAGAGTATCTCTATATGAACACCCGGATGACGGCGGCAGAAAAGGCTCAGTATATAACAGACCATCCGAAATTTGCTAATGACATCAATAAAGTGGTGGTTCCCGCCTACTACTGTTATACCCGGGGACTCTATGGCGGTGACTACTATGAGGCTGGCAAGAACTATCGTGGCCTGGAGGCGTGGAGTTCGATGTCGGATAACGACAGGAAGAAGTTTGAGTTCAACTACGATGCCCTTGACCTGCTGATTGACCCGGACTACGGCAAACGGACGACGGATAGTGGCACCACTCAGCAGGCTGAAGGCGTGAAATACCAGTATGACGGAAAGAACTTTACAACTGAAACCCAGGCAAAGACCAACAAGGCCGGTTATTCGCTGATTAGTCATGTGGACTATACGGCCACGTATGACGGTGCGGAAAACCTGTCTTATACCGCTGATGATGGTACCTCGACAAATACAAACACGAGGAAGGAACTCACACGTACGGAGTTTGAGAGCCTTCCCAATGAGCGTCATCACTTTGCGCCTATTACCGTGTCTGGTGCAGGAAAGTATTATGTCGTCAACCAGACTTTCAATGATGGTAAGAATATCTATACGGTAGGAACGACCGTTTCGGCTGATACTTATACAGCCTTAGGCGACTATCATGACTACATCGATGAACTGACATTCGGTGAGGATGCGGAGGATACCTATTATTATTGTCGCGAAAAGTACACGGTAGGATCTGTCGGACAAAGCACCGTGACGGGTACTGATGACGTGACAGGTGCTTCTCATACGGGGACTTACGCAAGTGGAGCGGAGGTTCCTGTAGGATTGGTTATCAGTGAAGAGAACTATAAAAATCTGGTGAACAAACAGCTCAACTTCGTCATTCATGGTATAGCCCCTGTTGAGACCACGACGCTCTATGTATCGCGCAATTCGGATATCTTTGATCTCTCGCAAGACAGAATCATCACCGTTATCTATCAGTATGACTATGAGGAGAGCGACGAACAGGGATTGCATATCACGCCGGTCAGCGAGCGCCATGTTGTGAACATCCGCGTGAAGTTCAAGAGTGGTGTGCCGGAAGTGGAGGATATCACGGCTCCTCAGATCGTGCTGCCTGGTACAACCGTCTCACTCCGTGAACCGAATGTCAAGCCCGGTGCCTATGTAGTAAGCGGCGGCGGATGGGAGCTATTCGAGAAAGAGCGTGATGCCGAGAGTCATACCAACGGTATCGAGTATACCCCGGGAAGCAATCCATTGTATTGGTATCAGAATGGCTACTATGTGGCCTACTATGCCAAGTCTTACCTGGGCAAGACCTATTCCAACCACGTCCAGGTGAGCGTGGCCAACTACCATGACCTGGCAAAGGTGATGGGCGACGTGAACCATTACTATGTGGATAATCCTAAGGTAAAGCGCAACAGTAAAATCTACATCAATGACTACAGCGAGGATACGACTCCAAAGAACGGACTTGACCTGCTGAAGGACTTCTATGACTTGAGTCTGATTGCACCGACGTATGATGAAGAAACCGGTAACGTGAAACCTATTTCAGGTGGAAAGTTCGACGGACAGATGCCGGTGGATGAACATGTAAAGGGTGGCGCAGATCTTGAGTTCATCCTCCGTACGGATATCGACCATAGCAGCGCGAAATGGTCGCCCCTCGGTGATGCAACTCAGTGCTTCGCTGGTAACCTACATGGCGACGGACACTATATCAGCGGACTGAGCAATTCACTCTTCGGACATCTTTGCGGCAGTGTCTATAACCTCGGTGTCATCGGTCCGTTCAAGGGTGCCGGTATCGCAGAGACAGGTGATGGATATGTGGAGAACTGCTGGATCAAGAGCATCAGCACGGCGGCAAGGACCACAAAGCCTGTGTTCGGCAACCCAACGAAATTGGATGATACCACGCGTCCGCTCCGCATCGTGAACTGCTACTATGATGAGGAAGACAATGCTGCCAATAAGTACACCAATCACTCTGGCAGCTACGGCATACCGACCCGGAAGCCGGACAAGGCCTTCTATAATGGTGAGGTGGCATACAACCTGAACGGATTCTATCTGAACAAGCGTTATTACGATAATTCGTCTTGGACAGATACGAAGAATTCATATTATTACTTTGGACCTGATGACGATGGTAAGTTCTCCGAGACCCCGACAAAGGCATATTATCCTGATAATTATGGCTACTATCTGCTATATACGAATACGGTCACAAACAAGCAATACTTTGGCGGATATGTAGAGGACCGTTATTACAATGGTGACTTCATCTATGAAAACGGAGAGATTCCTGATGGTACTGATGAGCGGATCTATTACAATACCGAGACGGAAAGGACAGAATACTGTCCCGTCTGGCCCGATGACTACATCTTCTTCGGACAGGCCCTGAACTACGGACATGTTGACGGACAGACGCATCAGGATGTGCCGTCGAGCGTCATCAGGAGCGGTGGACGTATCTTGATTGGAGATGGTGCTAACCGTGTCTACCGTGCACCAGCCTACTTCCGCTCAAAGGATATGGGCGTAGCCCACTTCAATTCGAATGCCGTCTTTGCAAAGAGCAAGAAGGATGCTGCCAGCGTCGTGGCCTATAAGAATATGACTGCCATCGACTTCACAGGTGGAAATGGCGATATCACGCATACCTATACAAAGGGCGATGATACGTCTGTACCATACGACAAGATCAAAGAGAGTGCTGTCACTATCGGTGCCTTCTACCCGCCACTGCTCGACGATGACGGGCTGACAGGTTTCCAGAATGTGGACCTGACCAAGAACCTGCTCGTCTATACCGGTGCTCCCGGCACGACTGCTGCGGGAAAGACGGCCACGACAGTGAAGAACTCGCTGCATGACAACAGCTATGCGGAGACTCACAACAGCTATCGCACGGTGGACTTCTCTGACACAGAGAACATCAAGGGTCACTGGGTACAATTGTCAGGAGATGACTATCTGGCTACCACCGACCAGCAGCTGGTGGACAAGCAGGACTTCAATGCGCCTATTGCCTACGACTTTGACAGCGACCACCGTATGTGGTACCAGCGCGAGCCAGCCCGTTTCGTTGACCTCACGAAGGGATGGGAGGGCGTGAGCCTGCCGTTCACGGCGGAAATCGTGACGACCCAGGACAAGGGTGAGCTGACCCACTTCTATACGGGCAGTACCACCGGTCATGAATATTGGCTGCGTGAGTTCAAGGGCAATTTCGAACAGAAGAAAGACGAGAATAACAATGTCATACCTTCTGTCTATACAGCCAATTTCGAAAATCCGGCGGTTGGCACTAATGACAAGTACGTCACCAACACCTTCCTTTGGGACTACTATTACGTGGACAGCCATAATCATCAGGATATGCGGGATGATACCTATCAGACCTATTACAATAATCCACGCAATTACGAGAAATATCCTCGTCTGACAGCGGCTGTACCTTATCTCATCGGATTCCCCGGAGAAACCTATTATGAGTTTGACCTCAGCGGTAAATGGCTGGCTAATACGACGGGGGCAAGCAATCCGTTTGGCGTGAATGATGCCCAGGTGATCACCTTTGCATCAGCAACGAGTGCTCATATCGGTGTCAGCGATGGTGAGACGACGGCTGAGACGGCGGGCGTGACAGAACGATGTGCTGTCACGTCACCGAAGATTGACTTCACCTTCAAGCCAAGCTATATGAATGAATCGTTTGATGCAGGAACAGCTGGTGTGTATACGATGAAGATTGATGGCAGCAGCTATGTCAAGATACCTGCTACCACACCAGCAATAACGGAGGTATGGGCCTTCCGTCCTTACTTCACGGCATCTACGGTATCTGGCGTCCGTACCCGCAGCGTCGAACAGATTGAGTTCAGCAGACAAGACAACAAGTTCGGTGTTGAGGAACATGGCGACCCGACCCAGGAGGAAGTGGCCGGCAATCTGTTGGTCTATGCCAAGAAGCATAAGATTGTGGTGGAGTCGGCACTGAACTATATCACCGAGGTGCGTATTGTGAACATGGCGGGTATCACCGTTAATACCTTCTCTATCGAACCGGGTGAGACTGTCGAGACCCGCATCTACAATTCTGCCGTCTACATCGTCCAGACCACCGATGGCTTGTACAACAAGAAACTCGCGGTAAGGTAAATTGCATTTTGATAAAGACAGAACTACAGCAGATGCGAGTGTTGAGTGACGATGAAGGACGGAAATTATTAAAATGAACAAAATGACACAAGATATGACACGAAAGATGACGATGATAAAGAAAACCCTGTTGGTGGTGCTGACGGTGACCTTCGGCATTAACGTGTCGTTAGGACAAGGTACGGATTTTTCGGGAACGTATTATATTAACATGCCAGGAACTGGTTCCTACTCGGTAAATCCCGCAAGCAACTATTACCTATGCCCTACGGAAGGATGGTGTTATTATGTTTATGATGAAGAAAATAGTCTTGATAAGGTTCAAGCTGATGACAACGGACAACCGTTTCTCACAACTTATATATGTAGAGATGGTAAAAACGACGCCAAAGCTAAGTGGATTATACAGAAACACGAAACTGAAAACTACTATTACATCATTTATGCTAAAGACTCAGAAAACCTGAAATACTTGACATATAATGGGCAATTAGAAGGCTCAGACAATGAAAACCGTGTTCGTGTACACCTTGAGTCGACAATAACTGGCGACAACAACTTGTTTGCAATTACCAAGGCTGATGGCGGCTATTTTTTAATCTCTTCAAAAAATGATGCCGGTCAGTATCTTAATGTCACTGATGGTAACAAAAAATCTTATAAAGGCGATAAAGGAAAGGATGACGGACCAACTGGCTATAAAAACGTAGGTGGCATCATCGGCCGTTGGAATGACGACGTCAATACAAGCCGGTTTTATTTCGAAATACCAAGACCAACATTTAAGCTCATTAAAGAAAGCAATATAGAAAAAATAGAAATAACAGAAGCTCTTGAAGATGTAACTATTTATTATACGACAGATGGAAAAGACCCAGTCTTGCCTGCTGTAGGAGAGGATCCAACGGAACCAACTGTAAAATATACAAGCGCGATTCCTTTAAATACGAAAAAACAACTGTTGATTAAGTTAATTGCTACGAATAAAGATCATCACACGGTAAGTACTCCTATTGTGACTTATGTTTATACCAGAGACATTACATGGTCGGAAACTAGTTTTGTGTATAACGGCACAGCCCAAGTCCCCACTGTTACAAGTGTTAAATTAGGTGATGATGAGGTTGCAAATGAATATAAAATTAGCTGTAGTAATAATATTAATGTTGGAACCGCGAAATTAACGCTCGCAGATAAAACTGCGAACAATTTTTTAGTCGATGGCTATAAGAATTTTACAATCCAAAAGGCTCCGTTGACGATTATGGCTGATGCGAAAACGAAAGACTATCTTGATGACGATCCACAATTGACTTTTAGCGTAGAAGGTCTTCAAGGTGCGGATACGAAACAGATGGCAGTAACAAAATGTGACCTTCAGCGAGAAGCAGGGGAGGTGGTTGTTGATGGAGGATATGCAATCACTTCTAGTGAGACGACGACAAATGGAAATTATACAGGTACATTTGTTCCTTCGACATTTACCATTCAGCCAAAGAATTTTGGCACAGGAGGAACCCCACCGTCAGGTATTAGCGTCTATGTCAAAAAGAACAACGACGTAAATAATCCTTGGAGCGTCTCGGTGTATAATGGAAGTAAACTATTTCAGGCGAGTGACTTTACCTTCGCGGTAGAGGAGACGGAAACAGCCGGTAGCTATTTAGTAACCATAACAGGGAAAGCGCCCAATAGTACAGGTTATGCAACGAATCCATATACAAATTTTGAATTCCCAATCCGGATAAGCGATTCTGAAAAGGCAGCCCCATATTTCACAGGTGAGCAAGACATGAAGACCTCTTCAGAGATTAAACCATATATCGTGAACAAAGTCAATCCCTCTGTGGGAACGATATCTATTACTCCAATTAGTTATATTCCAAAGGGTGTTCCTGTTTTGTTGTTGACCAACGCTAATGCTTCAGGTTTGACGCTCTCACCGATGAATGAGGATGTAAGTATCTCAGACGTGACACTGAATAATAATAAGCTGATGTTTAGCTCAGATGGAGCAGTCCAAGTGGCAGATGCTCAGGCTTATCTTTATTATCTTAATAGCAACAATATTGGAGAGTTTGTGTTGACTACAGCAGGCTCTATTAAACAGAACAGGTTCTATCTATACAATCCGAATTTTAATGGAGAAACAGAAGTCCCTAATTCTGATCCAAATGAGGTCCCTGCACGTACACTGAAAATCATCAAGAATGAAACGACAGGTCTCTTTAAGTTAGTGAATGATAATCCTACAGATAACTTAAATGTTGGATGGTACACCCTCGATGGTCGCCGCCTCAGCGGCAAGCCCACAAAGAAGGGATTATACATTTATTACGGACGTAAAATGGTTGTTAAGTAAAACCACGAATAACAATATGACACAAGATATGAAACATACGATACGTTTCTTTTTTATATTAGTTGCACTTATAATGGGTGCGGCAGGAGAGATTAAGGCTATTACTGAAGCGGATATTTTCTTTAACTATGATAATACGAAAGGATCAGTCAGCGTAGCGGAGGGCGGTATAACGACTGTCGCTAGCGGAACAAAGGTCATGATAGTCGTAACGCCTAATGACGGTTACTCTATTTCTGCGGGTACCATCATTGTTGAAAAGATGATTAATCCCACAGATAAAGCCCCGAGACGTACGTCCGGCTTATCTGGCGACCTTGATGTCACCCATGAGGAATCAAACAATTATTCTTTCGTCATTCCTTCAGACTACGACGGTGCCTATGTCACCGTGAATTTCTACCAGACTCCTTCAGGTGGCTTTACAGCCATATCGTCGCTTTCGGAGATTACAGATTTAACTACAGGCAAATATGTATTAGCAGGCGACATTAATGCTTCTGGCAACATGTTGGGAGAGTTTAAAGGAGAACTCAATGGAAATAATCATACTATTTATGGTCTTCGGCATCCATTGTTTTCTTCTACTGATGGAGCAAAGATTTATAATTTGAACTTTAAAGATGTAAACATTACAAGTGGCGACAATGATGGTGACGCAGGTGTCATTACCGCGAAAGCAACAGGTGCGACACGCATTTATAACTGTGGTATTTTGCCTTCTGCAGCCCTTCGTGATGTCGACAATAATATCACAGGCTTTATAGGCAGTTCTGTCGGAGGCTCACGTTATGTCGGTGGTTTCGTGGGATTCCTTGACGGCGAGGCCCGTGTTATTAATTGTTTCAGTTATGCTGATATTACCGGTGGTAGTGATGTTGGTGGTATTGTGGGCTATAACAATTATGCAACAACATCTGAAACCAATAAACTCAAAACGATGGTGATGAATTGTATGTTTTATGGAGATATTACTGGCGGAACATCGATAGCCCCTATCTACAACGGAAAGGAGATTGTCAACAAGGATGCCAACGGCGTAGGCAACTATAACTATTTCCGTCTTGAGGCACCATACGTGAAACCTACCGGTGTTGTTTATAATGGTGCACTTGGTGCCGAAGACCGTTTTCTAAATCGTTTTGAGTTCTACCGTCACCTGCTTAACAGCCATCGTGAATTAGCTGGCTGGTGGGCTACCGGCACTTATAGTGGGGTCGCAATGCTCAAATGGGTACTGGAACCATCACAATTAGGCACGGCGACGCCCTATCCTATATTGAAGGAATCTGGCAAATATCCTTCCGTTGTCAATATTGATGTGAATCATTCTGATTTATACGAAGGCCGGGATCTGACCGTCGGACCTAAACTTGGTACGCTGTCGGTAACCATCCAAATGGGTAGTGGTGGCGCCGTGTACGGTCCTCCCACGGGGGCAGCCATCACCACTTCGAGTCTTACCCTCAACATCACCGACAAGGACCCAGACCACTTCAACTTTAACTATTATAAGGTACAGCTGCCCTACTACAACGACGTGGGCACGAAAAACTACAACGGCAACCGTGTGGTGACGGGATGGAAGATAGTCAAAATCAACGACAGCGAAACCGGCACAGGCTCTTACAGCACTGGCGAAGACGTGACCTATACTGACGGAGAGTTGACAGCAACCCCATATAATTTTGCCGATCGCAACTGCACCAACAAAGACCTCTACAGCCAGAGCGGGCGTGTCTTCAACCAGGGTGCCTATTGGGATGTACCATATGGTGTCACTGCCATCACCATCGAGCCCTACTGGGCTAAATGCACTTATCTGGCCGACGCCTACGCCGATGTGGTGTACAATACCGCTATGACTTCAGCCACCAATGTACCCAATGTCGGTGGCGGACAGATATACACCGATGGCAACAGCTATCCCATCGCTGGAGAGAACCAAAAGGTTTTCACCACCAAGGACAACGCTACCTCATCTAAGAACTCGGGACTTTATCAGGGGACGAGTGGTGCGGGTAGTCACACCGTTTATGATTATGCCGTGGTGCTTGTGGGCAATTATCATAATTATAATTCCATAGAAGCATCAATGGACAAGCCATACACAGTTACCTCTATCGACCTTGATTGCGACAATGAGCCAGACTACTCCTATATCCTGCGCTTCGACAGTCGTAAAAAAGTACATCCCGTGAGGGTTGACTTTATCAATATCCCCGGCCTCGGTATGGCACAAAAGTCCACAGGTGGTACGGGCACCTACAACTTCGGCATTATGCAGCCTAAAGGCTGGTTCGAGAGCACCAACACATCACTCTTCCGTGAGACGCAGTTCGAGTATGACAGTTCTGAAAGAATCGCAGCCCCCTACATTCTGCAGGGTGGCGTGATGGAGCAGTGGGTGAATGGGCAGAGTGCCGGCCATGCCAATTTGACCACCTATTTCCATGTGGGTGGCAACGTATGGTTCAAGGAGTTCCACCGCGGCACCCATCAGGACAAAGACTATGATGCCAACCATTCTCCCGTGTCGGTAACGGGCGGTGATTTCGACCAGTTCCACCTCACTGGTCTCTACACTGCCGCTGCAACCATCCGCGATGACAATGCCGAGTGCTACATCACAGGCGGCCGTTTCGGCCTAGTAGCAGGCACCGGCATGGACGGCATTGGCCACCCCACCAATCATACCAAAGGCAACATCACCTGGATTATCGACAATGCAGACATCAAGGAGTTCTACGCTGGCAGTTTCAACGCTGACAAACCTGCGCAAGGTAACCTCCACACCATCGTCAACGGTGGACATATCGACTTCTTCTGCGGCGGTCCCAAATTCGGCGATATGAACTCTGGGCGCACCGTCACCACCACGGCCACGGGCTGCACCTTTGGCACCTTCTTTGGGGCCGGCTACGGTGGCAATTCCTACAGCCGTCAGGCACCGTACAACCATAACAATATTGTGAACTTCCCCCATAGCACTAGTCAGGCAGGTAACCACTCTTCATGGAACAATTGGTTGGAGGCATACTACACTCAAGAATACAACAGTACCTACGGAGGCGTCTCCACCCAGTTTAACTACCAGTTCCTGCCCATGTCGGGCAATGCCGATAACTGTGCACGTATTTTTGTGGAATATGTGAAGTTCTCGCTGGCCACCACGCACAGCGTTACCTCCACTCTGACGGGATGTACCATTACAGGCAATTTCTATGGCGGTGGCAGCCTCGGCAAAGTTGACGGCAATGTCACCTCTACGCTTACTAATTGTACGGTTAATGGTAGTGTGTTTGGTGCTGGTTTCTCTGGTAATTTGCCCACAGTCGAGGTTGATGATCCTGCTGGATTTGCGACAGAGCCATATTACTATGAAGCTCTTGGTACCTATCGTGCAGGTGTAAAAGGTGCTACGACGACCTATACTTGGAAGGAGAAAAAGAGTAGTGATCCTTGGGTTGATAATACAAACCACATCTTATATACTACCGAAAATCTTAACGACCTCGGTACGGTATCAGGTAATGTCACGTTGAATATTTTGGGTGACCAGACACATATTACGGGTGACGTCTATGGAGGTGCTGCTGAGGCTAAGTCTAATACGGATTATTATAAGGAGACAGATCCTGTGCTTACAACCGCCACTACCGTCAACTTGTTAGGTGGTACAATTGATGGCTCTGCCTATGGCGGAGGTTTGGGTAATCTAGGCAAATTAAATTCTTCTGACCCAACGAAATATGATGTAGAACCTGTGGCTGCTGATGTAGGTAATACCACGTTGAACCTGAATGGAATGGCGGTTACGGATTATAAGACAGAATACGGCACCTGGGGGGAATCTTTCTTCGATCATGCTGTGGAATCAGACCCTTATACTATTCCCGATGCATCGAAGGGTTGTATCGTCAAGGGTAATATTTTCGGATGTAATAATTTGAATGGTACACCAAAAGGTCATGCCAAGGTACATATTTATAAGACGCAGAATGCTGCAAGTAGTAAGATTATTGAAAAGATCGGCATTGATGCAATGTCAGAAGCTGTAGAGACGGGTTCTGCTCGTGATAAACTGAATTATTGGATAGCACAGGCTAAAAAGAATGGCGTAGATGAAGAGGTAGTAAATGCAGCGCAGAATGTTTATAATCAAGGAGATGAGGCAACTGATGAGATTATTACTGCACAAATAGAATCGCTGACAACAATAACAGAGTCATCCGCTGCCAAGAATCAGTATGACGTGAAGGCTGTCTATGGTGGCGGTAACTTGGCACCTTATATTCCTACAAACTCGGAGTTACCTTACACCACTGCTAATGAGAATACGTTGAATAAAGTCTTTGCCGAGGTGATTATTGACGGCTGCGACCGCACTAGCATCGGACAGGTGTATGGCGGCGGTAATGCTGCTTCGAGTCCTGCTACAAAGGTAGATGTAAATGGAACGTATGAGATTGGCGAGCTTTTCGGTGGCGGTAACGGTAAGGATGATATCTCGAAAGATGGTGGCGTTACCAGGCTTAAGAACCCGGGTGCCAATGTAGGTTATAAGGAGTATGCTGACAATGCGACTAATGCCCAGACTCCAAGCGATAGACAAACAAACTATGGCTACGGCTCTGGAAAGGCTGAGGTGAATATCTATGGAGGTAGGATCCACTCTATCTATGGCGGCAGTAACACTAAGGGTAATGTGCGCCGTATCGCTGTGGCGATGTTGGAGGAACTCCAAGGGTCTGACAATAAACCAAAATGTGCTTTCAATGTTGATGAGGCATACGGCGGTGGAAAGAGTGCCACGATGGATGGTGAGGCCCATCTGGAGATGAAGTGTATTCCAGGTCTGAAAGCCGCTTATGGCGGTGCTGAGAATGCTGACATTCAGAACAACGTGACGATTAACATCACTAATGGTAAGTTCAGTCAGGTGTTCGGTGGCAACAATATGGGTGGGCGCATCATGGGTGGCATCACAGTGAATGTCGAAGAGACGGGCTGTAGGCCGGTCATCATCGGTGAACTGTATGGTGGCGGCAACCGAGCTTCATACTCTGTCTATGGCTATAAGCCAGAAACGGACGAGGACGGAATTGTATATGACGAATTCGGTAAAATCAGGTGGTTGCCTTTGGTTAAGGATGAGTCGATTACGGTTTCGGGTGAGGATTATACTGCGTTGACAACCAAGTATCCATATCCAAGGGTGAATGTGAAATCGTTTACCAGTATCGGTGAGGTGTATGGTGGAGGTTATGGAACAACTGCCACGATGGTGGGCGATCCGCATGTGAATATCAATGTTGTTATGGGTGACAAAACAAATCATAACGAAGCTAAAATTGATGCAGAGGGTACTCTGGATATTATCGATGAGACTGAGGATCATGTTGAAACAACCCGTCAGGTGAAATATCCCACCCATACTCAGGGTAAGATTGGTGCTATCAGGAATGTGTTCGGTGGTGGTAATGCGGCCAGGGTCGTCGGTGACACGTATGTGAACATCGGTACCGATGAAACAGTCGATTATGTGACGACAGCCAGCGGAGAAGATGATCCTCGCACAGGAATTTCTGTCGTTGGTGCCGATATCCGCGGTAATGTCTACGGTGGTGGTAATAAGGCCGAGGTGACGGGTAGCACGAACGTTAATATTGGAAAGCAGCCCACCACACCATAATATAGCAAAAACACACTCGGGTGAATCGATCGATTCACCCGAGTCATTTGATCCATTCACCCGGCTCACACGATCGAATGACCCGAGTGACTGTTTTTTGCTAAGATATTGCCATAATCTCCTCGGCTGAGAGGCCTGTGGCTTCTGCAATATCATTGACAGGCATCTTCATGTCTTTGAGTTTTTTTGCAATGGCGATAGCCTTGCCCTGCTCACCTTCGGCTCTACCTTCGGCTCTACCTTCGGCTCTACCTTCGGCTCTACCCTCGGCTCTGCCCTCAGCTCTGCCCTCAGCTCTGCCCTCAAGTTTTGCCTCAAGCAGCTGTGTCTTCAGAACATCAGTATCTCTGACCAAGGTATCAAGATAGTGATCATAGGCATGCTGCTGTTCCGGGCTCATACGGAGATACTCCAAACGTTCCTTGGCTTCCTTAAGTCCTGGGGCATTGGTATCAGGATTGATATATTCGTCTTTCAAGTACCTGATCCATTCTTCAAGATAATCGGTAGCGAGTTTGTTGAATTCATTCACTCTGATAACATAATACTCTGGGAAAACGTCTTCAGGAACCACGACTTTAAGATCCTCGCGCTCATATTCTGTCAGACTTAGCTGATCGCCGTCATGTACTCCGGTGAGTGTGGTCTGACCGTGATACAGGTAGTCCGTACCCTCGCCGAGTTTAAAATATAGGATGTTTATACTGAACACCTTCTTGACATGCTCATAGGCAGTGCCACTTTTCATGTGTTCTGTGATAACCTTTGCCACTCCGTAAAGCATTCGCTGGAGATAGTCCACTTCGCGTGTCTGTTGAATCTCAACCAGGATGATCTCTCCCTTGGAGTTCTTGGCTTTGATATCTACTCGATTGTGCTTGTCATCCTTTGCCTCTTGGTTTGATTCGCTTTCGAGCAGTTCCACAATGGTTACTTTCTCCTTGACCAGTACGGAAATGAGCCCCTCGAACACGACAAAATCTGCTTTGCTGCGTAGAATGTTCTTCGCAGCCCAGTCAAACCGTATGTACTTGCTGTTGCTCATCTTTACTCCTTTCTTTTTGTTGTTACCTCTCTTTTCCATAGAAATTAGAATTTTGGATAAATCATTGATTCGTCTGCAAAGATACAAACTTTTTTCGAATCATCCAAATGTCAGACGTAAAAAGTGCTAATTATCCCCTATTTTTTACAAAGTCTGGGCAAACCACATACTTTAGCCATACTCCAGCCATACTCCAAGCTGCTTCTAGCCATACTCCAGGCATACTCATACAGTATGGGTAGAGTATAGGTAATGCGTGGGAAGTGCGGGGTTAGGATAGTTTTTCGGCTGATTGTTTGGTCGTTTCGGATAAATGTTGTATTTTTGCAGCGATATGAAGATACGACGGCCTAAAATACTGACTGTTTGTTGGATGGCGATGATGCTTTCTTTGTTACCATCTCTCCATGTCGGAGCGCAGGATGCAGCAGCTCCCAAAAGTCGTGTGGCCTTGAAGACGAATCTGCTCTACGATGCCGTCCTGATCCCTAATGCGGGCGTGGAAGTCTGTTTTGGTCGTCAATGGACGGTTGGGGCCGACGGCTTCTTTACCTGGTTTTCTTCCGACAACCGTCATCGCTATTGGCAGGGGTATGGTGGCTATCTGACCCTGCGCCGCTACTTTGGCAGTTCTGTTGAGGGACAGCCGTTCTTGTTCAAAGGTCATCACATCGGTGCATACGCTTTGGGTCTGACCTATGATGTGGAGTGGGGCGGACGAGGCTATCAGGCCGACCGTTTCGGCTTTGGCGGCGGCGTTGAATATGGTTATGCCTTACCCATCGGCCGGAACCTGTTGTTTGACTTCTCGTTGGGCATCGGCTTCCAGGACGGCGAATACAAGGAATACGACCCTCAGGACAATCACTATGTATGGCAGACGACCAGTAAGCGTCACTGGTTCGGTCCCACCAAGGCCGAGGTGTCGCTGAAATGGGTCCTTGGAAAGAAAGGAGGTGCCCAATGAAACACATCCTCCATCTTCCATCCTCCATCTTCCATCTTCCATCTTCCTTCTTCCTTCTCCTCCTTCTTACATCTTGCGAGTACAAGGATCTCTGCTACGACCACAACCATTACGGCGATGTCACCGTCAGCTTCGACTGGTCGAAGGAGCCGGGCAGGAAGGTCGAGGGAATGACCGTGTTGTTCTATAACCTCGATGCCCCTGCGTCCGAGCCTTTGCGTTACGACTTTGTGGGAATGGACGGCGGTCGGGCCCGTCTGCTGCCAGGTACCTACCGGGCTTTGGCCTACAATTACGATACGGAGACGATCCTTTATCGGGAAATGAGTTCCGCTGAGACACTCGAGGCCTACACGCGCCAGTCGAGTATCGAAGAGGGTACGCAGCTCTCGCGAGCAGGAATGCCCCGTGCAACCGATGCGGAGAACGAGATGGTCATTCTGGAGCCCGATCCTCTCTACGGAGCTGAAAGTGAGGCTTTTACGGTTGAGATCGACGGACAGTGCAACGTCGTGATGACGCCTGAGTCGAGGGTCACAGAATTTACGGCCACTATCACCAATGTGCCCAACCTGCAATACACCTCGCAGTTTGGCGGTGACCTTACAGGTCTGTCGCCTTCGGTGGCGATGGCATCGGGCGTACCTGGCGAGGGTCATGTCACTCAGGCCTTTACGGCTTCTGTCGTGGGCGATTCGACCATAGTGATGCACGTACGTATCTTCGGCCATTGTCCTCATGCTGCCGCCGGGGAGTTCTGGCCGCATATCCTCACCGTCTATGCTATCCTGGCCGACGGGTCGAAATGGTATTACAACATCAATGTGAGCGACAAGATGCATGTTTCTGGCCCGGATCCCAGCGGTCCTGCCGGCCATAAGGAGGAGGTACAAATCGAGGTAGACGGACTGCCTGTGCCCAAGCCCATCGTCAACGGTTCCGGCTTCCAACCCACCATCGACGGTTGGCAGGGTGTGGAGATTGAAGTCTCGATGGACGATTAGTGCGGAAGACGGTTACCGATAATGATGTGGAATTTGCGGATAACAAGGCAAAAAATAGATAAAAGAGGTGGAAATTTTGCTAAATTTAGCAGAAAGAGGCTTAAAAAGTAAAAAAAAGGGCGAAAAATTTGGTGATATCCAATCTTCTTCCTATATTTGCAGACTGAGAGTGAACTAATTACGGTTGAGTATTAATTATAAAAAGCTTATAACAATGAAAAAAAATCTATTTATTTTAGGAATTGCAGCCCTCGCCTTCGCCGCATGTAGCAACGACGAGGTTGTAGAAGTGAACCAGGGTAATGCCATCAATTTCCGCACATTTGTTGGTGGTGTGACTCGTGCTGCTGATATTAATGCATCGAACCTTAGTTCGTTTGTTGTTGAAGCATTTAATACAGGGACTCAAACAAGTCCTTATTTTTCCAATGTGACATTTACTGAAAGTTCTGGTACTTATAGCTCGGCAACAGCATATTATTGGCCTGAAAACAATTTGGACTTTTATGCATATGCTCCTGTATCGAGTGGACAATATTCCAAAACAAACTTCAAGACATTTGTTATAACTCCTTCGACCACAGTTTCTGAGCAAGTTGACTTTGTCTATGCTAATACTAACAATAAAGGTAAAGGTTCTACTGGTGAAGTTACCACACTTAACTTCCGACATGCAGGTGCTAAGATTGCAGTGAAGGTTAAGAACTCTGCTCCTAATTTGAAATTTGAGGTTTCTGGTTGGAAAGTTGGGTATCTTGACGGATCAGCAACCTTTACCTATGGCTATACAGGTGAGACAACGACAGACACCAAAAACAATGCTCAACTGATGTATGAAGATTGGACTGATAACACTATGTATTTAGCTTCTAATACTTACAGTGTGACGACGACTTCTGCCAATGCTGTTGCAGCAGAAACTTCTGGGGCGCAGTATTTGGGCGCATCGGCTCTTTCGGATACTGAAACAGAAAGCTATAGCATGATTCTGGTTCCTCAGAGACCTACGGCCGCAACAGCATACGCCTCTGCGGGTTCAAATGCTCTTCCTAACGGATCCTACATTGCCTTGAAATTGAAGATACTAAATAATACGAGTGCTGCTGAAGTTGTAGCTGACGCTACAACAAAATGGGCAATGTGGCCGGTTAGTTTTAATTGGTCTCCTGGAAAGAAGTATACATACATTATTGACTTGGCAGATGGTGGCTATTGGGAAACGAACAATGATTCCGATGCAGACTTAGATCCTGTTCTCGCCGGTGCAATCATTAAGTTTGTGTCTGTAACTGTTGATGATTGGAATACAACATCACCAGCGGGTGAAATTAACGTCCCAGCTGCACCTGCAGCACCCTAAGTTTAGGAATGTGTTATGACTGCTAAACCGGGCCTCGCAAAGGTTTCCCCTTGCGAGGCCCGGTTGTTTTGGTTAGTCCAAAATCTGTGTAATCTGTGGTAGACAAATTATCGTTTCTCCCGGCTTTACTGCTCACCATTAACGAGCCGTAATCTCGTCGTCGATGACATTACGGCTCACTGCTCACGACATTACGGCTCGTGTTTTTTTACAAATTCAGCTCAATTGGAGATCAATAGGAGTGTCTCCGTCAAAAAACACCAAATTATTTGGCGGTTTCAAAATAAGTTCGTATCTTTGCACCGTCTAATCAAGAATCAATTAACTATGGAAACAAAAAGTAAAAGAACAAAGAAAGGAGAAGTGATGATTAACGAAAAGTACATACGATTTGACTGGGCCGTAAAGCGGACGCTTCGCGACAAGGCAAACTTCGATGTGCTTGAGGGCTTGATTACCGTATTGCTTGGAGAGAAAATCTCTATTGAGGAGATTCTTGAGAGCGAAGGCAACCAGATGTCGGAGGACGATAAGTTCAACCGTGTGGA
>JAEEGL013003733.1_pt1 | contig 34697 bp, 25 predicted proteins | sample 9134231 | NCBI WGS metagenome assembly JAEEGL01 (sample SAMN16246548, study PRJNA631951) | gut metagenome | biome: gut microbiome; feature: rumen; material: fiber-attached | host: Bos | place: Iran: Karaj | collected 2018-10
AGAGTGAAGAGTGAAGAGTGAAAAGTGAAGAGTGAAAAGTGAAGAGTGAAAAGTGAAGAGTGAAAAGTGAAGAGTGAAAAGTGAAGAGTGAAAAGTGAAGAGTGAAGAGTGAAGAGTGAAGAGTGAAAAGAGGAAAGTGGAAGTTACGATTTATCAGTAACTTATGTGTCTCCCGTCTCGCGTCAGAAAAGCCGGCCGAGAGGAAAATAAAAAACGCAGCCAGCCATTTGGTGGCTGACTGCGTCTGCCTATTCCGCGTGTTCTATGGAGTCTACAGGTTCAGAAGGCGGATGGCATTCTCGCGGGCGATCTTCTGGAAGACGGTCTCGGAGATTTCGCCGGAAGCTCTAAGTTCCTGAAGATAAGTGGCCAAGGGGCGCAACGTGGGCATGGTCGGCTGGCAGATGTCCGTGCCGAACATAAGCCGATCCTGAAATTCCGTGAGGAAGCGGACGCCGAACTGGCGGTCCCGATGGACGGCGTTGTAGCCTGAACCGGCGGAGAGGTCGCCGTAGAGGTTGGGATAGGTGCGCATGAGACGGACGACCGCGCCTTCCTCCTCCACCGGCCCCTGCGGATAGCCGATGCGGTCATCCAAAGTGGGATTGCGGCCAATTTCCGCCCAGAAGGTCTGAGAGTGGCCGAAGAACTTCAGGTTGGGGAAGCGCTGAAGGGAGCGTTCGAGGCCGGGCAGGCCAGCGGCGTCCACCAGACCATAGTCATGGCCCACGTAGGGGGACAGATGGAAGGTCAGTGGCAGCCCCGCCTCTTCGACTCCTTTGAAGAGATTCTGCACCAGCGGGTCGAGAATGGGAAGATTGGCGGTGACTTCGCCCACGCCTTTACAGCCCAGGTCGCGGTAGTATTTGGCCATGTCGCCCAACGGCGCATAAGGAGAGTTGGAGAGATTGCGCGGATCGATGTTGCAGAAGGGAATGAAGCGGCTCTTGTAGGTTTCGCAGATTTCAAGGACCTCTTCCACGCTTTGAACCGTGGTGGCGCATTCGGGGGCGATTTCCGGCAGGATGCAGGCGGACTCGACGCCAATTTCATCATAGCCGGCGATCAGCTGCGATGGCAGCGCGAAGGACTGCTTGTCTCCAGGGCGGGGAAAACCGGAATGTTTCAGCGTGTGGACATGGATGTCGATGAACATGGTCGTGTTGATTTGTAAGTTATTGATAATTAAGAACTTATGTAAAAATCGCCGATTGTCCGCAAGGCATGTGGAATAACCGAGGGCGTTCAGCCGCATGGCCATGGCAGAACGCGACGTCTTTTCTTTGCGAAGGCGATGAACAAACCGCGAACGACCGTTAAGGCCGTTCGCATCGGGGTATTCAAAGGCTGGAGAGCCGTTTTTATGGCTAACTTCTTGGGGAACAGGGAGTTCCATAAAAACAGTTCAGCGGAGTCTGCATCGGGATTCTGCAGACTCCTTTTGCGGCGTCGGTCAGACGCGGACTTTGACGACGACCTTGCGGCATTTGCCCGTGCCGGCGCAGGGGGCATGGCCGTCGCCGGGGAAGAAAATGGCGAAGGAGCCGGGGCGGACGGGAAACCACGCCATGGGGGCGTCTTTCCACAGGGCATAGTCTTCCTTCCTGTCTTCCGTCTCCTTATGGCCCATGCCGCAGAGGGGGCTCCAGCCGATCTCCTCATTGCCGGAGACGACGAACTGGATGTCGATGTAGTTGAAATGAGTCTCGATTTTGGCCGCCGCATGGCCGCCGCATTCGGGCTCCATGATGTTGGCGTAGCAGTCGTCGCCCTGAATTTCATGGCGGCCGGTGGGCAGAGTGGCCAGCGGCTGGTTTTGCAGGAACTCGAAGGCCTTCGCGAACAGGGGATGGGCGTTGGCGTACTGCGCGGCGTTGCTGAGAACATCAAGAATCATGATTGGGTCCTTTTTGGTGTTGCTATATATAATATAGGTATACAGGGCGAAGCGCCCTGACGAAAATCACTATGGTGGCCTATTCGACTTCAACGTAGACGTACAGCGTGGCTTCCTTGTAGTTCTTGAGGGAGTGGCTGAAGGTCCAGTCCGGATGTTCCGTATTGCTGTTGCCGACGCCGAAATCGGAATCGGTTCCTGCCGCGAAGTTGTTGTAGGCGAAGACAGTCTGGCTGTGCTCGAACAGATGGATCTGCATGGAGCCGTAGCCGATGTTGCCGACGCTGAAGCCGCCGTCTCCGATGTCATAGAGGTTGCCTTTGCCGTTTTTGACATGGGCCTGGTTCTCCATGCCATAGTTGGAGGCCCAGAACTCGATGTTGCCATGGGCATGGCGGCCGGTGTGGATGCCGGCGACATTGCTCAGCACGAGCAGGTTGTCCACGTTTTGGGCAAAGCAGGCCCCGCTGGCCGCCGTGGGCACGCCGATCTTGCCCAGCTCCTGTGTGAAGGGATCCATGGAGATGCCGCACCACACGTTGGTGTCGTCGTTATTCGTGGCGTCCACATAGTAGATGATTCGTTTCACCTTGCCCTGAATCGCCTCATGGTTGTCCTCCAGATAGGCGACGCTGCGCCCTCCGTCATCTTTCCGCGTGCCGCTGCGCAGGTCGTATTTGTAGACCAGCTTGACGTCATGGGTCAGATAGTCGCGGGCTTCGTCCTTGCTCACGTCCAGGCTGATGCGGAAGGCGCCCAAGGGCAGCCCCGCCTCGTTGTAGAGATTGCCTTCGCAACGCTGGTTCCACATGAACCGCAGATACTTGGGATTGGCGACCTCCGGGCTGGAGACAACCAGTTTGCTGCCGCGGAACTCCACATTGGCGGGCTTGAACTGCTGATCGATGCCCGCCACGGCGAAATGCTTCACGGGCTCGTCGTTGGTGGTCTTCCAGCTTTCCACGTTGGCGAAGTTCACGACGAAGGCATTGCCCTCCACGGTGAAGTCCGTGCGGATGGGGGAGTCCGCCTTGAGGTCGGTTTTGCCATAGTCCCGCTTCAGAGTGAGCAGGGCCAGCCGATGGCCGACGGTCTTCTTGTCGTGGGGATGGATGTCCGTCAGATTGCCCACGTCGTTGATGACCGCCATGCCGACGGCCGGCGCGTTGGCTTGCGCGAAACGCTCCTGCGCCTCCCAGATGATCGGCAGGGCCTCGCCATTGCCGCCGTAGGTATAGGGAGCCAGCTGGACGAAGTAGAATTTCAGGTCGGGGTTCTGGAAGACTTGCTTCCAGCCGTTGAACAGCGCCTGCATCTTGTCCTGATAGATGGCGCCGTCGCCGAGGTTCGAGCAGCCTTGGTACCAGATGGCGCCGCGGAAGGCGAAGGGGACGAAGGGATAGAGCATGCGGTTGTAGAGGACCGTGGAACTCTGATGGTTGGGAAAGGCCACCAGATTATTGTCGTACGCAGGCGGCGGCGGAAGCTGCTGGCGGTTTTCCCTTGCATTTTTGAATTCCCTAAGCCAGTTGCTGAAGTCGTCGATGGTCTTCTGGCTGGCCTCGTCGTAGAGGGGATGGCCGGGCAGTTTGGTGTTGACGTAGCGGGAGATGTCCGCCAGCGAGGGCATGCTGTCAAAGCCGCAGGGCGGAGTCCACGGCTCGATGCGGGTGCCTCCCCAATAGGATCCGACCAGGCCGATGGGAATGTCCAACGCCTCCTGCAGCTCATGGCTGAAGAAGAAGGCGACGGCGGAGAAGCCCTGGGTGTTGTCCGCCGTCATGGGCTGCCATTTCATGGGATAGTCCGTGCGGGGGAAGGTGGACCACTCATACAAGGCCATGCGGGTGAAGCGGATCATGTCGTTGGCGCCCTCCGCGCAGTATTTGTCCCCGTCATAGTTGCGCCAGCGCTCATTGTTTGACCACATGGGCATCTCCATGTTGGACTGGCCGCTGCACAGCCAGACTTCGCCAACAAGGATGTTCTTGTAGGTCAAGGACTTGTCTTTGCCGGCAATCACCAGTTCCCGCCCCTCTTTGGAGGCCTCCATGGGGGCGAGGCGGACCATCCACTTGCCGTTCGCGTCCGCCGCGGCGGTAATCTTCTGTCCCGCAAAACTCACGGAGACGATTTCGTTCGGATCCGCCGTGCCCCACACGGGCACCATGGCCTGCCGCTGCAGCACCATATTGTCTCCAAATACCGGTGCCGGAACGAGTTCCGCCATCAGGGCAAAGGGCAGGAATGCCATCGCCAACAGAATTCCACGCATGTCATTTCCAAACATCTTCATCTCCGTTCTGTAACATGGCCACAAGATGAGGCCAGACGGCGCGCGCACACGTGGCGTCGGCCTCATTGGAAAAAACTGCCTATAACATAAGACATGAACGCGGAAATGCGATTGGACAGACGAAGATTTCCCCCTGATTGGCCAAATTCCATGGAATTCCGTGCGTCCCCCGTCCCATGTCCCCGCGTCCCATGTCCCGCATTTACCTTTGCGAATTCAGGTATATATTACAATATTTGTTTAAGGAGTAAAGACGTCCGGAGGCGGCAACAGAATGTTCCGAATCACGGGAGGATGTCCAATGTCGCATGTGACTGGATGTAACATTTTGCGAGTTTGAGCAGAGATAAGATGAGGACGCAGAGGGCGTCTGCAGCACAGGAGACAGATCATGAAGACGAAGGAAGACTACAAGGCATTTTTGGCGCAAGTCCGTGAGGCCACGGGCATAGAGGCATTCGTCCCAAACGAGGACGGTCTGGCGAGCCTGCGTGTCGATGATGCCTACAACGTGAATTTTCAGTTCGTTGAGGGCACGGGCCATGTGCTTTGCTTCATTGAGATGACGGAGCTTCCGCAAGATGCGCCAAAGGCCGTGTACCGTGACCTGCTCGCCGCCGGCCTGTTTGGCAAGGAGACGGGCGGCGGCTATTTCGCGTTGGAGCCGACCACGGAGACGTTGGTCTACAATTTCCTCTTCGATTTGGAGACGGCGGCAAGTGACGTGGACGATTTCATCGCATCCATTGAGAAGATTCTTCAGCTCTGCGACTTGTGGAACGAGCGCATTCAGCGCGTCATCGCCGGCCATGATCGCCCCAAGGACGGCCAGATGCCTGACAAATATAATTTGATTATTGCGTAACATATTGATAATCAGTATGTTATAATTATAAATATGGGTTTTGGATTGCTTCAGTTTTGCATATGATAAGGGATGGTCGACATGCCGATTAATTTGGAAACCTTTCGGACCGTCGCCAATTCGGCGTTTTTCACATCACGCGACATTGCCATCAGCGGAAAAGGCACTCAGGCCTCTGCCCGTCTGGGCAACTATGTGTTTTCCGCGGGCAAATCAGCCAATGTCGCTGTCATGAAGGCCTTTAAAGAGGCGTTGGAGAAAGAATACGGCACCCTTGGCACCCATGCCTTCGACACCATTGTCGGCGCGCGGGCGCAGATGAAGAAGTCGCTACGAGCCTGCGATGTGAAGGCGGTTCTGTCCAACATTCCCCAAATCCGCCATAATCGTCTGGTTGGGGAAATCAACCGTCAGCTTGACATCAATCCCAAGATGCTGCAGTTGACCAAGGAAGAGAATGAAGCGGTTCGCGCGGAGATTGCCGCTAATCCGGAGGCGGGCCTTAACATGGAGTCGCTCAAGACGATGCAAGACATCTCCCGAGCCGCCGCAAAGCGCATTGAACAGGCCATCAGCAAAGCGGCCGACGGCGCGGAAGGCATTGGGCATAAGGATCTTGGAATGGCGACCGTGGATCAGGAGAACGTCGACCCGAAAGATCCGGTCGGACTCAAACAACTCAAAACCATCTTCAAAAAAGGTTCGACCTCCGTGGAGGACCAGATCAAAAAAGGCAAACTGGGAACTGGCATGCGCGTGAACCGTTCCTCCACGAATCCTGTTCTCCTTGAGTCACTTAAGTCAAACGGCGTGGAACCAGGCTTCATCTACCGCAACGACTGGTCCCAAAATGACACCCGCGGCTTCATGGCGGACATCAATTCAGAGGCAAGCCGACACGCGCTTGATGTACTCAAGGAGCAGAATCCAGAGTTTGCCAAACAATGTGAAGGGAAATCGCTGCGTGCGCAGATCATGCTGGCGGGGCGCGCCCATCCCGCTGTCATGGCCGCTGTCGCCGAATTTGTCATTGAAGAGGCGATTTCGGCTTTGAGGGATGAGCAGTCGCTTCGCAACCATCCGTTCAAGGACCTGGCTCAGGCTATGAAATTTCGCATTGGCGAGCATAATCTTCAGCGGCTTGCGGGGCATGTCTCCGATGCGAGAAACGCCGAGCTCCTGAAAGAGGTGAAACTGGAGCTCTTCAACGAAATCCGCGATGCGGTCATGGGCGTGAAGGAGGGCAGCGACTTCTATACCTTCTCGCCTGTCTTCAAGCACTTTACGGAACGGCACATCCTGAAGCTGGACTACAATGAACAGGACCGCTGGAAGACGGGGGCGACCAGCCACAAGGGCACCTTCATGCGTCCGGAGCGCATCCTTGCCTCCCGCAAACCGATTCTGGGGCAGATTTACCGCATCCAGACCGCCGCCAGCGCGGACAGCATTTCCGCCGGCGCCGTCACAGAGGCCTTGGCCAACGATTTGACGCGCCTCGCGGGCATTCCGTCGCAGGAGCTGACCATCGCCCGCGGCCAATATTCCGACGGCCATCCGAAGCTCATGCTCGAGGCGAAGTTCGCCAAAGGGTACAAGGACATGGAGGCCGGCTACATCAAGGACGGTCGGATTGTTCGTCCGCCAGACGCTCCCAAAGATCTTACCCTTGAGGGACTTGGAAAATACAAGGCGTTCTTCCTCCTCACCGCCGACCGCGACGGCGTGGGCAAGCGCGGACAGAACAAGGGCTTTGTCGACGGCAAGTTCTTTGCCATCGACCCGGGACATTCATTGGAGGGGAACGGCAAATATCTTGAAGTTGCCGACGATTTCTCCTTCAAAGACACCTATGGCAAAAGCACCAAGCCGCGCTTCAACAACTTCTCCATTTTTGACGATGACACCCGCTTCGCCAAGCTGGAAGGCCTTGTGAAGCTCCGCGAAATTGCCCAGTCCGGTGCCTTTGACCGCCTTTTCGACGACTATCTCACCACCTTTTCTCCAGATGAAGAGGGCATTTCGGATGCGGAGAAGACATTGCGTCTGAAAATCAAAGAGGAAATCAAACAGAAAAGGACCGAATTCGACCAGTCACTCAAGAAGCTTCTCAATGTCGGCGGGAAGCAGCTTGAGCTCTATGATGATCTTGCGGAAGATGGTCCCGAAATGCAGGAGAAGGCCATCAACACCCTTTCGCATCTGGAGATGCTCACCTCGCCCACCACGTGGGTGAGCAAGAAAGGCCAGGTCGCGCTGAACCATCTTGAGGTCAAGCAGGAGACCCGCGTCCCGTGGAACGCCTACGCGGAGGGCGACAATATGGTGTACTTCTGCGACAAGCCGCTGGACTATTCGACGATGAAGCTGGTCGAGAGCGTTGCCAAAAGCGCGGGAGTCCACTACGAATTCGACAATTACGGCAACTCCCGCATCGTCGTCCCCAAGGCCGACGCGGAGAAGTTCTTCGCCGCCTTCTCCGAAGAGAACGTGCAGAAGCTGACGCATCCCGAAGAGTATGCGGCGCGCAAGATGGGAGGCGACCCGCTGGCCGTCGCGAAGGACTATTCGCCGAAGCCGTTTGTCCACACTCCGGATCCGCGGCCTCCGATGAAGGCGGATGAGCTGCCGCCGTCGCTGGATGTGAGGCTTCCGACAGGCAAGATCGTCAAATTACCCAAACTCCACTATGAGACCATGGCCACCAAGACCTCGAAGTATTCGCGTCCGCGAAACGAAGGGGAGCTGCGGGCCTCTTTGGAGTCGCGAATCCGGCGGGGATATGAGATCATGAATGCGCTGCTTACCGGCAAGACCATGCGCTTCGACGCCACGGAGGACAATATCGCGGCGTTCACGCTGGCGCTCCACACGGCCGCCCTGAGCAAGGGGGAATTAATGTACCGCGGCTCCTTCTCCATCCAGGATCCCCAAGGCACCATCGCCCGCTGGCTTGACTCCAATCCGGACATCTATCTGCGGACCTCAACCCATGCCAAGCCATATCAGAATCTCCAGGTGGACGGACACCTCAACATGCCCCGCGGCTTCGACGTCAAGGAGGGCATCGGCGGCATGTTCAACGGCATGCGCACGTTCCATTATTTCTCCCTGCCGGACCAGAACCATATGAACGACGTGGAAAGGGGCAGCGGCCCCCGCCGCCGACTCTTCTTCAAATGCGAGACCTATGGCATCTACTGGAGCACGGCGCATGTCCATTTCATCAATAAGAAGCAAGCGCGCTCCGATGGAATGCACATCCGCTATCCCCGCTTTGGAGATGTCTGTGAATCCATTGCCCATGGGGCATCGCTTTTTCGCTCTTACTTCACCTCGAAAACCGCTTCGGGCATCCGAAAGGAGAATTTGCCTCCTACTGTGAAAATGGCATTGAGCAATGCCGAGATTGCACTTCGGGAGAATGGTTTCGTGGATATGGCGAATAAGCTTGATTTCAAGACGGTTTTCGATGGCGGCGGCGTGTTGCGGCTTCTTGATAATTTACAGGTCGCCCTTCGCCAAATGTCCGAGGAAGATGCCCTTAGGGCCGCAGGTATTTTGATGCCTTTCATTGATCAGGTTGATGAAGCCTTAATGCCTTTAGGCGGTGACATCCACATGCGCATGGGCAACGAAATCATGATTGACGCCAAGGACTTCGGGATACAATAAGACATTCTTGCTTTCATCTGAAAGACGGCTTGGAGAACGCCCTTCTGCGAAACCTTTTTTTTGCAATTAAAGTGGGACGGGAGATGGGAAAGTGAAAAGTGGGACGGGAGACGAGAGACGAGAGACGAGAAAAGTGAAAAGTGAAAAGCGAAGAGCGAAGAGCGAAAAGTGGAAGTAACGATTCCTCAGAGATTTACGCGTCTCCCGTCTCTCGTCTCCCGTCTCCTGTCTCCCGTCTCCCGTCCTGCAAAAGTGAAAAGAGTTACTAGTCGGCAAGAAAGACAGGCGAAGCTCTCATTTGGCAAGTTCCTCAAAGGACTTGGCATAGCGTTTTCCGACCTTTTCGATGGCAGAATGCACCGCCGTGGCGTTGTCCTTGTTCCTAATGGGCGTTAGAATAAGGGCGGTTCCGTCCGTGCTTACATCAAAAACCGTGTTCGCATCCGCGTTGAGAAGTTCAAGAATAGGACGTTCAATGACGATGGCGAGGCTGTTGCCGTGTCGTGTGAGAGTCTTTTGCATGTTGATTATCCGGCTTGACAATGTTGTGTTATAACAATGTATATACAACTGTAATACATGCAACGGAGATTGCAAGCCGAAATAGGGTTTTATGCGTCGTTAGTCTATTTGCCCTGTTCGATCCGCGACAGCAAAGCGGCGCGAACCGCCTCGATGACCTCTGGCAGTTCCGGCCGGTTGAAGGCGGCGAAGACACGCTCCGCCAAGGCTCGCGTCTCGTCAGGGGCGATTTCGGCGGCCTTGGCGAGCAGGAGATAGTCCTCCAGACCGGCGGCGAACATGCGGAGGCGGCGGCTGGGCGTGTGGCGGCCGTTGGCGAAATAGCACATCCCCCAGTTGTTCTCTCCGGGTTTGGGGCGGAATTTCATCTCAAGGCTGCTCCAGAAGCTGATGCCCTGATCGCCGTCTAGCCAGGAGATGTAGGGCATGACGCGGTAGCGCTCCAGCGGGTAGGTGGCGGTGCTGTCGCAGTCGTAGACCCACACGGGATGGGTGGCGCGCATGGCCTTCAGCTGGGGGAGGTATTGTTCGCGCTGCTCAGTGCGCTGCCGCAGATGAGGGCACCAGTAGTCGATGACGGGGGCGAATTTCGCGATGTCCTCGAAATTGGGGGCGACGGTGTCACTGAAGATTTTCACCTCGGGATGGGTGGCCTTGATGGCCTTTGCGACGCGGTAGAACTCGTCGCTGAGGGTCTCGTCGTAGATGTGGAGGTGCCAGCGGTCCATCGGCCAGTTGCGGGAGGCCAGCTCCTTCTCCAAGCGGTCCAGCCATGCGTCGAACTCCGGCCGCCATTCGTGGGCCTCTCGCACGAACCAGACCTCGACATGCAGCTCGCTGGTGTCGTGCAGCCCATGGCGGTCGATGGTGTCGATCATGTCATGAAGCAACTTGAAATCGTTCGGGCTGTGCAGGGTGACCACGAAGGTATTGATGCGCATCTCGTGGAGCCACGCCATCCGGTCGTCGTAGGCGGCCATGTTGAAGTCCCAGACGAAGGTGCGCACGGGCAGGGTGTCGGGCAGCCGATAGTCCAGCACACGGAAACTCCATGGCAGCCGCCGTTCCGGAAGTCGTTTGTCCACAGGCGATAGCACCAATGTCCCTTCATAGGAACCCGGCGGCAGCTTTCGGGCGGAGGCCTCCAGCATGAAGCCCGTCTGTTCGCCGCTTCCTAGCTCGAGAAGGGAGTCCATCGTGTAGTCCACGGGGATGTCGGGCACGCCGTCCATCCAATGGAGTTGCCGCAGCGTGATGGCGTTGGCGGCCGCTCCGTCGGCATCCAGCCGGATCTGATAGGTCATCTGTTCATAGAAGTCGTTGGAAATCAACAGGATTGCGCCGGCATGGCCATTGGCGCAAGTCTTCGGCGACCACGCCGTCGCATTCTCCGGCTCGAAGACGCTACGCTTTCCGAAAACCGCCATTTCGGGAAGGAGGCGCCAGCGGAAGGCCGTATCCAGCAGCCCGCGCTCAATTACGGGAAGCTGCTCCAGTTCCAGCTCGCCGCGAAGCAATGCGTCCAGCTGCTCCGCCAATTTCAGCCGCGCCTGCACGGTAGGGGCCGCGTCCAGGCCGGCCTGCCGATAGCGGACGACTTCGCGACGAAGCGTCTCGCGCATGAGCTCCACGTCAAAGGAGAAGCATTTGTGGAGACGTTCTGACGGAATCGACAACGCCGTCAGCGGCGTGGGCGCGTCCTTCAAAATGGAGGCTTCGCCATCGGCCAGATGCTCCACCACGATGCGGTCGACGATGGCCCACGCCCCTGTGCTGTAATAGTCGTAACCCACTGCAATGGAGATGAAATCAGCCGCCTCGCGGCGTGGCAGCTCCGCCGTGATGGTGCTCCGACGATACGCTTCGCCTTCTCCTGAACGCTTCGTGAATTTCTGGCAGAAGCCGCCGACAGTGATGCCCTCGCAGATGCAGACGCTTGTCCGGCCGGGCAGGTTGGACTGCACAAAGGCGGTGACGCGCATCTTGCCGCCGGAGGGAACCTCATGGGCTGGCACGTCGCAAATCAGGTAACCCCAGCTCTTTGCGGTAGGCGCATAGAGCATGTACGGATGCACCGCCGCGCCGTTCCGCTCCGCCGTGACGAAGCCGCCCTCTGTCGATAAGTCCCCGAAGCGGATGAACTTGAGTTCGTCCGGAAGTGTCCCCGATGTGAAGGCAAAGTCCCGTAGAACTTTTGTAAATGCTTGTGGCGCAATGAGTTGTAATAAAAACAAGAGTAAGGCTATAGTAAAATGTCTTTTCATGATGGTCAGCTTTATCCCCAAACAACAGGTGGACTTTTGGAGCAATATAAATAAGGGCATGTGACCTATCTTCAATACATCACATGCCTCTTATTTAGTATTCCGCCATCTGGCCGACACGCTATATTTAGTGTGCAGGACAGATGACCGAATATAAACTATTCAGAAAGGGGCTGAATGCTGTCTTTCAGACAGGTGCCGTCTTCAGACGGAGAATCGGAAAAACACTCTAAACCGTTACAAATCAAGTTGCTATTTGAAAGCATGGGAACGGCCATAGGGATTGTCATCAGGAATGAGGTTGACAATCTGCTTCGGCGTCCGTTCGCCATCGGAGCCCACCAAATAGGCTCCGGCATAGATGCCACCCATGTTCGCCACATTTAACACTCTTATTGCTAGGAGGTTAGGAGCGAAGCCCAAACGAAGGATGTCTGTGACTTCCTGAACGTAGGGATAGTTCCATGCTTCGTCAGGTGTCAGTCCTGTGCTTTCCGTCGTCTGTTCCCGCAGGGGTGTTCCGTTGAAGGTGAACCAGGCGAATTCATCAATGCCAGGTATCACCAAATACCAGTGGGAGTGGGCCTTAGGGGCATTTAGCATGAAATGTTGCCGGAACACACAGTTACCCTTTTCCATGTCAATGCCTTGATCCCTCCATCCCTTTCCTATGCTCGCGTTGTAGTCCAGCCAACCACTTTCGTCCACGTTGTCTCCCATGGCTGCCGCAGCCTCTGCCTTCACATTGTCTCCTGTCAGGGCGCCATTGCCGATGGCCTTCACCTTCCACATGGCGTCCAGCCGGACGACGGTGGCACCATCAATCTCGAAAAGGACCTGTCGCGGGGCCTTGCTTTGGGCTTTGGGAAACTTCTCCAGAAAATCCACCAGCTTGCCATTGGTCTTTTCGGCAATGGTGACTGTGTCGTTGGCCTTGGCGATGCGCTTCAGCCTTTCCCTCAGCTGGTCATAGTCCCCTCTGTCAACGCCGTGAAGAAGTTGTCGGCCCATGAGGGCGTAGATGACGGGCATCTCGTCCCGATCAATGCGATCCTGAATAACCTTGTCATTCCCTGCTAACACATGTGCTTGTCGGAAAAGGACTTCGGCAGCACCAAGGAAGTCATCCGTCAAAAATGGGGCATCAAAGCCATAGCGGATGTCCACATCATTCATAGGAGACTGGCCGGCGAACACGTCATTACGGTTTTCCAATAACATATAATATGTCAGCATAGGTTCTGCGGCGGGGCCGAAATAGGCGACGGCGAAGTCTCTCATCAGTTCTTTCCAATCCAGATTCGGATTCCACATGAGCTTGCTATACATCCATGCCCGCAGCCGGTCCCGCTCGGAGGCATGGGCATCGGGGTGATAGGCCCCTTGGGTCATGAGCCCCTTCACGTTGTTCTCAATCCAGAAGCGGATGTTGTCTTGGACGACGGCCAGATTGGGAAGGGGAATGAGGTAATGGTCGTAATTGAGCGAATAGTCCCATATATACATGGGGCTGAGGGGTTTCCAGCGTGAAATATCCATGACGACCTGTGAATCGTTGCGGACTGGTATCAGACAGTGTCGCCATGCATTCTTCGTGTTGCAGTATTCCATGCAGACATTGGGCTCTGGCCGGATGGTCTTCGGGGGCACTTCCGTCTCCAGATAGGCAAAGGTCATGATGCGGATGTTTGGGTATTTCTCTCCGATGCCTCTGGCCACCCGGTTGACAAGCGTGAGCAGGCTGGCTGCGTCCGTGCCCTCCCGTTCATTGATGGCTTTGCATTCGGGGCATTGACAGGTGCCACCGCCATCTTTCTTCGAGACATGGACGATTTTGGGCTCGCCGTCCCGTTCCGTGATTTCCTTTTCGATTTTGGCGAGCAGAACGCGAATGAGCTCATCAGCCAACTCCGAATTGGTCTCACAATGCTGCCGCGAACCGAACCGTTCACCATTGGGGCGCATCTCAAACCAGTCCGGATGGTCCTTGAAATATTTTGAGGCCGGAATCAGGTCGGGCAATGTGTGGCAGAATCCCATGGCCTTATAGTAGCCTCCGCTTTCCGGCGGTGGACCGGAATTTGGGGAATCCGTTCGATTTCGCAGAGACCATTCCATATAGAAACTGATGGTCATGAACGGCTCCCGCCATTCCAGAACCGGTGTGTGGGTGCGAGAGCAGGGGATGAAAGACAGTGGCGCAGACGGCAGACGCTCCTGCTGTCGGTCCCAATAGCGATAGCCCAAATCCTCTTCAAGGAAGGTGTAAATGGCGTTGACAAGGCCGCGATGAGAGCCACCCTGCATCTCAATGGAACCATCTTCCCGTGCCTGAATAGATATGCCATCAAAGCCCACGCCATCAGGTATTTGGCCACTGCGGACAGTTGTGCCCACACGAAGTTCGGGACCACGTTGGGGCTGGCTGTCGTCCACAGTCTCAAAGGTCCAAGGTCCAAAGCTGTTCAGTCTGTCCTGTAACTCCTTTGCGGCATAGCGCTCCTTTGCAGATGCCTCCTTGGGCAGGACGATGCGGTAGCGGGGCTGCCCCTTTTCATCCAATAGGGTCGTGGCTGGTTTCCCCACTGCCTCTTTGGGTAGCAGGGCATTCTTCCATTCCAAGATCTGGCTTTGGCTCCAGCTACTGAACAGCAGCAGGACGGCTAACATCCATAGGCGGTTTGGCATATGAATCTACCCCATTGCAATGATTAAATGAAAAATGATTTTGGTAGATATAAGCAATGAAAAGGGTTTCATGTTTTTCCTTCTTGTTGTGTGAGAGGCGGGACGCGAAAAGTGAAAAATGAAAGGTAAAAAGAGGGAAAAACTCAACGAATGAGATGGGACTGCGTTTGCCGTTTAGAGCAGGGCGCAGTCCCATACATCAATGGCAAAGTCGCCAAAGATTTCTTTAAGCCGTTGATGCACAGTGGTTTTTGAAACACCTTTCTTCAGAATGACCTGCAGGAAGCCGCCGCCGCCGGCGCCGCAGATGAGGCGTCCGTCGATGAGGTCCTCGATGCCGAGGAAGATGTGTTCGATGAGGGTGTTTGTGCTGCCGGCGTCGATCTTCTTGCTCAGCTCCCAATGCTGATTGAGAAGCTTGGCGAAGGCGTCCACATCGCCGCGTTCCAGCTCGAAGCGCATGAGGGCGGCCAGCTTCTGGATTTCGTTGAGGGCGAAAAGACTGTCTGGCTCGTTGCCCACGTAGCGGCCCACCACGTCTCGCAGGAGGTGTCGGGCCAGGCGGCGCTGTCCTGTGTAGATGAGGCAGAAGCGTTCATTGAGCTCCGCCAGCGTCTCCGGCCTGAGAATCACATGGTCCACCTTCAGCTTTTGCCAGATTCCGGGGCGAGAGCTGATGTATTTGATGCCAGGGGTGACGCCGCCCACTTGGTCCTGCCAGCCGCCTCCTGTTGACATAATTTGTTCCATGGCAAGGACATACGAATATAAATCATCTTCCGTGTAGGGGATGCCGCAGAATTCCAGCGTGGCCTTTGTGCAGGCGGCGGAGAGAATGGAGCTGGTTCCAAGTCCGCTTCCTTTCGGCACATGGGTCACTTCGCTGTGCATTTCGAAGCCGCCGCCCAGCCGGGAGAGGATTTCGGACAGGCTGGAGCCGCGTTGGGGGATGATGCCGCAGGCGAGCAGGCAGGCCTTCTGAAGGGCGAAGGGGTCATAGGGGTCGCCGGTCTTCTGAAGGGGTGCGATGGTGTCGAATTCGCCGTGCACATCCATGTCGCGGCTGTCGAACACCACCTTCATGTCCGGACGGCGGATCATGGTGACCTCCACGGGGCATTGGCCGTTGAGGGTGATGGCGGCGTTGAGGACGGTGCCGCCGTGTTCGCAGCAGAAGGGCGGCGTGTCGCTCCAGCCGCCGCCCCAGTTCACGCGCAGCGGCAGCTGGACGCTGTGGCGCTCCCTGACGATGTGCGCCTGCTCGTTGGTATGGAGGTGGCTAAGTGTCTCCTCCTGAATGCCTTGGGAGATGGTTCGGAAGCAGGCTTCCAGCTGTGCCTCATTCGAAAGGGCGGCACCCAGATAATAGTGCAGCCGAAGGCGTTCGCTGAAATCCGCCTGTCCCAATTTGCGGTCAAGCCATTGGCGCTGAATGTCCGTTAAGGTCTCGGTTTGAAGCAGGGCCTTGCCGAGCCGGGCGGGTTTGCCAGCGGCAATCAATTCTGAAACTCGTTCCATGCGAACAAGTTCCGCCATTCGGTCATGCCATGCGATAAGGGCGTCCGCATCGGCGTCGTTGAAGCCGGAGCAGAGGGATTTTCGCGTCGCCTGCCGCCAAAACGCCGGCAGGGTCGCTGACGGCGAGGTGGCGGAATGGGAGGCGGCCATGACCATGGCGTGCAGGTCCAACGCCGCCGCCACCGCCTCCCGAATCGTGTCGCATTCGGGGTAGAGTCTGGCGTTCCATAAAGTTCGGGGTTCATCTTTCTCCCACAGTTCCAACGGGTTAGAGCTGAAAATCTCCTCCAGGGAACGCCCGAAGAGCCGCCCCTCCTTGGGGTTGTCCTGAATACCATAGATTCTACAGATGAACTTGCCGTTGGACTGTTTCAGGCCGTGAAGGACCACATTGTCCGGAATGGTCTCGTCATGGATGTCAATATAGGAAAGGATGACATGGCTGCCTACATGGGCGGCGCTGTGCACATAGGACACCTCCAGATAGCAGCCTTCGCCGATGGCGGCCTTTTCGGAGAGCACGGAGTCGCAGCCGGCGCAGTCCCCCTGAATGCAGCTGTTGACTTTGGCGCTCCAGCTCAAGTCGGAATAGGCGCGGACCCCGTCGGTCATCAGCGCCAGAACCTCTTGTGTGGTACCGAAATGCACGAATTTGGCCGGCGCCAGCTGCAGCAGCTTCATGCGATAGGGGCGCAGGCAGTTCCAAATGTCTGTCCGCGCCGCCGTCAGTTCGGGGCAGAAGCTGCCTTCGGGCTTTTCTTTTTGGAATTGCTCCAGCGTGGAGTCCTCCGCAAGGGGATAGAGGAAATCGCCGTAGAGGGAGAGGCGCACGGTACTGTTCACATAGCGGTCATAGCCCGCTTCGGTCTCCACAAGGCGAGCCAGGTCCGACACCATTTCCGGCGGGAAGATGACCGCGCCGGTGTCGATGTCCACCATGCCCCGCTCATTGACCGCGCCGGCCTGGGCCAGTGTCTCCGCCGTTTGTTTGTGGAGGAAGGCACGGACGTTGCCGCTTTCCCCTTTCAGGAAGACCCCATGGTCTTTGCCGGTCTGGACATCCTCCTTGAAGCTGATGGCGGCGGCGCCGCGGCCGCTGTAGTCGATCTGCAGGGGATTGAAGAGCAGGAGCACGTCGCCGCTGAGCAGGACCATGCCTTCCCGAATGCGGCCGGGGACGGAGCTCATGGCGATGAGCAGCTCGTCGAACAGCGAGCTGCTTTTACCGTTGTCCAGAACATGGGGGACAGGGCTAAATAGCTTTCCCAGAGCACTATACGTCGGCATGCGACGGCTGTCGCCACCGGAGTGGATGACCAAGATGCGGCGCCCTTTGAAGTCCCCGAAAAACGTTTTGCAGTAGCGGATGACGGACAGCGTGGCGCCGCCGGAGCCGACTCGCTGTCCCTCCCGGTCCGGAACCACGGCGAAGTGGGTGGCCGGGGGCAGGGTCCGCAGCTGGAGCTGTTTGCGGAAACCGTTGGCCTGACGTTCGTTGGACGCGGTCAGAATAATGGCGTCCCAATGGGGAAACGTGGGTTTGGCCAGCGAGCGGGCAAAGTCCTGCGCGCAGTCAAAATAGGCGGTCTGCAAAAACAGGGCGGAGAGGTTTTTCATGGTTCCTCTTTGATTCATAGCATATTGATTATCAGATACTTACGGCTCATCTCCAGGAATGGAGAGGCGAATGCCATGCTTTGACATCTCCTTCGCGCGTTCGGCCACGTTGGCCAAGTGGGCCGAAATGCGCTCCATGTTGGCCAGAATCTCCACGAACACGATGCCCTTCTGGACGGTGCAGTTTTGATTCTGAAGCCGGATTTCATGGTCCCGCTCGAAGCGCGAGGTCAGGTTCGCAATCTCTATCTCCTTGCGGATGACACGGTTAAAGGTTTCTTCATCATCGCGGATAATGCCATTGAGCAGTTCCGTGGACATCTGGCGGATCTGGTTCTGAATCTCCCGAATCTCGCCGACGGCCTTTTCGGAGAGGGTGGTGGCCTCCCGAATCTCCTCTTCCGTGCCGCTGTGGGGATCCACCATGCCGTTGGCCACGGAGGGCATGGACTCGATCAGCTCGAAGATGTTGAGGGCGCGGTCGCCGATACGCTCCACGTCGTTGACGCAGTGCATGAAGATGGGAATGGTCTTGGACTGGGCCTCGCTCAGGTTCTGGCGGGTCAGCCGGACCAGATAGTCGATGATGTCCTTCTGGGCCTCGTCGATGCGGTTTTCAGACTCACGAATGTCGTCCCGCTTCGATTTGTCCTGCAGGATGAAGGCGTCGGTGGCCTCTCCGGTCAGCTTGACGGCCTCCCGCGTCATGGTCATCAATGCGGTAAGGACCTGGTCCAGAGCGGCCGACGGCACCTTGAGCAGATGGGATTCAAGGAAGCAGAGGTGCTTGTGGGTGGCCTCGGTGGCGTTGCCGTCAGGGACAATCAGTTTGGAAAGGATGGCGACAATGCGAGTGAAGGGGAGGAACAGCAGCACGGTCAGCAGGTTGAAGAGGGTGTGGGCGCTGGCCAGATGGCGGCCGATGTTCTCCGGATGGGGGCACAGGACGATGCCGGAGGTGACTTGCTCCACCAGTTCCAGGAAGACGGGCTGCCCATGCCATTTCACATAGAAGAAAGGAATCATGACCAGCACGCCCAGCACTTTGAAGATGGTCGCCGCCATGGCCGTCTGCTTGGAGGAGCGGCTGGTTCCGATGGAGGCCAACAGGCCGGTGATCGTGGTGCCGATGTTGTCTCCAAGTATCAGGGGGACAGCGGTATAGAAATTCAGCAGGCCGCATTCAGCCAAGGCCAGAGTCATGCTGACGGTGGCCGCGCTGCTTTGGACGATCATGGTCAGGATGGTGCCGGCGGCGATGGCGCCCAAGATGGAGAGCAGGGGCATGTTGCCGTTGCGGGGGGCGCAGTCGAAGGTTTTGAAGAAGTTCATGAAGCTGGGGAAGTCCGCCAGAGCCTTCATTTCGGAGCTCATCATCATCATGCCGAAGAAGAGCAGGCCGAAGCCCAAAATGGAGTTGCCCAGGCCCTTCCATTGGCTCTTTTTGGAGGAGAGCAGGATGATCATGCCGATGCAGAGGGCGGGAAGCGCCAGTCCATCCAGCTTCAGGGAGACCATCTGGGCCGTCACGGTCGTGCCGATGGCCGCGCCGTAGATGATGCCAATGGCCTGATCCAACATCAGCAGTCCCGCGTTGACGAAGCCGACGATCATGACCGTGGTGGCGCTGCTGGACTGGATGAGCGAGGTGACCACGATGCCCGCCAGAACCGCCTTGAACCGATTGCCCGCGAACAGCTGCAGCAAGTTTTTGAAGCGGTCGCCGGCCATTTGCTGTAAACCATTGCTCATCAACATCATACCGAAAATGAACATCCCGAGTCCCCCGAGAACTTCAATAAGGATGTTCCAGCGGCTCAAGGCCAGTACACGGACTTTCAGCCCGCGGCTGCGGTACTGTGGGGAGGGGATGGCGGTCTTCATGTCCGCATCGCCGTAGCGGAAGCCGTCGCCGGTGTCGATGGCGAATTCATAGGTGCCGGTAAAGCGGTCCGCCGTCGTCACGGAGATGCAGACCTGTCCGTTTGGGTCCGTGAGGAAATTCTTGTTGTTCAGCTTTGCCCCTTTGTCGCCGCCGGTCTGGCGGACGTAGACGGGAAGGCCGGCCACCGGCCCCGCCGCGTCCTTTAGAGTCAAGGTGATGGGAACTGGAATCTTCTCTCCTGCAATGACTTCCTGATTGACTCCCGTGATTTCGATGCCCGCCACGGCATGGATGTACAGCGGGGCCACATGGGGGAAGTCCGGACAGGTGACCTTGAAGTATTGGTCGCCGAATTGGCTGCCCAAAACCAGACGGCAGTGGAAAAGTCCTCCTTGATCTGTAAGTCCTTCTTGGGGAATGCTTTCCGCATCACTTGTCTGGGAGTGCAACGGCTCAATGCGAACCTTGACGCCGACGGCCGGCGGCGCGCTTGCAGAGGTGAAGGAGCCGGATCCCCTTGCTCCATGAACTTCGATGGTGATCTGTCCGGGCAGGGGAGCGGAAACGGGCCCGCATTGTCCATCTCCTTCTCGGATAGACATTTGGGACGCCTCATGGCTGCCTTCTTGCGAACAGCCGGACAGGGTTCCGATTGCCGTGAGAGCCAAAAGAAGAAGCGCGCATCCGAAGAGGGTCGGACGGAGGCGACGGCGAAGGCAGGACAAATGGGAAGGCAAGGGATTGGGTGATGTCATGTTCTCGTGGTGTGGAGGAGGGGCACCCCAGATTCCTTGCCGAAGCGCGGGTTCCGTGATGGCCCCCGCAGCTGTCATTGGGGAAAGGTTCTTGTTATTCGTGGAGCGACGAAGACCGGCGGTCGGACATAGAGCGGCTCGCAGCTCGCGGTGATCTCCGCCTCGGTGGTCGGCCATGGCCATTGGGCCGCCGAGGCCTGGAGAAGCGCCGCCGCCTGAAGTCGTTCCAGCCGACAGAGGGCGTCATCCACGGTGTGCGGCAAAGGGGGAAGCATGGGAGCCTGTGCTGTAACCCATTGTCCACAAGCATATTCGGGAAGAAGCAATGGGTCCGGATCCAAAACAATGGGCGCCATGAGGGGCCGAAGCGCAGAATTTTCTCTAACATAAACGGAGAGAAGGACTTGGCCACAGCGTGCATCCTGAATGACGCCAATCCGGCCGCCCGTTTCCGTGTTCACAGGGGAGACGGCGCAGGCCAAGGCATAGCTGCTGGGCACGCCCCGCAGTTTGGCGCCTGTCACGGCAATGATGCCTTTGAGCAGGGCAACACCGTAGCGGAGGCCCGCGAAGCTCCCTGGCCCAATGCCCGCCGTCCAATGCGTGACATCCTCCAATTTCAGCTGATGGGACTGGAGAGTCTGTACAATCCAGTCGGTCAGCTTCTGGTCATTGTCCCTGCCCGTTCCGGGAAGGGTGGCTTCGGCAAGAAGTCCGCCTTCATCGGCGATGGCCAGGGAGCATCCCAAAGAGGTGTCAAGGGCAACGTGAAACATGAATGAATCCGCAAAACAGGGGCTTGCGATGAAAAAACGGCGTCAATTTTGAATACAACTATAATATAATGCCACATCCAAGACTCTGCACGGTGACATGGCGCATTTTGATGGGCGGCGCGCCAAGGCGACAATTCAGCCACGCCATATCGGCAAGGCAAGGATCGCGCAGCATACGGAGAACGTTTGCTGGAGCGCATTTCACGCGAACTGACCACAACGATTGGAAACGGGTTCGGCAAACCGAACCTGCGCAATTGCAGGATGTTCTACCGAACCTATCCGACCGAAGAGGAGATTCGATACGCATTGTGTATCAAATTGAGCTGGCCCATCTTCGGGCGAACTGCAATGCCGCTTTGTAAAATCTCACAATCATATCAAAATGCGACATGTCAAACAGTGGGGAATCCATTTATGTTTGCAAAATGTGTTGGATGTGACTCATTTGTGTTTGCAAAATGTGTGGAATTTATCCTGTTTGTCTTTGCAAAATGTGGGAGAATAGTCAAATTTGTCTTTGAAAAATGTGGTGGGATATTTAGGATTTTGATCTATAATTATGTCTCCTGCAAATGGTTAGCCTTATATCAAAAGTTGGTTTTTCCCTTCCATGCCCATCATGATGTTGAATCCGTCTATCCTCCTGCCATCAGAATGCTCGTGAAAGACAGCGGTGGCATAAGGCAGAGCAGGCCGAAGGAAGAGCCGCTACGCGACTTCCCCGCAAGCGTCTAGCTAGCTCTAGAAACTCTAGTAAAATTCCTAATTTCTAATTTCTAATTTCTAATTCCTAATTTCTAATTCCTAATTTCTAATTCCTTCTTCCTCTTCCGGCTGGCAGCGGATTTTGCCTCTGGAGAGATCCGTGAGGGCCGTCAGGACGGCGGCGCGTTGGTCGGCGGGCAGAGTGGCCTCCAGATGGACGCCGTCCGTAAAGGTCTCCTTGCCGATGGTGGCCTGATGGGCGTCGAGCAGGCGTTTGGCCTGTTCATAGAGGGGGTAGGGGATGTCCAGCCGGAGAGTGGCCAAGGGGATGTCCTCCCGCGTGGGGGCGATGGCAAGCACCTCCTGAACGCTTTCCGTGTAGGCCTTGACCAGTCCACCCGTCCCCAGCTTGATGCCGCCGAAATAGCGGGTGATGGTGACGATGAGGTTGGTGATGCCGCTGCCTTTGAGGACCTCCATGGCGGGGCGGCCAGCGGTGCCAGGGGGCTCGCCGTCGTCGGAGCAGCCCATCACATTGGCGGAGGGGCCGACGATGAACGCATGGACCACATGGCCCGCGTCCGCATAGCGCTCCTTTTGGGAGGCGAGAAGGGCACGGGCCTCCGAAGCGCTCTCCACGGGATAGACTTCCGCGATGAAGCGGGAGTTCTTGATGACGATCTCGTTTTTGGCGTATCCGCTAAGAATCAGCACGGGAGAACCTTAGCCCTTTCCACCCTGGTTCAGGCGATCCAGATACTCCTGCCATTCCACGGGAAGCAGGAACTTCTTCTTGCTGTTGCATTCCTTGCAGCAGGGGACCACATTGCCCTTGCGGGACAGGCCTCCGCGGATGATGGGGACAATGTGGTCCATGGTCAGCTCATGGGGATGGACTGCCTTGCCGCAGTAGTGGCATTTGCCTTTGCCGCATTCGTTCTTCCACCATTGGGATTGGCGCAATTCCCGCGCCTTGGCCTTTTCGCGGCGGACATGGTCTTCGTCCGCAGGGATGAAATAGTCATCGTCGGCCATGGGGGGCGGAAGCGGGTTCGGCTCATCCTGCATAAGTCATAAGTTCCTCTTAGACAAGGCTTTATGATAAATTGGACCGACAAAGCGGTTCAGCGGGAAGGACTCCTCCAGACCAGCCCGCACGAAGGCGTGGGCGATGGCGACGGCGTCTTTCATGGCGGTGCCTTTGCCCAGTTCCGCCGCGATGCAGGCGGAGAAGGAGCAGCCTGCGCCGTGGGTCCATGCGGTGGTCAGTTTGGTGTCCCGCCACCATGTGAATTCGTTGCCGTCATAGAGCAGATCGGCGACGCTGCCGTCCTGGAAGACCCGCGGCGCCTTGATGGCCACATGTTTGGCTCCCGCCTTGTGGATGCGACGGGCGGCCTCGCAAAGCTCCTCCTCCGTGCGGAGCTCGCCCATGCCCGCCAGCTGAGCCGCCTCGAAGGCATTTGGAGTCACAACATCCGCAATGGGAAGCAGATAGTCAATCATCGCCTGAGTGTTTTCGGGGAAGAGGGCCTCCGTGGTGCCTTTGCAGACCATGACGGGGTCGATGACTATCTTCGGAATGCGGTTGGCGGCAAGAAACTCGCCGGCGGTCCGAATGATGTCCACGGTGGGAAGCATGCCGGTCTTGGCCGCCGCCACCTCATCAACGCCTGGCCGGATGGTGGCCATCTGGGAGCGGATCATTTCCAAATCCACGGGACGAACCAGATGGGCCCAGTTTTCGGGACTCATGGCCACCAGAACGGTCACCACGCTCATGCCGTACACATCCCGCTCCTGAAAGGTCTTCAGGTCGGCCTGGATGCCGGCGCCGCCGCTGCAGTCCGAACCTGCGATCGTCAACACTTTTTTCGGTGTCATGTTCATCTCCAATTTGGTGGTTTCGATGGCCGTCAACCCCTCCTGTGGGCCGTCGCCGTCCTTCTCTTCTATACCACTTTAATATAATGCCATAAGACGAAATGACATCTGGGAAACGGACCGATTTCACCGTTTGGCATTTGCATATTGGCGAAAAGGGAATATGATAATGCGAGTCTTCGCGTTGGGCGGGACCATCATGAAAAAATTGGAGCAAGGAGTCGATTCTATGGCAACGTATGGACATGGCGACACGACATGGTTCACCCATGACCGCTTTGGAATGTTCATTCATTGGGGGCTGTATTCCATGCCCGCGCGGCATGAGTGGATACGGAACTACGAGCAGATCAGCAATGAGGACTATCAGATCTATTTTGACCTGTTCAATCCGGACATGTTCTGCCCGAAGGAGTGGGCCAAGGCCGCCCGTGAAGCCGGCATGAAATATTTCGTCATCACCACCAAACATCATGAGGGCTTCTGCCTTTGGGATTCCAAATACACCGACTACAAGGCGCCTAACACGCCTGCGGGACGGGACTTGCTGCGCGAGGTCGTGGACGCTTTCCGCGCCGAGGGGCTCCATGTGGGCTTCTACTACTCCCTGATTGACTGGCACCATCCGGACTTCACGTTGGACCACATTCATCCCATGCGCAACAAGGTCAATCCCGAGGAGTTCAACAAGGGACGGAATCTGAAGCGCTACGCGAAATACATGCGGGACCAGGTGACGGAGCTGCTGACCAACTACGGCAAAATCGACATCCTGTGGTTCGATTTCAGCTATCCAGGCGAGAACGGCAAGGGCCGCGACCAATGGGAGTCCGAAAAGCTGATCAAGCTCGTGCGTAAGCTGCAGCCGAACATCATTGTGGACAACCGGCTGGACTTGCCCGGCTCCGGAGACATCGTCACTCCCGAACAGTTCACGCCAGACAGCTGCATGGTGGACGAAAACGGCAAGCCGCTGGTTTGGGAAGGATGCCAAACCTTCTCTGGCTCATGGGGTTACCATCGGGATGAAGCCAGCTGGAAGACGCCGAAGATGTGCATCGAGATGCTCATCAACCATGTGTCGCGGGGCGGCAATCTGCTCATGAATGTGGGTCCCACCTCCCGTGGCTATCTGGACTCCCGCGCCATGGACCGTCTGGGCGCCTTCGCCGCATGGATGAAATACCACTCCCGCTCCATCTATGGCTGCGGTCTCGCCCCCAAGGGACTGGTGGCGCCGCCGGACTGCCGCTACACCTACAACGCGGAGCGCAACTGCCTCTATCTCCATCTGTTCGCATGGCCCTTTAAGCATGTCCATCTGAACGGCTTAGGAGACAAGATCAAATATGCTCAGCTCTTGGCCGATGGCAGCGAAATCCGCTACCGCGTCAATTCCAAAGGCGATGCGCTGAACAGCGCGTCCCCCGAAAACGCCGCCACATTGGAGCTGCCGATTCTGCTTCCCGCCGCCTGCGGTGAGGTTCCAGTGATAGAAATTTTCCTTAAGTAATTGATGGTCAATGGTCTCCGCAAAGCCTTGCGGTGCGGGGACCAGAGACAAAACCAACCCAAGGAACGATCATGATTGATTTTTACGGAAACAGGCTGAACACCTACAAGGCTTCTCTTCATACGCATTCCACCAATTCGGACGGCAGTTACTCCCCCGACAAGGTCATTGAGTTGTATAAGGGCCAAGGCTATGATGTTCTTGCCTTTACAGACCATGGTTTCGTGACCAAGACCGCCGAGTTGGACGGCAAGGGGATGACGCTCATCCAAAGTCTGGAGATGCATCCCAAAAGCCCCAGCCCCAACTCGCCGTGGCATTTAGTCGCGTTGAACGTGTCGGATCAGTTCATGTACGATTCCCAACGCGAGGCGCAGTCGCTCATCGACTATGCCGTCGCCGATGGCGCCATGGTCATCTGCGCCCATCCCTATTGGTGCGGCTTCACCTCCGCGCAGATTGCCGCCCTGAAGAACATCTCCGCCATTGAGGTCTATAACACGAGCACGCGGTACATCGGCCGTCAGTTCAGCATGCAGACATGGGACGAACTTTCCGACATGGGCCATGTCTATCCCGTTACTGCCGTGGATGATATGCATTCATCCCATGATTTGTTCAGAGGGTGGACGGTCATCGCGGCGGCGGACAAGTCCATCGGCAGCGTCATGGACGCCCTGAAGCATGGCCGCTTCTACGCCACCATGGGGCCGGAGTTCACGCGGCTTTCCTATAAGGACCATGTCTTTGAGGCATCCTTCTCCCCCTGCTGCGAAGTCATCGGCCTCACAAATCCGCCGCGGGGCTTCTGCGTGGCTGTGGAGGACAAAGATGGCTATGGCACGGGCACCGAGACCCTTACGGAATGCCGCATCAAGATTCCTGTCAACGAACAGTCGGACCGCTGGTTCCGGCTACAGATTAAGGACGAAAAGGGACGTTACGCCTGGTCAGCTCCCATCGTCATTCCCGCCGGCCAGTAGGTTGTGCGATTGTGTAACCTGTTGCGGATTAGCTAGCTAGCATCTAGAAGCTCTAGCAGCTATAGAAGCTATAGAAGCTCTAGATGCTCTAGATAAAATTCCTAATTTCTAATTCCTAATTCCTAATTATCAACAACTGCCAACTATTAACTGCTAACTGTTCCATGCAAGGCATGCATAGCTGCCAGAGGGGATTTCGAGACAGGGCGGCTTGCCTTCTATGACCATTTCCCCCTTTTCCTTGACGGTGGCGCTAGGGAAGTGCTGACGGAGCAGATGCTCCAACACAATGGGCGTGTAGCCAGGGGTGTGGCATGTCATGAAGAGGAAGAACGGGGCCGGAGAGAGCACGTCCCGACACAGGGACAGGATTTCCTGCAGATGGTAGTCGATTTTGAACAGCTCCTGATTGGTGCCGCGGCCAAAACTGGGGGGATCCAAAATGATGCCGTCATATTTCCGCCCTCGGCGGACTTCCCGTTTCAGAAATTTGGTCACATCGTCCACAATCCAGCGGATGGGAGCGTCTTCCAGATGGTTCAACGCGGCGTTGGCATGGGCCCAGTCCACCATTTTTCGTGAGGCGTCAAGATGACAGACCTCGCATCCAGCCTTGGCCAAGACCAATGTGGCGCCGCCTGAATAGGCAAACAGATTCAGAATGGACGGACGGCGGGTGCCGTTGACCGCCTCCAACCGCCGTCGCATCCACCGCCAGGCAATGGCATGCTCCGGAAAGATGCCCACATGGCCGAAATCCGTCGTCTTCAGCCAGAAGGTCAGCTCGTCCATCGTGCATTTCCAGCCATCGGAGGGAAAGGCGCCCTGAAATTGCCACCCCTGATGGTTTTCCCTTGTGAAACTGGCGTTTGCCGCTTGCCATAGGGATTCCGGCAGGGCAGGGGCCCAGACAGCCTGCGCACAGGGGCGGTCCAAAACGTAGGGGCCAAATCGCTCCAGTTTGCGGCCGTTTCCAGAATCCAACAACTCATATTGCATGTTCATCTGCATCTTTCACATCCACAACTAGCTGGCCCTAGAAGGCTCTAGACATTTCCTAATTCTTCAGTATCAATAGTTTCTGACGACTTGCGGAAGGGCATGGAGCAGGGCGGCGATGTCCTCTGCCGTGGAGGCGTAGCCGAAACTGACCCGCAGCATGCCGCGGGCGGTCGTTTCGTCGACACCCATGGCCCGAAGAACGTGACTGGTTTCCTTTGTCTCTGCGGAGCAAGCACTTCCAGAAGAAACGATGATTTGATGATCGGCCGCCAGCAGCCGCATGAGCACCGCTCCATCATAGCCCTTTAGGGCGAAGGCGTTGATGCCGTCATAGCCGTCGATAGGGGAAAGCCGCCGATAGCCGGGCAGGGCAAGGGATTCCAACCCATCCCAAAGCATTGTTGCAAGTTGTTTTATATGAGCATGTTCTGACTTTGATTGAGGGACGGCCAATTCCACGGCGTCCACAAAAAGCAGAATGCCCACAAGATCCAACGTTCCGGAGCGGAAGCCGCCCTGCTGGCCGCCCCCAAGCAGCATGGGAGACAATGGACAGTCGTTGCGGACGATGAGTGCCCCCACGGCCGCCGGACCACCGATTTTCCGCGAAGAGAGCACCACGGCGTCCAGTTTCGCCTCTTGCCACAGCAGGGGACAGCGGGTGAAGCTTTGGGAGGCATCCACTAGCAGCCGGCTATGGGGTGGCAGGGCGTTGCGGATGGCCGTAAGATCCTGAATGGCACCGGTTTCGTTGTTCAGATGACAGACCGCGAGACAACGGGACGACATGGAGTCCGTCAACGCAAGAACGGAAAGGTCAATGCGTCCATGGGCGTCAAGAGGCAGCAGTTTGGCATCCTTTTGGCTGAGGGCAGTCTTCAGCATGGCGGGATGGGCTCCGGCATCGGTCCAAAGGGGGATTTGGGCCTTTTGCAGGGAGGAAATGGCCAGATTCAGTGCTTCCGTGCTGCCGGAGGTCCAGAGAATGCGGCATTGCGATTCATCGGCGCCCAACACGTTCAGAAGCCGCCGCTGCGCAGTCAGCAGCGCCCGCCGCAGCTGTTCTGCGTAACAGGTTCCGCCGTGGGGATTTCCGCCGTAGCGGCGGCAATAGTCGCCATACCGTTCGGCAATCTCCGGACGGACGGGCGAGGTGGCGGCATAGTCCAGATAGTGCATGTCCATGGCCTACAGGCGGGAATAGCTCCACGAAAGGGGCTTGTCGTTGTGATAGGGCATATAGCCATGGAAGGGGCGGGGATCGTCGTCAAAGACCAGCGGCAGAAAATGGCGATCTCCCTCCCACATCGGCAGTTCCATCAGCCGGTCACGATCGACCCATTGGAGGGGGCCCTCGTTGCTGCTGGCTGCCACATGGCCTTCAAATGCCTCCACGAGAAAGACAAAGGCAAGCCAGTCCTCTCCCTTGGGGCCAAAGCCGGTCCAATTCACGGTGCCCCGTAAGGTCATGCGGGTCACCTGAATTCCGGCCTCTTCGCGAATCTCCCGAATCATGCAGGAGGCGATGTCCTCTTGGGGTTCCATGTGCCCGCCGAGGCCATTGTATTTGCCAAACTGCTCGTCATCCTTGCGGAAAACCCGATAAGTCATGAGAACCTTGCGCTTGTCCGGAGAGAGGACATAGCCCAAGGTGCTCATGATGGGACAATAGTTCGTTGACATAGGAGTAATATGTAAGTCATTGCCCCTGAATGACTTGCGAATCAGGGGCAGGGGAGGCCGACAGGAGACTACAGCTGCGTCGCCCCGCGGTCCCGCAGAGTGACCACCACGTTGCGGACCTCTTGGGCGCGATCCTTCGGCAGAACCAGCACGGCATCGTCGCTGACCACCACGATCATGTCCTTCAGTCCCACGGCACTGACCGCGATTTTCCGCTGGCCGGGGGCGTTGTACACGATGCTGTCCGAGCAGTCCAACAGCACGGGGTCGCCCACGCGGACGTTGCCCGAATTGTCCTTTGAGAAGGTGCGGTCAAGGGCGTCCCATGAGCCCACATCGTCCCAAATGAAGTTTCCGGGGATGACCATGACGTTGCGGGCCTTTTCCATGAGGGCGTAGTCGATGGAGATGTTGGGCAGGGCGTCGAAGATGCGGTCGGCGCGTTCAGGGGCATTGCCCATCAGTGCATCTGTAAGATCCTCAAGGGTTTCCGCCATAACCGGATTGGCCTTGCCAAATTCGTTTTGGAAGGTGGAGAGCCGCCAGAAGAACATGCCGCTGTTCCAGTAGAAACGGCCGGAGGCGATGTATTTGGCCGCATCTTCCGGGCGGGGCTTCTCTCTGAAGCTGGCCACGGGGAACAGAGGAATCTTGGAATCCTTCACCATGGAGGGCGCGTTCTGCGCCACTTCGATGTAGCCGTATCCCGTCTCCGGCCGCACGGGCTGGATGCCGATGGTGACCAATGCGGGATTCGCCTCTGCAGCCTCCAGCGCGGCGCACACGGTGTCCACGAATGGCACGGTGTCCGGAATGCGCTGATCGGCCGTCAGCACGCCCATGGTCACTTCCTCTGGAGACAGATTGGTGCGCGCCAAAATGGTGGCGGCGGCGTAGATGAGGCAGCCGGCGGTGTTCCGCTTGCAGGGCTCCGCAATGACATTCTCCGACGGAATCCCCAGCCCCGCGTCCTGAATGGCCTTCTGAAGATGCTTGCTGGTCGCGACATAGATGTTCGCCGGCGGAACAATGGCCATGCTCCGCTCCACTGCCTCCTCCAACAGGGACTGGCCGCTGCCCGTCAACGTCAGCAGCTGTTTGGGATGATTGATGCGGGAAAGGGGCCAGAACCGCTCGCCGGCTCCACCGGCCATGATCACAATGACTTTCATAAGCGTCTCATCTCCTGTGTGTTATCTTTATTCACTTGGTCAGTGACTCCAAATTGTCTTTTGGGCAACCGTTAAAACTTATATCCTGTAACGAAAAGTTCAAAGTCCCTCGCCATTTTTTGCACAATTGGAGGAGATTCAGAGGGGGACCCCGCAATGTGTTTTTTCACTTCGTGAGACGGGAGAGTGAATTAGGAATGAGAAATTAGGAATGAGGAATTTTGTAAAGTGAAGAATGAAAAGTAGCAATGGCTTTATCAATCCATCAAGCTCTAAATAACTGCTATTGCATTTGCAATGCATTATTATTGCACTATATTTTGATAGGTTAACAAACAGGAGTATGCATGAGTACCATGAATTTTTGTATTCGCATCGATGAGAACATCAAACGTGACGCCGAGCAGATATTTGCGGAATTAGGGTTGTCTACCACCACTGCCATTACCATTTTTCTGAGGCAGGTCATACGTTCTCAAGGCATGCCCTTTGCGCTTAGCTTGCGACAGCCGACGCTGAAACCGGAGACATTGGCGGCTTTGAAAGAAGCCGAAGAACTTGCCAAACCCGGTTGTGGCAAAAGCTTTCAGACGATTGATGAATTGCGTGCGGACTGGTTGTCGTGAGTTACGAAATCAAGCAGACAACTCAGTTCCGAAATGATGTGAAACTGGCTCGGCGGCGTGGATATGATCTTGAGAAGTTGTTGACGGTCATTGATTTCCTGAAAGAGGCCATTCCCTTGCCGACAAATTATCGCGACCATGCCTTGAGCGGAGACTTTTGCGGTTATCGCGAATGCCATATTGACGCGGACTGGCTGCTGGTGTATCGAAAAAGCGCACAGTTCCTCATTCTTACTCTGTTCAGAACGGGAACCCATGGCGACATCTTCTAGAGAAGATATTGATTGACAGGACAGCCAAGTCCCATTATGCTTTGCAGCTGGCCCGTTGGCGGTGGTTGGCCAGAATCTCTTCATACCATGAGAGGAAGGCGTTGACTTGCCGAGTCAGGCTGAATTGCGCACCGCGCCGTGCGGCGGCCTCTCGCATGGCGGACCGCTGTTGAGGCGGCATGCGCAGAATGGCGGCGGCGTGGGCGGCCAGCTCTGCCGCTGTGTCCCCCAAAAAACCCGTCTCACCATGGAGAATCTGCTCGCGGAGACCGCCCACGTTTGAGGCGACCGTCGGCGTTCCGCAGGCCATGGCTTCGGTCACGGTCTTGCCAAAGGCCTCCGCCCGCGCCGTATGGATGAACACATCGGCGGCACGGTAGCAGAGCGCCATGCGGTGAGGCTCTTTTATATATGGTATATAGTGGAGAGGAACGGTGCGGGGCGGAGTGGCGCCGACGCAGACAAACTGCGCCTCCGGCAGCGCGGCATGAAGCTGTTCCAGAGCATCCGCCATGCTGTCTGGCGCCTTGTAATGATTTTGGGCAGAGGCACTTGCAAAAAGAACAAGGGGGACATTCATGGGCAACTGCAACGCATGGCGGGCCTCCTGTTGGCTGCCGGGGGTGAAGACGGTGGTGTCAATGCCGTTTGGAATGCATTGAGTCTGAACGGGTTGCAGCATGGAGCGGGCGACGCAGTCCAAAAGCCATTGAGAGGGGGCGGTGACATAGAGGCGGGATTGTGCGAAGATGTCCGCCTTTTGCCGCCAGTTGAAGGCCGTCGCGTCCCGTCGGCAGGCGGGATAGACGTTCAGGCGGGGACAATTGCCGCAGCCACTTTGCCAGCGGTCGCAGTCCATGAAATAGGCGCAGTGTCCGGTCAGGGTCCAGGTGTCCCTCAAGTTGAGGATTAGGGGAAAGCGGCGGCTCCATTGCGGCAGCAGCCGCAGGTCGAAGTACCAGTCGTGGAGATTGTGGCAGTGGATGATGTCCGGCTTGGCGGGGCATAACCGCAGGATGTGGTGGCAGCCGGGGTAGGTCATTTCATCGCGTCCGCACCACCAGTCAGGCAGGCGGGAGGGATGGCGGAGGCGGTCCGTCAGGCGGCGGAAGCTCTCCGGATGGGGGAGACGGAGGAAGAGCTTGAGGAAGCGGGCGGAGAAGGAGGGGATTTGCAGGATGTCCGGGTCGTCGGAGAGTTTGGTGCCCACGGCCAGCCAGGAGCGGTGGCCACGCTCTCGATAGGCGCGGAAGAGATTGCGGGCGGAGCCTTCCGCGCCGCCGCCAGTGTCCGATGAATTGATCTGCAGGATGTTCATGGGGCGTCAGAGCGGAGAGTTGCTGGCGATGAGACGGGCGGCTTCCAGAAGGGTGTCGGCCTCATAGTCGGCCCCCGCGGGGGTGAACCCCTCCGAACGGATTTGTATCGTCTTGATTCCGAAGTTCTTGCCAAGATTGACATCCACGGGGCTGTCGCCAATCATGAAGGAACGCGCCGTGTCCACGGCAAAATCGCGGCAGGCGGCTTCCAGCATGCCCGTGGCGGGTTTGCGGCAGTGGCAGTGTGCGTCGGGGGCATGGGGGCAGTGATAGATGGCGTCAAGAAAGATGTCCTGTTCGGCCAGCAGCCGCTTCAGCCGGTCATGGATGAGAGTCAGCCGCTGTTCGTCCAGATAGCCGCGTCCGATTCCAGACTGGTTGGTGACCATGATCAGCCCATAGCCGAGGCGGCGCAGAGTCTGGAGGCCCGCGAAGGCGTCGTCGGTGAAGCGGATTTTGTCCGGATCATTGAGGTAGGGGATGTCGACGATGATAGTTCCATCGCGGTCCAGAAAGACAAAGGGGCGTTTCATCGGTTCTTCAGCCATTGGCATGTTTTATTGTAACAATATTATAATCAATATGTTGTGGAATCAAGTCCCTTACAGGCGGAAGCGTTTCTCCAGTTCGGAGAAGGTGATGTGGACCATGGTGGGGTGACCATTGGGGCAGGTGTAGGGCATGGTGGTGTGAGCCAGATCATGGAGGATCGTGTGGATTTCCAGATCCGTGAATTCGGTTTTGGAGGAGGCGGCGTGTCGGCAGGCCACCTGGGCCAAGTGGATGGCGCTTTGGCGGTTGGTGATGTTGCTGTGGCGAAGGTCATCCAGAATGTCCCGCATGGCGATGGCCAAGTCGCAGTCCGGATAGCCGGAGGGCACGGCGGTCACGATGAAGGAGTTTCCGCTGAAAGGCTCCACCGCGAAGCCAAGTTTCTCGAAATGCTGGAGTTGTGTGCGCAGGAAGCGCGCCTCGTCCAATGTGAGGTTCAGGGGGACGGGCAGCAACAGCGACTGGCTGGGGACCGCCTTCGCGTTCATGGCGGCCAGAAGCCGTTCGAAGAGAATGCGCTGATGGGCGGCCTTGAGATCGATGACAATCAGGCCGTCGGGGCCTTCCGCCAAGGCGTATTTGCTTGACAGTTTGCCTTTTAGAGCCAGATTAGTCAGGGGAGAGTGTCCTGGAGCGGGCTTTGGGGGCGGAGTCGCTGGCGGCGGGACCACAGGGGGCAGGGGAGAATGGGAGGGCGACGGAAACTCGGTGGCAGGTGGCCCCGAGGGTGTCTGAACTGGTATCGATTGTTGTTGTTCAGGTTGTTGAGAAACATGAACCGAGGGCGTTGGGGGGAGCTGCCGAATTGTATCCTCTTGTCCAACCTGTTGTGGCTGAGGTTGTTGTGAAACTAAATCTGCTTGTTGTTGTCTAACTTGTTGCGTCAGAGGAAGTTGTGAATCAGAATCCGGTTTATTTTCTCTAACCTGTTGCGGTGGAATGGGTTGGGGAACATGTATTTGGTTTTGTTGTCTAACTTCTTGGTTGGCAGAAGGTTGGATAGAGGATTGAGTCGGTGGGGCTGAGGCAGAGGAGGAGACGAGGGTGACGGGGGGCGGGGCTGTGGGCGTTGGCGGAATGGCCGTCATGGGAGTGACGGAAATCTCCGCTCCGCCGGGCATGGATCGCAGGGCGGCCCGAAGCGCGGCGCTGACCACGGCACCGACTTCCCGCGGGTTGCGGAAACGGACTTCCCGTTTGGAGGGGTGGACATTCACGTCCACGCGGTCTGGAGCCATGTCCACGTAAAGGACGGCGCCGGGGTAGCGTCCGTTCATGACCAATGTGTCGAAGGCTTCACGAATGGCGAAATAAATGGTGTCCGCGGCGGCGGCGCGGCCATTGATGATGATGCGCTGTTCGCGGCGGCTGTTGCGCGTGTAGCCGGGTTTGGTGACGAATCCGTAAACATGGATGCCTGACTCTTCGTAGTTGACCGGCAGCATGGCGGCAAAGGTCTCCTTGCCGAGGACGGACATGACACGAGCGCCCAAATCCTGGGTCGCGTTGGCATGGAGATGCTCTTTGCCATTGAGAGTCAAGGACAAAGACAAATTGGGGCGGGAAAGTGCCAACATGGTGAGCATTTCCACGATATGGCCGTCTTCCGTGTCCGGTCCGCGCAGGAACTTGCGACGTGCGGGCAGGTTGCCGAAGAGCTGCCCCACGCGGATGTGGGTTCCAGGGGCGCAGCCACAGTCTCTGACGTCCTGAATGCGGCCAAAGTCCACGGCGATTTCGGTGCCGGCGGTCTGATCCGACTGTCGAGTCTGAAGCAGAAAATGGCTGACGGCGGCGATGCTGGGCAGCGCCTCGCCCCGGAAGCCCAAGGTGCGAATCTGTCCCACGTCGCCAGATTCCGTGATTTTGCTGGTGGCGTGGGCCTCCAGACAGAGCATGGCATCCTGCCGATCCATGCCGCAGCCGTTGTCTATGACGGAAATCAGTCGCTGTCCTCCCTGTTCGGCGGCGACGCGGATGCGGGTGGCGCCGGCGTCGATGGAGTTCTCCACCAATTCCTTGACGACGGACGCCGGTCGTTCGATGACTTCTCCGGCGGCGATTCGGCCGATGATTTCGTTGCTGAGAATGTGAATGATGGACATAACGACGGAAAATTAGGAATTAGAAATTAGGAATTAGGAATTTGTCGTGAGGAATTGGGAATTAGGAATTTGTCGTGAGGAATTGGGAATTAGGAATTTGTCGTGAGGAATTTGGAACAG
>JAEEGL010016859.1_pt1 | contig 34696 bp, 22 predicted proteins | sample 9134231 | NCBI WGS metagenome assembly JAEEGL01 (sample SAMN16246548, study PRJNA631951) | gut metagenome | biome: gut microbiome; feature: rumen; material: fiber-attached | host: Bos | place: Iran: Karaj | collected 2018-10
CCTGCCAAGCTACTTCCATGATGAAGCGGATAGCCATGCGGGTATCTTTGTTTGCGCCGCAGAATGCGTCTACAACAAAGAGTCTCTTGTTGCAGAGTTCCTTCTGTGCAAGATCCTTAACGGTTGCCCAAACTTCTTTGGACATGGGATGGTTGTCGTTCTTGTACTCGTCTGTTGTCCACCAAACGGTGTCCTTGGAGTTCTCATCCATAACGATGTACTTGTCTTTAGGCGAACGGCCGGTGTAGATACCTGTGAATACGTCTACTGCGCCAAGTTCACTTACCTTGCCGATGTCATAGCCTGTAAGCTCTGCCTTTGTCTCTTCTGCGAACAACATATCGTATGAAGGATTGTATACGATCTCGGTTGTTCCTGTGATACCATACTGAGTTAAATCGATGTTACTCATTGGAATTGCCTCCTTAAATTGATATCGTTAATAAAATAACACGTCTCCGAACCCTTGGGGAAAGGACGGAAAAAATTATCCTTGCGTATTATACATTATAAAGTCGGATTTGTCATCTATTTTATTGTTACAAATTTATGAATCAAAAATCTCACAGCGGCCTTATAAGCATTCCCGTCACGATAAACAGCAGCCCGACAGTTATATAAGGCATGAATGTATACTCCTGTGCAGAGCGTTTCTGTTTATTTTCTTCCATGTAGGCGTAAAAATCTTTATCTGTCCTTCCTCCAAACTTGCGGAAAGAATAGCCGAAGATCTCAAATGAGCCAAGCCTTGCCGAAAGCAGCAAAAGACCGAAGAGCGCTGCTATTGCGCCGCCTGTGGTAAGCGCATCCATCCACATAATGGTGCTGCCCGCGCCCTTTGTAAACAGAACGGCGCAGCTAAAGCCTCCCGCTATCAAAACAGCGATGACATAATGTACGGGTGAATGCCAGAAAAATTTTCTGAAAAAGTTCATGGATACTCCTATCTTTTCCGCAAAAGGCCACGTGTTTTGCGGATAAAACCCGAGCCGGATCTGTAATCCGGCTCGCATTTACTTAACAATTATTTAAGCTCACTCTTGTATTTCTCAAGCTCGGCATTGTTGCAGTATACAAAGTGTCCCGGAGTTATCTCCTTAAGCGAAGGAGTGTCGCCCTGGCTGTAATCATGCGCCGTCTTGGGATCGTAAAGTATTCTCTGTCTCGTACGCTCGGATCTGGGATCGGGCTTCGGGATAGCCGAAAGCAGAGCCCTTGTGTAAGGATGCATCGGGTTTTTGAACAGCTCATCGCTCGAAGCCTTCTCAACAACCTTGCCGAAGTACATAACCACGATGGTATCGCAGAAATACTTGACAACGGAAAGGTCATGCGCGATGAAGATGATCGAAAGGTTAAGCTTGTTCTTAAGTTCGTTCAAAAGGTTGATAACCTGCGCCCTGATGGAAACATCAAGTGCCGAAATAGGCTCATCGCAGATAAGGAGCTTCGGATTCATGATAAGCGCACGGGCTATACCGATACGCTGACGCTGTCCGCCCGAAAACTCGTGAGGATAACGGGATGCGTGCTCCTCGACAAGGCCTACGGTCTTAAGCATCTCAACCACTTTCTCGTGGTTTTTCTTTTTGTTCTTGAAGCCCTGGATCTTTAAGCCTTCCTGGATGATATCCTCGACGGTCATACGGGGGTCGAGGGAATCGATGGGATCCTGGAATATCATCTGGATCTCGTTTAAGAGCCTTCTGCTTAAGTTGTCGTTATCCGTCTTGATCTGGCGGATCTTTTCCTTCTGCTCGTCTCTGATGATCTTTACTTTTTCGTTGATCTCATTGATCTGCTTTGCTGTATTTTCGCGGATCTCCGCTACCTGCTTGTCGTGATCGCCGCCTGCGGGGATAAGCGCGATGTCTTTCTCTGCCTGTTCCTGTAATGCTTTGATCTTTTCCTTTGCGTGGATCGCAGACCACTTGATCTCTTTCCTGTTCCAGCGGTTTCCTGCACTGATGCGCACACCACGGTAATAGATGGAACCGGAGGTGATATCGTAAAGGTGCATGATGCAGCGGCCCGTGGTGGTCTTGCCGCAGCCGCTCTCGCCTACGATACCTACGCATTCGCCTTCATGAACATCGAAGGATACGTTCGATACAGCTTTAAGCTTCTGCCTGTTGCGTCCTTTTCCGAAGAAGAAGAACTGCTTTAAGTGCCTTACCGAAAGAAGAATGTTCTTCTCGCGCAGCTCAGGCTTCTGTTTTACTTTGGAACTGATCTTGTATTTCTTGTTGAATTCAGCGCGGCCCGACGGTGTTTCAAGGGAACCGGAGTAATCCTTCTCTTCGGGAAGATAGAACATGGTATCCGAAACTCTTGCCTCATCCATCACAGAGAGCTCCTGCTCTTTTTCGCGTGAGATTTCGACAATGTTTTTTCGCTCACTCATTGTTTTCCTCCTTCCAAAGAGATACGGATTCTTTCGCTAACGATCTTGGGCATCTCAACCTTGGGCGCATTCTCGTGAAGCAGCCATGTAGCGGCATAGTGGGTATCGGTCACCTTAAAGAACGGCGGCTGCTCCCTGTAGTCGATGTTCATGGCATATCTGCTTCTGTCTGCAAATGCATCGCCCTTGGGCGGATAGATCATGTTAGGAGGCGTACCGGGGATCGCTTCGAGCTTCTCTTTGCTGTCCACATCCGGGATACTCGAAAGAAGTGCCCATGTGTACGGGTGTCTCGGATCATAGAAGATCTCGTCCGCGGTACCGTATTCTACTATCTTTCCGGCATACATAACCGCAACTCTGTCTGCCATATTGGCAACAACGCCAAGGTCATGCGTAATGAAGATACAGGAAAGCTTTCTCTCTTTTTTGATCCTGTTGATAAGCTCGAGGATCTGTGCCTGGATCGTAACATCAAGCGCGGTCGTGGGCTCGTCGCAGATAAGGATCTCGGGTGATGCGGTGAGCGCGATCGCAATAACGATACGCTGTCTCATACCACCCGAAAACTCGAAGGGATACTGCTCATATCTCTTCTCGGGATCCGGGATACCTACTTCCTTCATGATCTCAAGAGCGCGTCTCTTGGCTTCGGCCTTGGTAATGCGGATCTTGTTCTGGTATTCGATATCCTCTTTTTCAAGCGCTTCCTTAAGTTCTGCGCCGCTATGGAGCTTCTTTAAGTTTGCGACATTTGCCTTGTGCTCGGTCTCAACCTGATGCTTGTAGGCTTTTACTTCTTCTTTTGCTTTTTTCTTTGTTTCGTCGAGAACGGCTTTATACTTTTTGGCCTGATCCTGATAGGTGTTCTTTGTCTCTTTGATGAACTTGTTAAGATCTTCTTTGGCCTTCTTTATCTCGTCCCTTTTGCCCTGTGCTTTGAGCTCGGCTACGCGCACATTGGTTTTCTTTGTCTCGTTCTCGATGGCAATGTTCATCTTCGCAAGAGTGTTCTTATAACGGATAAGATCGTCGCTGATGATATCGTTGTACATGAGCTTGAGCTTATCGTTATTGAGCATCATTGCTTCTGTGATCTGCCTTCCGATCTTAACGATGGGGTTAAGGGATGAAAGCGGATCCTGGAAGATCATGCCGATCTTGTGTCCGCGGATCTTGTAGAACTCGTCTTCGGATACTTCGAGGAGGTTTTCGCCCCTGTACATGATGTTGCCGCCCTGGATGATCGCATTGTTCGCGAGGATTCCCATGATGGCCTTTGATGTAACGGACTTTCCTGAGCCCGATTCACCTACGATACAGAGTGTTTCGCCTTCGTAGAGGTCGAAGGATACGTTTCTTACCGCTTTTAATATACCGTTATCCGTCTTGAAATTGATCTCGAGATTATTGACGGAAAGGACTTTATTTTTTGTTTCCGCCATCTCATTCACTTCCTTTCAGCGACGGGTTGAATGCATCTCTCAGACCGTTACCGAACAGGTTGAAAGATACCATCATAAGTGCCATGATCACAGCGGGGAAGATGACCATATACGGATAAACGCCAAGGTAAGGCTGGTTGTTGGACATCATAACACCGAAGGAATGTGTGCCCTGCAGACCGAGGTTAAGGTATGCAAGCGAAGCTTCGGAATAGATAACACCCGTTATCATGAACACGCTGCCTGTGATGATCGTACCCATTGAGTTGGGCAGAATGTGCTTGAAGATAAGTCTCCAGTCGGAAGCGCCGAGGGTCCTTGATGCAAGGACATACTCTCTTCCTTTGAAACGGTAGAACTGCGTTCTGGTGGTATGGGCGGTGCTGATCCAGCCCGTCATACACAGGGCTATAACAAATGTACCGAAATTGTTGCCAAGGTGCAGTATGCAGAGCGTAAGCACTACAATGCTCGGAACGCCGCCAAGGATCTCGGTAAAGCGCTCCATCATAATATCCACATTTCCGCCGAAATAACCGGAGATCGAACCCCAGACAAGACCGAATGCGAATGTTACGGCAGCAACGATAATACCCATTATAAGTGAAGTACGAAGGCCGGCGAATGCACGCTTGAGAAGGTCGATACCCGATGCGTCGGTTCCCATCAGATGAACCGGCATCTTGTCATAGCCGAGCTTTCTGTAGTTCCAGCCACGGCCGGTAATGCTCTCAAGCTTCTTTGTCCTGCTGAGCAGTTTCTGTGAATCGACAACGTCGATTGGGCAGTCATTTGTAAGACGCACAAATGACTCGGGACCTACGGTGTAATCGTACTGGCACCAGCCGTTTTCGATCCATGTCTTGACTTCCGATGCGGAATAGGTAACAGGGTCTGAGTCACCGTAAACGAGCATGTAAGTATCGATCACATAGTCGCAGTATTTGATCTCGGAGTTATGGATACCCTTACGGCCCGTGCAAGCCCAGTAACCGTCGGATTCCTTGTCACCGTTGTTGATCATCTCCGTTGCATCCGTAAAGGATATGGCAGCAAGCAGTTCTGCGTTGTTTACATTTTCGTTTGCTATAAGGGATATGCTCTTTACAAGCACATAACGGATCTCCGAAGCGGATGCCTTTACATCGAATACAACCCTTGCTTCAACGCTGTCGCGTCCGGCTTCTTCAAGCGCCTTGCTTATATCAAACGAAATATTGCTGTAATCTTTTCCGAAATCGCGGATCATGACAATATCGTCATCACTTTCGCCGACTTTCAGATAAACTCTGTATTCGCCGAGTTTTCCGCCGTTAAAGTTTTCTTCGTCCGAAAAAACGATATCGATTTTGTAATTGCCTTTGGAAGTAAAAGCAACGGGCTTTGACTGCATGTAAATATCGTTTCCGGCCACCTGGGTATCAGTTGCGATAACTATATAACCGCCGTGTCCGTAGACATTCGCCGTATCGATCAGTGACGGTTCTTCATCAACTTTGATTGAAATAAGGGATTGCTTTATCGATGCTATTGAATACTTCTCGGAAATAGCGGGAACTTCGTTTTCCTGATCGTAAACCGTATGTGTGCGCTTACGCGTTCCGTCCCAGAAGCCTGTTCCTGCTTCGAAAAGCTTCGGTTCAAGGAAACGTTCCGAGGATTTAACATTATCAATGTCATCCTTTATCACCAAAGGAACAATGACAGACAGTGCCACCAGTATGCCAAGTATGATACCGCCGATAACGGATGACTTGTTTTTCGCAAATCGACGGAGTGCATCCTTAAAGAATGTCGTCGGCTTGGTCTCGAGCTTTCTGTCGGATATCATGGCATCTCTCTTGACAAGGACGAAATCATCATCTTTAAACTGAACCTGAGTATTATCAAATTCACTCATTATTTCTTCGCCCCCATTCTTATTCTGGGATCAATAAATCCGTATGAAAGGTCAAGCACCACACCTGCCAGAAGGCCGAATGTCGTGAAAATCGCCATATCTACAAAGAGTATGTCATAATCCTTTGCGGTAAGCGCTGAAACGAAAAGCTTACCGATACCGGGAATGACATAGAGCTGTTCAAGGATCATGGAACCGCCGAAAATGAAGATGACATCGGCAAGGATCGACGGGAAAAGAGGCACCATGGCATTCTTCATCGCATGACGAATAATGGCCTGACGCCTGGTAAGTCCTTTTGTTCTTGCAAGAAGAAGGTAGTCGCTTTCCATAACTTCGCAAAGCTCTCCTCGCACATAACGTGTATAACCGCAGATCGAACCGAAGGAAAGACAGCATATCGGAAGAATATATCCTTTGATCTTTTGTGCCAAGGGTGCCATATCGGATGGCCATGTCGAAGGCAGCCACCCAAGGTTATAACAGAATATCTTAAGGAAGAAAGATATAAGTACAAATCCCGGGATAGAGATGAAGACCGTGACTATCGTGGAAATTATATGGTCGGTCATCGTATTTTTCTTCAAAGCAGCCCAGATACCGAGAAGGATGCCCATCGGCACGGCAAACAATGTGGAAAATATATTCAAGCGGATGGAATACCCGATTTTGCTCTTTATTATCTTACCAGCGCTTACATTTGGCTGAATAGTCTTACTGTAACCCCAATCCCACTTTGTGATAATGTTACCAAGCCACCTTCCGTACTGTTCAAGTACCGGAACCTGGTAATAATAATACGTTACGCCTTTTGACCCACTTGTTTTATACAGAGCCTCGCCATACTTGTCCGTTTCTTCTTCAAAACGGAACAAATACCCGAGATGATACTGTTTATCGTAGTAAGCGACACGTTCAGCTTCCTGGCCGACCGGTTTTTCAAACGGTAACAGTTTACAAAGGATGAACGTCAGCGAGAGTATTATGAAAGCAGTCATGAAAGCGAGCAAGATACGCTTTGCAATATATTTACCCATAATATTCTCCTTTCTAATATCTAAATGGAAAAATTAAGTTTTCCGGCACATTTTTGTGCCGAAAAACATCGATATCATATCGGCAAAACTAACGGCGGAGTCGCCAAGCGTCTTCGCCGTTAGCTGCCGTACGGTATTAACCGTTTGTGTTTAATTATTCAAGAACGAACTTGTCGTTTACCGAATAATAAGTTGATGACTTGTTGCCGTCAAGGTCAAGGTTGTAGTAAACATCGAATCCTGTCTCACCGGTAAGTGTTTCGGGATGTCCTTCACCCTTGGTGAACGCTTCGAAGATCTCAGCAGGTACGGTAACGGTAATTAAGTACTTACCATTGCCCTTATCCTCTACATTATAAGTAACTTCACGCTCATCATACTTTTTGTCGCCGTTCTTGTAGCGGTCATAGTTGCAAACAACGATCTTTTCAACAGCAAACTTCGTCTTGTCGGGAAGACCGAGTGTTACTTCGAAGGAAGCAGTCTGGAGACCCTCTGCATTCTTTGTGATCGCGGTATAATCGAATTCAACAGCAAGTTTGTTAGTACCCTGACTTACAACTGCGGATGTATTGCCGGCGTTAACAAGTGCGTCGAATGACCAGAGAACACCGTCATAAACAAGAGGGTAAACATCAGCGCTGTTTGTATTAACACCCCAGTTAAGTGTGAAACCACCGGAAATGTCCTGATCTGCCGAAAGTACAGTGATGAAATCAAGCGGGTTAAGCGAGTTACCGGAGATGGAACCAAATCCCATATCAAACTGACCAACAAGCATCTTGTTGTAGTAAACGTCTGACCACTCAGCGCCTACCCAGAAGCTGCACTCAAGCTTGTAGAGACCGCCTGTTACGGAATCATCATTGAATGCTGTCTCAAAGAAGTTCTTGATCTCGTTGTGGTAAAGCTCTTCATGAGTCGGACGCTGCCATGCGATCTCAATCTTGATGACAGTAGGATTCTCTTTCGTTCCGGGTGTGTATTTGCCTTCAGCTTCGAGCTCTGTAAGAGCAAGTCTGAAGTATTCACGAGCAAGCTCAAGGTTGTAACCGCAGCCGTCCGTATCCTCAAGGAGCTGTTCTACAGCGCTCTTGTGTGCGGCTGTCTTTGCGTAAGACTTACCGTTTTCAGGATCGGACATGTAGTTTGACGACAGCCAGTCTACAGATCCGATGGAACCTCTTGCGTTAGCAAATGTAACACGGTCGATCGAAAGGCTTAATGCCTTACGGAAGTGTGCATTGCCAAGTGCGGGTTTAACTTCCCAGTAATCGGATTTCTGATTCTGCTCAACAACGCCGTTCTCACCGAAGTAGTACTCCCAGGTTGCCTGATCGCAAGCATTTACGTTAAGCTTGAAGTTGGAGGTACCTGTTGTTGTACGTGTACGGGGATCGTTCTTGTAATCATTTAAGAATTCCTGAGGGATACCTGCGGAATCGAAGTGACCTGCAAGGAATTCGTTGAAGGTTGCGTTCGGATCATTCTGTGCAGCGGTGAAGATCTTTACATGGATACCTTCGATGCTGTACTTTGTATCAGCAAATACATAGTAAGGGTTCTTCTTGAAAACGATTTCCTTATCGCTGTTGTAAGCTTCAAGGTAGTATGCGCCAAGAGACAGAGAGTTATCTACGGGACTCTCGCCGGCATCCTTGTTAAAGCCAAGGTAGTTCTGAGGAGTTACAAGGTCGATGAAGTCCTGAGGAATAGGCATGTAAAGGCTTGATGTGATGTAGTACATAGCATAGAAAGCAGTAACCTCTGTTGTGTACTCAAACTCAAAATAGTTCTTGCCGTCTTCTGTGTAAGTCTTGATACCTACATTCTTCCATGCTGTTTCATTGTAACCGTCAACAGAGCTTTCATAATATTCCTTGAGGCCTTTGATAGCGCCCGATGTTGCTTTTGCGGTCTCGGAACCACGTACATAATTGTTCTTCTGTGTGCAGAGAAGCTTGAAAGCTGTCTCATAGTCAGCAAGTTCAACGCCGCGGCCGTCGAATGCCTGACGGCTGGGAACTGTGGAACCGGTCTTGTACTTAAGGCCGTCAGCGCCTGTTTTTACTTCCATGCGCCACTTTGTAGCCATTCCGTCGCCGTCATCATCGTTAACTGCAACGGGCTTCTCTTTTGCAAGTGCGGGAACCCAGTCATAACCATCCTTTGTGGAGTTCATGAAGGTTTCTACGAAAGAACCTGCGATATAGGCGTAGAGATCACCAACAACGGCGCCCTTGTCGTTCAGGTAGTTGAGTGTACCGGGATCGGAAGACTCCATTGTGTGGAGATATTTCTTCCATGCTGCAACCTCTTCATAATCAAGGTCCCCATTGATTGAGCCTTCAGCAAGAAGACCGAAACCGTAACCTACGATGTAGTTCTCTGTACCAAGGGTGATACGGGGATTGTACATAACATAAGCACCATCTTCGAAGAGGGAGATACCGGTCATACCGTTTGTAACGGCATATGCTTCAAGGATACCAAGGATCTTTGCTCTTTCGTCGTTGTTAGCCTTGGCATAGGAATAAACACCGTCTGCCTTCGGGATAGCAGCAAGAACTGCCGATAAAGCATCTTTGTATGCCTTTTCAATCTCTGCTACCGTGCTGCCTGCCTTAACGGCCTTCTTGCCGTCTTCGATGGCAGCGCTTACCTTCTTGTCCGAATCAGCGCTAAGCTGATCTTTAATGGCTTTGTAAAGAAGATCGAGGTCATATTCGATGTATGCCTGGAAATCGTCTTTTTCCATGTAAGCGCCATCCCAAGGAACTTGGGGAGTAGGAGTCGCAGGCGTATCAGTAGGTTTTGATTCGCTTTGTGTGGGAGTAGGTGTATTCGTAGGCTTGTCGGTAGCAGTAGGATTTTTATCCTTTCCGCAAGCTGCGAGACCTAAAACCATGCAAAGCACAAGCAGTAAACTGAGTACTTTTTTCATAAATAGTCTCTCCTTTTGTTTATTTGTCAAATCGTAAACGATATCGTTTAACGATTAACGTTGATACATTATATAACATAAAATTCGAAATGACAAGTTTTTTTATTAAAATGCATCGAGAATATTTTATACACAGGAGATAAGCCGCACCGTTGCTGGCTTCTTTTCCGCTTTATTGCGTTAAAGGGACACTGTTTTTCACGAAATGTTAATAATTATACAAATGTGTTTCTGTGCCGTACATTTGTTCTTTTTGTTTGTCCGACCCTTTTGGTTTCCCGTGTTGTTCCTTTATTTTGCATGTTTTTATGTGTTTTGCAGGCTTCCCGGTTTCCAAAAAAACACCCGGCACACGCATGCCGGGATTTATAAATATTCTTGAAAAAATTTTTGTCTTTCCTGCACGGACACAATCATCGGATAACAAATTCCACACGGACACGATATTTCACGCTGTTTACGGGCCGGATCCTGTGGCCTTGTTGCACTGTGCTTCAATTACCCTTATTTCATGCTGTTTGCAAGCAGCCTGTCTATCATATCAAATAAGCCGATCTGACCGGAGAACGCGCCAATCCTTTTTTTGAAGATCGTCCCGTCGGGGTTGATAAAAAGTGTAAGCGGTATTCCGCCGGCATTGTAGGTATCGAGCACCTTATCAAGAGTCTCATAATAAACAGGAAATGAATATCCCTTTGACGCCATGTACTTATCCGCCTTTGCCCTTGTTTCCTGCCGGCCGTCGCAAAGATCCACGAACATGAACTCCACCCTGTCTCCGTAGGTCTTTAAGGCTGCGTCAAAAAACGGGAATTCCTCCTTGCAGTACCCGCACCATGTGGCCCAGATGTTCACCACCAGCGGTTTTCCGTAAAAATCCGACAGCCTTGCGGTAGTTCCATCACTCTTTACTATATAGAAGTCCTTTGCTCCGTTATCACCGTTAGGGGCTGCAAGCGGAACATCCGTCACCGTCACAGGCTCAGCGGCATTGTTCTGCTGGTTGCCGTTCTGCTGCGGGGTCCCGGTCCCCTGCTGTGACCCGTTGAGTGCCGGACTGCCCGTAACCTCATTCCCGCCATTGACCATATTCTCATACCATGCCGAAATCTTCGGATATACAAGGCTTGCAACCGCAAGTATGATCACAAGTGCCCCCGTAACTATCAGCGAAGCGACTCCTTTTCCTTTTTCCATAGTTCTCAAATCCCTATATCCGTTCCCGGATATACCTTCCTTTCATGTATTAATTTCTAAAATCACTAAGGTTGATGAATGTTCTGTTTTCATTTTGTGTTATTTCGGGGGTGTTTCAGCAATGGCCCAAAGTGATGTTTAACCCGGTAGTTTGACGACTGCTCCTTTGCGCCATCTCTTTACCGCATTTCCTGCGATCCCCGGCGTATCTTTATGAAAAGAGCGTCGTGTATTTCCCGAAGACTCCGAAGATCATAAGTATCCCCACGATAACAAGAAACGCCCCGCACACGATATTTATTATCCTGTAATGTTCCCTCACAAAGCGTATCGCTTCGGAAAGCTGACCGATGACAAGTGCCGCAAGTAGAAACGGAACCGCAAGCCCAAGCGAATAAACAAGCAATAGCAGCGCGCCCTTTAAGGCACCCGCAGAAGACGCCGCAAGCATAAGCGCCGACCCAAGGAACGGGCCGGTGCACGGGGTCAGGTTGATCGCATAGATCATGCCGAAAAGCATGGACGAAACAAATGTTCCGCGCTTTATGCCCGAGCCGTCAACGGACTTGAAAAACGGGATCTCGATCCCCGCTATATAAACAACGCCGAATAGTATCACGATGATACCGCACACGATCTCAACGATCCGCAGGTTTGCATCAAGCAGCTTTCCCACCGTTCCCGCAAAAACGCCCAGGCACACAAACAGCAGTGTGAAGCCCAGCACAAAGAAAAGCGAATGCAGGATCGTTTTCTTCTTCTTGCCTTCTCCGCCCGCGATAAACGAGATATACACAGGCAAAAGCGGCAGCATGCATGGGGATATGAACGAAACGAGCCCCTCTGTAAATGTTACGATATATTCCATTTTTAACTATACTGTCCTTCCGTTATCCACACAGCTACTGTCGTTCTCCGTGCCTGTTGCATAGCCTTGGCACCGGCTTACTGTACAGCCGCTGTCATTCCCCGTGCCTGTTGCATAGCCTTGGCACCGACACTGCCGCCATATTACAGAACTCCCAGCTCCTCCAGCTTCTTTCTGGTGTTCTCAAAATTGGTGTGCAGGATCCCGGTCCCACCGGCCTTCTCCCACGCATCCACATTACTCTGGTAATCGTCGATCAGGATGCAGCCTTTTCCTGTGCAGAGCAGCGGTTTTTCCGCGCGGTATACGATATTCACCTCATAATCGCCGGGGAGATATTTCTTAAGCCACTCCTCCTTATCCGCCCTTGCCTCATCAATACCGCGTTTCGGACGCGGAATACCGGTCAGGATCCCACATTTTGTGCCAAATCTTTCATGCATCTCGTTAAAAAACTCCAAAGCCCCCGGGATTGGATGCAGCTTCCCGTAAAAATGAGCTTCCTTCTCACGCATATTTTCATAAAGCCTGTCAGTCTCCTCAGGACTCTGCTTCCCTTGCGGGATAGCAGGAAGCCCGAGGAGCTCTTCCACGCCCCTGTCAAAATCGGCAAGCACGCCGTCCATATCAAAATACAGTTTATCAGGGATCATACATCCTCCATTGCTATAGTCATTCTTCCGTCGCTATGCCCGGTCTTTCCGTCAGCATACAGGGAATTTTTATTCACACCCGGCTTCTCACCGGCTTTACCGCACCAGGAATTGTTGCACCCGGCTTCTCTCCGGCTTTACCGCACCATTGTAGTTGCGGTCCGTGTTGATCGCATTGTTTGTATTGTAAATGCATTATAACCGAGGATTGCCTTTATGTAAACCCAAATAATCCCCCGGTCACTGTCAAGTAAGCTCCAAAATACCCAACCAGGCTGACTCCTACTCGATCCGATGGGTCATCCCGTGTCCCCGCTCCGCTCGATGAACGCTAGCTCAGCCTTTGGCATACAAACAGGCTTGTGCAAAGGGCATTCGCTTATCGCACAAAAACAGCACCCCAAGAAAGGAAGAAGGGTGCTGTCTTTGTGTTTTATGTATATTAGGAGTGGAGGGGAACTGCAAATTTAGATTAAACCTCCATGCTGCGCGCAGCGTGCATCTGTTGCGTTTGTGCAAGGATCACGCAGCACAAATTCGATGTTTGAAAGCAGGCTTTCAAGCTTATCGTCTTCCGGGCCATCCGCCCTGACCGCCCTGGCCGCCCTGACCGCCCGGGCGCATCTGTCCACCGCCCATACCGCCGGGCCCGAACTGCTGGTTCGGCATTTCGGAAATCTGTGTTCCGTTTACGATAACAGTACCGCCTGTGATCGTGCCGGATACATCATAGTCGAAGGACGACACTGTTGCCGTAATGTTGATATTTCCGCCTGTAACCGCTATCGATCCGTTGGAATCGACCGCATCCGTGTCGCCCTGCCCCATCACTATGGTGATGTTTCCGCCGTTAAGCTCTACAAGCACATTCTCTGCGGTGCTCTTTTGTGATGCGTTTATTCCGTCATCCGAAGCATTGATGTTTACGGTTCCGTCGTTGATCGCTACATGTGTCGCCTCTATTCCTTCGGAAGCGGTAATGTCAATGTTTCCGCCGTCGATCGTCACCGTCGTGGTGCCCCGGAGGCCGTCGCTCTTTGCTTTTATGCCGATCGTGCCGCCGCTTATATATATATAACCTACAGTGTTATCGTCGCTGTTCTCGCTGTGGAATCCGTCTTTTGAAGTGGTTATCGTAAAGGTTCCGCCTGCAATACGGATCGAATCGTTAGCTTCAAACGCGTCAAGCGCGCAGTTTACAACATAGGTACCGCCTGTTACCTTCAGATCATCCTTACAGCTTACGGCATTGCCCTTTGTCGACTCTATGTTGAGCGTGCCAAGACCGTTCAGTGTTAAGTCGTCCTTCGAATAGATCACGGCATCAAGGTTCGTTTCCCCGTCAGCTTTAAATGTGCCTGTTGTCTTAAGCGTATTTTCCGTGCCTGAAGCTGTTGTGACAAACACCTTGTCCGCAGACTTGACATATATCGCGGGCGCATCGGCATTTGTTATGGTGAGGCCGTTTAACACAAGCTGAACCTTGTCTTTATCCTTGTCGGCCTCAATGATTACCGTTGCATCCGTTGCAGTCCCGCTGAGAACATACACTCCCGCGGCAGTTATCGTAACATCTTCGCCGCTCTTTACCGTGATATTTGTGGCTTCGCTAAGGTCTGCCGTCTGTTCAAGGTCTCTTGACGAGAAAAGATCACTTCCGGAAGTACCGTCGATGTTACCTGTCGAAGTACTGCCGTTTTCAGAACCGGTATTGCCTGTCTGTCCGGTGCTGCCGTTGTTTGAACTCCCGTTTTCCGTGCCGCTGTTTGGGCTGTTGTTATCCGTTGTTCCGCTGTTGTTAATAGTGCTGCCGTTATTTGTATTATTCTGTGATGTTCCGGCAGGTGTCGTGTTGCCCGAACGCGAAGCGGCACACGCGGTAAGACCTGCCGTGAGCACCAATACCGCAATAATTGCTGTTAATCTTCTTATTCCATGTTTTCTCATACTCTTGTCCTCCTATACTCTGCGAAACATCCGTTAATGCCTTTTACTCGCCGTCACATCTTCATGAACTTCTTCGTTTTCCTGTATGGTCGTTCATGCTGTCACACCTTCATGGACTTCTTAGTTTTCCTGTACAGTTGTATAAGCTGTCCGGGCTTTTCATGCCAATGCTTTACCGGCTTTATTTTTGCGGAAGTCTTGTTTGCCGGGCTAAGGAGTGCCGTTCAGCTTGTCCACATAATACAGGTCAAATGTGTCATAAAAATGTTTCCATCGTGAAGAAAAAGTGTTTGTCCGGTGTTTAAATTGTGTTTTCTGGGCAGGAGGCACCCTGCATCTCCATAATCGAGCAGCCTGACTCCTGCCCGATCCGATGGGTCATTGCATAAGAAAAGCCCCAGTCTTTTCAGACCGGGACTTTGTCTCTTAGGTTTTCCAAGCATTTATCTGCTTAGAAGCGGAAGCCTATTGAAAGGAAGTTTCCAAATATCCTGTACAAAGGATATACATAACCGTTCTTTATGTATACTTCAACGCCGTTGATGTATACATAGCCGGTGTACTTGTAAGCGTCATAATCTGCCGTAAGCGCACCCTTGCCGTCGAAAACATATACCCTGTTTCCGATAAGATTTGCGCCGGTAACGGCAAATCCAAGTTCGTCAAAGCAGTACTTTGTGCCATCGATCTCCTGCCAGCCTGTTAAATAGCGGCCTGCAAAGTAGTAGCGATAGCCGAGCAGTGTTCTTGCCCAGGTCCCTGTAGTATGCTTGCCGTCTGCACCAAATGTGTAGTTTACGCCAAGATATGAAACGGTTCCTGTTGCCATGCTGCCGTCAGCCTTGAAGTAGTAGTAGTCACCGCCGATCTTCTGCCAACCTGTTACCATGTTGCCATTTCTGTCGAAGTAGTAGGTCTTGCCATTGATCTGTGCAAAGCCCTTAACTGCTTCTCCTGCAAAGTAGTACTTTGTGTAGAACCATGTGCTTACAACAGTGCCTTCGGTATGTGTGCCGTCTGCGTTGATCTTGTAGGTAATACCGTTGATCCTGATGTTCTTAAGTGCCATGAGACCTGTCTTCTGGTCGAAGTAGTAGGTCTTGCCATCGATGTTCTGCCATCCGAAGAGCTGTACGTCGTTTTCGTAAGCAACGAACTGGCCTTCACCGATCTTGATGATGCCGTTCTTAACCTCGGGCTCGGGATCTCCTGTAGGTTCAGGATCTCCTGTAGGTTCGGGATCACCTGTGGGTTCGGGATCACCTGTGGGTTCGGGATCACCTGTAGGTTCAGGATCGCCTGTAGGTTCAGGATCGCCGGTAGGTTCAGGATCACCCGTAGGTTCGGGATCGCCTGTAGGTTCGGGATCACCTGTAGGTTCGGGATCACCTGTGGGTTCGGGATCACCTGTAGGTTCGGGATCACCGGTAGGTTCGGGATCGCCGGTAGGTTCGGGATCACCTGTGGGTTCAGGAACATCCGTAGGCTCGGGCTCATCCTTGATCTCGGTAAGCTTGTATACCTTAAGCGGAACAAGTGCGTCGCTGCCGTTCTTGTAGCCTCTGAAGTTTACAACAGCATCACCGGAAACGTATGCGCTGATGTTTCTTGTATTCTTCGCATTGTAGAAGAAGAATGCATCATCGCCGTTCTTTGTTACTGTGTAGTATGCCTCTTCAACGGCTTCGCTCTTGTTGCCGTTAGCGGTGAAGCATGCATTATTGTTTGCGGTCATGGCAAGATACTTGCCGTCCGCATCCTGGATGGTATAACCGTTCTCGGTCTTTGTCACGATCCAGATTATTGAAGCTTCTTCTGTGTTGATGTATCCGTTTTCGTCAGTTGTTACAACGAAAGGATCGCGTGAATTCTTATGAACGGTCCATGCATTAGCCATAGCATAGATCACACCGCCGGCTTCTGAAACGAAGATGTACTTGCCGTCTGTAAGATCTTCAAGGCTTGTTACGGGAACAAACGCGGTCTTTGCAGGTTCAGGAACATCTGTAGGCTCGGGAACGTCTGTAGGTTCGGGAACATCTGTAGGTTCGGGAACGTCTGTAGGCTCGGGAACGTCTGTAGGCTCGGGAACATCTGTAGGCTCAGGTATATATGTAGGCTCGGGAGTTGCCCCCTCAAGCTTGTAAAGATAAAGTGCCTGAAGGTTCGCACCACCGTCCAAATAGCCCCTGTAATCCTGGAAACCGTTATTGCCCTTGTAAGCGCTGATGTTTCTGCCGTTCTTCTCGTTCTTGATCCAAACTGCGCCTTCCTCACCGTTTGCACGGATCGTGAAGTATGCGTAGCCATCAGCTTCGCTGATATTCTCGTTTGCAGAGTAAGGAGTGTTCTTCTTATCTGTTGCATTCATGGAAAGGAACTTGCCGTCCTTATCCTGAAGCGTGTAGGTTATGTTGCCGTTCTCGTCAACAACCTTTGTAAAGGTCCAGACAATGCTGTCTGTTCCGGGAACGATAGCACCGTTCTCAACTGCAACTACAATGCCGCCCCTGGTGTTTGCGCCAAGCTGGGGAGCCATATCCATTGCATAGAGCACGCCGTCGATCTCGGTAACAAGGATGTACTTGCCGTCTGTGATGTCTTCTACGGAAGTAACGGGCTTGAATCCAGGTTCGGGTGTAGGCTCGGGCTTCTCTTCAAGCTTGTAGAGATAAAGTGCCTGAAGGTTCGTACCACCGTCCAAATAGCCCCTGTAATCCTGGAAACCGTTATTGCCCTTGTAAGCGCTGATGTTTCTGCCGTTTGCCTCGTTCTTGATCCAAACTGCGCCTTCCTCACCGTTTGCACGGATGGTGAAGTATGCGTATTCATCGGCTTCGTCGATATTTGCGCCTGCGGTATAAGGAGTATTCTTCTTATCCGTAGCGTTCATGGAAAGGAACTTGCCGTCCTTGTCCTGAAGTGTGTAGGTTACATTGCCGTTCTCGTCAACAACCTTTGTAAAGGTCCAGATAATGCTGTCTGCATCTGTTGCGATAACACCGTCAGCTGCCGTAACAACAACGCCGCCTCTGGTGTTTGCGCCAAGCTGGGGCGCCATATCCATTGCATAGAGCACGCCGTCGATATCGGTAACAAGGATGTACTTGCCGTCCGTGATATCTTCAACGGAAGTAACGGGCTTGAATACATTCGATGCAGCACCCGTAGGCTGAGGCTCACCCGTAGGTTCAGGCACATCTGTGGGCTGAGGGATCTCTGTGGGTTCGGGCTCAACCGGAACAAGGTTGATAGCCGCAAGGCGGTACAGATTTGTAACAATGCCGTCTTTTATAAGGTTGCTTGAATAGTAAGCCCTGAAGTCTGACTGATAGATCGAGATACCTCTCTCGCAGCCGCTTAAGGTCGTCTTAAGGAAGATGTTTGACGGATCGTCGTCCGAAAGAGCGGAAGCTGTAAAGCCGAGCTCTGCTTCATCCTTAAGTTCGAAGCCCGCAGTCTTGTTGATACTGAGAACAAGATACTTGCCTGCTGCTTCGTTGTAAAGAGTGATAACGCCGGTCTCTTCGTCTTTCGCGACTGTCCATACGATAGCCGCATCGGGATCAGTAAACACTCCGTTCTCGGGAGCTGCAGAAACCAGAACAACCTTATTTGCATTTAAGGTATTGCCAAGAACGCCTGCAAAGCCTTCCTTAGCACCGTAAATAACATACTTGCCGTTTACAAGATCCTCAACGGATCCGATCTTCTCAAATATGTTGCTTGAAACGCAGGGAACATAAGTACATTTCTTGTTGAATTCAACTGTTCCCTTGTAATTCTGGATGGAACCGGTAACCTTTATGGCATCGCCGACCTTAAGGTCCTTGCCGCCAACAAGCTGGTAGCACTGAACAACTTTGTCGCCGACGGTAAGGTTTACCGTAATGTCATTATATTGCTCGCTGTAAGCGGTAACGATCTCTGATACGATACCCCTGAGCGAATGTGTGCCTGTAAGCGACTTGCCGCTTGCGAGTGCAAATGCTGCTTCAAGTGTTGCAGCCTCTTCTTCGGAAACAAGGTAAACAACGTCTCCCGAAGGAGCAGCGGTAGGCTGGGGATTGTCTGTAGGCTGAGGCACATCTGTAGGATTGCCTGTAGGCTCCGGTGTATCCGTAGGTTCAGCAGAGCTTACGAGAACATAAGTCGATCCGGCAACGAACTCTTTGGTCTTTCCGAGGTAGTTCGTGATATCACCGGTAACCTTGATGACATCCCCGACTTTAAGCGTGCTGCCGCCTTTGAGCCTGAAGCATCTTATTGTCTTGTCGCTGACCTTTATATCAACGGTTACATTATTGTAGGTATCACTGTAAGCTTCTACGATTTCAGTGATCTGACCGGTAAGAGTAACGTTCTGTCCCAGCTTCTCATCTGCATCAAGATCGGATATAGCTTCAAGGATACCTGCCTCGGTCGTAAGATCGTAGCCGCCTTGCCCTTTGGCAACAAGTGTGTATTCATTTGTCGATCCTACGCGAAGCTGGGGTGTTGTGTCACGCTTTGTGGCTACGGCAATGATATCGACCGTATCCCCCCTTGTAACACCGGCGGGATACGAAGGCGCCTTGTAAAGTGCAAGCGCAGTCTCGGTTCCGTCGATGGTCTGTGTTATTGCTATTGTGCTTTCTTCGGTATTCTTTCTCCCAAGAACTACGTTCTTAACCTTTACGGGCTTGGAAACATAACTGTCAATATCCGCTGCCAGCTGAGCGAGAGTAACCTCTTCGGGCTCAACGGATGCTGTTCCGTTCCCTTCCGAAACAAGCGTCGAAACGAAATTGCTTATCTGGGAAACTTCATGGTAAACAGCCTTTAAGCCCTTAACAAGAATAACATCCCCGGGATTGTAAGGGAACTGTCTTGTTTCGTAGTAAAGCTGGATGGTATCGCCATTTTCATCGCGGATAATAGCCGAATCGAGGGAATCTCCCGAGCCGAAACGGTAGATAACCTCACCCTTAACGGTAAGAAGTGTAGATGCCGGTGCAGCATTGGCCTCTGCAATGGATACAGCCTCGTTTTCGTCAATGGTGACCTCTTCTTCGTCATAGAGTCGGGAAAGATCGCCGGGATCGTAGGAACCAAGCGTTCTGTTTTCGGAAGTAGGTGATACAAGGCCTTCGGGAACATCAAGGTCGAAGATGAGCCAAGCGTACTCGGGATAATCGATGAATACGTTTCTGTTGCCTTGTACCATTTCGGAAAGGTCATTACGCTCAAGTTCCCATGTATCAACGGGATCTTCATAATGCCACTTCAGAAGGGTCTCAAGGCTTTCGATGACCTTATAACCATCGTTCTTGTTCTGGCTATTTGTTTGTTCAAGTTTGGGAAGCTTGTCTGCCGTAACGTCAACAAAGAGGTTCGGCTGGCCCCAGCAGGTGTACACATAAAGGAATATACGGGCAACATCACCCTTGACATTGGGAAGGGGTTCAAAGGTGTTGTTCTTGATATAACCGGCAGTCTTGCCATCATAAACCTTGGTCTGATCCGCATGTGCCTCGTCGATCTCACCCATGACATAGTTACCGCGGAAAGAGTTGATCACTCTGATGGCCGGTCTTAAATGATGAAGGTCTGCGCCGCCGTTATCCTCGTAGAAACTTGCATGGCTCTTGGGCCAAACATGTTCACGATCGTAGGCTGCGGAGCTGCTCTCCATGTCGCTGTAGAAAAACAGCATTCCTGCATCTCCGTCTTCAGCATCAGTATACTTCCAATAATTTGGAAGTGAGTTGTATGAAACCTGGTTATCAAGTGTATCATGCATGAGAGTTCCAAGGATCACTTTCAGGTCTGTACCGTTAAGTGCCTCGGCTTCCGATGCATGCTTAGCGTAATCATATGCAAAGCCTGCATAATACGCATTTGCGGCAGTGCTTAAAGAAGCAGCAGCCGTGTCCCTGTGTCCCGTGTTGTAATGAAGCTCCGATGCCGGTGCAGTTGCCGCATAGGCATTCTGCACAGGTGCAAACCCCACGAGAGACGAGACGATCAGTGCCAGTGATAAGAACACTGACAAGAGCCGTTTTTTCATGGTTTTCCTCCTAAAACATTGTTATTTCTCCCAACGGTCAGACTACTCCGACCATAAAAAATATACCACAGATTGACATAAAAAAGCAACAAAAAGCAGCGTGACTATCGTGAATCATTTTGCCTTTTGTTGCCTTCTTTTCGGATTATTTTTTCTATTCAGACTATTCCGTTTCCGTGAATACAGAAACGGGAATCCGCGGTTTTAATGCATCTGCTTTGTATAATAATTCATTCCTTTAACGGCCCGTTTCCGTAACCGCCCTTCATTTTCCTCAGTTCCGACGCTGCCAGCGGAATGCATATCGATATCGTCAGGATATCCGCAACGGCCTGTGCCGCCTCAACACCCGCAAGACCAAATACTCTCGGGAGGATCAGTATCAGCGGGATAAAGAACAGACCGCTCCGTGCAGACGCGGTAATGCTCGCTTTTACGCCCTTTCCGATGGACTGGAGCATCATATTGGTCGTGCAGGAACAAGCAAACAGCGGGAGCGCCGCAGCCTGCCATTTAAGCGCCACCTTTCCAACTTCGACCACTTCGGGATCCTGCCTGAAAAACCAGATGATCTGCGGCGAAAATACAAAGCACAGTGCAGAAAGTACCAGGAGCACGGCTGTTCCCCATTTCACGCAGAAGAAATAGCCCTCGCGGACCCTGTCCTTCTTCCCGGCGCCGTAATTAAACGAACATACCGGCTGATAACCCTGACCAAAGCCTATTATGGCGCTTGCCATGAACATCGTCACCTTAGTTGTGACCGTCATACCGGCTATAGCAGCATCCCCGTATTCGCCAGCAGCCCTGTTTAAGAGCAGCGTTGCGACTGCGGCAAGCCCCTGCCTGAAAAGCGCCGGGATGCCTCCGTTCACGATCTCGATAAGATAGTGTGGGGTAAATCTGATATTTTTAAGGTTCAGCCTGATATTTGCACCCTTCGTGGTACCGATCAGCAGCACGAAAAAGCTGATGATCTGCCCGCATACGGTCGCTATCGCGGCACCGCTTACGCCCATATCGAACACAAGTATCAGCAGCGGATCGAGACCGATATTAAGGATCGCTCCGCAAAGAAGCCCTGCCATGGCATAAATGGCGCTTCCCTGGTATCTTAACTGGTTGTTCAGCACAAACTGGGCCATCATAAACGGCGCGCCGAACATGATTATCCGGACATAGCTTATGGTCTCCGCCACAAAATCTTCTTTTGCGCCGATAAAATATGCAACAGGCTCGATATACGCGATAACAAGCGCCGCGACCACAACTCCGATGATTCCCGAAAGAGCAAGCCCCGTTGCTGCCATTTCCTCAGCATCCCTGCGTTTTCCGGCGCCAAGCATCCTCGAGAGGAAATTGCCGGAGCCCTGTCCGCAGAAAAAACCAAAGGCCTGGATTATGGCCATGGCCGAGAAAGCAACACCAACCGCAGATATCGCCTCCGTAGAGACTTTCCCCACAAAGTACGTATCTGCGGTATTATAGATCGCGGTCACGAGCATGCTTATGATCGTCGGCACCGCAAGTCTGCCGATAAGGTTCGGGACGGGAGTTTCGGTCAGATACTTAAAACGCGCTTTTGCGGCCGCGCTTGTTTGATCCTCTGTAAAGCCCTTCTGTTCTTTTTCTTCAAAACCACTCACAAACAAAAACCTCCGGTCCGGGGCATCAGCCCTTCATCCCGTTTGACTGTCTTATCATATCCTCTACCACGATATCGTAGATCTCACCTACGGAACTGCAGTATTCAAGCAGCTTCCAGGGCTCGTTTGTATGGAAATGGATCTTCACCATATCCTCGTCACCCGCAGCGATAAGGGAATTCCCCTCAATATGCGTTGTAATGTACTCTGCGATCTCGTCCTCATCAAGGTCTTTGTCGCGTCTGTCGATCAACATCTGTGTGTCATAGCGGTAAGCGAACTGGTCGTCTTCCGCATCAATGCTAATAATAGGCTCCATACTGCCGCCATCCTTTCATAACAGTTTTACGGCGCACATTATACGACACCCCGTCTTGTTTTGTCAATGAAAAGTGAGTCAGCGGGGTCGTTTCCCGGTGACTCACCGCGGCAGACAAAGTTAGCCGGCGGGAAGCGATCCCACCGGCCCACTCTATCATCAAATCAGGTGCAGTATCAGCCTTCCTTCACCCTTTGCGTTCTGGTGCTGGCCGGCAAGGAGTGCCTCCTCGATAACCTGCGTACAGGATGTGGAGATGGTGCGGAATGCGTGATTTGCCTTAAGCTCGTCAAGCGTTATATCAAAGGAATTCTTAACGTTCAGGAAGTGGAAATTCTGAAGTCCGAGCGTAAATACACGATCGTCGGTCACAGGCTCTCCTTCAAACTCAAAGCGGAGGAATGAATGCGTTGCCTGGTCGTACTCCACGACAAGCCCCTCCGAAAGCTGGTAGAACTCGCAATGCTCGCCTGCAAAGACACCGTCGCGGAGCATATACTTGATCATATGCTTAAGCTGAGCACCGGTGACATAAACCAGATGCACCGCGTCATCATACGGGAAGCACTCGCGGAGGTCGCCCTTTGTGACTACCGGCCCGAGCTGTTCGTTCCTGATACTGCCGGATCCGAGCAGGAAGATATCCACTCCGAGGGCCTCCTTCAAGGTGTCGCTGAACAGGTCGCCAAGCTCGGTCTCGCGGATACGCGTCGGATGTGTAAGCTGACGGACAAACTTAGTAACTATCTGATTATACTTCGCGTCCGTGCGGGATTTGTAAGTACCGATAACCTCCTCGATCGAAGTATCTCTCGGACATGTGGCCGCGCTTATCGGGATAGGTCTCCATGTATATGAATCGATGCAGTTTTCATCCGTATCGATCATGATATCAAAGCGGCCGATCTGATCTGTGCCTGTTCCGGCCTGAACAATGGGGATACCGTTAACAACAGCGGGTTCCGTGAGGAAAGTATGGGAATGGCCGCCGATGATGACATCAACGCCCCACGCCGGGTCGAGCATCGATGCAAGCTTCTTGTCCTCCTCAAATCCGATATGCGTAAGGAGTACGGTGAAATCTATATCCGTTGCATTATATGTATTGCAGATGCGTCCAACCTCTTCGGCCGCGTCTTCAACATTAACGAAGGTGCCAATAAGACCGTCTGTCTTGCACTGCGCGATAACACTTTCGGTAAGGATGCCGATAAAGAGTATCCTCATGCCGTCCACTTCTATTACCTTGCATGGATCGAAAAGCCTTGCATGGTTGGTCTGTATATGCAGGTTTGCGTTAACGATCGGAAAATTCGCACATTTCTCAAGGAAGAGCAGGTGCGCAACACCGTAATCCACCTCATGGTTGCCGAGCGTCACGATATCGGGAGCAAGCATGTTCATGATCTCGATAGTGGAGATACCCTGGAACTCCGAATCGATTATCGAACCGCGGAACATGTCACCCGCAATGGCGTATATAACATTTTCCTCTTCCTGGCGCACCTTGTTGATATAGCCCGAGAGCAGGGATACGCCGCCCACAAGGTTTGTGTCAACATCTTCGGCAAGGAAATCGCCGTGCATGTCGTTAGAGTGCAAAAGCACAAGTTTCTTAAGATTCTTTACTTTGTTTTCCATGTAAACCTCCGTATTCTGTCTGTCCCGGCCCGTAATGCATTCCCGTCGTACCGGATCAGGACAGAGTTATAATACCATAAATCTCCCGCTTATAAAAGGATTTTTTAACCGAAATCCCCTTGTTCCCCGCCTTTAGCTTCAGAAGATATCACTTCCCGCAGCTCTTCGCTATGATATCTCTTACCAGTTCGATATAAAACGGCTTGATATTTATTCTTTTTGTAAGCCCGCCCTGCAGAGACATATGATCCCCCCTGAAAACAGGCATAACATACCAGCGTCCGGGCACCACCGGCCCATTCGCGTCATAGCTGCTCTGCAAAGCCCCAAAGGGCGCGCCGGCCGATATCTCGTTTACAAGACCGTCGTTCGACTGCCATGTCTTGTCTATCCTGAAGCCGCCCCTTGTGACGCCCGTGTATTTGCTCATCTGTATCGCACTCTTCATAAAGATGTTTTCCGTTATCGACGGATCCGGTTCAACACTGCCGTCGGGATTTACCGTCGAAGACGAGCACGGGTACGCAAAGTAATACACATCATCGAATGTCGTGATCTTTTCGTTGAGCGCGAGCGCGTTATCTATATGCATATCGAAAGATGCATAGTCCCATGAGGCTCTGCCGTCAAGCACCGGTCTTGTCCCCTTGGACACAGCATCACTGTTTTTTTCATATTTATCCGGCACAGTGACTTTCCCCGGATCAAAGGAAGTATCCTCGTGCATATCATAAGCGGTCGTCCCGTTTGTCGGTGCCGCAAGCGTCACAACGGCCACAAGACCGTCTCCGTTACCCCCCATAAAGAACGGGGAAATGTCGCCGGGGTCTGTTGCCGCTCTTTCCTCGGCACTCCCGTTCCTTAGTATTTCCGAAAACAGCCTGACCGTGGCTCCACCGAATGAGTGCCCTATAAGTGCTATCCTTGACGAATCAAAATCCTTTATGAGCGCCTTGCCTGTAAAATCCCTGCCAAACCTCTCATGCCCTGCAGCCTTGCTGTGGGCTTCGCCGTAATCCACCCTTGTCCCCGCAAGCTGTGCATAGAGCTCGCATGCCCTGTCCCACGCACTGCCTGTCGGGTCGACGGATGCGGCATAGCTGCGATAACCCCTGTTGTTCAGATATCTTATTATGCTGCCTCCCGACAGTCCCCAGTACGGGAAGAATTCATTCAGGATATCGTAGCTTCCCCATCCCGAAAGTCCGTGTACAAAGATATATTTAATATCGGTCTGCTGTGCTCTGCGAAACCCTACGGCGCCCGATATGACAGTCGTCATGACGATAAGCCCTCCCATCCATAATGCGGTAAGCTTTGTCCCGATCTTCTTCACCCTGAAAAACGGATAAGGTCCTTCGGCCTTTCCGACAGCGTTCAGGTACACCATGATGATCCCGTAAGCCGCCGTAACAGCGACCGGAAGCAATATCCACGCCATCCCGGCCTTGTTTTCCGCAAAACCGTACGAAAGGACGGAAATTACAGGGATGAGCAGGTGACGGAACAGGCTGCCGCCAAACAGCAGAAGATCCGCTGCATGTCCGCTCACAGGTACAAGTATGCATACCGTCACAACAAGCGTCACGGCAAGCATGCTTACGGAAAGGAGCCTCAGTACCTCAACAAAGGCCTTTTGTCCGAGTATCACAAGCAGCATGGATGAAACGAAGGTAACGCAGTTGGCAAGCTGCGTGTAGGTGACCGGTCCTTTGCCGTCATGTTTTTTCTTACGGGCCTTAAAAAAACCTATAAGTTCAAGTATCACTATTATAAGATTGAGGATTCGTGCCATATGTTTTTTTACCTCTCAATATTTTATGTTTTTTCACATTATATTTTGTACAATATATTTTGTCAAGAGGCCATTCGCTCATCGTACACGAAAAGAAGCCGGCGCGCAGACACCGGCTTCCTCCCCCTTGAAACACAATGAAAAAAAGAGGTATATGAAGTTTATCAGTTCTTCTGTTTTTTACGTGCCCTTCTTCCGAGGACGATGCTCTGGAGCAGTATGAAGAAGCAAAGCATGCCGCCCGTTGTGATACTCTGCCACCAGGGGTCGTTTAAGCCGCTTGCGACAACTATCTTCTTGATGGTGTTAAGTGTCATGCCGCCAAAGAAGGTTCCGATCACGTTTCCGACACCGCCTGTGAGCAGCGTGCCGCCGATGATACTCGACGCGATGGCATTCATCTCCATGCCCGCGGCGTTTGTGGCGTTTCCGGCGCCTGTATGGAGCATAAGCACAAAGCCGGAGATACCGCTTAACAGACCGCTTATCACATAGCTCAGGAACCGGGTCATCTTAACGTTGATGCCGAGCATCAGCGCGCTTGTCTGGTTACCGCCGATAGCATAGAAATTGCGGCCGAGACGCGTGAACTGAAGCAGTACGAATATCGCTGCCACACAAACAAAGGCCACTATAACGCCGATCTCCATCGTTGCAGGTATCTTGGTCCCGTTTTTCGCAGTGTAACCGAGCCAGCCAATCTCAAATCTGAAATCAAGGAGCTTGACAAATGCGGGCTGCGCAACCTTCTGCGGGTTGATCGAAAGGATCGTTGTAAAGCCTCTTGCAAAGAAAAGCCCCGCAAGTGTAACAATAAACGGCTGTATCTCAAGATAGCTTATAAGCGCGCCCTGTATAAGACCGAAAGCAAGGCCTATGCCGAGTGCGAGCAATACCGCAACAAAAATATTTCCGCCGTTGTTAAGATAGAGTACGCAGCTCATGACAACAAGCGAAGTAACCGCGCCGACCGAGATATCGATGCCTCCGCCGATCATGACTATAGTCAGTCCGCAGGAAACGATTATCAGCGACGCATTGTCGTTAAGCATGTCAAATATCTGCTGCGCGTGCAGGAAACCGCCCTCAAACACTATCATGGCGAGCACATACATCACAACGAAGATGCAGATGGTGATCGTCATAAGGAGCTGTGTCTCTGTAAGGGGCTCTCTCTTGACCTTTGCCTTTATAACTTTATCATTGCCGTTCTTTTTCATGATTCACCCGCTCCTTTCGCAGCCACTTCGGGCTTTCTGTTCTTGAAGCGTGAAACAGTCTTTTCAAACCATTTCTTAACAACAGGTGAACCTGCAACAACAAGCAGCACGATGACTATCGCCTTGTATGCCTTTACGTTCGTGGAAGGAACCTTCATCGCCCAAAGGGTGATGGTAAGCATCTGGATAACGTAGGCGCCCATGATACTGCCGCTGATCTTGAACCTGCCGCCGCCAAGGCTGTTTCCGCCGATAGCGACTGCAAGGATGGCATCCATTTCGATATCGAGAAGGAGCGTTTCATGGTTGATAAGGCCGAGACGGCTGACGCCGATGCAGCCTGAAACTGCCACGCATACTCCAAGGATCATGAACGAAAGGATCTTGATAAATGTCGAGTTAAGACCGTTAAGGCGCGCAGCGCTTCCGTTGATACCCACAGACTGCGTAAACAGCTCGATCGAGGTAAAACGGAAGAAGACCTTGATAATCACGGCCATTACAAGCACTATGAGGATAGGCGTCGGAACCGGTATCCACGGTATGAACCCGCCGATAGCCGTAAGGATCGGGCTTTCTACGGTCGGTGTCGCGCCGCCGTTTATCCAGTATGCGATCGAGCGGCCGCAGGTGTAAAGAATAAGCGTAGCGATCATCGGCTGTATCTTGAATACGGCAACAAGCGTTCCGTTAAAGGAAGCAAATATCACCGCAACAAGGCATGCAAGAAGGAAGGCGAGCAGTACCTTAAAGCCTGTTATCTGGCCGCCGCTCTTTAATACTTTTACAAATGTGCTTCCGGCGATGGCCGCTGCCGCGCCGACAGAGATATCCTGCCCGCCGCATGCCGCCGTAACAAGCGTCATGCCTATCGCAAGTATCGCAAGCTCGCTCGCACCGTTGATGACGCTTATCAGATTGCCCGAAAGAACAATGTTTCCGTCGCTGTTTTGCAGCAGTTCTATGCTGAAGAAGGACGGATCCCTTATCAGATTGAAGATGACGAGCACGCAGATCGCGATAATGGGGATGGCAAGCTGCCCAAGCCCGTTACCGAAAAGTTTTCTCTCTTTTTTCTTCACGATGCCTCACCCCCCGCTATAGTCTTCATTACCTGGCTCTGATTAAGATCCTTCCCCGTAAGCTCGCCCACGATATGCCTGTCTCTCATGACGATCAGGCGGCTGCAGGTACGCAGCATCTCCTCTATCTCGGAGGAGATAAAGGTAACGCTCACACCGTCCTCTGCAAGCTTTAACACAAGTTTCTGTATTTCAAGCTTTGTGCCGATGTCAATTCCGCGTGTAGGTTCATCAAGGATCAAGTAATCCGGATGTGTGAGCAGCCACCTTGCAAGAATGACCTTCTGCTGGTTGCCGCCCGAGAGCGACCCTACCGGTGTCTCGCGGCTTGCGGTCTTGATATTGAGCACCTTGATGTATTCGTCGGCAAAAGCTTCGGATTCCCTGCGGCTGATGGGCTTAAAGAAGCCGTTCATTACCTGCAGCGCGAGGATTATATTCTCGCGCACGCTAAGCTCCGCTATGATGCCGTCGCGCTTTCTGTCCTCAGCCAGGTACCCTATGCCGTGTTTCATGGCCTCAATGGGCCTTGTGATCTTCACGGGTTCACCCTTGATCTTAACTTTGCCGCCGTTAACCTTGTCGGCGCCAAAGATCGCTCTTACGCTCTCGCTCCGTCCCGAACCGAGGAGTCCCGTAAACCCGTTGACCTCGCCCTTTCGTATGCTGAAATCGAAGGGCAGGGCCTCGCTGCTCGAAAGGCCTTTAGCCTCGTAATATACTTCTTCCGATCTTGTTTTCCCGTCCTCTCCCGCTTCACCGAGAGTATTGAGTTCGTCAAGGTCCTTGCCTATCATCTTTGCGACAAGCTGTACCTGCGGAAGTTCTTCCGTAAGATATTCTCCCACAAGTTCCCCGTTCCTTAAGACCGTGATCCTGTCACTCACTTCGTAAACCTGCTCTAAGAAGTGAGTAACAAATATAATTCCAACGCCCTTTGCCTTTAAGTCTCTCATAAGGTCAAAAAGCATCTTAACTTCTTTGTCATCAAGAGATGAAGTGGGTTCGTCAAGTATCAGGACCTTGCACTTCATATCTACAGCTCTTGCAATGGCGACCATCTGCTGAACTGCCAGAGAGCAGTTTCCAAGCTGTTTTGCGCCCCTTGCGGGGATCCCGAGACGCTCAAGTATCTCATCTGCGCGCTTCTCGTTTGTCTTTTGATCGACCCATACCCCTTTTTCCCTGCCGATAAACATATTCTCGGCAACCGACAGGTTCGGACACAATGTTATTTCCTGGTAAACAGTACTGATACCCTTGTTCTGGGCATCCTGCGGCGAATGGATATTGATGGGGCTCCCCTCAATGCTGATGCTTCCGCCATCCATCCTGTAAACACCGGTCAAAATCTTTATAAGAGTCGATTTACCGGCACCGTTCTCTCCCATAAGCGCATGGATCTCGCCTTTTCTCAGGGTAAAATCCACACCGTTAAGTGCAAGGACTCCCGGAAACCGCTTCTCTATATTTCTCATCTGCAGTAAGCATTCATCCTGCATTTTTCTCTCCTCCTTGCCAGCCTTTATACTGATCGCTGCCGTGCCGGCAGGCACCCGCCCGGCATCCTATCACACAAAAGGCGCAGCCGAACTGCTTTTGCTTCAGCTCAGCTGCGCCGGTCAAAATCAAAACTTAGTTACCAAGTCCGTATTTATTGATATCGTCGTCGGTAATGGTCTTTGCATCAAAGCCCTTTTCTTCGTTAATGATCTTCTTTGTGGTAACCTTTCTGGTTCCCTTGATGATGTCGCTGATGATCTGCGCCTGGAAAGGACTGCACTGTCCGTCATAGTTCCAGTTGCCGGCCTTAAGCTCTCTTAATGCCCACTTGTTGCAGTCAAAGCCCATAACGATAACCTTACCGTTAACACCGTGGGTGATACCTGCATCGTCAAGAGCTTTAACAGCGCCCTTTGCCATACCGTCGTTCTCTGCGTAGATAACGTTGAAGTCTTCCTTGCTGTTGATAACGGTCTCAACAATCTGCTTAGCTGCGTTCTCGTCCCATGTAGCTGTCTGCTGAACAACCTTTGTCATCTTGCCGTCTGCGAACTGCTTGTCAAGAGCACCGGTACGTCCGATCTGAGCGTCGGAACCCATAGCACCCTGGATGTGGATAACTTTGTACTCGCTGAGGTTCTGGCTAAGGAGCCACTTAACGGCTGTATCGCCTTCAGCTGCCATATCCGAAACAACGGCTGCCTCGTAAAGATCCTCTGAAACATTGATCATACGGTCGAACAGGAATACCTTGATGCCGGCCTTCTTTGCATCATTAAGAACTGCATCCCAGCCTGTTGTCTCTGCTGCAGAGATAAGAAGGTAATCAACACCGTCGGTGATGAATCCCTTAGCTGCCTGGAGCTGCTCGTCGTTCTTGATGCTGTAGAAAGCATGAAGCTCATAGCCGTTTTCCTTCGAGAAGACTTTTTCCATGTCCTCTACGTTAGCCTGACGATAGCCTGACTCTGACGGGGGGTTGTTAACAACGCCGACCTTGATAAGTCCGTTGCCCTTTTTCCCACAAGCTGCAAGTGCCATAGCGGCAAGTACAGCAACTACAAGAAGTAATAATCTTGTTTTCCTCATTACATTCTCCTCCTTAATGTGTACAGCCGTTTTCGGCTGTCTGGAAAAAGGATAACTCTTTTTGTTTTCGGGGTAAATCAATGATGATTTTGTCTTGGTTGAAAATCTTATCAAAAAACCCCGGACCGTTCTGTCCGGGGTTTAAAATCTTTTTACACCTGTTCGTTTTGATACTGCGCTCTGTATTCAAGAGGCGTAAGGCCTGTGTTTTTCTTGAAGATATAGCTAAAATAGTGGGCATCGTTATACCCTGATTCAAGCGCCACGGCAGATGCTTTCAGTGTTGTGCCCTTAAGCAGTTCCTTTGCTTTGTTAAGCCTTAAAGAGAGCAGGTACTCCGTAAAAGTCTGGCCGTTCTGTTGGGAGAACACGGTTGAGAACCTGCTGTGGCTCATGTTTACAGCCTTTGCCACATCCTGGAGCATAAGGTTCGGATCCGTAAAATGCTCTGTCATGTAGAGCTTGGCCTCGTTTATCACAGCCGGGATCTTCCTGTCGTCGGCCATTTCCCCCATCTCCCTGACACCGAGTATGAGAGGCTTTTCATCGGTCTTTTCCGCAAGCAGATGTCTCATATGCCTTGCGGCCTTAAAACTTTTTAAGATCTCGTCCGGCCTGTCCACTATATCGCCTATCCCGACGCGTATCATACCGCAGCCCGCACGCTCAAGCTCTCTTGTAAGGGAGTTTGCAAACGCATAAGCCCTTTCCTCTGCTTCTTCCTGGCTTTTCCCAAGCACAAGCAGGCGCGTTCCCTTCCTGCTTGCAGATGAATGCACGATACCCCCGCTGCTTTCCGCAAGCGCCGCTGCCGCTGCCTGCCCTTCCTGTGTCTGTTCAAAGGCTGCATCCACAACGGAATAGAACGGGGATTCTATGGCTGTTCCCATGCTGTGAAGCTGCTTCAACACATTCGGTGCATCATTTTCGGTGGCATCATCCGAGAAGAGTGCTCCGATGAGCTTTTCCCTGACAAACTTGCCGTCGCCTTCCATGCGGGCCCTTAAGTTTACTGCGTGTTCGAGCATCTTCCTTTCCGTGTCAAGCTGGGCACTCACCTTGTCGAGCACTGCACGCAGTTCCTCCGCGTTTATGGGCTTAAGCAGGTATTCCCGTACTCCGAGCTGTATACACTGCCTTGCGTATTCGAACTCGTCGTACCCGCTTAAGACTATTATCCCTATCCACGGCATCTGCGCCTTCAGCACCCTGCAGAGCTCTATGCCGTCCATGAACGGCATTTTTATGTCGGTTATCACGATATCCGGGTTTGTGTCGCGTATGATGGGAAGCGCCATCTCCCCGTCCGGTGCTTCTCCTACGAGTGTATACGGAGTATCGTCCCACGGGAAGGATTCTCTTATACCTTCCCTGACAACGATCTCGTCATCAGCCAGAAACACTTTCATTCTCGTAGATCTCCTCTCTTGTCCTGCAGGGAACCCTGAAGCTTACCTCAGTCCCGTCTGGGCCGCTTGTTATATTTAGCCCCTCGGGCTGATTGTAATACAGACGTATACGCAGGTTCACGTTTACGAGGCCGAATCCGCCTCCGCCCTCGCTGACTGTCGGCTGCCCCAGTTTCATGCGTTCGTTCAGCGCCAGCAGCTGTTCCGGTGTCATGCCGAGTCCGGTATCCTTAACACTGAACACAAGATACCCGTCCGAAAGCTTTCCCGAAACCTTTATGACGCCGCCTCCGCGCTTGATCTTTAAGCCGTGATACAGTGCGTTCTCAACAAGCGGCTGCAGTAAGAGCTTTAAGATATAATAATCCTTGATCTCGTCCGGGATGTCTATCTCGTACTGCATTATATCCCTGTATCTGGTCTGCTGTATCTTAAGATATCCTTCGATATGCTTCTTTTCCTGGCTTATCGGGATCCAGTCCGCGCCTGAGGAAAGGCTTATGCGGAAGAAATCGCTCAGAGCGCTTGTCAGATGTATTACCTCTTCCATATCGCCGGCTTCCGCCTTCCAGACTATTGCATCAAGCGTATTGTACAGGAAGTGCGGATTTATCTGGGCCTGCAGGGTCCTAAGCTCTGCTTTTCTTAAGTTCCTGCCGTCCTTCGCGCTTTTCTCCATCATGCTCTTTAACCTGTCAGCCATGGTGTTCACCTGCTGTGTCAGGTTTCGAAGTTCCGTAACATCGGTGTCCGAAAGCCTTGCATCAAATGTCCCGTTTGCAAGCTTGTCTGCCACTTCTTCAAGCCGTTCGATGGGCCGGCGTACAAATTCCGCAGTGGCCTTTGTGTAGCGGCTTCTAAACCACAGCGCCACTATGACAACCAGTCCCTCGAGCACCGCCGTGAGTATGATGACCACGCGCAGGCTGGTGTTCATCCGTGCCGTTGAAGCTATCTCCTGTGCTATGTAGTCGTTGAGCATACTGTCAACAAGAGCAGCCACACCGCGCACCTCTGCAAGTACTTCCTCATTCTGCACTACAGGTACATCAGCCTCTATGTTGTCGCGTATCCTGTCAACATAGTTCTCAAGCGTCTGCATGGTACGGCTCGCAACTATGAGCGAAAGCCTGTTCTCCGGCCTTGTGCGTTCGGTTATTGTCTCAATGGTCTTTTCAACGTCATGTATCCTGACATAAAGATTGTTCTCGGCAAAGGTCTCGCGGCCGCTGACAATGTTCCACGCAGCTCCCGGGATATCCTCCGCAACCTGCGTTTTCAGGCTTGCGATCGTCTCCATCCTGACTATCGAATTATGATATTGCCTTGCGTAAAAAAGCATCAGCACAAGGCTTAAGATTATCGGGATAACAAGCATGATAACAAGCTTATGGCTCATATCGGATATCTTTCCGAGTATGCTCTTTTCCTTCTTTACCTTCTCCATTCGTCAACCTCGTGTAACGATCCGTGTGTTTCTCAGTAGCCTCTGGGTCCTATCCTCGTCAGGTCCGTTTCGTCGCTGAACATCTGCTCTTCCGGATGTATCTCCTTCTCCACTTCCCCACCGGCCTTCAGCTTCATTGCGGTCTCCATCAGAGCTCTCCCGAGCTTCGGAGTACACTCCACCACGCAGTTGATCTTTCCGCTCTTTAAGACATCAATGGCTTCCTGCCCGCCGTCTATGGAAATTATGATGATATCTTTCCCCGGGACATATCCCGCTCTTTCGATCTCAGGCAGTGCCCCGAGCGTCATCTCGTCATTGTGGCTGAATACGACATCGATGGTCTCCCCGTATGTCTCAAGCAGGTGTTTCATGCATTCGGCACCCCTGCTCTTTAAGAAATCGCCGTTGACACTGGCGATAACGCGCATCCTGTTATCGTTCTTTAAGGTATCCATGAACCCTGCCTGTCTCTGGCGCATGGGTGTTGAGTTTTCGGTTCCTGTGATCTCGACTATGTTCACTTGCTCAAGACCGAGGCTGTCGGCTTTCCTGATAAGATATTCCGCCGCCATAACGCCTTCTTTGTAAAAGTCCGAGCCGATAAGACATGCTGTGAGCCCGGCTTTTGAGGTCTTTATGTCCCGGTCCACAAGGATAACGGGTATCCCTGCCGTTTTCGCTTCCATCAGCACATTGTCCCAGCCCTCCTCAACTATGGGCGAAAAGGCTATAACATCCACTTTGTAGGCGATAAACCGCCTTATGGCCGCTATCTGGTTCTCCTGTTTCTGATTGGCATTTTCAAACATCAGCGAAATACCGCGCAAATCGGCCTGTGTCTCTATATCCTTTGTGTTGCCTATCCTCCAGGCGCTCTCGGAACCAAGCTGGCTGAACCCAAGCAGGAGCTTCGGTTCGTTCTGGTTCTCCTTCTGCCCGCCGCAGCCCGAAAGTGCGGTCATAAGCACCGTTACCGCGATAAATAACACCAATACCTTTCTTTTCATCTTCTCCTCCGTAAAAAAGAGCATCACATCTGTCCGTATCCCTCTTCGGACTCATGTTCCGGCCGCTCCCTGCATACAACTCCCATGAACA
>JAEEGL012612024.1_pt1 | contig 34696 bp, 32 predicted proteins | sample 9134231 | NCBI WGS metagenome assembly JAEEGL01 (sample SAMN16246548, study PRJNA631951) | gut metagenome | biome: gut microbiome; feature: rumen; material: fiber-attached | host: Bos | place: Iran: Karaj | collected 2018-10
AGCATAGTGGTTTATGAATCAACTGTATATCCTGGCTGTACGGAAGACGTTTGTATTCCTATCCTCGAAAAGGAATCGGGATTAAAGTGCGGTGAAGATTTTAAAGTAGGATATAGCCCTGAAAGAATAAATCCAGGAGATAAAGTTCATCGTCTCGAAAACATACATAAAATAGTTTCTGGAATCGATAATGAATCTCTCGAGGTTATTAAGGCAGTTTATAATCTTGTAATTGAGGTTGGAACATATCCGGTTTCAAATTTGAGAACTGCCGAAGCAATTAAAGTGGTTGAAAATAGCCAAAGAGATATTAATATTGCTTTTATGAATGAACTATCAATGGTTTTTGATCGTATGCAAATTGACACGAACGAAGTTGTTGATGGAATGAATACTAAGTGGAATGCACTTGGTTTCCGACCTGGATTAGTCGGCGGCCATTGTATTGGAGTTGATCCTTACTATTTCACTTACGAAGCAGAAAAATTGGGCTATCATAGTCAAATTATCTTGAATGGACGAATTGTCAATGATCATATGGGTGCTTATATAGCAGACGCCGCAATTCGAAAGATGATTAAAGCCGGACAGGCCCCTAAGAAGAGCAAAGTCGTTATTTTGGGATTAACATTCAAAGAAAATTGTCCTGATACAAGAAACAGCAAGGTTGACGATATTATAAAGCAGTTAAACCGCTTTGGAATCGAACCCATAGTAGTTGATCCTTGGGCTAGTGAAAGAGATGCAATGCATGAGTATGGTGTAAAACTCACAAATATTGAGGATGTTAAAGATGCAGATTGCGTTATTGTTGCAGTAGCTCATAACGAATTTAAGGAACTTGGGCTTAATAAAATAAAAGAGTTATTCCATGGTGGAGCAGATGGAGAAAAAGTTCTGATAGATGTGAAGGGCATTTTCAAAGTCGATGAATTACGAAACAGTGGACTCCAGTGGTGGAGATTATAGGGCGTTAAACTAGTTTCTACTATCTGTTTTGGAGGAAAAGTGAATGAAAGTCTTAACAATTGTGGGAGCAAGGCCGCAATTTATTAAAGCAGCAGTGGTTTCACATGTATTAAGGGAAAAACATACAGAAATATTAGTTCATACAGGCCAGCATTTCGATAAAAATATGTCGGATACTTTCTTCGAAGAACTTAATATTCCCAAGCCGGATTATAATTTGGGCATTTCTGGTGGATCTCATGCCGAGATGACAGGAAAAATGATGATTGCTATCGAAGAGGTAATGGTAAAGGAAAAACCCGATTGGGTTTTGCTGTATGGAGACACTAACTCTACTCTCGCCGGTGCATTAGCTGCTGCCAAATTGCATATTAAAATATGCCATGTTGAAGCAGGCACAAGGACTCATTGCATGACAAATCCTGAAGAGATAAATCGTATATGCACTGACCACGTTTCGACTCTCTTGTTAGCGTCAACAGAGAGCAGTATGGACGGCTTGAAACAAGAGGGATTATCAGAACGCGGATATATGGTTGGAGATCCCATGTATGATGCATTTATAGAGTATTCATCTATTCTTTCAATAGAGGATATAAAATTAACAGGGTTGGATGGAAACGAATTATCAGTTCCGCAAAACTATTACTATTTGACTTGTCATAGAGAAGAGAACACGAACAAAGAAGAGGCGCTTATCGAGATATTTAAAGCGATGGAAGCGCTAGATAGTCCTACTATTTATCCTGTACACCCTAGAAATAAGGAACGCGCTAAAAGGATTGTAAAAGAAAGTAGATTTAAGAACATTATTCTCTGTGAGCCAGTAGGTTATCTGGAAAGTACTGCTCTTGTTAGAAATGCGATAAAGGTTGTTACCGATTCGGGCGGACTTCAGAGAGAGGCTTTTTTCGCAAAGAAAAAGTGCGTAACGATTTTAGATTTTGTAGTATGGCCGGAAACAATGGTTGATCATAGAAATGAGTTGGCTAAGCCCATTGCTAAAGATATTTTGACAAAGCTTAATACGGATCAAGTAATAAATGACGACAATCAACCTTTCGGAGATGGTCATTCAGCGATTAAAATAGTGGATTGTTTGGAATCGGTTGTTAGTTAAAGAATCTTCACAGTTCCTTTTATACTATGCTATTACTCCATTTTTATGTGAGGAGATATATTAAACTATGATTAGAATAATCGTGTCCCATGATGTTGATCATTTATATGGGAAAGATCATTGGTTTAGAGATTTTGTGTATCCAAAGTTGTGGGTCAGGTCAACAATTCAGCTTTTAAAGCATGATATCTCATTAAATGAGTGGTTTTTACGGAATTGTAGTTGTTTCAAAAAAAAGCGGAATCACATTCAAGAATTGATGGCATACGATAAAGCGCATGGAATTAAATCAACTTTTTTCTTTGGCATGAATCAAGGCCTTGGTATGTCGTATAAACCTTATGAGGCCAGGGATGTTATTAGGCAAGTGTGTGACAATGGGTTCGTAGTTGGAGTGCATGGAATTGATTATCAATCGAATAGTGGAATAACTGACGAATACAATGCCTTTTATGAAACAATGGGTTTTTATCCTGCGGGCATTAGAATGCATTACGTGAGACATGATAATGATACATTCAGTAAATTAGCTTCAGTAGGATATAGTTTTGATAGCACGGAATTTAACAAACGTGAATATGGCACGAGGAAAAATCCATATAAGATAGGAAATATGTGGGAATTCCCTTTAACGATTATGGATGGATACTTACCACAGAGATTTGAAGAAGCAAAACAGAAAACGCTTGATTATTTAGAAGAATGTCAAGAACGAAGAATTGATTATATCTCTGTATTGTTTCATGATTATCAGTTTTATGACGGATATAAAGACATTAGAGATTGGTATATATGGCTAATGGAGTATTTTGAAAATTCTGAAGAATATGAATTTATTTCATATCCAGAGGCTGTTGACCAATTGGAGATGCAGAATGGAAGAAATCTTAAATGATAACAGACATACAAATGGGCCATTTGAAGAAGAGTGGTGGTTGGATTTAGTAGCTCCTGGAAAATGGAGGGAAGCAATTGTATCAAAACAAGTTGGAGATAAGAATGAAGTAGTAGCTAGGCTTCCATACGTCATTTCTAATGGAAAGATTAGTTCTCCGGTCTATACTCAAACCATGGGGATTTGGATGTCAGAAGAGTGTAGGGGGAAAAAGCGAGGGAATGAGCAATTCAACACTCAAAAAGAGATTATTCACGATTTGCTTCAACAATTACCACAAAAGGCAGATATAGATATAATACTGGATTGTTCGCAGGATTATATTCTTCCTTTTAGATGGGAAGGATTTAGTATTGAACCCAGATTTTCCTATCGAATATCAAATTTAGAAAATTTATTGGATGTAGAAGCGAGTTTCAGTAAAAGCATAAAGAGAGACTATAATCGAGGGGAAAAACTGCTTCATATTGATGATTCACCTAATTCAATCGGTGATTTTATTAAACTTCAAAATCTTACTTATGAAAGGCAGGGACGAAAGAATCCAGTTAGTAACGAAATAACTGAAAGAATCATAAGGAAAGCTATTGAATTAGGACATGGTCGGATAATGTTGGCAAGAGATGATGATAACAAAGCTCATGCAGGCTCATTCGTTTTATATGACGACAGAGTTTGTTACCATTTAATGAGTGGTCAAGACACATCTTTTGGTAATGATGGGGCCATGCCCTTCCTGCTATATAAAGAAATTCTATTTGCAAGAGACGTGTCAAGGGTTTTCGATTTTGAAGGATCCATGGTTGAAGGCATAGAGCAAGTATATCGTAGATATGGCGGAGAAATTGTGACATTGTGGCGAATCACACATAAATCTTTGTTTAGCGATTGCATGGATTTACTAAAACCAAGAGTTAAGAAGATTATCGGTTATAAGATGTAAATCTTACTTTGAAGTTATGAACAATAACATATTTGAAAAAAATATAAGGCAAAATTATTGAAATTATGAATAGAATATGTCATTTTACCAGCGTCCATAATCAACTAGATGACAGAATTTATCTGAAAGAATGCATATCATTGCATGAATCAGGATATGAAGTTTATATCGTGGCTAAAGGCGATAGTTGTAATAAAAATGGAATAAATATTGTAGGGTGCGGTTTGCCAAATAATCGATTTGATAGAATTCTTTTCTTTTCAAAGAGAATATATAAAGCAGCACTGAAGCTGGATTGCGATATATACCATTTTCACGATCCAGAGTTATTGCCATACGGACTACGATTAAAGAAAAAAGGGAAAATAGTCATTTTTGATAGTCATGAAGATGTTCCATCTCAAATAATGGATAAGCATTGGATTCCAAAAGTTTTCAGAACTATTCTTTCTCTTTCTTATAAGAAATATGAATCTTTTGTTGTAAAAAGAATAGATGCGGTTATTGCAGCAACTGAACATATTTCTCAATGCTTTTTTGATCGAGCTAGAAAGGTTGAAATAATAAACAATTATCCGAAATTGGATGACATTGTATTTCAAGAACAACCATTTTGTGATAGAGAGAAGAATATATGTTATGTTGGAGGGGTCAGTGCAATACGTGGCGAAAAGGTTATGGTAGACGCCATGAAGAGGGTAGATGCTAATTTTATAATTGCAGGGACTAGTAACATAGAATCCATAGAAAATTCAAATTATAATGATAGATTTATTAGATATATCGGGCAAGTTTCACGTGACGGCGTGAATGATATATATAGTAAAAGTATAGGTGGGTTATTATTATATCAACCAGCAAAAAATCACTTCGAATCGCAACCCATCAAGATGTTTGAATACATGGCTGCAGGGTTGCCGGTAATAGCGTCGGATTTTCCGTTGTGGAAAGAAATATTGGAGAAAAACAAATGCGGCATCTGTGTGGATTGTACAGATGTTAATGCAGTGGTAAGCGCATTAACAATTCTTCTAAATGATCTAAATTATGCCCAGGAAATGGGAAAAAATGGAAGATTAGCTGTTGTTAATACCTTTAATTGGGATTGTGAGAAAACAAAGTTACTTGAGTTATACAGGAGATTAATGAAGGAATAATTATATATGAAGATTTTGTTTATCGCTCATTTTCAAAATGATGGGACTCCAACTGCTTCGTTTATTCATAGCCAGATTATGGAATTAAAGAAAATGGGAAATGAGATATTAGTTATTTCTCCTGTTTCTCTTTTAAAAAGAGGATTAGCTGGTAATAGAACCGGTCCAATCGTTGAACGAATTACTATAGATGATATAAATCATATATATATAAGATTCCTTTCCTTATCACGTTGGGGAATGTGGGAGTGGAACGCTAAAAACGCAATAAGTGCGATTAAGCATAATATATTGGATGAAATAGTGAATTTTTCACCTGAAGTAATTCATGCCCATACCATAGGTTTTGATAGTGAAATAGGTGGATTTTTGAAATCACTTCTTCACATTCCTTTGGTGGTGACTATACATGGAAGTGATGCAAGATTTCCAATTGATAACGGTCGAATAGATTACTTAAAAAAGTGGTGTAATCCGATAGATGAAATAATTACTGTTAGTTCAAAAATTCAAAGGGAACTAGCACATAATGGAATAGACAACATCATTGCCACTGTTCACAATGGATATAATCATTCACTTACTCAAGTGAAGGACCAGAGCGAGAAGAAGAAGCATTCAGTTTTACAAGTAGGAAGTTTAATTGAGTCAAAACATAATGATATAACAATTCGAGCTTTTCAGCAGTATAAGAAGAAATATCCTGATGCTATATATAATATAATTGGCGAGGGCCCTAAAAAGAATACCATATTAGAAATGTGTAGAAATAATGGAATTGAAGATAGCGTATTCATTCATGGAAATATGAGTAATGATAGAGTGCTTGGCTTCATGGAAGAATCAGAGTACTTTATTATGCCAAGTTATCCGGAAGGTTTTGGCATAGTCTATTTGGAAGCAATGAGCAAGGGTTGCATTACCATCGGGACAATAGGAGAAGGAATAGAAGATCTTATTGATAATGGATCTAACGGTTTTCTTGTTGAGAAGGGGGATTATCAAAAAATCTATGAAGACATGGTATGGTGTGAAGAAAACCCACAACAATCAGAAAAAATATCTGAAAACGCACGGAATAGCGTTTCAGATTTAGGTTGGGATAGAAATGCGAGACAATGCATGAATATATACAAGGAAGTTGTTGAACATGATACGAATCGGAGGCGTAAAACAGAATATAACCTTAAATGATTTAGTATCCATATTTTTGGTGCTGTGGATACTTAATCCCATGACTCACGACTATATGAATCCTTTGTTTGTTGTGGTTATTGCAGCAGTATGGTTTTTGTTTGCGTATTTAGCAAATCGTAGCGCTATGAAGAAAGCAATGAGAAGCAAAGCTTTCCTTATTTCGTGGATATATCCTTGTTTTATGGTTTTATATGTTGCGGTGGGACATGCCAGATTAGAAAAGAGCAGTTTAGGAGCGCCTCTTATAGTGCTTTTTTATATGTATTGCTATTATAAAAACGACTATTTCTTAGAAAGATTAATTATTTGGTTTACTATAGCTTTCTTTACGCTAATGATGCTCTTTACGTTATATGAATTGACCCAAAATCCTTATGCTTCTCGATTGCTGGCCGGTGGAGATACTAGATTTGTGACACCACTTACTGCAGGGTATACGGAAGTCTATTATCTTTTGTTTTTTGCGATAACATTGGTAGGCGTTGCATTTTTATATAAGAATGTGAATACAAGAATTGCCATTTTTTTATATGTTTTATTTATGCTTTTCTTTTTTGTTCAAGCAATGTACACTATAGCTTTATTGTTATTTGCGTTAGGTGTTTTTATTGCCCGGTATGATAAGGTCTCTTTTTGGGTAATTCTTGCTATCATTTTTGTTGCGATACTAGTACTATTCCTTGCTTTTGGAACAGAAATGTTGGGAAAGACAGCTTATTTTGTTTCTAATCTATTTCATGAGGGAATTTTGAAGAATCGTATTATCCAAGTAGGAGATTTTTTTAGTAGTGGCGAGAGCCGTTTTATAGGAAACAATGGTGTTTTGGTAAGGCTTAATTTGTATTCTGAATCGTTTAGGACTTTTATTTCAAACTTTTGGTTTGGTGTAGGCGATGAATCGAGTGTATTTTCAAGTAATCTCGTTGGAGGTCATTCTACTTTTCTTGATAGATTGGCCGAGTACGGGATATTTGGAGGAGGACTATATATAATTACTAGAATGGCTATTTTGGTCGTTATCGGAAAAACTATTTCTCTAAAATGGAAACACCTTTACAGAACACTTATTATAATTTTTGCAATACTAAGTATTCTAAATACGACTAATCGAAATAGCTTATTACTATTGTTGATTTGCATTGTTCCGTTTTTCTTGAATTGTTTTGATAGGGAGCATGTTCAAAAATCGATAGAATCCTAAAATTTTCGAAAAATGAATTGTTATAACATGCAAATCAGATAACAAAAAAATAATAATATTATATACGAAAAGAGTATTGATAAGGAGAAAACTAATGAAGGAATATCAAATTTGTTCGCGTTGTATTATGGATACATCAGATAGTGATATTTATTTTGATGAGGCAGGTGTATGTAATCATTGCCACAATTATGACAAAAATGTTGCTTCTTTCGGTTATAAAGGAGATAAAACAGAAAAAGAAAGAGAAGAGTTAATTCAACGAATAAAGGCAGAAGGAAAAGGAAAAGAATATGATTGTATTCTCGGCATATCTGGTGGAGTTGATAGCGCATATCTAGCTTACTTGGCACACCAATATGGACTTAGAGTGTTGGCTGTTCATGTTGATGCTGGGTGGAATACAGAAGTTGCTGTTTCAAATATTCAAAAAATGTGTAAGGCGTTAGAGATGGATTTGCACACTGTTGTTGTAGATTGGCCAGCAATGAAGGAAATACAAAGGGCTTATATGTTTTCGGGTCTTCCGGATTTGGATGTTCCGCAAGATCATGTATTTTTAGCTGCAATGTATCATTTTGCAAAAAAGTATAAGATCAAATATATGCTTAACGGTAGTAATCTTGCGACAGAAGGTATTCTTCCGGCTTCATGGGGATATGTAGCTATAGATTATAAAGCAATGAGAAGCGTATATAAAAAGCACGGAAGAGGAAAACGTGTATTTGATAAATATCCTCATTTTGGAGCGTTAAAATACATATACTATCAACTTACTGTAAAGAGAATAAATTTACTGAATTATGTTCCGTATTCCAAAAAGGATGCCATCGAGTTGTTGGAAAAAGAATTCGGGTGGAAATACTATGGTGGAAAGCATTTTGAATCGCGTTTTACAAAATTCTTTCAGTCATATTATCTTCCCAGAAAATTTGGATATGATAAGAAAAGAGCTCATTTGGCTAGCCTTGTTGTAGGCGGTGAGATGTCAAGAGAAGATGCTTTATTAGAGATGAATGATACAAGTGCATATTCAGAACAAGAAATGTTAGAAGATTTGGATTATATCATCAAGAAACTTGATATAAGTCAAAGCGAGTGGGAACAAATTATGACTGCTACCACGAAAACAAAGGATGATTATAAGAATAATGAAAAACTTCTTTCATTCTTTGTTAAAGCAAAGAGGTTTCTTCACGACAGATCATCGGAATAGCTGGGTGGTGCGGCAAATAAATATAATTCCAAGTCATTAATAATACATTCGATATAGTGAATTAAGGTAGCAGATAATAAAGGAAATAAGTAAAGAATGATAGCAATATTGGATTATGGGATAGGCAATATAGGTTCTATCGCCAATATGTTAAATAAGATCGGATATAAGGATATATGTTTTGCGAAGACCGCGCAAGAACTCAGCCAAGCTGATAAGATAATTCTTCCGGGTGTTGGTGCTTTTGACACCGGTATGAAATTACTTAATGATTCTGGAATGAGGGATGAACTCGATAATCAAGTTGTAAAAAATGGCAAACCGATATTGGGCATTTGTTTAGGCATGCAAATGTTAGGGCTAAGAAGCGAGGAAGGCGAGAGCGATGGTTTAGGATATATTGATTTTATCTGTAAAAGATTCCCCGAAGAAATACTAACAAAAGGGTTGAGAATCCCTCACATGGGATGGGATTATATTTGTACATCAAAAAATGATGTTATAGCGAATGATTTTTATGATGATATGAAATTTTACTTTGTTCATTCCTATTACGCCATTTGTAATGATGATACTAATGTATTGTTTAAATGCGATTATGGATTTGAGTTTGCCGCAGGAGTATCAAAGAGCAATATATATGGAGTTCAGTTTCACCCAGAAAAAAGCCACAAATTTGGAATGAAATTATTAGAGAATTTTGTAAGGATATAGAAATGTTTGACAGACCAAGAATAATTCCTAGTCTACTTATTGACAATTATAAGTTAGTTAAGACAATAAAATATCAGAATCCACGATATTTAGGAGATCCTATCAACGCCATTAAGATATTTAATGAAAAGGAAGTTGATGAATTATGTGTTTTAGATATAACACGAAATAAGAATAAGAGGATTGATTTTGAATATTTGCAGAAGATCACTTCTGAAGCCTTCATGCCATTATCATATGGTGGCGGAATAAAAACAGAGGAAGAAGCTATAGAATTAGTCAGAATAGGTTTTGAGAAGGTTGTTATTAATTCGGCTTTTGCTAGCGACCCTTCGATATTGAATAAAATATCAGCAAGTTGTGGTTCGCAGAGTGTTGTTGCTTCAATTGATGTTAAAACAGATGTGTTTGGAAGAAAAAGATTCTATTCTCAATGGGGAACTAAGAATGAAAAGATTTCACCTCTTGAAATGTGTAAAATCGCTGAAGCAAGTGGAGCAGGAGAATTACTAGTCAATTCCATTACAAATGATGGAATGATGAATGGCTACGATATAGATCTTTTAAAAGAAATTACAGATTCAGTAGGGATACCGGTTATTGCTTGTGGCGGAGCAGGAAAAATATCAGATTTATATGATGGAGCAAAGCAAGCTCATGTGAGCGCTTTGTGCGCAGGAAGCATGTTTGTTTATTATGGCAAAAAGAAAGCAGTATTAATTAATTATCCGTCAGAAAAAGAGATGAGAGAAGCGGGACTCTATGAGGTTGAGTAGTAATGAATATTATATATATAACATTTATTGATATGGCTGATATATCCAGTGGTTCTTCGGTGCGACCCAATAGAATGTATTCGGAGTTTATAAAAAGGGGCTATAATGTTCTTTTGGTTTCTGGAAAGGACATGTTCCATTCCGGAAAAGAAGAAAGAATTATTAGCCTTAAAAATGCTCTCATAGAAATCAATAAAAGAGATTATGATTATTGTTATATAGAAAACAGCACTGAACCTGTCAAACTATTATTGAATTGGAAATTAATAGCAGCAATTCACAGAAAAGGGATACCTATAGGGTATTTTTATCGCGATTTTTATTATAAAGTTTATGAAGAAAGGGAGAAGAGCCGATTAAAAACTTTGTTTTTGAACGTTTTATATGCACGAGATGAAATGCTTATAAGGAAATATGTTGATGTACTATATCTACCTTCAAATCAATGTAAATCATATTTTAAGCATAAGTCTATTAAAACTTTGCCACCTGGTATAGATGTATCTCAAAAAGAATTCAGTAAAGAAGTACATTCAAGATGTATTTATGTCGGGGGAGTCAATACAAAATACGGAACACAAATGCTTGTGGATGCGTTCGATTATATTAATAATGTACTTGGTAAAAATATAAAACTTACTATTGTTTGTAGAACATATGATTATGATAAGTTGGATGAAGCATTAAAGGCACAAATGCTTAATGCCGAATATGTTGAAGTTGTACATGTTGAGGGTGATGAGCTACGAACGCTGCTATATGCTTCAGATGTTGGATTGATTCCTAGATTAAATGAAAAATACAACAATTTATCTATCCCCGTAAAAATTAGCGATTATATAACGAATGGTCTCCCTATTATAAGTACGCCCCTTGACGCTGAAAAGGAATTCTTTAATAATTCAAAAGTGTGTATTTTTAGTGCAAACGATAGTGCAAAAGAGTTTGCAGAGACTATTTTCGAGTTTTTTGATGATTATAAGCTGCAAGAGGATAGCAAAGAGGCAGTAAATGAGTTCGCACGGCAGAATACATGGGCAAAAAGAGTTGAACAAATAGAGGAGGATTTAATTGATGGATAAGCACCTGATACTATTGACCAGGCAGGATTTAGGTGATTATAAAGATCCAATAGCACCATCGTTTTGGAAAACAGTATATTCATATATAGAGGATGGTTGGAATGTCACAATTATAAATGCTCATAAGTGCAAAGTTGATTTATATAACTATGAAAACAAGTATTGGTATGTTGAGTTTCCAATTAAGTATGAGAAACTGTCGCGAATAAGGAAGGTAGGAAAATTTTTTGTTGGACTTTGCGAGTCATACATTCGTAATAATTTCGTAAATATTGCCGAAGGACTTTTGAAGAATATCCAAAAAGAAAAGAAGCAGGCTGTAATATATTCATATGAGGTGTCGACGGTCGCAGCGGGGAAGTATCTCAGTCAAAAATATGGATATCCTTTTGTGACTAGATTTCAAGGTACCATTATGTATGGAAGGAAAAATAGCATATTTAATAGATGGAGATTTAAGCCACATTTTCAAGCGTTATCCACCAAAGCTGATTTGGTTATAATGGCTGATGACGGGACAAATGGTGACAAGGTACTTGAATACCTAGGCAATGAATCAAAGATTCTCTTTTATAGAAATGGAGTAGATTTTGCTAATTCAATTGAAAGAATAAGTATCCCCGGATTGATTGAAGGAGACTATGTACTTATGACTCTTTCAAGACTTGCGTCTTGGAAAAGAATAGACAGAGCCATTTCGGCGTTGCCATGTATAATTGAAAAACATCCTAATACGAAGCTAGTAATAGTCGGATATGGCGAAGAAGAAGCAAATTTGAAAAAGTTAGCCAAGGAATTAAATGTATCGGATCATACGATCTTTGTGGGGCAAATAAAGCATCATGAATCGTTTTCATACATTAGTAAAGCAACAGTATTTTTGTCGTTATACGATCTATCAAATTTAGGTAATCCTTTATTTGAAGCAATGAGATGTGGAAAACCAATTGTAACAATTGATGTCGGAGACACATCCAATGTTATAAAGAACGAAGAAAACGGTGTTCTTTTGAATTCTGGTGATAAAGAATTGGTTGCAGATGCGGTAATACGTCTCTTGGATAATAAATCTTTTGCAGATAAGTTGGGAGAAAATGCGAAGAATTATGCTGAAACTCATTTTTGGACATGGGATCAGCGATTGTCATCAGAATTGAATGAAGTTAATTCGCTGTTAGGTTCTCACAGATGAGAGAAATGGAGGGAAAAGTGGATAATTATAGAATATGTAAAAGATGCATAATGGATTCTTCTAGCGATCCTAATATCATAATAGGAGAAGATGGCATATGTAACTATTGCCATTCGTTTGATGAAGAAAAGAGACTTACACCAATATATGATAAAGAGGATCTCGAAAATCTAATACAAAAAATAAAGGATGATGGGGTTGGAAAAGAGTATGATTGCGTCTTGGGACTATCAGGCGGTGTTGATAGTTCCTATATGGCTCACTTGGCAAAAATGTATGGATTAAGGGTTCTGGCAGTTCATGTAGATGCTGGATGGAATTCCGAAATTGCAGTAGAGAACATTCAAAAAATATGTAAAAAAGCTGGTTATGATTTACATACCGTTGTTGTCGATTGGGAAACTATTAAAGAAATACAACGAGCATTCTTCTTTTCCGGGCTAGCCAATCAAGACACTCCTCAGGATCATGTTTTTGTAGCAGCCGTTTATGATATGGCAAAAAAATATGGAGTTAAGTATATTCTTAATGGAAGAAATATTTCGACTGAAGGAATATTGTCATCTGCTTGGAATAATGATACGGACGATATTCGTCTAATTAAAGATGTATGTAGAAAATTTGCCAGAAAGAAGATAAATTTTAAGAAATATCCTCATTTTGGATTTTTGGATAAGCATTTGTGGATTCCAAGAGTATACAGATTTGAAAGAGTGTTTTTGCTTAACTATGTTCCGTATTCTAAAAAGGAAGCAATGAAAGTGCTTCAAGATGAATATGGCTGGGTTTATTATGGTGGCAAGCATTATGAATCGAGGTTAACCAAGTTTCTTCAAGAATATTGGCTTCCTAAAAGATATGGTTGGGATAAGCGAAGGGATCACTTATCTAGTCTAATAGTGGGGGGCGAATTAAGCAGGGAAGAGGCTTTGGAGGAAATTGCAAAACCAATTGAAAAAGATAGTATAATTGAAGAAGACCTCTCTTATGTTATCAAAAAACTTGACATTTCCTCGGAAGAATTTGAAAAGATAATGGCTCTTCCTTGGAAAACTACTAATGATTATAAGAATCATGAGCAGTACATGAAAATATTGAATCAAATAAAGAAGATGATAGGTTATCAAGCAAAGAATAGTCACATAAAATATATTAAAAGTAAGTAAAGGGGCACATATCGTTCTCTTTTGATTTTTCGTAATGATAACGGTTGTTTTGAGGTGTTAAATGGAAAGTCGCTCTATAAATTCCGCCAAAAATTTATTGGTGGGTATATTAGGACAATTTCTTAATGTTGTTCTTAGTTTCGTGACTAGAACAGCGTTTATAAGATTGCTTTCACAAGAGTACTTGGGTCTTAGTGGTCTCTTTACAAATGTCTTAACAATTCTTTCTCTTTCAGAATTAGGGGTTGGAAGTGCAATAATGTTTGCCCTTTATAAGCCACTAGCTGAAAAGGACGAAGAAAAAGTGACAATACTGATGGGTTTATATGCTAAAGCATATAGAATCATTGGCTTAACCATTCTAACTATTGGTTTGATTCTTCTTCCAATAGCTCCTTTATTTGCGAAAGGTTCAACAGGATTAGTCAATATTCGAATATTGTTCTTGTTGTATTTACTGGATTCTGTTTCTACATATGTTTTTTTCGCGTATAAATCAGCGCTTTTAAAGGCAGATCAAAAGAATTATGTTGTATATAGTGCAGAGTATGTCGTAGCAATATTAAGATCAGCCATACGAATAGTGGCCTTATATTTCCTTAAAGGAACGCCATCTGTGGCTTTTTATCTTTATTGTATAATCGGCATTTTCTTCAATTTGGTTTCAAATTTAATAACAGCGATTATAACGGATAAAAAATACCCATATATTAGAACGAAAACTACACAAAGTTTATCTAATGAAGAGATGAGTGTTATTAAAAAAAATATTGTGGGTGCGTTTGCAAACAAAATATCTGCAGCAGCAAACGAATCATTAGGTACATTAATAATATCATCTTTTATTGGTGTAGTAATAATGGGAGTTTATTCGAATTATTTATACATCATCAATATTATTAATACTTTTGTTCGTATTTTTGCGAGTTCAATAAGTGCTGGCATAGGAAATTATAATGCAGTAGAAAGTACGGAGAATAAAATAGGTTTTTTAAAAAAATTGCACTTTATCTATTCATGGATTTATGGCTTTTCAGCCATTTGTTTATGGGTTATGCTTAATCCTTTTATTGAGATTTGGGCAGGCGAGGAATTCCTTTTGTCAAAAGAAATAGTTCTATTGGCTGTATACAATTTTTTCGCATACGGATTGTTATCTTCTATTGCGACAATTCAACAAGAATCAGGTGTTTATTGGGAAAGTAGATTTATTTCCATTTTGAGCGCTGCTGTATGTATTTTATCTTCATTATATTTTACTTTAATTTTGCACTTTGGCATTGCAGGAGTTTTGTTAGCCACAATTATAAGTCGCGTTGTTGTGGAACTACCATATAGATCTTTTATCACATGCAAATATGTGTTTAAGGAAAAAGCCGGTTTATATATTAAAATGTATATTAAGACAACTCTATTTGTTCTTGTAAATGCATTAATATATACAGCATTGTTCTATAAAATGCCTGTTTCTTGGTTTTGGGTTATCATACGCCTCATTATTTGTGTGTTGTTTATTAATGCGTCTTGGTGTTTCTTGTTTAGAAATCGAGAAGAGTTTAAGTATTTGATTAAAATTGTTGCTTTTTTATTTAAAAGATTAATGTTATCTTTGAAAAATGGGAATAATAGAAGCAGGGTCAATAGCAATACATAGATATGTTAAGTTGATTACTATAAACAATAATTGATAGTAATAGGAGATCAAAAGCCTTGGATAAGAAGAGACTTGTCGATTGGGTAAAAAAAGATGAAGTAATATTGGCAACAATAGTATTATTGGGGATAGTTTTCTATAATCTGATAATATATCATAGTTTATATATTGCATGTCCAGATGGCGATTTGTATTTGAGTATAACAAAAAATTTCTTGACCACAGGTCACTTTATCCAAAATTCAAGACCGTCAGAAATAAATCTCATAGTCCCTCCCGGCCTTTCGGTTATATATACAATTTTGTATATTCTCTTTCAGAGTAGAAATGGCATATTATTTGTCCAATATATAATATATGCGACTTCATTGATAGTTTTAAAAAGAATCGTTTATCATTATACAAATAACACTATTATTTCATATGTTGGTTCTTTGTGCTTTTTCTTCAATCCATTTATTCTTGAAAACTATAATCCGGCCTATTTACTTACGGAGGCATGGTTTGTTCCTCTGTTAATGGTTTGGTTATATTTGTTTCTTGCCAAGAAGATGACTCTGAATAATTCTATCATTATGTTATCTATAGCTATGGTTATTATGCTTATAAGGCCAGCATTTTTTCTGCTTCAAATTTTTTCTACATGTGTGACATGTAAAATGTCTTTTATAAGTAAGAATTATAAAAGCATTATTTCTGTGTGGTCCATTTTTGGATTAATAATCATATTGAACATATTAATAAACTATAGAGAAACATCCTCATTTGTGGTTTTAAATAATTATTCAGGACAAACGATTTATATTGCTAATAATCCTAATTCTAAAAATATACCCTATAGTAGTGGCCTTATAGATGAAGTTGTTGAAACGGATTTTTGGCATTCAATTGAAGATGACCAGAGTCTATCACGCGGGGAGAAGGATTTGTTCTATAAGACGCGTGGAAACGATTACATAAAATCACATTTTCTTTTATGTTTAAAAAATAGTATGATTCGTTTCAAAATGGGATTCATAAATATATACTATTTGGACTTTTATATAATGCTTCTATCAATATTGGCTGTTAAAGGAGAAGAACGGAAAAAGTTAATAACTATCATTTCAATTTTCGTTGTGAATGGACTAATAGCTTCATATGGGTATTTGGTATATAGATATAGTGTATATATGATTCCTTTGTATGTTTTATGTAAAATGATATTCGTATACACAATTGTGTGTTGGATTTGTAAATGGATTAATATAAAAAGAAAAGGAGGAGTTATGTAGATGAATAATAATGATGTAGTAATAATTATTCCCTGTCTTAATCCCGATGAGAAATATATCAACTTTCTTTCTGATCTGAAGAAAAACGGATATAACAATATTATTTCTGTTAATGATGGAAGCGTTAAGGAGGCTGAATCTTTTTTTGAAATAGCTATAAACGAATATGATGTAATTGTGTTAAATCATAGCATTAATCTAGGACAAGGAAGAGCGTATAAGACGGCATTCAATTACTATTTATCTGAGACAGATGCTGGAGGACGTTTTGAAAAAACTATAGGTATAATTCAGTGTGATTGTGATGGACAACATCATATTGACGATATTAATAAATGTGTAGAACTGTTAAGAGCAAATTCTGAAAAATTTATCTTAGGGGTTCGCGATTTTTCTGATAAAAGTATTCCATTCAGAAGCAGATTTGGTAATAACATCACGACATTTGTATTCAAGATATTTTGTGGATTGGATATTTCTGACACACAAACAGGCCTTAAAGGAATTCCTAAATCTTTCATACCTATTATTATGGAGACACCGGGTGAGAGGTTTGAATATGCAAGTAGCGTATTGTTAGAGACAAAAAAACAAGGGAAAGCAATTCTTCAATTTCCTATTCAAACAATTTATATCAATGGAAACGAAACGTCTCATTTCAATCCGTTAATAGATTCAATAAGGATATATTCATTAATACTCAAATATTTGATGTCTTCATTATCAGCTTTCATTGTTGATATTGTAGCATTTAGCTTATTCCTTACAATATTTAGAAATCTTTTAACAGAACAATACATAATAGTATCCACTTATTTGGCAAAAGTTATATCTTGTACATTTTCATTTTTGGTCAATAAGAGTCTTGTTTTTGAAAATCATAATAAGGGTTTATCAATTCCAATTAGGTTTTTATTATTATGTGTTATTCAAGCAACATTGTCAGGTTTACTAACCAATAGCCTCGTCCATTTATTGTCGTGGAATGAGGTATTAAGTAAAGTTATAATAGATACATTACTATTTTTTGCAAGTTTTCAAGTTCAAAACAGATGGGTATTCAAAAATGTCGATAAAAATAAATAGTTTTGGCGGTCCAATAGTTTGGATAATGCGCAAGCATTGCTCAAATATTACATCGCGAGTTATGCTTAAATATGCTCAGCGGGTTTATAGTAAGAAATCCAAAGAGTACATAGATTGGTTTTTTTCTCAGGAGAACGCTCCGTTACCATTAAATGTTATGATTGAAACGATTAATCGTTGTAATGGGAAATGTGAGTTTTGTCCAGCTAATTCGCGAGATGAAAAGCGTGAATTAAAGAGAATGTCAGATGAGTTGTTTCATTCCATAATAAACCAATTGAGAAGTCTGGAGTGGGAAGGCAAGTTGTTCATGTGTGTAAATAATGAACCATTGCTGGATAAACGTATAATAGATTTTTCAAAATATGCCAAGAATCAATTACCTCATATAAGAATAGCATTAATAACCAATGGTACTCTTCTAGATGAAAAACTTCTCGATTCTATGAGTGGTATTATTGATGAGATAACAATTAATGACTATAGTGAAAAATATCGTTTTACCGAGAAAAACAAGAATCTGATTAGATATATTAGAATGAATAGTGAAGTTTTTGGTGAAATGAAGATTGTATTTAATAGAAGATACAGTAAAGAAATATTGGCTACGAGAGCAGGAAGCGCCCCCAATAAGCCCAAGAAGAATATCAATGTTAATTCAGTTTGTCTCTATCCCTTTACTGATTTGATTATTTTCCCTGACGGAAAAGTTGGAATGTGTTGTAATGATTGCTTTGAGGTTACCAATTATGGAAATATCATTGATGAATCGATCAAGCATATATGGACGAATGAAAAGATGTCCTCATTGAGGGAAATAATGCGAAATGGTAGAGAACATCCATTCTGTAAAGAATGTGATGTGGTCGATGCTGGTGAGAGAGAAAAGGAGATAAATAGCATTCTAGAATCAAAATAGATCACTGATTATTCTTTAATATTTTAACGATTATGTTAGACGATTTAATCATATTTAATAATCTCGAACACATGATAGTTGGAAAGGACGATAGATGAGTTATTACAAGCATGAAACGGCTATTGTTGATGATAATGTTATTATAGGAGAAGGTACTAAAATATGGCATTTTTCTCACGTTCAATCTGGCGCTCAAATAGGTAGCAGATGTTCGTTTGGACAGAATGTTAACATATCGAACAATGTAGTAATAGGTGATAATGTTAAAGTACAGAACAATGTGAGTATATATGAAGGAGTAACTATAGAGGATTATGTATTCTGTGGTCCAAGTTGCGTTTTTACAAATGATTTAACACCGAGAGCACGATTTCCAAAGAATCATAAGTATAAGATGACTATAGTGCGACATGATGCAACGTTAGGAGCGAATTGTACAATTGTTTGCGGACATGAAATAGGTCACCATGCAACAATAGCAGCGGGAGCAGTTGTTACGTCAAATGTTCTTCCACACGCTCTTATGGCGGGTGTTCCTGCGAGACAAATGGGATGGGTATGTGAATGCGGTCAGGTCCTTGTAAGGAAAGATGATTCTCTACAATGTCCAGATTGTAAAAAGGCATTTAAAGAAAACAATGGTTCAATTATGGAAATATAATAGGGGATTAATTTCCGAAAACGAAAGATGACTGGAGATATTTATGAAAGAATTAGAATATCCTTTTAATGCGGAACAAATCATAAAGAAGAAAAAGGCATTTTATAAGCAGCTTACGGATAATAATTCAATTAATTATATTGAGAAAAAGATAGCAATTCTTGGAGGAGAAACCACACAAAATATAAGACTTGTGTTGGAATTATTTCTTTTAAATTATGGGATAAAACCAGTATTTTATGAATCAGAGTATAATCAATATTATGAAGATGGAATGTTTCCCAATGCGCGTTTAGAGGAGTTTTCGCCGGATATTGTATACATCTGTACTTGCATTAGGAATATTACAGAGTATCCTGTTGTTACTGACAGCAAGGCTGATGTTGATGAAAAAAGACAAGCTCTTGTCAATAAGTTTTACGGATTATGGGATTCAATATCACAGAAGTATAAATGTTCAATTATACAAAATAATTTTGAGTATCCATTTTTCCGATTACTTGGCAACAAAGATGCAAGTGATTATCACGGAAGAGTTAACTACATTACAACGTTAAACTGCGCTTTTTATGAATATGCTCAAACACACAGCAATTTCTTTATTTGTGATGTAAATTATATTTCTGCTTCATATGGACTGGAAAAGTGGGCTGACCCTTATTATTGGCACATGTACAAGTATGGGATGACTGTATCAGCGATTCCATATTTGTCATATAATATTGCTAATATTATAAAGTCAATATATGGTAGAAATAAAAAAGCATTCAATTTAGATTTAGATAATACCATGTGGGGGGGTATTATTGGAGATGATGGAGCAGATAATATTGAAATAGGGCAAGAAACTGCACTTGCACAGACCTATAGTGAATTTCAAGAATATATTAAGTTGCATAAACAACTAGGCATTTTGCTTACGGTTAATTCCAAGAATGAAGAATCGAATGCTATTAGTGGATTTGAAAGACCTGATAGCGTGTTGAAAAAGGAAGATTTTGTGAGTTTTAAGGCTAATTGGCAGCCTAAAAGCATTAACCTTTCAGAAACAGCATCCGAATTAACATTACTTCCTGAGTCATTTGTGTTTGTTGATGATAATCCGGCTGAAAGGTCTATAATTGAAAGAGAATTTCCAGGAACAGCGATTCCTAGCTTAAGTGAAGTTGAACACTATATTCAAGTCATAGATAAATCTGGCTTTTTTGAGGTAACAAATCTGTCAGCAGATGATTTGCAACGTAATGAAATGTATCAGGAGAACGCTAGACGTCATCAACTTCAAGCCACATTTGAGAACTATGAGGATTATCTCAAATCTTTAGAAATGAAGGGAGAAATTCAAAGCTTTATTCCTATGTATATGTCGCGAATTGCTCAGTTAACAAACAATAGTAATCAGTTTAATTTGACGACAAAACGTTATAGTCAGAATGAAATTGAGGAAGTAGCTGAAGATCCTAAACATATTACACTATATGGTAAATTAGGGGACAAATTTGGAGATAATGGTGTAGTCAGTATTGTCATTGGTAGAATTGATGGCAAGAATAATGATGAACTTCATATGGAACTATGGCTGATGAGTTGTAGGGTATTAAAGAGGGATATGGAATTCGCTATGATGGACGAATTAGTTGAAAAAGCGAAAGCGGTTGGAATACGTAAAATTATAGGTTATTATTATCCTACGGCAAAAAACTCAATGGTAAAAGATTTCTATGCGCTTCAAGGATTTGAAAAAATTGAAGAAGATGAGCAGGGGAATACGACTTGGGCATTTGACATAAATGATAATTACCAGAAGAAGCAAAATGTCATAGATATTATAAGGTGATCAATAATGGAACAGGCAGATGTAAACAGATGTAGATTAATAAGGAAACGCATATTTGAAGTGGCATATAGAGGGGGAATGGGTCATCTCGCCTCTTGTTTCTCTTCTGTTGAGATCATTTACACACTGTATTTAAAGAATGTTATGAAACATGATAAAAATGTATCAAACAGAGCGAGAGATAGATTTATTTTAAGTAAAGGCCATGGCGGGTTAGCTCTTTATACCGTACTTGAGATGGCAGGATATATTTCTAGCGACGAAATTGATACATATTTAAAACCACACGCCATAATCGGAGGTGAACCTAATCGAGGGGATGCTCTTGGTATAGAAGTGTCTTCTGGATCTTTGGGACATGGTCTTTCTTTGGGAGTTGGAATGGCAATAGCACAAAAATGTGACCTGAGCGGAGCAAAAACTTTTGTTTTAGTAGGGGACGGAGAATGTCAAGAGGGTTCAGTTTGGGAAGCAGCTATGTCTGCCTCTTCTTTCTCATTAGACAATTTGATAGTTATAATGGATTGTAATCAGCTACAAAAAACGAATCGCATTGATGAAACGATGAAATATGTTTCATGGGAAGAAAAATGGAGCTCATTCGGATGGAATGTTTTTGCTGTAAATGGTCACAATATTGATGAACTACAGAACACTTTATTGTCTTTGCCTTCCAATGGAAAACCGTCAATAATAATTGCAAATACTATAAAAGGTAAAGGAGTTTCTATAATGGAAGGAATACCCAAATGGCATTTTAAGATGCCAAATAAAAAGGAACTCAAGACTTTTATGGAAGAACTTCAAATTTCAGAAGAGGAGTTGGAGGGTTAGGATGCAAAGTTCATTTATGGGAAGCCTAATGGAAATGGCAGAAAAGCATAAAGATATAATGTATCTTACTGCTGATAGTGGAGAAGGTGGATTAGATCTGATGTTTCAAAAGAACTTTCCAGATCGATGCTTTAACTTCGGTATTGCAGAGGAAAATATGGTTGCTGCTTCTGCTGGATTGGCCATAGGCGGAAAAGTACCTTTTGTCTTTACAGCGGCTCCATTTTTGGTTTATCGTTCTTACGAATTCATTAGAGATGATTTGTGTCTACAGAATGTTCCGGTAAAACTATTTGGCTCCGGAAGTGGGATTTCAGTGAGTTCATTAGGGCCGACTCATCATACGACAGAGGACATAGCAGCACTTCGTAGTTTGCCTAATTTAACAATATTATCTCCATCAACGCCTAAACAAGCATATGAGGCCGTTCGTTTAGCATATGAAATAAAAGGGCCAGTTTATGTGAGACTTGGGATGAATAAGGAAGAGGAATATTTTGATGCTGATTACCATATTCCAGTTGGTGGAATTGATGTATTGAAAAAAGGTTCTGATGCAGGAATCATCACTACGGGCGCATTACTTAGCGAAGTCATGAAAGCAGCAGATATCCTTGAAAAAGATGGAATCCATGTTTCTGTTGCATCAGTCTTTTCGATAAAACCGTTTGATATTGCATCATTTTTGACTTTTGCTTCGGGTACCACACATTTGTTTTCTGTCGAGGAGCATAATATTATTGGTGGTTTGGGAACAATGTTGTCAGATATACTCATTTCAAGCGGTAAACAGATTTCTTTAGACAAAATTGGATTAGAAGATTCTTTTGCTAAAGGATACGGATCTATTGATATAGTGAGACAAGAAAATCGGTTAGATGCTATATCTATTGTTGAACGAATTAAAAGGGTATTACTATGAACGAGTATAAATACGACGAAATAGATGTTGGCTTAAGTGAGTCTTTCACTATACAGATAACTGCAAAAATGGAAGATATGTTCCGAGAAATAACAGGTGATTACAATCCTTTACATAGGGACGATGTTTTTGCTAAAGAAGTTAGTAGAGGACGGTTTGATTCCCATGTGTCATTTGGCATGCTAACAGCTTCTTTGTACTCGACAATAGCGGGAATGTATTTGCCAGGGAAGTATAGTTTGATTCATTCTTTAGAACGAGTAGACTTTAAATCGCCGGTTTTCGTTGGAGATGAACTAACGGTTACAGGAACTGTTAAAGAGAAGCAAGACGAGTTAAAATTATTACTACTTAGTGTAGTGATACGAAATCAAAACAACAAAATTGTTTCGAAGGCAAGTATGAAAGTACTTGTTCAAGATAATATCTAGGAGGATTAAAAAATGACAAGAGAAGAAGCTTTTGAAAGATTAACTAATGTATTTAGAGAGGTTTTTGATGATGACACTATTGAAATAGGTGAAACGACTACAGCTGATGACATTGAGGATTGGGATTCTTTTGAGCACATTAATCTTGTGGTCGCAGTAGAAGAAGAATTTGGATTTAAGATTCCTATGGGAAAAACTGTTACTATGAAAAATGTTGGTGAGATGGTAGATATAATTTTGGAGATGGGTAAATAATGATTCTTCTTGTAATAGGTGCTTCATCTGATATGGGAATGGCTTTGATTCGTAAAGTACATGGAAATTACGATAAGATTATAGCACATTATCATCATATGAGCGAAAAATTGTCGAGTCTAAGAGAAGAAGTTGGAAATGATAAAATGATTCTTTTACAGGCTGATTTGTCTCTGGAAGATAGTATTTTGAATTTTATTAATCAAGTGAAACTGATTTCCGATTGTCCGTCTCATATCGTTCACTTTCCAGCTCCTGTTTGCAATAATTCAAAATTTCATAACATTAGGTGGGAAGTATTTCAGAGAGAATATGATATTTCATTAAAGTCAGCTGTTTTAATACTTCAGGCTTTTTTGCCGCGGATGGCTAAAAATCATTATGGCCGAGTGCTTATTATGCTTTCATATGTTGTTAATAACGTTGCCCCGGCATATTGTTCCAATTATGTAGTAACAAAATATGCTTTACTTGGATTAGTGAAGTCTTTAGCAACAGAGTATGCTACTAAAGGAATTACGGTGAATGGAATATCGCCATCATGGGTGAATACAAAGTATATCGATAATCAACCGGATGTTCTTAAAGAGCAGTTTGCAATGGACAGTCCTATTGGAAGAAATCTTGAGGTTGGAGAAATTGTTCCAACCATGGAATTTTTGCTTTCCGAAGGGTCTTCTTGTATTAACGGTGAAAACATAACGATATCATGTGGAAGGTGACAATAGATGACAGTTACATCCTTTTATTTTTTATTGTTTCTGTTTTTGGGGGTAATGGTGTATTACATAGCTCCTGCTAAGATGCAATGGATAGTCTTACTTGTTTTGAGCGTTATTTTTTATATATTTGCTGCGACACCGTATACTATCCTATTTTTAATGATATCTACCATTATTTCCTTTGGATCGACTGTATATATCGAAAAGCATAAAACTGATGTAATCGCTACAAAGACATTGTCTATAGTAGCGATTATTTCTGTGATTATGAATGTAATTATTTGGTTCCTTTTAAAAGGCAGCTCTTTCTGGATACTATGCTCAAAGCTTGTTAATTATTTTATACCTTCTTTTCCGGTTTTGGGAGGACTTCCATTAATAGGTGCGTTAGGCATGGGGTATTATACAGCCCAAGTAATAGGTTACATTTTGGATGTCTATTGGGGAAATGCTGTTGCTCAAAAGAATCCGATAAAACTTTTTTTATTCGTTTGCTTTTTTCCTCAGTTAACTGTTGGTCCAATTAGTAGATATAATGATTTAAAGAAAATATACGAGTATCACGTTTTTTCTTACCATAATATATGTATGGGTTCACAAAGAATATTGTGGGGTTTTTTTAAAAAGCTTGTTATTTCTGATAGGATAGCAATAATAGTTAATTCAATTTGGAGTGAGTCGAATTCGGTTAGCGGTATATGGCCATGGATTGCGGTTTTTCTATATCCGCTAGAGATATATACAGATTTTTCCGGATGTATGGATGTTGTTCTTGGTTCGGCAGAGTTATTTGATATTCATCTTGCTGAAAATTTCAGAAATCCTTTTTTCTCAAGGAATTCCCAGGAATTTTGGCAGAGATGGCATATAACTCTTGGTGGATGGGCAAGAGACTATGTATTTTATCCATTTATGAAAAGCAATTTTATGATTACATTTGGAAAAAAATGTAAGAGAAGATTTGGGAAAAGATGGGGGAAATTTATACCGTGGAGTTTATCCATGGCAGTTCTATGGTTTGTTATGGGGTTTTGGCATGGATCAGTTCAACACATTTTTGGTGTGAGTCTGTGGTTTTGGTCTGTTCTATTCATAAGTGAATTATTCTTGCCGCTAAGCCAGAAAACAGTTCAAAAACTAAATATTCGAGTTAATAGTTTTGGGTGGCATTTTTTCCAAAGTGCAAGAACATATGTAATATATTCTTTAGGAGTAGTTTTCTTTACATCGTCAGGATTAAGAAATGCGTTCAAACACTACAAAATACTAATAATGAGTTTATCTCATTTAAATCCGTGGACCTTATTTGATAGTACTATACTAAACTTTGGTATAACCTATAGGGATATAAACATTATTATAATTGGCATTTTATGTGTTTGCGTAGCTGATTGTTTGCGCGAAAAATATGATTATGCAAGAAATTGGATAAAAGAACAAAGCTTTCTTTTTAGATGGGGGATTTGGATTTTTCTGTTTTTAATGGTTCTGATCTATGGCATGTATGGACCGGGGTACGATGCTAGTACATTTATTTACCAAGGATTTTAACGGTGGCGAAATGGAGAAAATGGACATAAAACAATCGATTAAAGATTTAGCAGGTGCTATTATTTTTTTGTTAGTGCTATTAATTTTGGTTTCCAAAATTTCTTGGATTTTTCGAGGGAATGACACAGAAGCTCGTGAAAATATATTGGGTTTTGGTAATGAGAAATGTAGTGTTGATGTTATTCTTTTTGCAGGTAGCGATGTTCTTCGATTTTATGATCCTTTGGAAGCATATAGTAAATACGGTTTTACTTCATATAATTACGCTACATCCTCGGCTCAGGCTGATATGTTGAGATTTTACGCCGCAGAAAGTAGAAAAACATGTGATGCTAAAGTATATGTATTTGATTTGCGAACAATTACTTTTGTATCTGATGTTATATCTGAACCAACGCTTAGAAATTGGTCTGATTCCTTGCCGGTTTTTTCTTGGGTGAGGATTAGAGGCATTTACTCCTATTTGTTTAACAGAAATAATACTGGAGTAGATATCCCATCATATTTTTTGGATATTATTAAGTATCATTCAAATTATGATTCTTTGGCGAGCGCATATCAATGGTCTTTCATTAATAGGAAAAGTATCTATAATATAGACAAAGGGTTTGAACCATACAAAACGCATACTCCGTTCGAAAAACCTATTCAGACAGAAACGAGAGGTACTATTAGTGAAAAGCAACTTAATGCTTTAAGTGATTTGCTAGATTATTGTGATAGGGAAAAGCTTAATGCTATTTTTATTTGTTCGCCAATTGTTGTAAAAAGTGAGGATCAGGAATTGTTCAATGCTGTTTCTGATTATATAGTCGGGAGAGGTTATGATTTTGTTGATTTCAACAAATACTATGATGAAATTGGATTAGATTTCGCTTTCGACTATTCAGATGTAAACCATGTGAACTATCTGGGAGCGAAGAAGTTTACAGACTTTTTTACTGATTTGCTTATAGATAAATATGATCTAGAAGATCATAGAAATGATGAAGGTTTTTCTGCGTGGAATGAGGATTATAGTAAGATGGCAGAATCAAGAAAATTCTGGATGGACTATTTGAATGATAATATCAATTTTCACGTAGAAGCAAATGAAGAGGGTAAAAAATTATCATCAATTGATGATTTTTCAGAATGGTATGAGAAAATAAATAATCTAAATTACTATGTAATAATGAAGATGCCTGTAATCCCCCATAATTTGTCTGATGATAATCTATTAAGAAAATTGTTATCTGACTATGAAATTGGTGAGGAAGCCTCTGCATATATAGGTGTTTGGAGGGGGAATACGCCGATTTATTCATCGAGTGACGAGCTTGAAACTGAAGTGGGTCTTGGAAGTGATGGCGGACGTGGAACGGATAAGTGCATCTTGTCCGCAAAAGCAGATAGCATTCGCATAGATGATGTGGATTATAAGGGTAAAGATGGACATATACAGTTTATAATATATGATTGGAATTACATGGAAGTTCTAGATAATGTAAGTGTTAGTATTTCATCTGATGGTTCATTATCAATGGATAGATGTAATTAAATGTGATAGCATTGATTGCGTATTTAATAGAGCAATGTGATAATGATAACGTATACTGCATGATTAGATTGTATATTATATAGTACTATAATTGTTTTACAGAATACTATTAGGAGGATCAGATTAATTATGTCAATTAAATTTCGAGATTTGCAGAGGCAGTACAATCATGTAAAAGAAAAGATTGATGGAAGAATGACGGAAATAATATCTTCAGCAAATTTCATTTCAGGAAAAGAAGTAAAGGAGTTAGAGAATACACTAGCGGAATATGTGGGTGTTAAACATTGTATTAGTTGTGCTAATGGAACAGATGCTATCACGATAGCTTTGATGGCTTATGGGATAGGCAATGGTGATGCAGTTTTTGTTCCTGATTTTACTTTTTTTAGTTCAGGGGAATGTCCTGCTTCAGTAGGTGCGACTCCTATTTTTGTTGATGTATCACCCAAAACATATAACATTGATCCAATATCACTTGAAAAAGCAGTAAAAAAGGTTTCAGAGGAAGGAAAACTGAGATTACGCGCTGTTATAGCAGTTGATTTATTTGGACAACCTTTTTGCTATAGCGAAATCAAAGCAATTTGTGATAAGTATGATATGTTACTTCTTGAGGATGCTGCACAAGGATTTGGTGGTAGCTATACATTAAAAACTGGGGAAAAGAGAATGGCATGTTCTTTAGGTGACATTTCTACAACATCCTTTTTCCCGGCGAAACCGTTAGGTTGTTATGGAGATGGTGGTGCAATATTTACAAATGACGATAATATTGCCTTATTATGTAGATCGATTGCTGTTCACGGAAAGGACACACAGAATTTGGATGATCCTAATGCGAAATATAATAATATTAGATTAGGATTGAACAGTAGGTTGGACACTATTCAAGCTGGAGTATTGTTAGGTAAGTTTGAGACATTTAGAGACGAAGAACTAGATTCTGTTAATCACGTAGCAAAAATGTATTCGGATTATCTAAGTGGTGTTAAAGAATTGACAATTCCTGTTATTGCTGAGAATAGTTATAGTTCATGGGCTCAGTATACAGTACAGTTACCTGCTGGAGCGAATAGATCATTAATTCAATCGTCATTAAAAGAAGAAGGAATTCCAACAAATATTTATTATATTAAACCTATGCATTTACAAGGGGCATTTAATGGGACGCGTTCTGCGCAAGCGGATTGTCCTATTACTGAGCAATTGTGTAAGAGTGTGCTGTGTTTACCGATACATCCGTATTTATCAGATGAGGAAATAGAGTTTATAGCTAAGAAGTTCATTTCAACACTATAATTACAAAGTACCACTAGTAATAATATAGTATAAAAGATATAGTTATAACCACTGTGGTTGTGAAAGAAACGTTTCCGCAGTGGTTATATGTTGTTATTTTTCTGATGGTTTTGGGAGTCATAATTGCATGTGTCGGCCAATAATAGTGCAATGAACATTATTCCAAAAAAGGTAATAGGATAAAAGAACATTGTTGATTCGCCAAGCCATGAACCTAGCATAGTCGTAATCCATAAAGCTGGAAATAGGTTTGAAATAGATTTTGTTTTCAAGTAGTTTATTGTAAATAATCTCAAAGCGAGAACTATAGTTACTATGAGTTCAACAAAAGAAATGTACCCATATTCGAACAAGAATTGTACATAAGTGTTATGAGCACCATATGCCCAATATGAAAGATAGCTTTCCACATCAATTTCAATGCCGAAAGTATCATTTCCGTCATAATTAAAATATTGAGAATACTCTTTGAAAATATGAAGTCTATTAGAAGAAAATTTATCTATGATAGTATATAGTTTTTCCCCGGTTGACGCTGTTTCGGCATAATTACTAACATTTTTAAGTTTTAGTACTAAATAGTAAAGAGGGGAAAGTGCTCCGTTAAACGTTTTTTCTATATAATCAGTAGAGACTTTAGATAGAGCAATAACAAGGAAAAAGAGCAAGACAAGAATAGAAAAATAAGACACTATTGCTATAGTCCATCTATGGGCGAGGTTTTTCTTTGCATCTTTCTTGCTTACAAAAATGAAAACAAAAGTAATTACAAATGCTAGTGTTATGATTATAGTGCGTGTATTTATTAACCAAAGCATATATGCATTGGAAATTATCCAAATGATGCTTAAGGAAAGCGGGAAAAAACGCTTGGGAAGATTGTTCTTTGAATAGATGAGTGAAATTATTGCGACGGTTAAGCAACAAGTCATAAAGATTCCAAAAGGACCTATATTAATAAAGCATCCATAGTATCGATCACCGGTATAAGGATAATAGAGAAATGATTTTACACATACATATATAAAAGAAATAAACCATCCATCAATAAAGCGGCGCATAAACCATTCTTTTCTCACATCATCCATCTTAACTAGTGCGAATAGAAACATGGGAAATATAAGGATAATGGGATCCATTCTATCATGGCGACGCCACAGCATTCCAATTGTTAAGAACGCATAAAGTATAAGAATGTAGTTTAGGCCTTTGAAGAGGTTATTTACATTTTTATATAGAATCATATCTATGATAATCATGAGAGAGAGCCATTCAGTAACTAGTTGGGGTTTTACAGCGTTTAAGATATCTTCTGCATCGGACCAGAAGTGCATCCTTTCAAATACAACAACACTGAAGAAGAGAGTAGCTACTAACGATTGCCAATTTAAGAGTTTGACTTTCCTTATAATGAAAACTATGGCAGTGAAAGCCAAAACCGCTCTAGCAGAAGCTTGACTTTTCCATACTTGGTAGAAGGCATTGTCGTAGTCAGTAAGGGATATTATACAATAGAATAAAAGACTAACTACAAGGAGGTTTTCAATGTAGTACCATATGCGTGTAGTAGTTAATTTATTAATGGGGATAGAGAGTTTGGTTAACAAAGTAAGTTCTCCTAATATATTATATGATTTGGTCAGTGTGTGACTGAAAACAAGCTATTTACTAATACTCAATATGGAATTGTTTACCTTATAGATTACGTAGAAGGTATAGGAAAACATTGGATATTAGTTGTATTTAGAACCAGGTGATATTATATCAGAAAAATGATACACTTAAAAGATACATGTGGCACATAGTCAATCGGAGTTACATAGAATAGTGGCACATAATGGAATGATCATGATATCATTCCCGACAGATTTTAGGTTAGTGTCTGTTTATGAGGATGCGAGTATTACAGATGAACAAGGACGTAACGAACATTTTGGACAGTCGGATCATTTAAGAGTCTTTGGACGAGATTAGGCTTCTATGCTTGCAAGTTTCGGATTCGTGGTTGCGGAGATTAGAAGTGATGATGAGCGTATCAAACCAATAATCGGACTGGCAGATTATGATTATAATGTGATGTGGGTGCTTAGAAAAAATAGCAGTATTTAGCAAATAACTTTTCTTTTAGGCGTAAATAGAAGTAGTTTTCAAGTTTTATCCAAGTTCAAGATACCGTCTTTGCGATAAAGAATTTGACTTTCGGTGGAGTATAGTTAGACCTCTTTCTTTATCTTTCATAGCCATAAACAGAACAGATATTTGTATATTATAGTTATCAAGGTGTATACTGAGATAAATAAGAGTGGAAAAAGCATTGTTCTTAAAATCTATTATGGGGAGAAAATAGTAATGTCATTTCATGAAATCATAGCTTTGATTACTTCGGGAGTTTCAGTTATTTCTATAGTTGTCAATATTCTGCAGTTTGTAAAAAAGAGAGAACGAGATAAGGACTTGTTTATGCTTGTGCTTACGCAATATAATAATTTTTATTCTATTGCACGTTCGATAACTAGACATAATGGGACGGAACCAGCACATGATGAAAAAACAGATAAGGAGATATATGATTACATTAGGGGTGTAGTGGATTCAGCTCGATGTAATCTAATGAATTATTCTGAAATTGAATTAAAGAAAAAACTGTATTATCAACACCCAGCATTTCCAGAAAGAAAAGTCTTTTCAGATGATGTCAAAATGGGATTACCACCTGAAAAAGAAGAGTTGGGTTGTAAATAACGAAATTTTGAAGAATTCCTTAGTTTTGATTCAAAAGTTTTTCTTTCTACCTAAATGTGGTACAATCACAATGTTGAACCATAGGAGGACGATACATGCTTAACGATAAAACAATACTTGTTACTGGCGGAACCGGTAGCTTTGGCCATCATTTTGTAGAGTATGTGATGAAAAACTATAAGCCTAAGAAGCTTATCATTTACTCTCGAGATGAGTATAAACAGTTCATAATGAGTAACGAGTACAAAGAGTACAGTTCGGTGCTTCGTTTCTTTATCGGGGATGTGCGCGACGAAGCGCGTCTTCGTATGGCTATGAAGGGTGTGGATTATGTTGTTCATGCCGCTGCACTTAAGCAGGTGCCTGCGTGTGAGTACAATCCCAATGAGGCGATCAAGACCAACATCACCGGTGCAATGAATGTCATCAATGCTTCGCTTGAAGCGGGTGTAAAGAAAGTGGTTGCACTCAGTACCGATAAGGCGGTTAACCCGATAAACCTTTATGGCGGTACAAAGCTTGTTTCCGATAAATTGTTCTGCGCTGCCAATGCGTATGGCGGGGTAGAGGGAACTCGTTTCTCTGTAGTAAGATACGGTAATGTTGCCGGAAGTCGTGGAAGCGTAATTCCGTTTTTCCAGAATCTAATCGATCAGGGGAAGAAAGATCTTCCGATTACCGATTATAGGATGACTCGTTTCTGGATAAGCCTTGAGCAGGGCGTTGAACTAGTTATAAAAGCGCTTGAAGAATCGCGCGGAGGTGAGACGTTTATCAGTAAGATTCCTTCGTTTAAGATCACGGATCTGGCTGAGGCGATGCTTCCGGGGTGCAACAAGCCTGAGGTGGGCATTCGCGAGGGCGAGAAGCTTCATGAGATAATGCTTACGAGAGAAGATTCGCTTCACACCTACGAGTATGAGAAGCACTTCATCGTTTATCCTCACTATGATTGGTGGAGAGATCGCGATGTTATTCCGGGTGGTAAACTTGTGGCACCTGAGTTTGAATATAGTTCGGATTCAAATACCGAGTGGCTGAGCGTTGAGCAGTTGCGAGAGAAGCTGAAGACGGATTTGGATAGACATTAGTTTTTTGGATAGGACGGCTGACGCCGTCCTATTTTAGACATCATGAAAGCAGTTCCAAGTTTCTTTGTATGATTATAGGGAACGGAACTGATCGATTATTATGCACTTTTATAATATATGCAAAAAGACTCAGTTGTAAAACTGTTTTAGGCATATTTTTAACATTTGATTCCAGATGTAGTGCCTTTTAAATTATATAGATGTCTACTATGTAGCAAATAACGGATTAATACATTCGCCATGGTTTTCAAAATGGCGCTTGACAAATATATTTAGCGGATGTACTCTGTAAAATACTACTCGGGGAGGAATGGACGGGATGGGAAGTAAGTATTCAAAGCTTGTTTTTGATAGTAGCAAGATAGATAATTGGATAAATCAATGGTGTGAATTGAATTTGGAGGGTTCTTTCTCTATAGCAAAGAAAGATACTGCCCAGCGTATTTCTTATACTATATTGAATGGTGATAAGGAAATTAAATTAGATTTTATTAAGGCTAAAGGAGGAGCGCTAACAATATTCCCAGGTGTTGGCAAAAATGTGGATATATCTGAACGAATAGCAGAGGATATATATGTAAGGATTAGTTCGACTTTGTCAAAATCCCCTTTTGCAAACGGTTTTAGCATCAAGATGTCATATGAAGATTTCAGCATTTTAGTTGACTTATTGAAAGAATATGACGATATAATTCTTGAGAATTATTCAAAGAATGATGAACCCGGAAAGCCTATGTATGAGTTATATCGATTTAAGTCTGCGTTGGATGATTCAGTTGTAGTAAAGTATTTTAATAATACAAATCGTGTTCAGATTCAAGGAAAACCATTGTATTTGTTCAATGAGATTATGTCATTAATATGCCAATCGGAGAAAAACGCAGGATCTGTGGTTGATGCACATATAGAAATATGCAATTTGAAAGTTGAGCAAAACACATTAAACGATGAATTAAGGGAAATACTAGGAGTAGATGTGTACAATTTCATGAATGTTGCGCATAGAGCTATGCTTAACACTTCACTTGTGCTTAGTAAAGTGAGGATTGACGGACTTGATGATTATTCCTATATTATTCAGCAGGCACTAAGAACTTATGAGGGATTCATGTTGAAAATGATGTCTTCTAAAGGATGCGTGTTACCTCCTAGAAAACAAATTGGTGAGTTTTTTTGGCGGGGATCGGTGAATGATCCGTTTAGAATGAAAGCAAATTATATAGGTTCTCTTGATTCTAAATACATCGATTTATTTGAAAGAATGTATAATTTCTTTAATAGCAAAAGGCATCCTTATATGCATTCATCAGATAATGATGTGACAACAACAATTATTGGGACGTTTGATGGGGCTATAGATAGATTAGAAGAAGTCATTCGTAATATGAAGGTAAGTTATTCCCAGTATGATTAATTTAGTCAAGTAGGAGGTGATTGGATGAATAGTTATAATATTGTTTACGAACAACATGGTAAGTATTCAGCTATAGTTTATCCTATTTCATATGTAAATCCTATTGATGATATTCAACTTATTTCAGTTGAATTACGAAATCATTTATCAGCCGGTTGCTATGTCTTATTTGATTTGTTGTTAGCAAATGGAGATAACTTCAATAGATTTGCAGAAGGTTTCTTTGACGGTGACGATATTAGCGAAAAATCAGTTAGTATAATACAAGTTCCAAATGAAGAACTACAATGTTTAAATCACTACTATAGAGGTAAGATAAAGGAATTAAATAAGAGTGTTCTTTCTGCAAAAGAAAGATACAAATTTGCGACAATGAAATAGTATATGAAACTCACTTCGTCAGGTTCATTTTCATGTATCAATTGGGCTTATGTTCTTACTACTTTAATGAGCCATCAAAACTGATACAAAAGTGAACTCTGAACACAAACCATGGTATCTTTGGTAGCATAGCATACAATGATGATTTGACAGGACAGCTGGTTGGGCCGTCCTGTTTTTGTTCGCAAATAGATATGTTTGCATCTCTAAAAGAGTGATACAATTACTTTATAAAAAAAGCACTCAATAATAGTATGGAACCCAGAATCAAAACCATCCGCGAAAGCGAGAAACTATCACATACAAAAATCTATACCGATGAAGAATTGTACCATACCGACAGTTGGCTAAAAAAGCCGATAAAGACTGTACGGGAGATTATGGAGCTGTTTTCCGGGTATGAGTCTTTTCGGACGCTTGACCTTGGGTGTGGAGTCGGCAGAAACAGTATA
>JAEEGL010257968.1_pt1 | contig 34694 bp, 38 predicted proteins | sample 9134231 | NCBI WGS metagenome assembly JAEEGL01 (sample SAMN16246548, study PRJNA631951) | gut metagenome | biome: gut microbiome; feature: rumen; material: fiber-attached | host: Bos | place: Iran: Karaj | collected 2018-10
AGTGGAGGTGATGGGCGGCACCAACAAGGAGAAAGACTACTCGGTGAACCGTTATTTCAACCCCTATAGCTTCGACGTGCGTGCCGCCGTGCAGTACAAGACCATCGGCCTCTATGTTCAGACGGCTATGGTGCCGCTGCTGAAGGACGGCTGCCAGGAACTCTTCCCCGTCAAGTTCGGCATCATTTTGTAGGAATAGTACACAATAAATATTCTCAGGTTGCGTTTATGGGAGCGATGAAAAAGCTACTCATAAGCGCAACTCTCTTTTTTGTTTTCGGCTCACTCTGTGCGCAGACGGGCGATACCGTGCGTAGGGCTGTTCTGGAAGAAGTGACGATACAGTCGAAATCGGAAGGCGTGAAGCGTATGGCCGGAGCCGTCAACGGGAGTGAGATAGGGCAGGACGAACTGTTCCGCGCCGCCTGCTGCAACCTGGGAGAGAGTTTTGTGGCCAATCCTGCCGTGGATGTGAACTACAACGACGCGGCGGTGGGTGCCCGCCAGATTCGCCTGCTGGGTCTCGGAGGCCAGTATGTGCAGATGCTCTGCGAAGGTCTGCCGATGGCCGGAGCTGTGGTGCAGCCCTACCTGTTGGGACGTGTGCCCGGGGCGTGGATGCGCAGCATTCAGGTGAGCAAGGGGTCCGCCTCGGTGAAGAACGGCCCCCAGAGCATCACGGGCCAGATAGACGTGGAATACCTCAAACCCGACGAGGAGCAGGGGCTGCTCGTCAACCTCTATGGCGACAGTCGTGCCAAGAGCGAGGGCAATCTTGTAGGCAATATTCACTTGAACAAATACTTATGCACTGAAGTGCTGGGACATTATGAGAAGGACTGGATGCACCATGACATGAATGGCGACGGGTGGGCCGACATGCCCGCTGTGGAGCAGCTGCATGTGCAGAACCGCTGGAAATACCGTCGCGGCCGCTATATCATGCATGCTGGCATCGGATTTCTTGACGAGGAACGCATGGGCGGTGTGATGAGCCAGGTGATGGGAGACCGGCCGTGGGTCGACCTCTCGACTGACGCGCTGGAGGCCTATATGAAGCATGCCTACCTGCTGAATCGGGAGCACAATACCAACTTGGCGTTCATGGGCACTGCCGGCACACAAGGACTCGAAGGGTGGATTGGCACGGGTCCGCAGGGATGGAAGCACTACAGCGAAGGGCAGCAGCACTTCAGCAGCCAGCTGATGCTGGAGCACGACTTCAGCGAGGCGCACCAGTTGTCGACGGGTGTGAGCCTGAGCGGCGAGCAGGTATGGGAATACTATAACCTGCTACCGGAGTACAACCTGATGGAGACCAAAGATATCACGCCGGGAGCTTATGTGCAGTACACCTATAAACCCTCCTACCGACTGACGGCCATGGGCGGTCTGAGGGTTGACCGTAGCTCGCGCTACGGCCGTACATACGTCACCCCTAGGCTCCACCTGAAGTGGATGGCCGCCGACTGGGTGACGTTGCGTGCATCGGCCGGCAAGGGCTACCGAGCCCCTCATGCGCTGGCGGAGAACCATTACCTGCTGGCCTCGGGCCGCACGCTGGTGATTGACCCGCTGGAGATGGAAGAGGCGTGGAACGGCGGTATGAGCGCCGCTTTCTACATTCCTGTGGGTGGCCGCACGATAACCCTCAACGCAGAGTATTACTACACCGACTTTCAGCACCAGACGGTGCTTGACTACGACAGCGACCCCACGGTACTGCATATCACCAACCTCAGCGGTCGGTCGTTCTCGCACACCTTCCAGGTGGACGCCACCTATGCTTTCAGCGACGAATGGGAGGTGATGGCTGCATTCCGCTACAACGATGTGCGCTGCACCTACGGCGATGTGCTGATGGAGAAGCCGCTGCAGAGCCGCTACAAGGGGCTGCTCACCGTGAGCTGGGAGCCCTTGATGGCGTTGTGGCATGTGGATCTCACGTTGCAGCTCAACGGTCCGGGGCGCCTGCCCAATGCCTACTCCACTGCCGACGGGAGCCCTTCGTGGGGCGAGACTTTCCCGGCCTACCCGCAGCTCAACCTGCAACTTACGCGCGATTTCCGCCACTTCAGCCTATATGTGGGTGGAGAGAACCTGACCAACTACCGTCAGCCTGTGCCGGTGGTGGAAGCTGCCAATCCTACGTCAATTCACTTCGACCCCACAATGGTGTGGGGGCCTGTGATGGGCATCATGGGGTATGTCGGAATACGTATGAATTTCTGGAGGATGAAGTAAATAAAGTTTAAAGTTTACAGTATAAAACAGATTATTTGAAGATATGAAACAAACATTGTTATTGATTATGACGGCCTTGTTGATGGTCGTCGGAGGAAAGGAATTACGGCAGCTGGTGCTGACGCCCGACCCCATTATGCACTGCCAGAGTTGCGAGGATAAAATCAAAGGTGAGCTGCGCTTTGAGAAGGGGGTGGTGAAGATTGAGACCGACCGCGAGCATCAGACCGTAACCATCACATACGACCCCAAGAAGACCAATGTGGAGAAGTTGCAGGCTGCCATGAAGAAGATCGGGCGTGACACAAAAGTGGTGTCGGACAAGCCTGTGGTGAAGGATAAGAAGCAGAAGAAATGAAAAAGGAACTGATGATGGTGCTGCTGCTGGCTGCAGCCGGCAGTATGTGGGCGCAGAGCGGTCCCTTGAAGCTGCGTCCCGATGCTTTTGCGCCGAAGGAAGAGACCGTCGACGCCAAAGCGGTAACGATGGCCTCCACAGTGGAGGAGATGGCCTCGTGGGACCGCTATCCGACTTATGAGACCTACGTGGCCATGATGCAGCGGTGGGCACAGCAGTACCCGGACATCTGCACCCTCGACACCATCGGAACCTCAGTACAGGGACGCCTCATTCTGGCAGCCCATATCGAAGGGAACCGGACGGCGGACCTCTATCGCCCTCAGTTCTTCTATTCCTCGACGATCCATGGCGACGAGGTGACGGGTTACGTGATGATGCTCCGTCTTATCGACACGCTTCTCGGTAGCTACGGTACCAGTCAGTCGCTTACCAATCTCGTCGACGAAACGGCTATTTACATCAATCCGCTGGCCAATCCCGACGGCACCTACCACCGGGGTAACGCCACCGTGCAAGGGTCGGTGCGCTACAACGCCAACAATGTAGACCTCAACCGCAACTATCCCGACCCGTTCGGTACCACCAAGGCGGCGTTGCAGCAGGAGAACGAGGCAATGATAGACTACTTCACGGCCCATAACTTCAAGCTTAGCGCCAACCTGCATGGCGGCAGCGAGGTGATGAACTACCCGTGGGACTGCTTCACCTCGCTACAGAACCCTCATCCCCAGGCTGAATGGTGGCAAGAGGTGTGCCATCGTTTTGTGGATACCGCGCGTGTCTACGACAATAGTCATTTTCGCGATGTCTATCAGGCAGACAATGGTGTGATTGCCGGCGGCGACTGGTACGTCATACACGGTGGTCGTCAGGATTACGTCAATTATTACCACAACTGCCTCGAAGTCACCATGGAGATTTCGACTGTCAAGACGCTCTCCTCTGACCAGCTGCCCGCATACTGGCATTTCCTCGCACCTTCGTTTATCAATTATATAGCCGAGATACATAATCTGCCCGATGGAGTAGGCATTTCCGACCTCCAACCTCCGACCTCCGACCTCCAGGTCTATCCCAATCCGGCAACCGACCGTGTGACTGTCGTTGGAACCGCGACGGATGCTGTGGTTTCGGTCTATGACGTAGGAGGCCGTTGCCTGAAAGAGTCGGCAGGTCCTGTCGTCCATTTGGGCGACCTTCCGGCAGGTGTCTACACCCTTTGTGCCGGAGGGCGCAGTGCCAAAATTATAAAAAAATAGACCGCCCGTACAATAAAACCGAATAATCGACGTTCATCAAGTCAGAATAATAAAACACATGACAATGAAAAAGAACATATGCCTTATCGCGACAGCAGTGGTCATTGCTGTTGCATCGTTGTTCACCGTCTCTTGCAAGGACGAATTCCAGGTGGAGGAAAGCCAGCTTTGCGGCACATGGTACTTCCCGCTCGACCTAGCCCCCGACACCACCACGGGCTTCAACTGGGCCGGTGCCGAGATGGTGGTTATCCCCGATACCATTGTTGTCAGTTCCGCACCTGGTAAAATTTTCCGCTGGACCCTCCGCGGCAACAATGTCACCGCCACCTGCAAGCCTCTTCCCAACGTCGATGAAAGCTGGGTGATTGCCTTCACCGTATATGAAGCTACTCCCAAAACGTTGAAGATTAGCGGTAAGTATCGCTATATCTATGGCGGAGAAAACATGGAACGTGGCGATATCAGCTGCACGCTCAGTAAGACCAACCCCAACGTGAAATAGAGATTATCTCTCAAAAGACAAAAGGCCGGTGCCCTTGTGGACACCGGCCTTTTTATGTTGTCTTCAAACGAGTGTTACATCCTTTTGGCTCTCTCGCGGTTGACGAAGCGGACCAAGGCAATGGTCTCGAAGACGAGACTGGCGGCATAGCCAACACTGAATGCGATGGTGAAGAGGCGGGCGTGGGAAGGATGGGTGAAGAGGTAGGCTGCCAGCACGGCGAGGTGGATGAAGAGGACGCCGATGACCGAGCCTAGGAACATCTGGATGAATGTCTTGGGCGAACGATACATGGCGCGGGTGACAAGCCAGTGCTGCAGACCGCAGACGACGCCGAAGTATAGCGCCAGCAAAGGCATGATGGGCAGATAATACTGCGGCATCGTCCACATGACGACGAAACTGGCCAGCACCAGTGCCAGCGTTACCACCAGCAGGGATATCAGGTAGCGTTTCATTCGGCAAACTTCATGGTCTCCTTGGTGGTGAACTTCTCGCAGTAGTGGCAACGCAGTTTGAGGTTCTCCTTGTCGACGATGTCGAACTTGGTGGGGACGGCCTCTGCGTTGGTGATGCACTTGGGGTTGGCGCAGCGCACGAAGTTCTCCACATGGTCGGGGATTTCTGCCTTGAACTTCTTGACCACCTTGTAGTCCTCGATGTCGATGATGGAGGCGAAAGGTGCAACGAGGGCTATCTTGCTGACCTCCTCGACGGAGAAGTGCTTGTTCTTGATCTTGACGATGCCTTTGCGTCCCAGTTTGCCGCTGGTGAGGTGGTTGCCGATGAGCACTTCGTCTTTGTAACGCTCGAGTCCCAGGATGCGGATGACCTGATAGACGCTTTCGGTCGGAATATGGTCGATGACGGTGCCGTTCTCGATAGCGGAGACCACCATTTCTTTCTTGCTTTCCATGATATTCAATTTTGAATGTTGAACGATAAGTGTGTTATTTCGCGCCGAGGATGGCGGCCATAAGGGCCTGACGGACGTAGACGCCGTTCTGTGCCTGCTGGAAGTAGTAGGCGTAGGGGGTGCGGTCGACATCAGTGGTGATTTCGTTGACGCGGGGCAGTGGGTGAAGCACACGCATGTTGGGCTTGCAGCCGGCCAACATGTCGGCGCTGAGGATGCAACTGTCCTTCACACGTTCATATTCCATCGGGTCCGGGAAGCGTTCGCGCTGCACGCGGGTCATATAGATGATGTCGGCGGTGGGAATGATGTCGCGCAGGTCGGTGTACTGGTAGTATTTGAGACCGGCGTTCTTGATGCTCATCTTGACGCTGCTGGGAAGCTTGAGCTCCTGGGGCGAGACAAGGTGGAAAGTGGCGTTGAAGTTGCACATGGCCTGGACGAGGCTGTGCACCGTGCGGCCGTATTTGAGGTCGCCGACGCAGGCAATCTGCAGGTTTTCCAAGGTGCCTTGGGTCTTACGGATGCTGTAAAGGTCGAGCATGCACTGGGTGGGGTGCTGGTTGGCGCCGTCGCCGGCATTGATGACGGGCACCGAAGCCACCTCGGAGGCATAGCGCGAGGAGCCTTCCTTGGGGTTGCGCATGACGATGAGGTCGCTGTAGGAACTGACCATGACGATGGTGTCGTGCAGTGACTCGCCTTTCTGGACGCTGGTGCCACCGGGGTCGCTGAAGCCGATGATGCGGGCTCCCAACTGGTTGGCGGCGCTCTCAAAGCTCAGTCGTGTGCGCGTGGAAGGCTCGAAAAAGAGGGTGGCGACCACTTTGTCCGATAAGATTTTCTGCTTGGGGTTCTTCTCGAATCCCTCGGCGATGTCCAGCACCTCGATATATTCCTCCTTCGAGAAGTCGGTGATGGAAATCAGGTTGCGTCCTTTTAAAGTGCTCATAATATGATGGTGTTTATGTTTTGTTTTTACTTCATTGCTTCTTCGGCGAGTTGACGGTTGGCACGAGCCGAGGCGTGTGTGGGGTCGGCCAGCAAGGCGCTGTCGAAGTATGCGGCGGCTCGAGGATAGTCGTGGTAGTGGGTGAGTTCGATGTAGCCTAGGTTGTGCCATGCGTCGGCGCTGGCAGGGTTGAGGGTCAGTATCTGGCGGTAGAGGCTCTCGGCCTGCTCCAAGTCGCCGCTCTCCTGGCTGTACATGGCCAGTGCATAGAGCACGTTGGTGTTGTTGGGCTCAAGTTGCAGGGCTGTGTTGAGGTATTCGACAGCCAGTGGGTCGTGGCGGGTGTAGTAGAGGATGCCGAGTTCCTCAAATGCACCTGCATAGTCGGGATAGAGGTCGCACACACGGCGTAGGAGTGTGACGGCGCTGGCGGTGTCGCCTTTCTCCTTGTAGATGAACCCTTTCATGAAGAGAGCGGTGCGGTTGTCGGGGTCTCGCTCGGTGACATTGGTGAGGCAGCGAAGCGAGCGGTCGTAGTCGCGGCTGTAGAAGGTCACTTCGCCCATTTTGAGCTGCACCTCGTTGCTCTCGGGGGCGAGCTTCTCGGCTTCGGAGAGAGCCTTGTAACTGTTCTCCACATCGCCGCCGGCGAAGTAGATGTCGGCCTGCCGCAGGCGGTAGTCGACGTTGTCGGAGGCGAGGTTGACGGCTTTGTTGATGTCGGAGAGGGCTTCGTTGGTACGACCCAGATTGAAGAGCACCAACGAACGGTCGGCCAGGGCTTCGGCATCTTTGGGATGACGCTCGATGCGCAGGTCGAGGATTTCCAGCTTCTCGCTGTCGGTAAGAGAATCAAAATCAGATGAACTCTGCTTGCATCCCGCAAAGACGAGTGCCAGCAATGCTATCAGGAGGGGTGTCTTTTTATAATACATTCTGCCCTTATTACGTAGGATTCCTTTTTTTATTGTGTGTATGTGTCAATCAAGTTATCAACAATGGTTAATTCCTGTGCCTGCAACACCTGCCGGGCCTGTGTCTCGCTGATGGGTAGCGCCTTCCAGAGCAGGCTCCAGTATTCTTTCGTCTTGCGGATGACGGCCTCTTCGTAGGGGATGTTGGCTCGTATCGCCTCCATGAGCCGGCGGATGAAGTGTCTTGTTCCGGCGGGACATTGGCCACCGGCTTCCTGCGGCAGGGTAGGGCGGTAGAGTATTCCGCGCCCCACCATCAGGTCGGCCACCTGTGGGAAGCGTTGGCGGATGCGCCGTATGTCGTCCGGCGTGCAGAGGTCTCCATTGTAGATGACAGGATGTTTTATCAGTGGGAGCACCTGTCCGAAGGTGTCGAGGTCTGGCACGCCGGTATACTGTTGGCGTCCCAGGCGGGGGTGCACGGTGACGCTCCTCAGCGGATAGTCGTTGAGCACTGGCACCATGGCGAAGATTTCCTCCTTGTCTTTCAGCCCCAGTCTCACCTTGACACTCAGGTGTCCCTTGAGTCGAGGCACCACGGCGTCAAGTATGGTGCGCACCTCGTCAGGGTGGGCCATCAGGCCGCAGCCGCGGTGCTTGGCGGTGACGGCACGCATGGGACAGCCCATGTTCCAGTTCACCTCGTCGTACCCCATGCCGTACAGGTGGTTGGCCAGCAGGACAAACTCCTCGGGCTCCTTGCCCAGTATCTGTGGAATGACGGGGATGGACCCTCGGTTGTTTTCCGGCAGCACATCGCGTATCTGGGCGTTGTCGGTCGAGAACCGCAGATTGCGGGTCAGTGCGATGAATGGCGCTACCGCCAGCGGCAGAGCTCCGGGGAAGCATTCCTCGTATACCCGGCGGAAGAGCACCTCCGTGAGTCCCTGCATCGGCGCCAGTATCATTTCACCACCTCCTTCAGGCTCTCCTTGTGCTCCACAATATAGTCTTTCAGGTGGGTGGTGAGCCGGTTGCCGGTGGTGTACACCGGCTTGTAGAGCACACTCTTCTCCTTGGTGGCAGGCTTGAGTATCATCTCGTTGCCGTCAATCATCACTAGGGAGTTGAGCAGCACGGCCAGGATGCAGAGCGCTTCGGCGGCCCCCAGCAGTGCGCCGGAGAGCCGGTTGAGGACACTCAGCTTGGCGGCTTTCATCAGCCCTTCGATGCAGCGGCCCAGCAGGTAGGTGAGCACCAATGCCACGAGGAAAGTGACGATGAAAGCGATGAGCACCGCGCTTTCGCCGTCAAGGCCCAGCAGCGGAGCCACCTGCTGTGACAGGTGCACCGACGCCCAGATGCCTGCAAGCACGCCGGCCAGCGTGGCCACTTCGCGCACCAGCCCCTTCTTCCATCCCATGAAGATGAGGAAGAGCAGCGGCAATCCCAGTAGTATATCAAGCACAGTCATAGGGGGTAAAAATTAAAATAAGCGTCCTGCCCGACGGGAAGGACGCTCGAATAACACATTTTCTTCTCTCTATCATCTCTGATAGAAATAAGCAAGCACGTCATATATAACGCAGCACTGTTCATTTTGTTTCACCTTTGGGCAACTTTTTTTCAATCCATGAGCTCAACCACCAAACAATCAGTCCGATAAGCACTCCGAAAAGAGCGCCGCAAACAAGGTCGCCTGGATAGTGCTTGCCCAGGTAGGCACGGCTGTAGCAGGTTGCCAGCGCCCAGAGGGTCAGCAGGATGGTCGGCACAATGCGTCGTCGGTAGCGGGCAATCAGGAAGGTGACGATGGCGAAGGAGTTGGCGGCATGCGAGCTCACGAAGCCGTACTGTCCGCCGCAGTGGGTGCGGAACATGCGCACCTCCTCCAGCGCGTGGCAGGGGCGCAGGCGGCCGACGGTCTCCTTGAAGAGGTGCACGCTCCCCTGGTCGGCCAACAGGAAACAGAGCACCACTCCTGCCAGCACCAACCACCAACGGCGCGGTTCATGGCGCAGCGTGAGCAGGCAGAAGAATAGCACAATCACGATAGCCCACGAACAGTGTTGGCTCAATGTCCACAATACCCAATCCAACACGGTGTTGTGGTGACTATTGATCCAAAGGAACCATTGAGTGTCTATTTGTTTTAGTGCTTCAAGCATTCAACATTTTGAAAATTCTATCTTTTAATTCATCGATTCCTTGTCCGCTGACTGCACTGATAAAGACCGTCTCAATACCTTTGGGCAAGCGGCGTCGCAGTTGCTTCTGCATCTCCTCGTCTATAATGTCGCATTTGGTGACGGCCAGTATGCGCTGTTTGTCCAGTAGTTCGGGGTTGTATTTCTTCAACTCGTCCAGCAGTACGTGGTATTCCTTGGCGATTTCCAGTTGTTCACAGCTCACCATGAAGAGGAGGATGGAGTTGCGTTCGATGTGGCGCAAGAAGCGCAGTCCGAGGCCTTTGCCCTCGGCGGCACCCTCGATAATGCCGGGGATGTCGGCAATGCAGAATGAACGGTCGTCACGGTATTTCACAATGCCCAGGTTGGGTACCAGGGTGGTAAAGGGATAGTCGGCAATCTCGGGTCGTGCGGCGCTGACGGTGCTCAGCAGGGTGCTCTTGCCTGCGTTGGGGAAGCCTACGAGGCCCACGTCGGCCAGCACTTTCAACTCAATGATTACCCAGCGCTCCACGGCGGGTTCGCCGGGCTGCGCGTAGCGAGGTGTCTGGTTGGTGGCACTCTTGAAGTGGTCGTTGCCCAGACCGCCGCGGCCGCCCTTGGCGATGATTAGCTCCTGACCTTCTTCTGTCACCTCGCCCAGGTATTCTCCTGTCTCCGCATCGCGGCAGACGCACCCCAGCGGCACCTCCAGTATCTGGTCTTTGCCGGTGCGGCCGGTGCAGAGGTTCTCGCCGCCATGCTCGCCGTCCTCGGCGAAGACATGCTTAGTGTATTTCAGGTGCAGCAGGGTCCAGCGCTGCGTGGTGCCGCGCAGGATGACGTGGCCGCCGCGGCCACCGTCGCCACCGTCGGGACCGGCTTTGGCGTTGTATTTCACCCGCAGCAGGTGCGCGCTGCCTGCGCCACCCTTGCCACTCCTGACAAGTATCTTGACGTAGTCTACAAAGTTAGAAGTCATTGCTTATGCTTTTTCAAAATGCAAAGATACGATAATTCCCCGACATGGCCAAATAAAAACATGCATCTTTTCAAGGCTGGCGGTTTATTCTTGGATATTGAATGGTGTCTTCGGTCAACGTGAGGAAATCGATGATGCCTATGAATTCCGGCTCGTGTACATAGTCCAGAATGAGCACTCCGCATTCGCAGTCGTTGTCGGGATGGAACACACGTTGCTCGTCGAGGTCAAGGTCGGGATAATACACAGATTTGTCGGCAGTTGTTTCATAGTACACGGCGCCCATCTCCTCGAGCCGCTCGCGGCACAAGTGGTAATACCAAATCAAGTCGTCGTGTGCTATGTAGAAATTCTCAAGGTCCACGGAGTCTTTCGCCGCCTCATGTAGCCTTCGCTCGATGCATTCGTCGGAAGGGAATATCATCACATATTCCACTTGTTCGGCCTTGGCGTACACGTCTTCTGTCTCCCTGTATTGCGGGATATCGGAGGTGTCTGCTGTGGACGAGGTCCCGTTCTTGCAGGCAGTCAACATTGCGAGAATGCATATCGTGGTGCCTAAATAGATAGATTTCATCGTTTGTATATGCTTTTTTTGACTCCAAAAAGCCTCCGCAGGTGACACTTGCGGAGGCTGAGGGTTGTCTGTCGCCTTGATGCAACATGGTATCAGCCGATGGCCTGGCGGATGCGGGCGGCGATGTCCTCGATGGTGCCGAGGCCGTCGACCACGCGCCGTTTGCCCTGGGCGGCGTAGTAGTCGGCCACGGGCTTGGTCTTGTTGTTATACTCCTGCAGGCGGTTGTTGATGGTGGCCTCGTTGTCGTCGGCGCGACCTTGTATCTTGGCACGCTCCAGCAGGCGGCGCATCAGCTCGTCTTTGGGCACCTCGAGTTGCACCATGCAGGTGAGGCTGCGGCCGTACTTGGCCAGCAGTTTGTCCAGCACTTCGGCCTGTGCCACGGTGCGGGGAAAGCCGTCGAAGAGCATGCCCTTGGTGTCGGCGGCGATGGCTTTGTCCATCATCTCCACCACGATGTCGTCGCTCACCAACTGGCCGTTGTCCATGATGCTCTTGATGCGGAGGCCCAGTTCGGTCTGCTCGGCAATTTCCTTGCGCAGCAGGTCGCCGGTCGAGACGTGGGTCAGGCCGTAGGTCTCGACGATGAAATCGCTCTGGGTGCCTTTGCCGGCGCCCGGGGCTCCGAATATGACGATATTCTTCATGTGTTTTAGTTTTAAGTATTAAGCTGTAAGTTTTAAGTAAAACTGACTGCGTAGCTACTTAAAACTTACAGCTCAGAGCTTACAGATTTTTACTTGACCGAGAGAATTTCGAGGTCGAACACCAGGGGCGAGTAGGGGGGAATTGTCGGGGCGCCCTGCGAACCGTAAGCCATGGCCGACGGGATGATGAGCTGCAGCTTGGTGCCCTCGGGCTGACCCATGACGCCTTCGTCCCATCCGGGGATGAGGCTCATCTGGCCCACCACATAGGTCAGAGGCTCGTGGCACTGCAGGCCCGAGGCGGCGCAGTCGGCTTCGTTGCTCGAGTCGAACATCGTTCCGTCGAGCAGACGGCCAGTGTAGCTGATGGTCACTTCACGACCCACGGCCACCGGGGCGCCGGTGCCTTTCTTGTTGACGATGACATAGAGGCCTTTGGCGTTGGGCTGAGCCTTGACGCCATGCTCCTTGACGTAGGCGGCGATGAGTTCAGGCTCTTCCGTGCGGGCCTTCTCCATCTCTTGCTGGTAGTTGGCCTGCTCCTCGGCAAACTCCTCCTTGGTGACGATGTCCTGCAGGTTGATTTCATAGTAGAACTTCATGCCTTTGCCCTGCTCGTACATCGGGGGCATCTGGTTGGGCTGCATGAACTTGGCCATCGAGTCGGCCTCGACGGCGAAGATGGCGCGGTCGCCCTTGTGCATCATTAGCAGGCCCTCGTGCAGCACGCCGTCGTACATTGGCACGACAGGCATCAGGCGCTCCGTGCGGCCCACGTTGGTGCGCAAGATGTTGGTGTCGAGGCGGATGGTCATCTCGCCCACCAGCACGTCACCTTCCTGCACCTGCAGCGAGTCCTTGCACTGCTGCTCGAAGCGGTAGTAGAGGCCTTCGTCGGTCTGTTTGTAGCCCTTCATGTCGCCACTGCCGCATGCGGCCAGCAGCATTGTTCCTGCCACCAGAGCGGTGGCCATTCTCAGTTGTTTCTTCATTGTGATATTGTTTGTTTTATGTTTTAATTCTTTAGTTTCTTCACTTCCTTTATCTCTATGACGTACACCAGCACTGTCCGGGTGCGTATGCGGTCCCCGTCGCCCACGATGCCGTAGGCTTGTTCCGAGGGTACGATGACGCGTGCTGTCGTGTTTTCATGCAGCGTGCGCAACGCTGCGTCCAGTCCGCGTGTGGGCTGCAGATGGCCGGCAATCACAGTGTCGGTACGCCAGGCATAGATGTCGTCGCCGCCCAAAGTCGACACACTGTATCGGATGGCCACGGTGTCTTCATATCCGATTGCTCGGCCCGGCGCGACCTTACTGTTCTCGTATTCCGCCACCCATACGCCGTTTGATAGTTTCTTCTTGGGCCATCCCCGGCGTTCCAAATAAGCGCCAATCTGCTGCTCTTCGCTCTGTGCGATAATGCGGTTAGCGTTGATCATATTCTCCTTCAGTGTGTCGCCCTTGGGAGCGGCAAGGTCGTAGGAGGGCACCTCGCGGCAGGCTGTGGCCAGCAGACACAGCATCGGCAGTATGTACTTAACGGTCTTCAAGGTTCAGTCTTTGTTTCACTATTTCAACGGTTTTCGCAAGACTTGCGGTGCTTGTGGCACCGGCGGCACGTTTGTGCCCGCCGCCGTCGAACAGTTCGCGGGCCAGTTGGTTGACGTCGTATCTCGCCTTCGACCGTAACGAGAGGCGCACCTTGCCCTCTTCCTCGCGGATGAGGATGCCACAGTCGATGGCTCTCAGTTTCATCACCTCGTTGATGAGGCCCGTGAGTTCGGAGCTCACCACGCCGCCGTCGGCCATGTCCTGGGCGGTCAGCACCATCAGGGCCACTTGTGGCCCTTCGTACACCGTCAGGCGGTGGGCCATGGCGAAGCCGAAGAAGCGCAGTCGTCTCTCGGTGAAGACGTTCTTGATGCTACGGTTGATGCGCATCGGGTCGATGCCGCATGGCAGCAGCTCGGCCGCTGCCAGATAGACGCTCTGTCGGTCGTTGCTGTAGCTGAAATTGCCAGTGTCGGTGCAGATGCCGGTGTAGAGGCTCTCGGCGGCGCCGGCAGTGAACGCCTCGTCTCCGAAGACTTCGCGCATCAGCCAGTAGACCAGCTCGCAGGTGCTCGAAGCCGATGGTTCACTGACTACTATGTGGAATGCCTCGCGCTCGGGGCATTCATGGTGGTCCACCAACAGCTTGCGCGCCGGTGATTCCCGCAGCCATGTCTCCAGTCGGCCAGTGCGGCCAAAGCCGCTGATGTCGAGCCCTATGATGAGGTCGGCCGCCCCGATGGCCTCGCGGCAGAGGTTGGCCTCTTTTTCACCCCCGACGATTCTGTCGGCACAAGGCAACCACGACAACTCGTCGGGCACTCCGTCGGGCAGCATGGGGGTCACCGTTGCCACACCGATTTGGCATAGCAGCTGGTACATGCCGGTCACCGCCCCCACGGCATCGCCGTCGGCGTTGGTGTGGGCCACCAACACCACGCGATGGGCGTCGCGCACCATGTCGCGCACTGCCGCTACGTCCCATTCCGAGTCGAACCCGATAGTGTATTTTTGCTCTATCTGCATAAAATCCAATGGCTTGAAATGCAAAACAGCCTTCCAATCCAATTGCAAATTTACAAAAAAATCCCGATATAGATGTAGATATGTAAAAAAAGCTTAATGCTTAGGTTCAACACGTGAACTAAACACTTCAAAGTAAATATACGAATCGTTATTTATTTTGGCCGGAACATTGAACTAAAACCTTTTTTGAGGGCATTTCTTCGGCTTTTTCCTAACAAATATCGAAGCTCTGGACGTAAATAAGTGTAAATCAAATGAAATTTATTCTATGAGTTCGGAAAACTGAGCCCCTGTAAACCATGTGTGTTCTTTTACTGTTCTTCTACTGTTCTTCTTGAATTCGAGAAGAACAGTAGAAGAATTGACGGTAATTAGCTGAAAATTAAATAGGTTGTAAATGACTTATCGTCAGGGTGTTTTTAGGTTGTTTTTTTGCTGTTCTTTTACTGTTCTTTTGCTTTTCTAAAAGAATAGATGGTAATCGGCTGAAAATGAGTGGGGGTATTTCCGGTGGAGGAGGGGTTCGGACGTTAAATTAACAAAAAAAAATTAACATTTGCACAATAAAATGCAATTTTTGCTGTTAAAGGGGCACTAATGGTTGTGAATAGTGAGTGTGGTTAGTGTTTTGTTTCTGAGTCGGAACTTTATTGATACGATAATATGAAAGCTGTAATCAAAACCGCAAAAGGCACAATGCACGTGGAGCTCTATGCCAAGGAGGTGCCGGGCACTGTGGCCAATTATGTTAAACTTGCCAAGAGCGGCTACTATGACGGATTGCGTTTCCATCGGGTGATACCTGATTTCGTCGTCCAGGGCGGCTGCCCCTACAGCCGCAATGTGGGCGACCCGCGTGTGGGCATGGGCGGTCCCGGTTGGACCATCAAGTGTGAGACATCGGCTCCGCGCCAACGGCACGACCGCGGGGTGCTGAGCATGGCCCACGCCGGCAAGGATACCGGTGGCAGCCAGTTCTTTATCTGTCACAACCGGATGAATACGCAGCATCTGGACGGGGTGCACACCTGCTTCGGCCGTGTGGAGGAGCAGGACTGGCCCGTTATCGACGCCATCCGTCCTAATGATTTGATTGAAAGTATAACAATAGTGGAGGAATAGATTATGAATCTTGGAATCAAACTGTTGGTGGCCGAGGACGACCCGAATCTGGGTACTATCCTGAAGGCTTATTTGACTCAGAAAGGCTACACTGTGGTGTGGGCCAAGGACGGCGAAGAGGCGCTGAACTGCTTCGACGAAGAGGATGTGGATGCCTGCATCCTGGACGTGATGATGCCAGTGAAGGACGGTTTCGCCGTGGCGAAAGAAATCCGCAAGGTGGACAAGAAGGTGCCCATTATCTTCTTGACCGCCAAGAATCTGGAAGAGGATAAACTGAAAGGGTTCGAGGTGGGCGCCGACGATTATATGACCAAGCCGTTCTCGATGGAGGAGCTGCTGGCGCGCTTGAATGCCACGATGCGCCGTTCGTTCAACGAAGACAGACCCGACAAGAATGTGTTCCGCATCGGCAATTTCACTTTCGACTATGTGCACCAGACGCTGGCCATCGACGACAATGTGCAGCGCCTGACGGCCAAGGAGTGCGATTTGCTGCGCATCTTCGCCATCAACTTCAACCAGCTGGTTGACCGCAACACAACGCTCCAGAAGATATGGAAGGACGACAGTTATTTCGCCGCGCGCTCGATGGATGTGTATATCACTAAGTTGCGCAAATATCTGAAGGCCGACCCGTCGGTGGAGATTGTGAATGTGCACGGAGTGGGCTTCAAGCTGACGCACAAGGAGTGAATCTGTGAATTCGTTAATACGTTAGTATGAGGCTGACGTTCTTGGGCACAGGGACATCGCAGGGTGTGCCGGTGATTGCATGTCATTGTGGGGTGTGCAGCTCGACCGATGGGCGTGACCAGCGTCTGCGCACCTCCGCGTTGCTCTGCACCGACGAAGGGAAGAATGTGCTTTTCGATATCGGCCCCGATTTCCGCCAGCAAATGTTGCGGAACAGGGTGGAGCGACTGGATGCAATATTGATAACGCACGCCCATCGCGACCATGTTGGAGGGTTGGATGATATAAGGTCGTTCAACTATGTGCAGCATAAGAAGATGGATGTCTATCTGAACGCTGAGGCCCAAGTGGCTATCCTGCGTGATTACCACTATATTTTCGAGCCGCATATCTACCCGGGTCTACCGGAGGCAGAACTGCATGAGGTTGGAAACCAGCCTTTCGAAGCGGCAGGAGAGAGGGTGGTGCCGATACGCGCCATGCACAAGGATCTGCCCATCCTAGGCTACCGCATCGGTCGGTTGGCTTACGTCACCGATGCCAACTACATCGCTCCTGATGAGTTGGATAAGCTGAACGGCGTAAGTTTACTGGTGCTGAATGCTTTGAGAAAAGAGAAACACTTCTCGCACTATTGTCTCCGTGAGGCACTTGAAGTGATTGCGCAGGTGCAGCCCGAAAGGGCGTTCCTGACGCACATGAGCCATGAGATGGGGCTGCATGCCGAGGTGGAGCGGGAGTTGCCGGAGGGGGTGAGGTTGGCGTACGATGGTCTTCAGATTGATTTTTGACCTATGGCCGACGAACTGCATGTGGTAGCGTTCAACGTTCCGTGGCCGGCTGACTATGGCGGGGTGATGGATGTGTACTATCGTCTGCGGGCGCTCGGCGAAGCCGGCGTGAGGATTCATCTCCATTGTTTCACCTACGGCCGCCCGCAGGCACCCGAGTTGGAGAGTGTTTGCGCGTCGGTTCATTACTACCGGCGCAATATGTCGTGGTGGCTTCATCTCGGTCGTCGTCCCTTCATCGTGAGTTCGCGCGAGAGTGCAGAGCTGCGCGAACGCCTATTGGCGGACAGCCTGCCCGTGCTGCTGGAGGGTGTGCATTGCTGTTGGCTGCTGGAGGAGGGGGTGTTGCCGGACGATCGCCGTGTGGCGGTGCGGGCCCACAATGTGGAGACGAATTACTATTCGATGCTCTGCAAGTCGGAGCTGAACTGGTGGCGGAGGTGCTACCTGCACCTTGAATCGCTGAAGTTGCGCCACTATGAACCGCTGTTGCGGAGGGCGTCGGCAGTGTTCACCGTTTCGGATGGCGACAGGGACTTTTTCAGGGCAATGGGTTGCCGGCAGGTGGCGACGGTGCCCTGCGGCAACCCCAACCGTGAGCCGCACTGGGGCGGGCAAGTGGTCAGGCGGGCCCTCTATCACGGTAACCTCTCCGTGCCCGAGAACGACGCGGCGGCGCGCGACTTGATTACGCATGTTTTCGCCGGTTTGGAATGCGAGCTTGTCGTGGCGGGGCACGCTCCCTCGGCGGCGCTGACGAAACTGGCTCGCCGCTATGACAACGTCACCTTGGTGACAGACCCGTCGGACGACGATATGTGGCGGCTGGTGGAGGAGAGCAGCGTGAACATTCTCACTACCAGTCAAGCCACTGGCCTGAAAATCAAACTTCTGAATGCGCTGTTCAGGGGCCGTCACTGTCTGGTGAACAGCGAGATGGTGGAAGGGACGGGCCTGCAGGAGCTGTGCGTGGTGGAAGATGACGCAGCAGGGATGCGACGGGCGGTGATGCGGTTGCTGGACGAGGACTTCGGGGAAGAGCAGATGGCTTTCCGCCGCGAGAGGTTGAAACCGTATGTCACAAGCAATGCCATCCGCCCCATGCTAGAGTGGCTGCGCTGATGTGGCGGCGGTGGATATGTGTGGAAAAAAGACAATAATTGTAAATTATTTACCGCTATATTGATTTTTATTTGTAAATTTGCGTGATGCAAAGGGTATGGCGTAGCTGTGCTATGTCCCTTTGTAACATGCGATTAGAAATAATATTAACTATAAAAAAAGCAATCACTATGAAGAAATCTGTCAAACTGGCGGCAATGGTGGCTCTTGGACTGCTCGTGAGCGGAAGCGTCTATGCCCAGGTTCAGGAAACCAAGACTTACAAGGACGGCAGCACCTACACAGGTCAGTTCAATGGCAAGGGCAAGAAAGAGGGCGTCGGCCGCATGGTGTGGCCCAACGGCAACCAATACGAGGGGCAGTGGAAGAAAGACAAACCCCACGGCGAGGGCACCTTCACCTATTCCAACGGCATTATCTACCAGGGCCAGTGGGAGAACAATGTGGCCAAAGGGCGCGGCACCATCACGATGCCCAACGGCTGTGTGATCGACGGCGAGTGGACCGAGATGGGCAACGGTACGGGTGTGGCCACATGGGCCGACGGCACTCGCTATGAGGGCACCTTCAAGGACGGCGCCGCCCATGGCGAAGGCATAAAGATCTGGCCCAACGGCGACCGCTATGAGGGTTCCTTCTCGATGGGCCACATGTCGGGTCAGGGTACCTGCAAATACCACGACGGTGCCATCTACTCCGGAAGCTGGAACAATGATATGTACAACGGCCAAGGCCGCTATGTCGGTGCCGACGGCACTGTCTCCGAAGGTACTTTCCGTGCTGGTAAATTACAGAAATAAGATAAGATGAAACGGTTATTTTATGTGGCACTCCTGCCGTTGATAGTGCTCTTCGCCGGATGCTGGGGCAGCCGCTACGTCTCGGCCGACAGCGAGTTGGAAGCACTGTATGTGGGCAAGAGCTACTATGAGGTGCTCGACGACTTCGGCCGCCCGAATGCCACGGTGGACGACGGGAACCAGGGCACCCGCGCCATTTACAGGAACGTCAGCCTGCTGGGCACCCGCGCCGCCGGTTTGTATCGTCAGTACAACATGCGCAACAAGAGTACGCATCAGACCGACGAGCCTACGGGCGACGTGGCCTTCCTTTTCAATTCTAAGATGCGCTGCTATGCGGTGAACAGCAACCTGCAGTACTTGCGTGTGAAGGCGAAGAAAGAGGTGGCTCCGGAACGCGACCCCAACCGATGGGCGTGGCAGAATCCGAAGGTGCCGCGCACAATCGACTTCCCGGAGGTGGAGCGTCGGACCCCGAATGCCGACGTGGTCAGTATCGAGCGTGTCGAGGTGAACAAGGAGAACGTGAAGGTCCATTTCCGCTATCATGCACGTACCCCCAAAAAACGCCCCGTCCCCGACTACGGCATCAGCCTTATGCCGGAGATCTATCTCGAGGATGAGGCCACGGGACGTCGTTCCGCATTGATCGAGGCGGAGGGCATATCCCTTGAGCCCGAGCGCACCTTCTTTGCCCACAACATCGGTGGCTACGACATGCTCAACTACACCCTCACTTTCGAGCCTGTAGAACGTCAGACGGTCAAGATAAACATCATCGAACCTGGCCACTCGGGTTTCAGTTTCTATGGTGTCGACATCCACACCCGCCTGCAACCGCGATTGGAATAGTTCAGTAACATTTTTTTATATGAAGAAATCAATACTCATGCTGGCTGCAGGCGCCTTGTGTCTTGTTGCCTGCCAGCCCAAGTCTGCGGAGAAACCCGTGGAGAAACCCCAGGTGACCGTCGAAAATGGCCGCTTCACCCCCGAGGTGATGTGGTGCCTCGGCGTGATGAGCGAGTATGCCGTCAGCCCCGACGGCAGCCAGGTGCTCTACACCCTGCGCTACACCGATATGGAGCAGAATAAGAACAACGCCGAGCTGTATGTGATGCCCACCGAGGGCGGTGAGGCCCGGCGCCTGACCTCTACCGCACAGAGTGAGTTCTGTCCCGTATGGTACGACGACAACACCATCATGTACTGCCGCGGAGCCGAGATTCTGTCGATGAACCTCAAAACCAAGAAGGAAAGCAAGGTGGCCGAATGCGAACGTGGCTTCGAGGGCTTCAAGGTGGCCCCCGACGGCAAGTCGCTGGTGTATATCAGCACCATCCCCGTCGAACGCCCCGACCATCTGAACAAGCTCTATGCCGGTCTCGACAAGACTACCGGCCGTATCAATGAGGACCTGATGTACCGCCACTGGGACAACTGGGTGGACGAAATCCCCCAGATATTCTACGTCCCGCTGGAGAATGGCAAGGCCCAGATGGACAAAGTCGTCAATATCATCGACAGCACTTTTGAGAGTCCCATGCGTCCTTGGGGCGGCACGGAGCAGTACAACTACAGCCCCGACAGCAAGACCATCGCCTACACCTGCCGCAAGAAGACCGGCTACGACTACGCCATGTCGACCAACAGCGACATCTATCTCTACAATATAGAAACCGGCGAAACCCGCAACATCAGCGAAGGCATCATGGGCTACGACCAGAACCCCGTGTTCAGTCACGACGGCACGATGATTGCTTGGGAGAGCATGGAACGCGACGGCTACGAAGCCGACAAACTGCGCTTGATGGTGATGGAACTCGCCAGCGGTACCAAGACCGACCTCACCGCCAACTTCGATTATGGCGTGGGCAATATTCTCTGGAGCAACGACGACAAAGAACTCTTCGCTGTGGTCTCGTACCGTGGTATGAGTGAAATCTTTGGTTTCAATCGCGAAACCAAGGCTGTCCGTCAGCTTTCGCACGGCTATCACGACGTGAACGCCATCGCCCTCAATGGCGACAAGATTATTGCCAACCAGGTCTCCATCCAGTACCCAGGCACCCTATATGCCTACACCACCGGCGACGACCGCGCCGAAGGCACCAAGATAAGCACCTTCAACGACGATGTCCTCTCGCAGGTGCGCATGGGCAAGGTGGAGGAGTGCTATGTGAAGACTGTCGACGGCAAGGATATGCTCACCTGGCTCATCTATCCTTTCGACTACGACTCCACCAAGACCTATCCCGCGCTGCTCTTCTGCGAGGGTGGCCCGCAAAGCCCCGTCAGCCAGTTCTGGAGCACCCGCTGGAACTTCGAGGTGATGTCTGGCGCCGGCTACTTCGTCATCGCCCCCAACCGTCGCGGTGTGCCCGGTTTCGGCATGGAATGGCTTGAGGAAATCAGTGGCGACTACGGCGGACTCTGTATGCAGGACTATATGGCTGCTGCCGACTGGGCTGCCAACCTGCCTATGATCGACCATGAGCGCATCGGTGCCTGCGGCGCCTCCTTCGGCGGCTTCAGCGTCTACTGGCTCGCTGGCCACAACCACGACGTGAAAGGATACGACGAAGGTCGCCGCTTCAAGGCCTTCCTCGCCCACAACGGCATGTTCAACTTCGAGCAGCAGTACCTCGAGACCGAGGAGATGTGGTTCGAGAACTGGGATCTCGGTGGCCCCTACTGGGAGAGTGACAAAAACCCCAAGATCAAGAAGAGCATGAGCTTCTCGCCGCACCTGTATGTGGGCGAGTGGAACACTCCTATATGCGTCATCCATAGTGAGTTTGACTTCCGCATTGTGGCCTCGCAGGGTATGGCTGCTTACAACGCCGCCCAGAATCGTCGCATCCCCAGCCGCTACCTCTACTTCCCCGACGAGACCCACTGGGTGCTGCGTCCGCAGAACAGCCTCCTCTGGCACCGTAACTTCATCGACTGGTTCGACCAGTGGTTGAAGAAATAATTAAAAATTAATAATTAATAATGGCTGACGCGGTTTCGTGTCAGCCATTATTTTTAATATCTAATTATTAATATTGATTCTTAATTCTTAATTCTTAATTACCCTCCTCAGGTCGAGCGTGTTCATGGCGTCGCTACGCAGGCCTTGCACGTTCTTATGGGTGAAGTGGAGTATCTGGTCGTAGTAAAGCACCATCACTGGCGCCTCCTGCATGACGAGGCTGTCCATCTCGCGGTAGAGCTGCAGTCGGCGGTCAGCGTCGGTCTCTGTGCGCATCCTCTTGTATAGCATGTCCACCTGCTTGTTGCTAAAGCGCGTGTAGTTGGGGCCTGCAGGGGTGCGGTTGGGACCGTAGAATAGCATCAGGTAGTTTTCGGCGTCGGGGTAGTCGGCCACCCACGACTTGCGGAACCATTGGCATTTGCCTTGCGCCACTTGCTCGCTCAGCGCTGCCGGCGGGTTCACATCGACCTGTATGTCGAGTCCCAGCAGTCCCAGCTGCTGCTGTATGTACTTGCAGAGGTCAAGGTAGTTCGCCGTGGTCGAAAGCTTCAGTTTAGGTAGCTCGCCGCGCTCTTTTTTCACCTCCTCCAGCAGCTTTCGGGCCCGTTCGGGGGCGTATCTGTATCCGCAGTCGTTGTGTCCAGGCAATCCCTTGGGAATGAAGCCCCCGGTGCCGGGAGCGCCAATATTGTTGCGCAGATACTGCATCATCTTTCCTCGGTCGAAGCCGCAGCTGATGGCCTGCCGCAGCCGTCGGTCGCGCAACGGGTTGTCTTTCTCTTCCATATTGAAACCCAGATACTCGGTGTTCAGGAAGGGAGTCGACACCATGTCAATGCGGTCAGCGTACTTCTCCTTCAGCGACCCGTCGGGGTTCAGTATCTCGTCCTTGTAGCTGGCGTCGAGCGAGTTCATGAAGTCGAGATTGCCTTTGACAAATTCCAGGAACACCGTCTGCTTGTCGATGATAAAGGTTACCGCCACCGCGTCGAGGAAGGGCAGTCTTTGAGTCCTTGAGACTTCCGACTTCCGACCTCCGACCTCCGACCTCCAAATGGTGTCATATTCAAAGTATAGCGGGTTCTTGCGCAACACCAGCTTCACACCTTCTTTCCAATATTGGAAGCGGAAAGGTCCGGTGCCGCAGGGGTGGTTGCGGAAGTCCTTGCCGTAGTGCTCCGTCACCTCGCGAGGCACCACCGAGCAGTACACCATCCCCAGTTGGCTCAGGAAGGGAGCAAACGGCTCCCGGAGTTGTATGACGAAGGTGGTGTCGTCCGGAGCCTCGAAGCGCTTCACATCACGGAAAATCCAAGCACCCGGCGAAGCCACCTCCGGGTCGGTCAGGCGCGAGAAACTGTAGACGAAATCGTTCGCCGTCACGCGGCGCGTGTTGTCGGGGGTGGGGAAGAGGGCGTTGGTGTGGAAGTATACATCCTTGCGGAGGGTGAAGGTGTAGGTTCGTCCGTCGGGGCTGATACTCCATCGTTTGGCGATGCAGGGTTGTACCTGCAGGGCGCTGTCGAGCTGCACCAGTCCGTTGTATAGCTGACGGCAGGCCCAGGTGAGGGCTTGGTCCTTGGCGAACGCCGGGTCGAGCGTCGTGATGCCGGCACTCTCGTTGTAGCGGAAAATCATTTTGTCATCATGACGGTGGCGATGGCACGAAGTCAGTGACAGCAATGACAACAATATCAGGCAAACGGTAAAATCTCTTCTCATTCCTTGTTTCTTACAGTTTACGGTTTATACGTGTGAAAGTTTTGATGTCTCGACGCCTCACAAAATTCATAACGCGGCTGTCTTCGTTTTTATTGTGCTTAGTTAGGTCGGAGGTCAGAGGTCGGAAGTCGGAGGTGATTCTCTCGCATGATAAAAAAATGTGGTACTATTGTGAAAAAAGATGTATTTTTGCAATTCGGAAAATAGAATCCTTATAAGCAACTAAACACACAACAAGATGAAAAAGAGTCTGATTGCATTGTCTGCATTAACCTTGATGGCCTTCTGCGGCTGTGGGAAATGGGCGGGAGACCCTGTCACACAAGAGTTCAGCGTCGACGGCACCTATACAGAATTAGAGATTCAGGACGCTTTCGAAGTCAACGTCAGTAACGAAGTGAGCCAGGCTGTCGTCACGGCGGGTGACAACATCATGTCGAAGGTCCGTGTGCAAAGGGATGGAAACACACTGAAAATCTATCTTAAAGGCTGGACTGTCAGCAGTGGAGAGATGAAAGTGGTTCTGCCGTACAATTCCAATCTGAAGAGTGTTGAGCTTTCCGGCGCTTCCGACTTCCGTTCTGCTTTTGCCATTGTGGGCCAAAAGGTTGAAATAGAAATATCCGGTGCCTCGGATTTTTACGGCAGTGTTGAGGCCGACGAGTTGGAACTTGATTTGAGTGGCTCGTCCAGCGCTACCATCGACGGTGTCGTCGCCAAGCTCGACATGAATATCTCTGGCTCCAGCGACCTCAAGCAAAAGATAGTCGATGGCCGTTACTCCCTCGGATGCAACAATTGCGAATGCTCTGTCTCGGGCAGCAGCGACGCCTATCTCCATTGCGACGGAGTTATCCGTGGCTCCGTCTCGGGCAGCAGCGACTTGCATTACACCGGTAACGCCTCCACCTCTGCATGCAGCGTTTCCGGCAGTTCGAGTGTCATCCACGATGTGTTGTAAGATATGAAAAAGACCTTGCTTTTATGCGCGGCGCTGCTGTTTGTCTTCAGCGCCTGCCACACCAACACTTCGCCACTACCAACGGTCGAGGGCTTCTATACCTACGAGCATTCATTCTCTTACGATATGGATGGCAGCCACTTCGACGTGAGCGAGACGGGTACTATGGACTTTTATGCCGATGGCACGGCTCTCGATTCGGCTCGTCAAGTGTACCTCGTGTCACATGCCGACGGCGACACTGCGACGTGGATCTTCAACTATATCAGTCCCAGCCATTGGCGCATGGAGGGCGACGACTTCTATTTCGCTGGCCTCAAAGATGGATTCCGCATGGAAGTGGTAGGCGACAATCCAGAGCCTGAGCTGGCGCAGAAGATTAGCAACATGTATGGCGGCAGCATCGACTACGAATACATATTCCACCTCGACACGCTGACCGCTGACCTCTTGCAATGGAGCTTCACCTATAATGACGGTCACAGCGATACGTGGGTGTTTCATAAAAAGAAATAACGACGAACATACTTCGTTGCCGACGAAAACCCCATGGCCTTCGAGGCCACATTCCCGCAAATGGAGAAGCTCGATATAACGTGGCATGAGCGTTAAAGTTTGTTAAAGCGCTTGACTCGTCCCTTGGGTCATGCATTAACTTTGCAGCCGATATCAAATAATTTATATTGTCGTACGATGATGATTTACAAACAAAAACTGACAATCGGGGAGTTCTCAAAGCTGATGCAAACCACGGTGAAAACCCTGCGGCTGTATGAACAGAAGGGACTGCTGATGCCGGACGAGGTGGACGAATGGACTGGCTACCGGCACTACAGCCTCACGCAGATGCAACGACTCTCTGCCATCCGCTCGCTTCAGGACATGGGCTTCACGCTGGCCGAAATCAAGGAGATATTCGACGGCGAGAGCGCCATCCCTACCGTCGGGCAGCTGGAGCAGAAGATAGCCGACTGCGAACGGCAACTGCACCTGCTGCAAGGTCGTCACAGGATGCTGTTGGCTATGCGAAACTCCCGCAAAAAATTTAACACAATGGAAAAATTCACAATTCAAACCCTCCCGTCGATTATCGTTGCCTCGCATCGCGAAGTCATTCCCAACTATGCCGCCATCGGCCCGATGTGTACTGAAGTCATTGGTCCTGAGATGCACCGTCTTGGCTGCAAGTGTCCGCCGCCGGGCTACTGTTTTACCGTGGAGCACAACAAGGAATATACGCCCACCGACATCGACATCGAATACTGCGAGCAGGTGGAGGAGATGGGCCGCGACAGCGCTGTCATCCAGTTTAAGCGACTTCCTGAGGTCCCGATGGCCATTTGCATGGCCCACCGTGGCCCTTACGAGCGCTTCTATGAGTCGTTCACCGAATTGTTCCGCTACATAGAGGAGCAAGGCTACCGCGTCGTCGGTCTGCACCGCACAGTCTATGTCGACGGCATCTGGAACCAGAGCGACCCCGAGAAGTGGCTCTCCATCATCCAAGTGCCGGTAGAGAAGATGTAAAACCTGAATCATGACAGCGAGCCACTCGCATGGGTGGCCCGTTTGCAAAAAAAAATGTGTAATTTTGCAGCCGAATCAAAACACGCAACATGAACCGAATGATTGCCTATTGCGGACTGAACTGCAGGAAATGCGATGCCTATATCGCCACACAGAACGACGACCAGGCACTGCGTGAAAAGACTGCCCGCCTGTGGAGCGAGCTCAACAACGCACCCATCCTGCCGGAGCATATCAACTGCGACGGCTGCCGTATGGACAGCAAGAAGACTGTCTACTGCAGCACAATGTGCCCCATACGCCAATGCGCCACGCAGAAAGGTGTGGAGACATGCGGCGACTGCCCCCAGATGGACTCTTGTGAAAAATTGGCAACAGTCCATGCCCACAATAGTGAAGCACGGTGCAATCTACAGAAATGACAATGGAATCAGACAGAATACTGCTGCGCCCATGGCGCGACGACGACGCGGAAGCGCTTTTCAAATATGCCTCCGACCCCGAGGTGGGTCCCCGTGCCGGATGGCCGCCGCACAAAAATGTGGAGGAGAGTCTGCAGATCATCCGCACGCTCTTCCACAGCGACCACATCTGGGCTATCGAGTGGAAGGAGACTGGTGAGCCCATTGGCTGCATCGGCTACTATGCCTATGGTGAGAGTAACATCGAGATAGGGGAGAATGATGCCGAAACTGGCTACTGGGTGGCGCGCTCCTACTGGAACCGTGGCATCTGCACCGAAGCGTTGCGACTGCTGATTGACTACTGCTTCCGCGAAAAAGGGTTTCACACCCTCTGGGCCGACTTCTTTCCTGAGAACCCTGCCAGCGGCCGCGTGATGGAAAAGTGCGGCTTCAGCGACACCGGCAAGGTCAACCGTTGCAGCCGCCTCCAGATGGGCAGTGACAAGCCTGTGCGTATAATGAGACTTGACAACAACTATAAACAACCTTTACTATGAGGAAACACTGGATTGACAATCTACGCTGGGTGACAGTGCTGCTGGTATTGCTCTACCACGTCGTCTATTTCTACAACAACAAGGGCGTCTTCGGCGGCGTGGGCGGTTTCGGCGACGGTCCACAATACCAGGACGCGCTTATGTATGTACTCTACCCCTGGTTCATGCCGCTGCTGTTTCTGCTGGCGGGCATGAGTGCTCGCTACAGTTTGGAGATACATTCGGCAAGAGAATGGTTCCGCTCACGCACACGCAAGCTGCTGGTCCCCTCCACAATCGGTCTGCTGGTGTTCCACTGGATGGTGGGCTATTTCAACACCGTTGTGGCGGCAAGGCAGGGCGTGTTCGATGGTGTCCCCACAGCGGGCAAGTATCTAATAATGGCTATCAGCGGCATCGGACCGTTGTGGTTCATCCAAGTGCTGTGGCTGCTGTGCCTGGTGCTACTGCTGGTGCGTGCACTCGACAGGAAGGACCATTTCTGGAACTGGTGCGGCAAGGCCGGAATTGTGCCCATCGTGCTAATGGGACTGCTTTTCTGGCTAGGCGAGCAGACGCTCGTGTTCAATCCGCGTCCAGAAAGTCTCGATGGCCTCTGGAACCTCTACAAGCCCGTGTTCTACCTCGTTCCCTTCCTGCTTGGTTACTTTGTGTTCTCCCACGACGAGGTGCAGGACAGAGTTGGCAAATCATGGCCATACCTGATGGCCGCCGCCGTCATTTCCGGCGCGGTGCTAGTGGTCACCACCTTCGGCCAGAACAACACCTCTCCACAGTACCTGGCCAGTCCGCTCAACTGCCTCTACGGCTGGTTGATGTGTCTGGCCATGATGGGCTGGTTCAAGTCAAGGTTCGACAAGACCAACACCTTTGCAGGATACATGACCCGTTCCAATTTCGGCATCTATATCGTACATTATCTGGTGATTGCAAGCCTTGGATACATGATGTACCACTACACCCAGCTGCAGCCGGTGGCCATGTATGCAATATTGACCGTGGCGGTATTCACGCTGTCGCCAATACTCTATGAAATCATCCGTTGTATACCGGTTATTCGTTGGTGCGTGTTGGGCGAGTGTAGACCATCCTTCCGTCGACAAAAGTCATGACTACACTGTCGCCGTGTGAGGCATAGACGAGGTCGGAGAGACTCTTTACGTCGGCCAGGAAGAGGCATGCGGGTTGGCCTGCGGCAATGGTGTGTCCGAGGGTGGCAATCTCAAGTATCTGGGCGGCTGGGACGACGGTGGGGTCGCCGCGCCAGCCTTTCTGCAGCAGGGCGGCAGTCTTCATCACCTCTATCATGTCGAGGTTGTTGCTCGAGGCCGAGCCGTCGGTGCCGAGGGCCACGCGGGCGCCGGCATCCATCAGCTCAAGCATGGGGAAGCGGTAGCCGCTGCCAAGCTTGAGGTTGGAGTTGGGACAGTGGACGCAGATGACATGATGGTCACCGATGAGGCGTATCTCACTGTCGGAGAGGTGCAGGCAATGGGCGGCGATGATGTTGTCTCCCATTTTGTCCAGGATGCCTATGCTGTCCAGGTATTCCCACGGGCGGCAGCCGTGCTCGCGCAGGCAGTCGTCGACCTCCTTCTGCGTCTCGCTCATGTGGATATGCATCGGTAGCCCCAGCTCTTTGCAGGCATCGGCACAGCGGCGAAGACCTTTTTCCGTAACCGTGTATATCGAGTGCGGCGCAATTGACACCGGCACGCCAAGCTTCATCAGCCCATCGATGGTATTGAGTTCGCCGCCGTCGCCGAAGACATTGAGGCCCAGACGGGCGTGGATGCCGCTGTCGGTGACAGCCCGAGCCATTGCCGGCAAGCGGAAGTACATGTCATTGAAGGCTGTGGTGCCCGAGGCCAGCATCTCTCGGCAGGCCTGCAGGGTGCCTCGATAGACGAGTTCGTCGGTGAGCCTCTGTTCGGCCGGCCAGATGTATTCGTTGAGCCATACATTCAGTGGCTGGTCGTCGCCGAGGCCTCGGAAGAGGGTCATGGGGGCGTGAGAGTGCATGTTGCAGAGCCCGGGGAAGATTGCGAGGCCGGAAGCATCCAGCCTCACCCCCTGCCCCTCTCCTGGGAGGAGAGGGGTGTTGATATGCGGCTGGATATCATTGATAAGGCCATCGACAATTGTGATGTCGACGGCCTTGCCATTTAGTATAGCGTTGTTGATGATAAGAGTTTCTCCACCCATAGTTTCTTGATATTACCTCCCCTCGCCTAATAGGAGAAGGGGCGGGGGTGAGGCTACTGCACCAATATCAGAAGGTCGTTCTGCTGGCCTTTTACAACACCGCCGCGGATGTCGAAGGTCACCTCCTCGTCGTTATCTTTCACGAGGCGCACGACGCCTTTGGCAAGCGACGAGATGATGGGGGCATGGTTGTTCAATATCTCGAATAATCCACCTGTGCCGGGCAGTTGCACCAGCTTGGCCTCGTCGTCGTAGAGGATGCTGTCGGGTTTGGTTATCTTGATCTTCATTGCTTTAAGTTTTAAGCTAAATTGATAAATGAAAAGTGAAACTGGTTACAGCAATGCTCAATAATTTCATTTTTCAATTTTCAATTCTCAATTCAACTCACAGCTTAACACTTAGTTCTTGGTTTCTGCCAATATCTTCTCACCTTTCTCAATGGCCTCTTCGATGGTACCCACCATCAGGAATGCCTGCTCGGGCAGATAATCAGCTTCACCGTCGAGTATCATCTTGAAGCCTTTGATGGTGTCCTCGATGTTGACGAACTTGCCCTCCAGGCCGGTGAATGCTTCGGCCACGAAGAAGGGCTGTGAGAGGAAGCGCTGCACGCGGCGGGCGCGGCTGACGACCAGCTTGTCCTGCTCGCCGAGTTCTTCCATGCCGAGGATGGCGATGATGTCCTGCAGCTCGTTATAGCGCTGGAGCATCTGTTTCACCCGCTGGGCGGTGTTGTAGTGCTCCTCGCCGACGATGTCGGGCGAGAGGATGCGCGAGGTGGAGTCGAGCGGGTCGACGGCAGGGTAGATGCCGAGCTCAGAGATTTTACGCGAGAGCACCGTCTGTGCATCGAGGTGGGCGAAGGTGGTGGCGGGGGCGGGGTCGGTGAGGTCGTCGGCGGGGACGTAGACGGCCTGCACCGAGGTGATGGAGCCGCGTTTGGTGGAGGTGATACGCTCCTGCATGAGACCCATCTCGGTGGCCAGCGTAGGCTGGTAACCCACGGCCGAAGGCATGCGGCCCAGCAGTGCCGACACCTCGGAACCAGCCTGCGTGAAGCGGAAGATGTTGTCGATGAAGAGCAGGATGTCGCGGCCGCCGGTCTTTTCGTCGCCGTCGCGGTAGTATTCGGCGAGGGTGAGGCCTGCCAGTGCCACGCGGGCACGGGCGCCGGGGGTCTCGTTCATCTGGCCGAAGACCATGGTGCACTTCGAGTCTTTCAACGCCTCGGGGTCAATCTTGCTCAGGTCCCAGCTGCCTTCTTCCATGCTCTTCACGAATTCGTCGCCATACTTGATGACGCCGGCCTCGATCATCTCGCGCAGCAGGTCGTTACCCTCGCGGGTGCGCTCGCCGACACCGGTGAAGACCGACATGCCGGAGTATTTCTTGGCGATATTGTTGATCAGCTCCTGGATAAGGACCGTCTTGCCTACGCCGGCGCCGCCGAAGAGGCCGATTTTACCACCCTTGAGGAAAGGCTGGATGAGGTCGATGACCTTGATGCCGGTGTAGAGAATTTCCTGGCTGGTGCTGAGGTTTTCGAACTTGGGAGGGTCACGGTGGATGGAGTAGCGTTTCTCGCAAACGGGCGCCGGCATGCCGTCGATGGTTTCTCCGATGACGTTGAACAAGCGGCCGTTGATGTTCTCACCCACAGGCATGGAGATGGGGCCGCCCAGGTCGACGACTTCCATGCCGCGCTCCAGACCGTCGGTGGAGTCCATAGCGATGCAGCGCATGGTGTTCTCGCCGATGTCCTGCTGGCATTCGAGGATGACCTCATGGCCGTCGTTGCGGCGCACGCTGAGGGCGGTGTAGATGTCGGGAAGTGCTTCGCCGTCGGGGAAGGTGACGTCGACGACGGCACCAATGATTTGCGATATTTTACCTTTAAGTTCCATTGTTTATTATTGTGTTGTTGTGTTAGTGTGTTAATGCGTTAGTGCGTTAGTGTTTGCCGCGTCAGCCACTTTCATATTTACGCATTTACACATTCCCACATTAAATTTTGCGGTGCAAAGATACACATTTTTTTCCGTTCCTTAATAAAAAAAATCAAGAGGTCTCTTTTTTTTAACATTCGTCAGGCGAAGAAAGAGGCCACTTGGTCGAGTTGCAGGGCTTGGTCGACGGAGTAGTCGCCTATCTGCTCGCGCCGCAGGGCGCTGAGGAAGGCACCGCTGCCGAGGGCTTGCCCGAGGTCGCGGGCCAGGGATCGTATGTAGGTTCCTTTGCCGCAATGGATGCGCAAGTCGGCCTGCGGCAGGTGGGACGGCACCTCGCCCTGTGGCTCTTTGTAGAGGTTCCTGGTAGGGTTGGGAAGGCTGGCCGCGCCAGTAGGGCTGGCTTGGCTGGCAGGACTTGTACTCCCCGGCCTGAAGTCGGTGAGCTCTATGCTGTAGATGCGGACGGGCTTGGGCTTGATAAGGTCGGAAGCCGGAGGCTGGGGGTCCCGTGGCCCGTCATTATTGGTTCTCGCTATCTCGTAGGCCCGCTGGCCGTCGATTTTCACTGCGCTGAACATGGGCGGCACCTGCATGACGGTGCCGGTGAAACGGGTGAGGGTATCCTCTATCAGCTGGCGGGTGATGTGTTCATAAGGGTAGTATTGGTCGACGGCCTGCTCGAGGTCGAAGCATGGGGTTGTGGCCCCGAAGACAAGGGTGCAGGTGTAGACTTTGTCGCCGTCCTGCAGCTGGGGGATACGCTTGGTGGCCTTGCCCAGACAGACGAGCAGCAGGCCCGTGGCCAGCGGATCGAGGGTGCCGGCGTGTCCTATCTTGAACTTTTTAAGGCCGTAGGTGTTGCGCACTACGGCCTTAATTTTATTCACCGCCTGGAATGATGTCCACTGACGGGGTTTGTCGATGGGCAGGACGATGCCGTCCTGCAACTGCTCGAGGGTAATCACAGTACGTAAGGCAAGATGATGGTGGCCAAGCCCACAACGGCGCAGTAGAGGGCGAACCAGATGAGTTTGCCTTTCTTGACGATATCGATCATCCACTTGCAAGCCAGGCAGCCGCAGACGAAGGCGGCCAGGAATCCGACGACCAACGAGAGGGTGGGGAGTCCGGCCATCGCTTCGGAGACGCCCATCTCGGCCATGTCTTTCACGTCGAGCAGGGCTTCGCCGAGGATGGGAGGTATGACCATCAGGAAGGAGAACTGTGCCAGACGCTCTTTCTTGTTGCCAAGCAGCAAACCGGTGGCGATGGTGCTGCCCGAACGCGAGAGGCCGGGGAGCACGGCAAGGGCTTGCGCGATGCCGATGACGAAAGCGTGCCAGGGGGAGATATGCTCACGCTGGCGCGGCTTGGCCCAGTAGCTGAAGGCCAGCAGCGAGGCCGTGACGAGCAGGCAGATGCCCACCACCAGCAGACCGCTGCCGAAGATGGCTTCCACCTTGTCTTTGAAGAATAAACCCACGATGCCTACGGGTATCATCGAGATGATGATGTTGACGATGTACTTCGTACCCTCGTTCCATTTGAACTTGAAGAGGTCGGTGAAGAGCCACACAATCTCTTTCCAAAGGATGACGATGGTGCTGAGCACGGTGGCCACATGAACAGCCACGGTGAAGGTGAGGTTCTCCTCGCCGCTGAGCCCGAACAGGTGGGCTCCGATGGCCAGATGGCCGCTGCTGCTGACGGGCAGGTATTCTGTCAGACCCTGGATAACACCAAGGATGAGTGCTTCAAACCATTCCATGATGTAAAGTTTAAAGTTTACGGTTTATAGTTTACAGTTTGCAGTTTGCAGTTTGCGGTTTTGCTGGCCGCCGACTGTGATATACAACCTTATTTCTTCTTGTACATAATGGCCACAATCTCGACCACGAAGCCCAGGACGATGAGGATGGGCGACCATACGAGGCGGCGTGCGTCGAACATGGCGGGGTTGAAGGTGTCGGGGCTGTCCGAACCGCCGCCGCTGAGGAGGATGTATCCCAAAGCGAGGAGGACGAGGCCGACAGCCATGAGGATGTAGTTTATCTTGCCGAAGGCCAGCTCGAAGCGGCCGTTGTCTTGTTGGTTCTCCATATTGTATTATTACTTGTTGTTTTAATTCTTAACTATGTATCGGCGCACCGTGACGGCGGTGGCGAGGTAGGACACCACGATGCCGGCGACGATGAGCACCACGGCGATGGCACCGTACCAGAGCCAGTGCTCGGGGGCGATGAGTGCGAGGCTGAACTGGTTGCCGAAGGCCCAGAGTGTGACGAGTGTCAACATGGAGGCTATCACGCCGCCCAATGCACCATAAAGTACGCTGCGCCAGAGGAACGGGCGCGAGATGAACGAGGCCGTGGCACCCACCATACGCATGGTGGCGATGGTCTCGCGACGACTGTAGATGGCAATGCGGATGAGGCTGGCGATAAGCACCACGGTGATGACCAGCAGCAGGAGCACGAAGACGATGAGGAACCACGAGAGCTTGTAGAACACCTCGCGCAGTTCGCTGACCACGTTCTCTTGATAGGCCACTCCGGTGACTCCCTCCAGCCGGCTCACTTCGGCACAGAAGCGGTCGAGCACCTCGGTCGAGTTGTCGGGCAGCAGCTGCACGTTGAAGTTGACCATCAGCGAGGGGTAGAGAGGATTGTAGCCGATGAAGCCTACGAAATCCTCGCCCAGGTCCTCTGTGAATATCTCGGCGGCCTGTGCCTTGGAGATGTAGTCGACGTGCTTCACGAACGACATCTTCTCCACCACGGCCTTCTGCGCCAGGGCCAGTGAGTCGCTGACGTCGGGCGAGAGGTCCACCTTGTAGGTGATGCGCTCCTGGGCGTCGTGGGTGAGGCGGTAGGAGTGGTACTCGATGCTCAGTAGCAGGCCGAGCATGAAAAGCACCAGTGTGATGCCGAGCACCGTGGCGCCATGGGTTCCCCAGAGATTGACTTTATTCTTCAACTTTCAATTTTTAACACTTAACACTTAACACTTAACACTCAACACTTAACACTCAACACTTAACACTCAACACTTAACACTTAACACTCAACACTTAATTTGCCAGCATGACGGGCATGACGAGCATCAGTATGTCGTCGCTCTTCTCGGCGTTCTCTTCGGCGTAGTAGGGGAATATGATGCCTGCGCGCGAGGGGTGGGAGAGTTCGATGAGCACCTGCTCGCTGTCGAGGTTGGTGAGCATCTCGGTGAGGAACCTGGCGTTGAATCCGATGTCCATCGGGTCACCCTCGTACTGGCAGGGGATGGTCTCGTGGGCCTTGTTCGAGAACTCGATGTCTTCGGCCGATATGTCGATGTGGTCGTTGCTGATGGAGAGACGCACCTGACGGGTGGCTTCGCTGGCGAAGATGCTGATGCGGCGCAGCGTGTTGAGGAACGACAGGCGGTCGAGAATCAGCTTGTTGGGGTTGTTCTTCGGGATGGCGGCCTCGTAGTTGGGGTAGCGGCCGTCGACCAGGCGGCAGACGATGTAGAAGTTGTCGAAGGTGAAGAAGAGGTTGGTGTTGTTGTAGGCCAAGGTGATCTCCACATCGTCCTTGCGGGCGGCGAGGATGTTCTTGACGATGGTGATGGGCTTCTTGGGCAGGATGAAGTTGGTGCTCTCGTCGCTGTGGACGTCATTGCGGCGGTAGCGGACCAGCTTGTGGGCGTCGGTGGCCACGAAGGTGATGCCGTCGGGCGTCATCTCGCAGAAGATGCCGCTCATCTG
>JAEEGL013671680.1_pt1 | contig 34690 bp, 44 predicted proteins | sample 9134231 | NCBI WGS metagenome assembly JAEEGL01 (sample SAMN16246548, study PRJNA631951) | gut metagenome | biome: gut microbiome; feature: rumen; material: fiber-attached | host: Bos | place: Iran: Karaj | collected 2018-10
AAGCAATTCCACGAGTATATTTCAACACATATACTTGGTTTGATACTTCTGGGCAGTAAAGCACGAAATAAGCGCGTGGGCAATCACATACAGCCATCGCAAACTGCATTTGACACTGATACTCTTTGTTGGCACATTCCATCAATTGTTTGTAGAACGACATTGGTTCTGGGCATTTGATTTCAATAACCGCATCAATCTTGCCGTCTTTTATTATCAAACCGTCTGGCGAACAACCAAACAATTCATCAGATTCAACAAAACCACATTCGGTTATTGTTTCGCCTAATTTTTCTTCTGCTAGTTTACGCGCAACAGGTTCAAAAACAAGGCCGCGGCGAATGCTAGCAAATTCCATATAGGGATTTTTTTCTTCGCGCCAACCACTTTGTTCGGCCATAACTTTATGGCATAATGTTTTACAAGAATCGCCAATCGTTTCGCCCTTGGTTCTTGAATCCGCCAAGAATTGTGATGCTGTTGATGCTGTAAATTTTCCAGCGCGGATTTCCAACCAATCATTATTCGTGTTGATGTTGATTGAATTTATAAACGCCTGCCGTTCAGTGTGGGACATTTTATCCCAATCATTTACGATAGTGTTTATTTGTTGTGATTGTTCGGCATCCAAAGAATGCTGATGAAAGTTATAAATTTTGTAGTTCATTTTTAGTCCTTTTTGTTGATTACGATGTGTATTTTAGTTTAATTAAAGTTAAATGTCAAATTATTTTTTTACTTTTTTTAATTTTTTTATACTTTGGGCGATTTTCTGCGCTGTTGAGAGTGTTGGATCTTGTTTGTTTTTACGAATTTTCCACAAAGAAACGAAAGAAATACCCGATTCGGCTGCGATTTTTTCGTAAGTTGTAAATTTTTCCTTTACAACTGCATTTTCAATCATTTCAATTAGTTTTTTTGATTCAAACATTTTTTTGTTTCCTTTCTGCTCTCGCTATACTTTCTTCAAGTGTGATTTGCCTTTTATCAATAGTTTTACGAAATTTACGGTTCTCGTCAATCTCTTTTAACTTTTTATAGATTGCACCCCATTTTTCTGCTACCGACATTGGTATTGCTTCTTCTGTCCATAATATTTCTGCCATTATTCGTTCTCCATAAACTGTTCTGCATGTTCTATCATTTCTTCAACCGAATCGGCAGGTGGTTGGATGCTAGGATACCGAATTAACTTTATTGGATTTACCATAGCAAATTGTCCGCCGATTTTAGATATAATATCTAATAATTCTTCCAGCAAAGGTTTGCCACCACGTGCGGCTACATAATCTAACTTGCTTATCCAATCCGGTTTATCTTCAAAATCAAGCCATTTTGTGCGTGGGTGTTGTTTATATAACCGATTATAACCGATTCGGAAAACACCACGAATTTGATTCACGGTTGGTTTAGGTTCCCACCCACGCGCGCGGTTCTTTTCTCCGTATAACTGTGCCGCTTTCTTATATGCAGTTCCACGAATCGCTCTCTGTAAATCAACAGATTCAATTAAGTTCATTTTTATATCTCCATTGGTTTAGTTAAATCATCCGCACATTTGCATAATTCATCGCCATATTTATATAATTCTTCTAGATATATTTTCTCTATGTGCGGTGCGCGAATGTCGTCTGGTATATCTGCAAGAGTTTCCCCGTTGATAATCATAAGGCGCAGATTCTCACGCAATTCTGTTTCTTCTTTTTTTCGTTTTTCTTCACGAGTGTCAATTCCATAAGAAACAGCGTCTTGAATATCTTGTATAAAATCTTTCTCCCAATCATCAACGATAGCCGTGTTTTTTTGATTGCTGGCTGGGTTTTCTGGATTAAACCCCCACTCGTCTATACAACGGGCCAAAAAAGCCCTATAATACAAACTACGCGTTTTTGGTTCGTATATCTTTCCGATTTCTGTTTTCAAATATTCCCACGCTTTGATTTTTTCTAGTGTTTCGTTCATTTTCAATCCTTTGTAGTAATTCGTTTAATAGTTCGCTAATGTGTTTCATTTTTTTGACCCTTGTTGTATTTTGAATTTCACAAGTTGTTCTTGGTTTAGGCCATCCACAAGTGTTCCAGTTTTATTACATAAAACTTCTTGATAATAATCTACATATTGACCATTTTCAAAAAAAACAATAGCACATCCAGTTTTGCCGTCTCTAAATTTTGCTAGACGAACATAGGTAGGCGAAGCATGTGGGTTAGAGCCAAGGATATAATAACCGTAATCATGCCTAGAAAGAGTTATTACAGCGGTTGCACGTTGGCCTTTGGTTTTGCTACCGCGCAAATCTTCATCGCTTGGTGCCAAAACCCCTTCTCGCATAGACCCTGCTAATTGTGAAAATGTTATCAATGCGATATTTTTGCTAGCCACGAAAGCCCAAAGTTTATTCATATTGGCGTATGTTTGGGTTAATTCGTTCCTTGGGTCTGTAATAAGCATGTCTATATGGTCAATAATAAACAACCTATAACCTTGTTCGTATTCTTCGGACATAGAATGAATGACTTTATTCACATCCCAATTAGAATCAGACACGCTTTCATGAAGTTTGAATAATTTTAAGCCCGATTCGGTGGCCCGATTAGATTCTTCGTAAACTTGTCTACGGTATTTTTCATATCTGGCAGCATTATCGTGGTGTGCTTGCTTAAAAGCCCTTTCGTTTATACAAGACCCCGTGTCAGCATTATATGCCATTCTGGTTTCTTCTCTGACAAATGTCCCGGGTTGGTTTTCAAGCGAATAAAGCACCACTGGGACACCTTGTTTCTTTGCTGACATCGTAATTAGGCGTGATAAAGTAGATTTACCACATCCGCTACCAGCACCAACTAAAATCAAATCCCCAGTGAATATGCCCATTGTTTTGTCTTGCAAGTATGATATAGGCCAATCGCAAAGTTTTTCGTTATCAAACATCGTTTTCACCTTTATTAAAGCATTTTTTGTTTCATTGGGAAAGATTCCCTGTTTTCATCTTTGCACCAAACATTCAGGATTTTCTGTTTCCAATTTTTTATCGGATTACCGCGACTATCTTTCCACCCAGCACATTCATAACCTTCATATGCTTCCGTCATTCTTTGTTGTTTTAATCCTTTTTCGGCGCAGAAATCTAACCATTCTTCAAGGGTTGGTGGCACAAAATCTTTTTTCTTGGGTTTAGGGGCATCTTGTTTTAATAAATCGCTGTCATACTTTGTCAGCAAGGTCGCAACACAACTGTCGTGTGATGGCATGAAAGCAAGGTCTTGGCGTATTTTTTCTATTTTTTCATCTGTCCAGTATTTTTTCATAACAGGTAAAATATCTGCGGGGATTTCATCAAAGTTTTGACAATCTACATGGAACACACTTGTTTCGTTTGCTTTTTCTCTCTTTCCCCCCACACCCCCTATACTCTCTTTATTATCAACAATAGTATTAGTAATAGTATTATTATTAGCAATAGCAGAATCACAAGATTCACAAGAAACACCAGAATCATAAGATTTGACATTGCTGACATTGCTGACATTGCTTCCAATTTCACAGGTTTTGACATTGTGTCTTTTCCTGTCTTGGCATCCTGCATTGTATCCTTGTCTATAAAACATCTTCTCTTCTGGGGTTTCGTATTCTAATACTTTTATTATGGCTTGGCGAGAACCATTTTTATAACCGATGTTGTATGCTTCAATTTCGTTAGGGGTTAATTCTCTGTATTTCATTGTTCGCCCCCTTCCATTATGCCACCTGTGAACATATTTTTAAGAATAGTTTTTTTTATTTTTTCGTCTTTTTGGGATTTTAATCCTTTTATAGACCTAATACCAGCAAGAACAAGTTCTTTGTTTTTTTCAATAATTGCTTTCTTCCAATCCTTTAGCCCATTCGCTTCATAGGGGTCAAATCCCCAGTTTATATCATACATGTCATCTATAAAGCGTTCTATTCTTATTCTTTTTAAGTTATGTTTTTTACAGAAATCAAAAACCATTTGATATGTTGGTTCATGGTCAAGATATAAAATTGGGTTAAAATAACCTTGTTTATCAAAATACGTTATAAATTCATCGGCCTTTTTTTGTTGTTCTGGGGATAATTTGCTGCAAGTGGCAAATGATGCTAGCCGTAAAATAAAGTCATAGCTTGGGAAGTTTGGGTCAATAATTTTAACTAAATACTTTAACTTTTCTGCATAACTAGAATTTTTATTAGGTTGTTCTATTGCAACTCGTAATTGGTGTAATTCAGTGGTCTCGTTTGCCATTTTTTCTCCTTTCTAAAAAAACACCTAGAAACAAATGCGGTGTTTCTAGGTGGGGATTTCTCCCAAACTCGTTAGATGCCGCATTCATCTGTTTGTTTAACCGTATCACTGTCTTTCCCAAAAGTCAATCGTTTTCTTGAATTGCGTTAAGACCGCCCATGATAAACTTCCAGATGGTTCTAATTATCGCAAGGACAAGTATTGCCGGCGATAGCATAATAATAAGTGCAACCTGTAAGGTTCTAATCAAGATGTTCATAGTTAATCCTTTTTTGATATTTTCTTTAAGCCCAAAAGTATAAGGAATATTCCGCCATATACTACCAATAAACCTAAAAATTCAGGGTCAGTAAATACTTTCATTTTATTCCCCTTTGTTTTCCAAATATTCATCTGCGGCTTCCTTTGTTTCAAAGTTTGGATCAGGGTTAAACCGCAGGATAGTTTCTACTTTGTTGCCTAATGATTCCAACCTAAACTTTAAACCACCAAGTTTTTCACACATGTCTAAATACCCATCTTGTTTTATATCACATGCAATAATCATCTGCACATAATCATTGCCTTGTTTCTGCATTAAAAACGCGTGGTATGTATTGCCTTCTATAAAGTGTTGTTCTTCAACAATTTTAATCTTAAAGTTTGCCATTTTTAGATCCTTTTTTTGTAATTAGTCGTATATATCGTTTTGAAACATGCTTTCAACCCCAAATGGTGTTGAAATCCCTACTTTTTCAATATCGTAAATATCATACTTATGTTGTTCAAGTATGTGTTTTATTTGGGTTGCTTCTTCTTTTGTGCGGCACACAATATTCAATGGTTCATCCAGACCGTCATAACCATAGATAATCAACCATACACTTTTAATCGTATCTTTGTTTTCTGTCATAGTTAGTTCCTTTTTTTATGGCGTTCCCTGTATGAGATTAGTCCAACAAAACAAAGAAAAATGATAAAATACAGGGAACATTAGTTACCATCTTTCTTTGTTTATGCTTTAATTATAGTTAATGTAAAACAAATGTCAAGAAAAAAATTTACTTGCTAATTATATTTTTTTAGAGTACAGTTATCCGCACATGGTTCGTCCCATGTAAGAACAAATGATAGTTTTCATTTAGTTCTCCTTCCCCAGATGAGTTTTCTGGGGTTTTTTAAATTCAAAAGGTAATGTAGGCAGTTTTTTTAATGCGTTTATGATTTTATCTGCATTAGCCATAGTTATCTCTCGTGGATCTTTCCTTGCTCGCCATAGGGTTTGACGTGATACACCAGCCAATTTACAGATTTTAACTAAATTATATCCTTTTTCCTGTATAACTTCTAGTTCGTTCATAAATGATTGCGCATACGTCATTTTATATCCTTGTAGTTTCATATATGATACTTTAAACTATACATAATTCTTTATAATTAGCAACCATAAAATTTTTACTTGATTTTTAATTCCCAGTTTTGTTAGAATAACAATGACAGATAAAAACCCTGTTATAATGTATCGGCATTATTGATTACAACCCCGATTAAAAAACAGCCCTATTTTTACTTGTTTTGCACAATTAACTAAATTAACCAAAAGGATTATACATGCCTATCGTTACAGGTGGAATAACCAGCACATATATCCGTAATTTTGAACGTGAATTTAAGCGTGCATACGGGGAAAAAGTGGCTGCGTTACAGACCTTTATTGATTTCCGTTCAGGCCGTGTTGGCGAAGATGACCGCTTTGGCTTGTCCGGTAAAGTTCATGCCCATGATGACATCTTGGGTGTACGTACACAGTTGGAATCAAAACAATACAAAACTTTGGTTGTTCCGACCACCAACCGTGAAGTCGCTGTTCCAATTTATTGGCAAACAGAAAAGAAAACCAATTTTGACCAAGCATCTGATAATGCAGAATCAGTAGCCGATGCTGTAACACGTGATATTACGCAAGCAGTTATTGATGCTATGAACGCAGGTTATGATTCTGTGGATCACTACTGGAACTTGAACACACAAGTTTTGAGTGGTGCAGTTTTGAAAGAATTGGCTGGTGCTATGACTATGGCTGGCGTTCCAAAGACAGACCGTCATATCGTTGCTTCTGCTGAATCCTTAATGAACTTGATGGATGATAGCGAATTTGTTTCTATCTTGACCGCAATGAATAAACCATTGGAAAATGGCAGTATTGACGGTGCTAAATGGTTGGGCTTTACCTTGCACGAACTTCCGACCATGGAAGAAGGCGGTATGCCAGCAGGTGCTTCTGCAGGTACATCTCGTTTCTTCGCGTTCCACAAAGCCGCTATTGTCGGTTTTGAAAACGAAGGTTCACGCCGTGTTGAAGTTTACGAAGACAAGCCAAATAAATGCAACGTTCATCGTGCATTGTTTGACCGTGGTATTGGTGTCTTGGATACGGAAGGTTTATTCGCAGTTGACGTTAAAGTCGCGGCCTAACTTATTAACTAAAAGGAGTAAGAAATGGCGTTCACGAAAACAAATCTGCGTGTTCTTGAAGATGGCACAATCGGTGCTTTGCAAACTGGTAAATTGTGGAAATATGTTGTTCCAGCAAGTGATGACATCACGGATGCAGGATATTTCACACCTGATACTGGTATGAAAGTAGGCGATGTTGTGTTGGCGATTGACAGCACACCAAAATATGGATTCTATGGGATTACAGAATCATCTGGTGTTCTGACAGCAACACAAATGTCCGAGATTTCGTAAGATTTATTACCGTTCCCCCGTTTGGGGGTTCGGCAATAAATTGGAGAGTAAGATGAATAGTGAAGAATCTTTATCCATGTTTGGTACTATGTTAGGTACTGTGGCCGGTTGGTATTTTGGTGGCCCAATGGGTGGGGCTATCGGTGGTTCTGTTGTGGGGTCGTTATTTGGACTACCTGCAAAATATAAAGCCGAAGGGAAACGGCAAAGAGCGTTATCTAAAGCACAGACAGCACAAAATAAAATATTATTAGAGAAACTGAACAAAGATAAAGAAAATCTTTATTCTAGTGTTCAAAGTTCGGTTTTACAAACAAGTGGTGCGATGGGGGCGGTTTACTAATGCCAAAAGGTCTTTCAAAACTTGTCGGTTATAATCCAACGGAGTTCCAAGCGGCAGCACAGGCCGGGGGAAAGATAAAAAGCGTAAAAGCAGAATCTGGGGTTAATGTTGCTGCAGCAGCACAAGCACTAGCAAATCAAACTGGCGGAAACATAATGGGGTTTACCTATGAATAGACAAGATGAATACTTAATTAAATTAAACGATAAAGCGGCAACAGCATTTTCTAATGCTACTCAAATGTATCGTGTGTATCAGTTGGCTACTCAAATGACAATGCCTAACTACGATTCGTTCTTTTTACCGCGTGGCGATGTGGGTAATGCCAAAACCGTAATGAACCTTAAACAATTATACACAAATGTCGGGGTTCTTTCAGCAAAAGAGTTTATGTCCTTTGCATTGAGATATTTCCAATTAACAGAAAAACAAAAGATTCAACTTAAAATTAAGGGTAGTGTCGGTATTGATTCGGACAATATACCTGAAATGAAATCATTTCTTAATGTCCTTTCCGATACAATTAACCAAGTCCTTATAGATTCTAATATTAACAAAACAGCAGAAAACCTTGTCTGTAATCTTTTGTTAGGGGAAGCACCAATTCAGTATTATTGGGATACAAAAGAAGGTATGAAATTCCTTTCTATTCCATTAAATCAAATCGCATTAGCAGATTCCACAGATAATACTTTAAGAGAGTTTTATCGTAAAAAAGTCGGTATGCCTGTGGATGAAATTATAAATACTTGGCCTGAACTTATCGGTATCAAACGTATAGATGACGTTGATATTGAAAAAGATAAAATGGACAAGCAAAAGTTTACTATTACCGAGTGCATGGTTTATAACTATGAAACGAATTTGTGGGATTACATAGTAAAAACAGACGATTCTATTTTGTTAGAACGTAAAGGTTATGAAGTTCCACCTTTCTTTTCGTTGCCTTGGCTGAAAAAGTCCGGTTCGCCGTATGCAGTTGGACAAGCGGTTATGGTTTTGGCTGAACTTTTGACAATGAACCGGACAGAATTTTTAACAACGTATGGGTTTGCAATGCGTGCGGTTCCTGCGTGGGTAGCAGACGACCATGCGGCATTAGATCCAAGAACGTTGAGAATTGCACCAAATTCAATAAACGTAAAGCCAAGAGATGCACAGATTGCACCATTAACACCGGGCGATATGCCAAACATGGTTATAGATTGGCTGTCAGGTAAGAAATTAGAGATACAAAAAGGCATGAGTGATAACACTCTGCTTGGAGTAGGTAAAAACGCATCAGCAACCGAAATTGAAGCCCGTACGGCGTTAATGAACAGAGCCGAAATATTCCTGTTCCATCGGGCTATGGAATTTTATAAGTGGGTGGTTGATGCCACAGTATTTGAATTATTTAGAAACGGTGTCATTGACGATAAAGTCATCACGTGGGATGAATATAAAGAGTACATTGACATTGAAATCAACGGGTTGCAACCACAAGATAATGCAACCTTACAAAAAGCAAGCAGTGCGCTGTCGTTCTATTATAACCTAGACCAGACCGGTAATTTAGCCAAGATGGCTCTTAACTTACCGAGAGTGTTCGCAGGTGTTAATGAAGCGATGCGTATGCCAACAGGATGGGCAAACGATGAAGAAACTATATCAGAAAATCTTGAATCTTTGGAACAAATGCAAGTGCAAATGGCTCAAAGCCAAGCACAAGAACAACAAGCCAAAGCCCAAGGGCAAGAACTTGAAAACGCAGCCAAAGCCCAAGAAATCAACCAAGAAGTAACATTATGAACGAAAACATAATATCAGATTGGTTGGCACAAGCAGAAACGGCATTGAACGGTGTAAAAAACGCACAATCTTTGCCACCAGAAGATATTGCTAACGCCCGTGAGATTGTTCGCCAGTATGAAGGTTGTATTAACGACCTGATTACTAAATTATGGAGTTTGGTGTCCACAAGCCCTGCCAAGACCGATGATAATAAGGAATTGGCACATTGGCAGGGTATGATAGATGCGTACGTTGGGCTAATGTTAAGATATTATCAGGCAAAATCTATTGTTGAAAAGGAAGTAGAATGAAAGCAACAAGCATAAAGCAGATTAAGTTCAATCGTGGGCAGGTTTCTGACCTGCTTTCAGAACGTGTTGATATGGGTCTGCAAAACGCTTGCGGCACAGTTTATGATAATATTTATGTGAATAGATATGGGCAGATACAGAACGCACCAACACCAATTTTATGCCATCGTCAACATGTGTCTTCATCTATTACCTGCATGTTTGATACTGGCGAAGATAGTGTTTTCCCTATAAGATTGACAGTTGACCAAGAAAATAATCAAGTATTTGTCAATGTATACAATCCTTTGAGCAAGTCAGACCCTTATCACATGACAGATTTTAGTACGCCAAAAGCATCTGTTGCGGCGGCTGGAATCGTTAGTAATGACTATAAAGCATATCAGTTCGGGTATAATATTTTGTTCTATGGTAATAACCTTAAGCCATGGTTGATAAATATTGTGCCACAGAATAACAGTTGGGATAATATAACTGTAACAACAAAACCTAACTATTTTGATAATTCGTTTGATAATATTTATGTTCGTGGTTTAAATACTGAAACTCCAACAGGTTTTACAGTTCCAACATCTGGGGCATATAGAATTGCAGACCAAACTGCCATTACAACGAAATTATTTGTTACGGTTAGCCGTCAAGGTGCTGGTGGTAATTTTACACAAGATTTGGTTGGTCAGGTTTTATTGTGTAAGGCAAATGGTGGTGCTTTACAAGTAAGGTCTGTTGAAAGTGCAGATTCTTTAACTGCGTATGTATTAAGTCCACTTACATCTGTTAATGTTAATTCCACATTTATAGATATTCCATTTGAAAATGGGAAATCTCAATGGATATTTGGGTATGAAAAAGCATACGGGGATACAGCAAGTCCAACAGGCACCCCAAGTTATCCTGATTCTGTAATTTATGCCAATCAACGTCTTATTTTTGGTGGGAACGACTATCATGGTAGTTTAATATCTGCATCACGTATAGGTATCATAAATGATTTTGATCCAGAATCAGCAACAGAATCAGATGCATTTACTACGTCAATAGCAAGTAAAGATTTTTGCAGAATCGTTGATTTTGTGGTTTCTAATAATGAATTGCGTATAGCATGTACTAATGGCGAATATGCAATGAGTTTAGCCAATTTAACGCCGTCAGGTTCGTTAAATGGATTTGATTTGCGTAGTGAAGTAGGGGTTGCAAAAAATAGTCCAATTTGTGATTGTGGTGGTCTTACAGCATACGTTTCTAATGATAGAAATGCAGTTTATGGAACACAATTTAGTTTGTTGAGAGATAGATACCAGCCGATTTCTCTTACAAGTCAGACAAGTAATATCGTTAATAACTGTACAGACCTAAAATACTTAAAGAATCGCCCAAATAGCGAAGGTAATTGTTTAGTAGGTAAAAATGCAGGTGGTAGTTTATTTGTGGGTGGTATAGATATTAACGCAGGTCTTATAAATTTGGCTAAAATAAAAGAATTTGGACAGACAGGAATCGCTTTATTAGGTCATAATATTAGATTGTTAAGGTTGTATTCTGTTGGCAGTTCTTTATGGGCGATGATAGCGACAGATTACCAAAGTTTACCTATTGGAAATGCTGGGTTGTTCCTAGTCAGATTTACTTTCGGCGAGATGTTTGCGTTCCCATTCTGGTATAACTACTATGCACCGGGTCAAATTATTCCGGGCGATGCGTATCATCCAAACGAATGTGTAATTCCAGTTTGGTTCTATAATATAATTATGCGTGATTTACCGGCCTTGAAATTTAGAGTGCTTTATAAGAAAAATTTACAAGGCGATTGTATATTATTAGAGCCAGATAGTTATACTTATAATTCGCTTGATTCTACATATACAATACATCTTGGGGAAGGTTATAGTGAAGAAAATATCGTGTGTGCTGGCTTTGTTCGTCAAGCAGATTGGCGTAGTGTAGAAATAGGTGTTGGTATGGCAACCAGAGAAATTAACAAGAAAATTGTTAAATTGGAAGGTGTCATTGAACCAACACAAGTTACAGGTCAGGGGAGATATGCAGGTTTAACATTAACACCAGAACAGGCCAAGAACTTTATTATTCTGACACGGTCAAAAGAAGTTCAAGAAATTGATGTAGATAATTTAAGTAATACATCTTATACCGAATCGGCTGATGTGGTGTGGCGCAGGGCATTTGATAACCCAGATAGAGAAATGCATTATGGAGTTTCTATGATAGCACCGTTCTTGGTAAAGAGTTTAACCGCAACAATAGAGTACGATGAAATTTGTTAGAGAAAGGAGAAAGAAAAATGGCATTTACACCGGAAACCTTTGTATTATGTTCTAAATTTAATTTATTCAAGGCACATGCAAATCTTTGGATTTACAGCACAGCGGATACCTTGGAAGATTGTTTGGAAGAACATTATTTTCAACCGAGATTGAATCTTAAAAACCAAGATTCCCCAGAAGTAGGGGATGTGATCCAATGTATTGTTGAACACTCTAAACTTGCATACTTAAAGATTGTAGGAAAAACAGAGAAACCTTATTATATCACAGTTGCTCGTACTTTCTTGGAAAACGAAGCAGATATTATGGCAGAAATTACAGCGTTGCAGTTAGAAAAAGCCAGTAAAGACGGAGATTTTGCCACAGAAATTACCGATGAAAACCTTGGTATTACGCAAGCAGAACAAACTGAATTGGAAGGAAAGATAGATTTGGCTGCGAACTCTGGGCGTATGATTACATCACAAGGGTTCTGGTATGCCAAAATGTATGCGGCAACCCTGGCACCAAGTGCAGAAGACGGCACAAATTATGCTGACTTTTCACAGGTTGACGGTCAAGGCAACCCAATTATCGTTACATATAACCGCGTGAATGGTGCGTGGGTGCAAGACCAGACAATAACACCACCGGCAGATTACGATGGTTATGTGCCAATTACAAGCAAGATTTGGGATATTGCAGAACAAGAAGGGCAACAGGGTGGAAGAATCCTTTGGAATCACACATCCAAAGAATTTACCCCATATCCACAGATAGTTTCGTTTGATTCTATTGAAATTACAGGGGATTCAACAGTAGAAATGCCAGTAACCCCAACAGACGACAATATCGCAAATGTAGGGTTTGTTAAAGCAACAATCGGTGGTGCAAGAAATATCGGTGATATATTCTTTACAATGCGTAAAGATTCAGAAATAAACGGCGCAGTAGAGTGTAATGGTAATACATATAGTACAGCAGATTTTAGTGGTGCGGCAAGTATCGGTAATCTTTTAGCATTAAACAAGATCCCGTATGTTTCTCTTGCTACCTATCAAACCTTATTAAATACACAGGGTTCGGTTGGTGTGTTTGGTTGGGATGGCGTAGGCACAACAGCGTTCCGAGTTCCGAGTTTGGAAGATATATTTGTAGAAACAGGCACAGCGGCACAAATTGGCGATTATCTCGCACCAAAGATACCAAATCTAAAAGGCAGATTTGTTTCTAATAGTGCCGGCAGCCCATCAGCCAGTGGTGTTGTAAAGGTTGTAAGCACGGTATCTGGGCGCGGTTGGGATGGAACTGGCAGTATGGCCACGACCTATGAAATTGATGCATCAGTAGCATCTGGTGTCTATGATGATACAGCGACAACGGTGCAACCAAATGCAGTTCGTTATCGTGCGATGGTTCAGTTAGCAATTAGTGCAACAGACGAAGCATTGGAAACTTGCACGGGTGTTTTGGCGGATGTTGCAGGGCTGAAAGATGCAAGCAATTTAACAGCCATTGGTAAACTAAATATTATCAATATGATGATGCCAGATTATACAAATGCTATCAACAATGTTGGTTACCCATATACACCAACAAAAGACGGAGTGTATTTGGTTTATACAGACGCTGGTAGTGGTAGCGATGCGGTAACAGTTGACGGGGTAACTTTTGATATTTTAGGACCATACAGTTCAGTTCGGGTTCCAGTTAGTGCAGGAACCGTTTGTAGTGTAACGGGAAGTATTGCTGCATATGCGAAATTTATACCATTTAAGGGGGTATAAGATGACATTAGATGAATACATAAAAAAATATTCGTGGTTATGGGAAAATGGCGAATAAAAACTATTGAAAAAGGAAATAAAAATATAGTAAAATAATAACAAGAAAGGAGAAAGAATTGGCTTACACAATAATATCTCAAAATAATAACACTACTACGCTTTCTGATGGGGTTAATACAATAACCGTTCCATCTCGTGTAAATCTTACATCTGGTAACTTTACAATCGTAGAAGTAAATAATAATATGGCTACATTGGAAGATGGCGATGGTAATGTTTATCGTGATATTCCTTGTGTAGCAACATTAGCAAGTGATGGTGGTGGCGGTGGTTCCGTAGATTATTCAAAGACGGTTCAAAAAACAAATACTATGCCAACAGCAGATGCAACAAATGCAGGGCAAGTGTTTATGTACACTGGTGCAACCGATGCTAACTATACAACCAATTATATCTATAAAAATGTGAAATCCGCTACATATACAGGTACGGTTTCATTTGAAGCGGCAACACTATCGGGAACAACGGTTGCGTGTTCTGGCGATAATTTTGCTAACTTCCTGACGGAATCGGGTGTTGAACCAGTGTCGGTTGTGAGCGGAACAATGACATTTGATTCGGCAAGTGAATTATGGGCATTGGTAGGGAAAGATTCTGACGGAAACACGGTATTGACTTTCCAAGAATATCAGCAAGATTTTGTGGATGCGGGCTTTACATTTACAGGCACGCCACAAGACGGCGATGTCGTAGCATTTACCTGCACCGTGGAAGAAGCAAGTGCAACATACACTTGGACAAGAGTAGATGTTCAACCTGCACCAGAAGCATTACCCGACCAGACAGATAACGCAGGAAAGTTTTTAACAACAGATGGTAGTTCGGCTAGTTGGAGTGATAAACCGCTTGTAGATGGATTTAATAAAATTACTAATTATCTGACATTCTTCCGTTCTGGTGGGTATCAAAGTTACAATATTGTGTTAGGCGCAAATTCAAATACCAGTCAAACAACCCCTAATAATGGCGTGGCTTTTTATGGGGCAAACAATAAATTATATCTGCGTAGTTGTAATATGATTAGTGATGGTGGGTTGATGGCTGATACTGTTGAGCCGTATGGGAATAATAAAGTCATAGGGAATAGTACGGTATCAGGAATATGGAAGAACATTTATGTAAAGAAAATAAATGCTGGCGATGGTGCCGGCGACATAGATGTTCCAACAACAAGCGGTACAATGCTTGTCGCTACCCCACCAACCACAGCCGGCACCTACACGTTACAGGCAACTGTTGACGCACAGGGTAATGTTACATTATCTTGGGTTGCTGAATAACGGTAACTAACAAAAAAGGATAAGATATGGCTACAAAAAAACATCCGGGTTTCGCATCAGTACAGAGAAGTATCGCACGTAAACAAGGTGTCAGCATGAAAGCAGCAGGTGCTATTTTGGCATCTGCCAGCAGACATGCAAGCCCAGCAGCAAAAAGAGCAAATCCACGGCTAAAAAGAGTAAAATAATGTACAAAGTAACATGGTCGTCTTCAAAGGTTATATATGCGGTATGGGGTGCAATATTCTCGTTCACACAGAATATCCATACAGCGATGATAGGCCTGTTACTCTGCATTGCCATAGATACTATTACAGGGTTTATTGCGGCACCGTATCGCGGACAATTAAGAGAAAGTGCAAAACTTTCACGTGTGGTTTTAAAAATAATAACCTATTTTGTGGCCGCAATAACACTCCATGTGGCAGAAACGATGGTTCTCCCAACTTATGTCGCAGGAACATTAGAATTATCACGTATGGCATTTACAGTGTTCTGTGCGCTGGAAATATACTCAATTCTTGAAAACCTGCGCGACATAACTAAATTGCGCGCATTTGACCTACTGACAATGAACTTCAAGAAGAAAGTGGAAGAATCTGTTGGGGTTAACATTCCGAAACCAAGAGAAAAGGGCAAATATGGTAAGGAAAAGAGAGTATAGAAAAGCAACAAAAGAATTTATGTATTCAATTATTGTTGGCGACTACTATGCTTTCAATGTTTTTCGTATAACGGATGCGGCCAAGCAAATTTATTTCGTTGGCTCACCCCAAGGACACGGTGGGACACGAATAGCAGACACCGAAGAAGAGTTAAAGAAATTGTTAGAAGCGGAAGTACCGATTATTAACGATTTCTTGGCAAAAGTAAAATAAAAGGACAGGAAATGAGAACGATTACAGATATTATGCAAAATGCCGTGAGTGTGTACCTTGGTATGCCATTATTGGTAAATTTTGGTACCGAAGCGAATAACTATCAAGATGCAGATGAAGTAGGAACCGTGATAAATCGTGCATGGCACGATGTGAAAGAAAAAGCCCTGCGTATGTATCCTTGGTCTTTCTGCCGTGAAGACGGTACGATTGTTGGCACAAAGGAAAGCGATTCGTCTTATAAACACTTTCCGCATTATGCTACGATTAGTGATTTCTTGTACAGTATGACCGATAGTTCAGCAGAGATAAGTCAAACAGTTGGTACGTCTTTGGCTAATTTAGCAGTTAATATTTCCGTGTTAGAATCAAAAATAGGCACATTACAAGATTCTACGTTAGATTTTATCTATAATGGGATAAATTGGACATTGAATAGTAATGTAATAAATATTGCCCAATATGGTGTAAGTTTCAGCGGAACGCCAGTTACAGACGATGATATTCATGTAGTTTATACAGCACCAGTAAAGATTAAAGATTATGTGTGTATGCAAGCGGTGTTTTATGACCCACGCCATTGGGCAAAATGCTTTGATTGGAAACAGTTTGGTAAAGATACAATCAGATTTAACCCACCAAAATTATATGTAGAATACACGAAAGATGTTGATGTTGACGATTATCCTGCGTATTTCGTTGATTATCTGTCTTGTGCGTTGGCATTAGAATGTTGTGCGCCTTTGCGTGTAGAAAGCAAATTACCTATGTTGGTACAGCAATTAACAGCAGTTTATCTTGATGCACGGAAACAAGATTCAATGGGCGAACCTGCACCAGCATCATTTGATAACATAATAGACGAAGCAAGAAACGCATTATAAGGGGGCAATTATGAGTGATTGGTTCTCTTTTTGGGGCAAAAAAGAAGAAAGTGATACAACTAACCTTGATACCACTTTAAGCACCGCATCTGATATAAAAAAGACCATTGGGCAAATGCAATTAGCCAAGGGTACAGTTGGGGCTGTTGAAGGTTTGACAGGGCTAATGAATCTCCCTTTGTATAAAAAGGAAAGAGATAATGCAATTAAAGCCATTGAAAATAACGTTTTAGCAGGTCAAGAACAGATATTTAGAGAATTGTCCTATAACACAGACCAAGCAATAACTTATGCGGCACGTGGTAATGTTTCAATAGGTTCGCCAGTAATGCGTGAACGTATGAAGAAAGGGGCAGAAGAAGCAGGTTATGACTTTGCTATGTTGAGAGCCAATGCAGATATACAAAAGATAAACGCAAATATTCAGTATTCTGCCAAACGTAGAGCAACATTTAACAAGGCGATTAAAGGTGTTATGGGTGCGTTAATGACCTATGGTGCTTATAACGATTCGTTTGGATCACTGTTTGGTGGTGGAAGTTTAAGTGAAGAAGTATATGGAGAATAACGATGAATACAACCTATGCTAGTAAAATAAACCCACAGTTCTCAAATGCAGGGGTTCAAGATGTTACCGCAGACCTTTCCGGTATGGGAAAGGGCTTTGATGTAATGATTAAAGAGAACGAAAACGAACTCAAAGCACTTAAAAATATAGCCCAAGACCAAGCACAAATTGAGTTTAATCGTGGCGCAGCGGAATTAGTTGATAAATACGGTACTGATTTTAAAGGTTTAAGCCAAGCAATGTTGGGATTGGAACAAGATTTATATGGTCGTATGAAAGGCACACAACCAGAATTAGCAGAAGATTTATTGCGCCAGTATGATTCTGTTCGGTTGAGAGCCGTAGATAAAGCCCATCGCAAGTATATTTCTGACAACGATAGACGCATTAAACAAGGAACAATGACCTTGTTAGATAGTTATAAAATGGCCATGCCTGATGATTATGCCGATTTCCTAGATAATTTGCGCAAGCCAGCAGAAGAAAAAGACCAAAACATTATCGGCCAGTGGGCAAATAATTTAGACCAAATAGAACGGTTGTTGAATCGTAAAGATATGAACGGCAATTATATATTTAACAAGAAAACGCGTGAACAAAAGCAATTCTTGCAAGAATATATGCTAGATGGTGCAAAGAATATGATTGACCGTTTCGTAACCGATGATGATAAAGCGGGGTTACAAGATTATTACCAAGCACATTTGCTTGCTCCAGAACGTTATATGGATGAAACTGGGCAAGACAGAGCAACCTATGACAAGGTTAAAAAATATGCAGAAAACCAATTAAAACGCATGCAGGTAGATGCTGAAACATTAAAGTTCAAGCAAAGTGTTCAAGATGCGACAGGTCTTTTCGTTGAATATACCCCACAGAAAATGCAAGAATTACGTGATGCAAAGGTTCTTCCAAACAGGGTTTTAGACCAAATAGAAAAAACCAATGTTAAGTTTAATGAAATTGACCCCAAAGAACCAGTTTTAGCAACTAATTTATTAAACGTTGTGGCTATGGTTAATCGTTGGGATGCACAACCTAATGCAGAAACAACAGAGCAACAATCACAGGCGTTATTTGAAGCAAGTTTAGTTTTAGATGAAGTTGCCGACTATGCGTTAGAATATCCTATGTCTGATACCGATTTACAGATGTCACGCCGTATGGTAATGGAAAAAGCAAGAAATCAAGCGTATGGCGAAATGATGAAGACATTTGGGGAAGTTACCCAAGGATTTGGTATGCAGATTAACAATGTTGAAGAATCTGTTAATCGGGTGCGTGCTGGGGAAGAACCACGTGTGGATTGGAAACCCAAAACCCCTTGGATTGACCGTTGGGGTCGTGGTGCAGAAAGAGCATTGGCCGAAACCCAAGTTCGTCAGTTGACCGAAGCAATACGCACAGCAGAAAACGCCACAATGCAGGCGATAGATGAAGGTAATTTAGAACAGATACCACGCATACAAAGGGCTTTACAAGTTGCTGCGGCTCATATAAAATATATGAATAATTTTAGCGATAGCGATTGGGTATCTTGGGAAGCAGATAAAGAACACATCTTCCAAGACCGAGTTGGTGGGGGCATGTATAGAGTAAAGGAAATTACCCCAAAAGGCGATATTATAACAGAAATAGTTAAATAAGGGGCAAATTATGGCAGAAAAGACATATTACAATGGCATCCCTGATATTCCTGCGGATGCTGAAACCAAAGTTATTACTGAACCATACAAACTTGACCCCAATGCTAAATATGAATCTGATAAGTTTTTAACAGGGGAAGAAACTCGCAGACGTGCCTTGGTTACAGGTTCTTGGAAACTGGATACGGGGGCATTACAGTATGATTTGCCTAAACCATTAGAAGTTACACGGTCTATTGGTGTTGCGGCGGAAGATTCTGCTAGACATACATTAGCACAGTTTGTGAACGAAGTATTAACTAGCCCCGGTAAAACAGCAACAGGAACTGCGATTGGTGCGTTGACATGGAAAGCATTGACCCCAGTTGCCGAAAATGCGTTGGCTAAAACCATTGGAACACGGGCAGCGTCATCATTATTGGGTAAGATTGGTGCAGGTGTCGTAGGTGGTGCTGCTGCGGCAGGTGTAGCAGGGGCGGCAGGATATGCGTTTTTCCCAACACCAGCAGGCGATGCAATAGAAGGAAGTGGCGGTAACCCAGAGATGTTTCAATATTCTCTGAAACAATCTCACGCTAGGAAAGCCCAGCAAACCATAAATCAAGCCACCAAAGATTTTAATGATAAAAAGATTACGCAAGAAGAGTTAGATAAGGTTACACAAGAAAACCAACCGATTATTGATGAGTTTAATGCAGTAGAACAAAAGAAACGTCAAAGCGATGTTAATTCTGTGTATGCTAAATTGCAGAACGCTAAAAACGTTTTAGAGCAAGCCAAACAGGATTTGTCGGAAGGCAAGATTACACAAAAAGAGTTTGATGACCGGCAAGAGTTCTTTGATAGAACGGTATCTAGCCATTTAGAATACGCAAAACAGTTAGATTATTTCAATGATGCTGTGAAAATGTTGGAAGGTGCGCCTTATCCAACACAAAGCATAGCGGAAGATATTATTGCTAGTACATCAGAGTTTATCCAAAATAGAGATTTCTTGCGTGAAATACAGAACATACAGAAAGGGGTTGACCCTGATAATGTGTTGAACGTAACAGCATCTACAATAGGTCGTATGGTTCCTATTATTGCTACATCTGCATTTACGGGTAGATTTACAAGATTAGGAAGAAAACAGTTCTTTAAGTCCTTGGTTAATGACCCAGAGTTTAAGACAGTTGTATTTAGACCAGTTAAGAGTGCTAAACAAGCAGCGGCGGCGGCAGAGAAAGCAGGTCTGATTGGTACTTATATGCAAGAATTAGGGGATATTGCTTGGGAAGAAAAGCAGAAATATATTGAAGAAACAGGCGATATTGATTTAATAAACTATGTTCCAAGTGATGATTTAAGTAAATACGCATATTCAGCGGCGGCAGCACAGATTGAGTTTATGGGCGGTGTTGAGCCATTGTTTGCTGGGGGCTTGCGTAGAGCATTGAGAACAGGTGGTGTTAGAACAGCCCTTAAAGCAGGCGCATTGACAGGTGCAGAAGAAATTGCCGAAGAAATGGAACAAGGGTTCTCTCGGTTCTTGACCCAAAAGATGTCAGGTACAACTGATAAAACATGGGGCGAAGGATTAAAAGAGATTTTGATTTCAATGGCGTATGCCGGCCCGATTGGTTTTGGGTTTGGTAGTGCAGTTCATGCTTACGGCAGACGGCAACTTATTAAAGGTTTAACTGAATATGGTTTGTCGCCTGAAACAGCGGCCAAGGTTGCCGATAACATGATAGACCAAGTAGAAACTGCTAATAATCCACAACTTGAAACTGTGCGTGATAATCTGCGTTCAAAGATAGCGGTTCTATATGAAGACAAGGATTTAAGTGAAGCAGAGAAAGAAGATGCTATTGAAACCCAAACCGATTTAGAAATGTCTTGGTTGGTAACGGAAGCGGCAGAGAAAGGGTATGCACCGGAAGAAAGCCCACTTTTACAAGGTGTGGTTAATGAAATTGGGTATTTTAGAACAGGTATTCCCGAACAGATTGCCGATGATGTTGCAAGATTAAATAATGAAATTGCCGATTTACGTCAGCAATTACGTGATGAGAACGCAAAAGAACAAAAAGATTTCAATAAGATTGAAGAATTGGAATCTAAAATTGAACAGTTCTATGCTAAATTACCACAAGATATTGCTAATATTGTTGAAACAGACCGTACGAAAGTCCGCCAAATGCTTTCCGAACAATCAGAAAGGGCAATGGACATCAGTAATCGTAGAAAAATAGCAAGTCAGGTTCGCCAACGTGCATTGAGAGCCATGCAGAAACAAGATGAATCAGAATTGCAACAATCATTACGTAGATTGCAGGAACAGACACGTAAGGAAGAAAGGGAAACAAGAGCAGAAGAACGCAAACAGCGCACCGAACAGCGTAAATTACGTAGGGCTATTGAGAAAATGCGCCAAAACGTGTTAAAACGCAAAGAACGTATGCCGGCTTTCCAAGAAATGTTTGCTGATTCAGATTTGGTTTATAAAGCATTGCGTGATAGTGGGTTTACAGATGAACAAATTGCAACAATGCCACAAGATGATATTGTAAAAGCAGTGTTGCCATACGGAATTTCCCCACAGATTCTACAACAAACAAGAGTAAGCGGAAAAGGAAAAGATTTTAGGGGATTCTATGTTCCTGACTATCGTTTAATTGTATTAAGTCCTGATGCTGATGTTACAACTCTTACCCATGAGTTTGCTCATGATTGGTTGCAACAATTCTTCCGCCATTATCGTTCAGGGAAAGCAAGCGAATCGTTCATGAAATCTTGGGGTGCGGTAGAAAAAGCCCTTGGAATTAGTCCTGATGCAATAACAGTTCCTGATGAAGCAAGTGAAGCGTTTGCCCGTGCGTATGAAGGTTGGGTATTAAATAAGAAAGATTGGGCTAAAAACATAGATGTTGATGATGAAAACCGTGAACAACTTATTGAAAGGTTTAAGCGGTATCAAGAATATTTAACAGATATTTATGAAGATTTAACCAATCCATATTTCCGTGAAACTTGGGGTAAGGTTGGGGAACTTAAACCAGAATTACAGGCGTGGTTTGAACAGGTAACTATGGCAGACGATGTTATTTCTGCAAAGGTCGCATCAGGTGCTATCACACCAGAACAAGCACAGATAAGAACCATTTCTAAAAACGTTAATGATGTAGTTCAGGCAGCAGAAGATAACTTCACACAGAAAGAAAAAGACGAAATAAACGCCGTAGAACGCTTAAATGACACAAGTCGGTATGAAGTTCTGGGTGGCAACAAAAACTCGTTGCAGAATCGTTTATCGGGGCTTGCACGTGATATAGATGCTAATAACGTGGCATTGGGTAGATATGACACCCATAGAGATATGTTAGAAGTAGCAAAAGCGGCAGATGAGTTTGTTAGAACACGCACAGACGAAGCCCTTAATATTATCAACGGGATAGAACCGGAAAAGGAAGGGTTGTACGCATCTGACCTTTACACAGCATTAGAACGGTTTGCCACAGAAACCAATAATGTTGACTTGGCGATGGAACTTATCAACAGTAAGGTTGCCCAAGATTTAGCGAAAGAGTGGGGGCAAAGGGTTGCAGGTTTTCGTAATTTCACAGGCGATGGCGATTTTGATACAATTTCTCAATTAAAAGCACTAGATAATCAGTATAAAAAAGATTATGATGAGAAAGAAAAGCAAAAGGTCAACACAGCGGCAGACGAGTATGTAACCGAATTAAATAATGCCGATGATGCACAAGATGTAGACGCTTTCTTGGAATCAATTAAATGCCAATAAGGAGTAATATATGCCACATTGTATTTTGCCAAATGATATGGAAAAGTTAAACAAGGCAATGAAAGCCAAGGGTGGTGTTCGTGGATTACGGCACTTAACGGCAGAAGAAAGGGTTCAATTTTTTTCAGAATATGTAGATATTCCCGGTAAAACCGATACGGCAGAGTGGTTAAATCGTGAGTTTGAAAAAAAAGTTCTTCAACCATCACAAGTTCAAGCAGCAAAAGAGTGGTTAAAGAAACTTGAAAAGAAAGGGGTTAAGGGAACTAATAAAAGACCGTTGTTAGACCGTATCGTAAATCGCCCAGAAATTATGAACCCAAAGGGCGCACGTATGTTTGCGGAAGGGGTTGCTGAACAGTTAATGGGATTTGCTATTACTCGTGAAGATGCCAAACAAATGTTTGAACTTTCTAAAACCATATCGGAACAAAAGAAACGGTTGTTACGTCTTGTACCAAACTATACAAACATGAGTATGGAAGAAGTGCAGAAATTAGACGGCGAAGCATTACAGGCACGTCAGGAATTAGCGCAATCCATGGTAAGATTTCAAAAACTCTACACAGAAAATAGTTTGAAAGCCCAGCAAATGATTCATGAACGTAAGAATTGGGGTGGTAAGTTCTGGGATAATTTGTTGAGTATTGCAGGTAATATTAAATCATTAAAAGCATCTATTGACTTTTCGTTTTTAAGACAGTTACAAAATACAGCATACGTTAATTGGGATTCGTTTAAGGATGCCATGAAAAAGGGTTATCAAGCGTGGTTTGAAAGTGCGGAAGGTGTTGAAACTATGTTGGGCGACATTTTAACTAGACCTAACGCATTAAATGGTAATTATAACGCTTTTAATATTGAAGTAGGTATTAAGGAAGAAGCATTCCCTGAATCATGGGTGTCTAAAAAGTTAGAAAAGTATGCGCCAAAATTAAACCTTTTACGTAGGTCAGAAGAATCTTTTAACCTAGCCATACAGACCGCCCGTGCTAATTTGTTTGATTGGGCATTAGACCAAACCAAATCAGAAGAAAACCCTAATGGAGATTTCAAATTATTGAAAGTTGAAAAAGTAGGGAAAGCCATCAATACAGCAACAGGGCGTGGCGATATAGGTAGATTGTTAAATAAAGAAGGGCAGAGATGGGCAAATAATCTCTTATTTGCACCTAAATGGTTAGCAAGCCGTGTTGAAACATTATTAGATTTAAGGTTTGCAGGTAAATTATTAGAGAAAAGCCCAAAGGGTATTCGTGCAAGGGCGGCAGTTGGCAATCTTATTATGATGACGATTGTTACAAATGCTTTAAGATATTTATTTGACCGTGAAGATGACGAAAGTTTCTACGAATGGTTAGGTCGTGTGTTTGACCCACGCAGTTCGGACTTTGGAAAGATTAAAATAGGTCGTACTAGATTTGATTTAACCACAGGAACAGCGGCACTAATTACTTTGGCGGCACGTGTATCCACGGGGCAAACAAGAACCACCACCACAGGAAAGATTAAAAAGCAATCGTGGGCAAAGACCATAGGTAACTTTATCCGTGGTAAATCTGCACCTGCGGCAAGGTTGGTATCAGGAACTTTATTCCCTTTACTTACAACTGGCAAGACCGAAGATTTTTGGGGCAATGAACAAAATTGGAAAACTGCTGGGGATATTGCAAATAATTTAGGCGACTTGTTAGCACCCATTTCAATTCAAACAGGTTATGAAACATTGCGTGATATTAACTTAAATGGTGTAGATGAAGAAACATTTGGCATGGTTCTTGGGTGGTTATCAGATATAATCGGAATTGCAGCAACTACTTATGATAGAAAATAACCAAAGGAGTAAAATATGAAAAAAGAAACCTTACAAAAGATAATTGATACACTCAATGTATTAGTTATCCCTGTTTCAACAGTAATTGCTATCTGGGCAAGTTTTGATTTATCTGTTTACATCGCCGGTGGTGTTGCGGCAATCAACGGTGTATTGGAATATCTTAAATTATTTTGTAAAGAATAAAGGAGAATAAAATGGCCTGCAAAAAGAAAAAACGCTAAACAAAGAACCCCAGAGTTATTTCTGGGGTTTATACGACATAGTATGGATGAAACCGATACTTATTATATCGCTAGTGGATAATTCTTGCAATAAAAAAATAAACATAGTAAGATAATTCTATCGGCTAGGGTCGCCCCCGAAAAGCAAAATCCTATTGCCTGCCGACTTGGTTTTTAGGACTTTACATAAGGAGTGTAAAAATGAAACAGATTACAGATTTCCCCGATTATTTTGTTGATGAGTTGGGCCAAGTATATAGAAAATGGAAACATGGGTTTACAAAAAAAGAACCACAACTAACAAAATGTGGTTATATGCGAGTTGATTTATGGAAAAATGGTGTATATTGTCATAAATCGGTTCATCGTCTTGTAGCCGAAGCGTTTATTCCAAACACTGATAATAAGCCACAAGTCAATCATATTGACGGAAACAAACAAAATAACAATGTTTCTAATTTAGAATGGGCAACGCCAAGTGAAAATCAACTGCATGCGCATAGGTTGTTTGGATATAAGGGTAGCAGGCCAATGTTAGGGCGTTTTGGTAAAGATAATCCCCATTCTAAACCCGTCTTGCAAATTAAAAATGGTGTAGTTATAGCCGAATTTCCAGCCATAATTGAAGCGGAAAAAGCAACTGGCTGTATGCATCAACATATTAGTAAGGCATGCAAAGGGAAACTAAAAAAGGCGTATGGGTTTCAATGGAAATATAAATAAAACTGGGCTTTCGCCCAGTGTTTATTTGATATACATTTCCATTTCAATTTCTAGTTTAGGGCGTTCGGCTAAACATTCCTGCCACCCATTCGGATTGACTTGTTTTAATTTTTCTAAATCAGCCCTAGAAATATGATTGTCACGACAAATCAACTCTAACCTTTTGCGGAGTTTTAATTCACGTAATAGGGTTACTTTTAAGCCAATCATATTACGTTCATTGTTTTGTCGTGCTAGTTCTTGGGTTTTAGTCACTTGTTCTCTAATTTCTGCACGCATTTTTGCCATCATAGCGTTTCTAACATCAATTTCTCGTGCTTTTTCTTCCGCCCATGCACGTCTTTCGGATAATGTCACAGGTTGGTTCCTGCGTTTCCGTGCGTTTTCTTCTGCTAATTTTTGCCGGCGTTCAATACGAGCAATCAAATCATTATTGACAGGCGGTTGTGGTTCTGGTCTTTCCCCTGTATCTTCTGGGGTATCTAAATCTATTTCCAGTTCTTTTTTTGCCTGTTCAACTTCAGATTCTGCTTCAATATGCTCTGGTTCTGGCATCGGTTCAGCAGGTTTTTCTGGTTCATTGTCTGCAAATGATTCAATGTATTCACGTGCTTCCAATTTTGCCTTTTCTTTTAATTCTTCCGATTCCGCACTGTTGATAGAATCTAACAGTTGTTTTGCGGTTGCATCGGACTTTGCCATATTCTTTAATGACAAAAACCAATTCAATTTAGCCATTATTCAATCCCTTCAATTTCGTTCATCTTTTCTGCAAGTTCTTTACGGCGTTCTTTCGTTGTATTCGGATCGTTATATTCTTTTTCCAACGCTTTCAGAGAATTACCAATCTCTGTCTTCATAACTGGGACTGGTTTCCCATAGATACGATTACGCAGAGAATACAGTATCAACTTACCCTTTGCGGAATTATTGATAGCATCAAAGACCGCTTTAACCGTTGGGTCGTTATCGCTCTCATCTTCTATAAACTGGTCTATGATAGATTGAACCTTGTCCAAATCAGTGTTAGAACCCAAGGAATCTTGCAGGATTTCCTTGATGTCGTCTGCTTTCTTTTGCTGTGCGGCCTGCTTTTCTTCTTCCGTAGTCATGTCAATTAAGCCATTGTCCGCAAATGTTTTAAGCAAAAAGTCCTTAACCGCTTTATTCTTGGATTGCCCAATCGTAGAACTCATGCACATCTCGTCAAATGAATCAAACATTTTACGGATTTTTTCGCCGCCCTTGTTCTCTTCGTTGAACAGATTTGCAAACTTTTCATCAGGTTTATACAACTCTTTGAACTGTTTAACATCCGTTGGCATTTCATTGATTCGTGAGATATTACGGCGTTCGGACAGATACCGACCTGCCAAATCACGAATCTTCTCTTTATTAAAGGAACCGTCATCGTTCAATGTTTCACGGAACGCTTTCTTTTGAGCCGTATCGGTTATGGAATCCATAAAAGTTTCCATTTCAGTAGGGGTGCCACCCTGTGTTTCAATGACATCGTCAGCCATTTCTTACTCCTTTCTTTTAGTTAGTTTTGCACTCTTTTATTTTACCAATCAAACCACGTATTGTCAAATGACATGGTTCGTCTTGGATTCTCTGTGTAGTTCGCATCGCTATAAACTGTGCCTTGGTCTATACCATAAACACACATTGCTAAACTGTCCGCATAATCTGGGCTGCGCCCAAGTATCTTTCTTATACGTTCCTTTGGCATAATCTTTATTTTCCCGTCTTTATCTTCTGGGGCTAGTATTACGCCACGTAAATCTTCCCTTATTCTTGTTTGAACTAACGGATCTGCATGAATAACTATTAAATATTTGGTAGCATAATCTTTGAGTTTCCCAAACGTAGATGCACGCAGATTGTAATACCCTTCAACGTGTGGTTCTTTTCCGCCATTGAAATATATATTTGTTGGGCTTTCTTCCCCAATCATTTGCATAATTGGTAATCCTTGCCCAACACTATCGCCTATGAATATATCGGGTTTGAACTCTTGCTTTACTGTCATAATAGATGCGAGTAGTTTTTCAGTTGTTAATGTATTCCCTTGTTTAACCCATAAATGATAGATTCCGTTTTCGTCTTTAATACCTAGGGTTTGAACGTTTTTATCCATACCACCGATAGCAAAATCTTGTGATATTACTTTAACAAGAGCAGTACCAACAGGGTGTGGGCTTTCACTACCCATCATTCGGTCTATGTCTATGTTAGAGAACAACCGAACATATTCGTCAGATTCCCCTTGGTACATAATTGTAGCACGCCACAAATCAGGGTCGGTTTCACGCAATGTATCCCATGTGGTTTTGGTTCGTTCATCTAGGTGTGGGTTTTCCCAGTAGTCAATTCTTATATATTTTGCGCCAACAGATTCACCCCATACTTTCAAGTCAGACGAGAATTTATTAGAAACCAAGATAATGATTCCGCCGGCACGAATATAGGTGTTTAAGGTCTTTGCAGCGGCATCTATATTGTTCCATTCACATTCATCTATGAATAAGATTTCGGTTGCTCGTTCGGTTCCTTTCAATGCAGTTTTCTTACTTGGGTGGAACCCCTTAAAAAAGATTTCTTGCCCTGATTTTAATTGGCGATATTTGGCTTTTGATTCGGTTTCGTCTATTTGGGCTTCAAATATATCATCAAATAGTGAGATAATACTTTCATCCAATGCCGCTTCGGTAATAATACCTACTGTTGCAGAATCTGCATACCCACACTCTAACAACTGCCCAACCATACGCGCCATGGCTTGTGATTTACCTGAATTGTGATGCACAAAACCATTGGCAATATAATTATGAAAATACGGCACGAATATATCATAATACTCTTCTTCCCCATAATATTCAATTTTCTTGACACTGCTGTATAATTCAGTATCCTTATTATCAAATACAACAAAGGAGTCGGTAAATGACGTATCGTCAAAGGCGCAAGAAGATAATTTCAGAATATTTGAAAGATTTTCATCCTGATTTATCAAAGTCAACATATCCTGAATTTGTGAAAGCAATAGATAAATTGTATCGTAATGGTTATACGACGATAGAAATTGCTGAGAAGTTTGGTAAAACCCGTTTAACAATTCAGAAAGTTTTGCGTAGGTATAAGTATCCTTCTCTTCAAAATGTTGTCCCAAGGATAAAAGATGAGCAACCAATGTGGAAAGGTGGCCGACATATTGACAAGAACGGTTATGTATATGTTCGCGCACCGAAAGACCATCCTTATGCAACGAAACATCATCATTGGATAAGAGAACATCGGTTAGTGATGGAACAATACTTAGGTAGGTATCTTCTTCCAACAGAAGTGGTTCATCACATAAACGGCAATCAACAAGACAACCGTATAGAAAACTTAGAGTTATTCCAATCAAACGGCGAACACCTTGCTCATACGTTAAAAGGGAAACGCCCGAAATGGAGTCCGGAAGGGTTGGCGAAGATAAAAGAGCAGCAGATTTGGTCGCTTCCAAAGGCAAGAAAAGTCCATCAGTTAAAACGAAATGGTTTGAAGTCCCAATAAAAGAATTGCCGTTTTCTGTGGTTATTTTATAAAGTTTTTTTGCTGGGTATTTTACAGCAGGTGCCGCATAAGTATCAACTAACGATACTCCATCAAAGGTCTTTATCATGCCGCCTTTGAAATCCTTTATTTTTATGGTTGTGCCATTAGCAAGCAAAAGGTCGCTATCGCCATGGATACAACCACGACTCCCTTCAATCATATAAACCCCACCTTTTAATGGGTTTGCTTTTCCGTATTTCTTATTGTATAACCAGCGAACCATATCGGGCATAAGAGCAAGTAATTTATCGCTAATCCCCATACAATAATCAAAAAGTTTAAGTTTAATCTTCGTCATCGTCTTCCACCACAATTTCTCTTGTTTCCATTTTACGTTGTGTAATTCCTTTCCTTTCTAATCTCATTTCATCATAGGAATCACGCATAACTTTAATTGCTTCTTGAAAACCCCTAGGAATCGCCTTATTTTTTAATGCACGTTGTGCTTGCCTGAAAAACCAATAGTTTATGTCATATACCGATGCAGTACGCGGATCTATACTTTCTATCTCAATATCTTCTTCTGGCGACACATCTAGACCACGGTTAAAGATTATTCTAACACAAACAGGGCTATGGATTAAAACGTCATAGAAACCATCTGGCGGACAGCGCAAGTGGCTTTTAGATTTCCCTTTGATGTCTAATGTTTTATCTGGTTGAATTTCAGCATGCGCTTTTTCAGGATCATCATTATGATAGAAAAAGAAAGATGTACCATCCTTTGAAATTATACGCACACGATTCCCAGATACCCACCATTCTGGCAGTTCTTCATTAGGTTGTATAATACAATTTTCAATCTTTATCATTGGTTAAAAATTATCCTTTTTAACATTATCAACACGATTTAACCAACCTTTTAAGAATACTTGTTGACTTGGTTTATTACGGACTATCGCTTGATAATAATCTTTCCATTTAGTATAAAAAGTTTCGCAAAGTTGTCTAGGTGGTAATGAATTACAGGTTGTTCGGGTTATTTTTCCGAATATTCCATCATCCTTAACCCCTGCTGCGCGTTGTAATAATCTTATTGCTACATTGTATCCACAATTCACAGCACAAGAAAACATAGGATATTTTAACAATTCAGGCACATAAGGACACTGGGCTTTGTTCCAATATTTACCCCGATATAATGCCTTTACAAGTGCCATAAATTGTGGGTCATTTTTGGCTAATTTATCAAGGTCTTTGTTTTTTACACCCCTAGATTTCCATAAATCAATCATTTTCCAACCATCCCAATCAGGGTTAGCATTACGAGCAATACCACAAATTGTTTCCCCGCCTGCATCAAGCGGATTATTAGAATATCCACCTTCTGCTAGTCCTACAAGTTTTAGTGCTTTTTCAAATTGCATATCTTTCCCCTTTCCCTAATATTATTTAAAAATTTTACGAATAATGTAAACCCCTATAATAATTATTAACCCCCAAAAACCAAGTTTCCAACTATTCTTTTCTTGGGTAATTTGGTTTTTTTCTGTATTACATGATTTTGTAATGTTGCGTATTTCGGTTTTAATAACCATTAGTTGAGTTTTTATTGCACTCGTTTTACACTCTTCTTTGAGAGTTTGTTCTAGCCCTGTGGTAGCATTTATAGCATTATCTGCGATAGTTTCAGATGCTGGCTTTTCGGAAGCACATCCTGATAAGATTAAGCCAAGTGCGATTATCCCTGTTTTTTTCATATTCACTCCTTTCCTTTTTCATTATTTTATTGATTTTCTTTTCAAGAGTATCCTTATCGGTTTCTAAATCTGTAGCGAGATTATTAAAAACTTCAAATGCCTGTGCGCCTGTTAAAGCATCCATTGATGCGACAAGGCACGCATTTATAAACGTCTTTGCAACATATTCAAGTTTCTTTTTCTTTGTTGCTACTTTATAATTTTCCACAGAATTTTGAAATAAATCAAGAACTAATGAAAATTCTGCACCTTCATATTTTTTAGATTCAAACTCAATTATGCTTTGGATTGTTTCTTTCATTTCCTTTCCTTTATTTGTTTTTACACGCCAAAATAATTCCCAGCACCCAAAATACTACTGACAATATTCCCCATAAAAAACCAGTATAATTTGATACCTTTGCGGCAATATATGTAAGTAAAGCCATTATATAAAGATATTGGTATTGTTTCATTTCCTTTACTCCCTAGGATAAATTTTATCAAAATATTTTGTGTCTTTCTGTATTTTTTTCATAACCCTTTTGGGGTAGAAAACAAAATCACATAATTCTCTGTAAACAAACTCCATTAGATATGCGCCTATTTCGTCATTTGCAGTATCTACCTTGTATCCTATTATGTCAAACAATCTATTTACTGCGTGGTAAACTTCGTGGCACAGTATTCCACCCCCAACTTTTTTGTCTGCCCTGTTAAACACAATATATACATCGCCTTTATAGACATAAGTCATAGCATTAGTTTTAGTTTTGTTCCACTCTTCAATAACATCGTCTGGTGCTTCGTTGATAGAATCTATACAAACAACAGACCTGTTTAGTGGCAAAATATCAACTATGTATTTCATTTCCTTACCTTTCGGTTATCGTTCTGCTTACATTTTAATATAAGCTAGCGTGTTAGATTATATTTTAATGTTGGCTAATCCTTTTGTTCTGCTTGTTCGTCAGTTTTGTATAATTCGTTATATGCCTTTGCGACATTTTCACACAGGAACCCGACCAGATATGCCAATGCTTCGTCTTGTGTTGGAAAATATACGACATCTCGTTCCGCTAATATACGGTTGGCAATATGCACGCACTCGTGGGGTATTGTTCGCCAAGGGTTTATGTCTTTTGATAACCATATATGCAGTTGCCCATCTTTATCTCGCCAATAACCAGCATCGGCAAACTCTTGTAATTTCATACCATCTGGTAGGTCGTTTCTGTGGTTTTGAATAATGATATAATCGTCATATATTGGCACAGGGCAACCAAACGCATTTACTTTATCTTTCATTTTATGTCCTTTGCTTCTTTTATAATTTTGATAAGTTTTTTAATTCCGGGCGATATACTAAATGATTTTAATAACTGTTCACTATAAAAATCTACCCCTTCGGCATACCAACCAGCATCTTCTGTGGTTGATAAATGTGTCATACCAAAGTAATAATACCCCAGCAAGAAAGCATTAGATAACCCAATAGGGACTTCACCCTTTTCCAATGCTCGTGATATTGAACAAGATACACATTTACAAGGTTTCATTTTACATCCTTTTGTTCTGGTATTTTATCAAAATCAAATACTGGTATTTTATTTCCGTTTTTAGTTTCTATTGTTCCTAGGGCGTATTCTGTATTATCAAGTAATTGTTCGTCTGTTAAATCTAAATCAGTTGTTATTGTTGGTCGCATATTGCCATCGCCATCTGCAAATAAACCGATTGTTCCCGACCGCCCAATTTTACCATAGTATTCTACTTTACGCATAAAAAGTGCGAAAGCGATTGCTTGTGGTTTTGTGATGTTTTTAACTTCTATTCTTAAGTCCATATTTAATCCTTTTGTTCCAATGCTGCTATTTGTTCTAGGGCAAGTTCGCATTTTGTTCTTATACAATGGAATCTTGAAGCATCAAGCATTTGATTAAAATTTGCCTGCGACAAATTATCTTTCAACGCATCAACAGCGATTTCCAATGCCTTGCGTTCTTTTTCGTATGGGTCTTGTGCAATTTTTGCACTTTGGCTGTTTTCTGCGGGTTCGCACTTATGCGGTTCTACTTTTATTTGCAATTCGTCAATTTGCTTTTCGTGGACATTCACAGATTCACGCACTGCTTCAAGAATACCAATCCACTCTTGAATCTCAAACCGTTCTGCTTCTCTTTCTTTTTGTATGGCATTAACAGCATCTACAAGTTGGTTGACCGTGTATTTTAAGTCGTCAAAATCTGGGTATTCTGTTGTTATTCTTTCAATCATTTTGTCTTTTCCTTTGTTCCCATCAGTGATTCCTTGATAGCCCTAAACTGATTATAAAATTCTGTCCAAGCCATTTCTTCGGTTAGAAAATAATATGTATCCCATCTGTCTTTCTTACAGACATCAAAGCCCCACATCTTTTCTTTCTCGTGGAATTTGGGTTCGTGAATATATTTCTTGGTGTTTAATAATGCGTCTGGTAGGTTCATTGTTGTCCCTTTATCTTTCTTATGGCTTCTTGGGCTATCTTATTTGCCTTTTCTTTTAATTCTTTTTTTCTCATTTTTTCCAATGCTTTAATTGTCTTTGGGTCTGTTCCCCACCGGAACTGTTTTGCAAACTCATCTACTGTCATAATCCGCCCTTTTTATAATACAGTGTTTTCTGTCCATATTGCCGCGCAGCATACGCATCTAATAACTGTTCCGTGAGTGTACCCAATTACACGACCAACCCCACCACATCTTGGGCATATGTATTTTGCTTGTTTTTCTATTTGGTTCATTGGTTATCCTTTTCATTTACAAATGGGTTATTCGGGCAGGTCAAGAACGGATGGCCACCTTTACCAAATGCTCTACATATCCATGGTCTGTGTTCGTATATCTGACAATATGCTAATCCTTTGTCGTCAAACGCAAGGAACGGACATTGTAATCCATCTAGTTGGTTGTCTATCAGACGGTTTTCTTTGTGTGCTATTTCGGCCACTTCCAAAAACTTCTTATACACATGTTTTGGATACCATACTGTGTGTCCCTGTGTTAGTTCGCCCTTTACAAAACCAATGTGCATCTTGCGAGCAATATCACGAATCTCGTTATATTCCTGTTTATTAAACGGCACAATCCCACAACACTTGCCACACCGCTTGCACTTAAACTCTACCATTATGTGTCCTTTTTATCTCGCTACAAGCCACGCAATAAACGCTATAAAAGCCAACAAGAATCCTAATCCTAATACATTTGCTATTTCTTTCATTGGTTTCCCTTTTTGTTTTTGATTAAAGTTTGTAATTCATAGAATCTTGAATCGTTCCCGCAATGATTATGGCACAGTTCACATAATGGAATCAAGTTATCTTGGTCGTATTTCAAATCTGGCCTTTGCGTTCTTGTAAATTTCCAATGATGTATATGAATCGGCAAATCAGACCGCCCACAGATAAAGCATTTGTGGCCGTAGGTAGCCAAACACTCTCTGCGTGCTTTTACCCATAGCCCAGCCGATTTTTTGCTTGTGTGCGCTATTTTATAGGTCTTTTTAGGCAATAGCCCTGCAAGTCGCATCTCACGATGTTTCTTACTTTCTGTATTTAATGAACTATTCCAAAGTTTCATTTTCTTCTTTTATCTTGGTGGGGTGCAGTAGGAAGGAACAAAATGAAGCACCCCGTTTTTACTGGTGGGGCAGGAATAGAGAGAGAATGTCGATAGGGGATCCTGCCCCAGTTAAATGCCCGATATTGCTAGGTAGTTGTCGGGCGCAACTGTAAACACGGTGGAACTAATACCGCCCTAGCAATCTCTATTCCAATGTCGGTATATTTATATCGCCACTGGCCACCTGTTGTGAAACCGTATTCATATACTCTTTCACTAATTCCTTTCGTTCATTTATCTTGTTTTGAAAAGCAATTCCACGAGTATATTTCAACACATATACTTGGTTTGATACTTCTGGGCAGTAAAGCACGAAATAAGCGCGTGGGCAATCACATACAGCCATCGCAAACTGCATTTGACACTGATACTCTTTGTTGGCACATTCCA
>JAEEGL013063434.1_pt1 | contig 34689 bp, 20 predicted proteins | sample 9134231 | NCBI WGS metagenome assembly JAEEGL01 (sample SAMN16246548, study PRJNA631951) | gut metagenome | biome: gut microbiome; feature: rumen; material: fiber-attached | host: Bos | place: Iran: Karaj | collected 2018-10
AGTGAAAACAAAGAATGCTGGGAAGATACCGGGCTGAATGAAATGACCATCGATAAACGCTTTGATAATTAAGGAGACCGGATATGAATAAATTAGCTACGTTCTTATTCTGTTCTGTTTCTATTTGCCTTTCAGCACATATTGTATATGCCCAGGAAAGCGACAGCACATCCTATTGGGGTTTGGCAAAAGCCGGCTTAAATGAGCCTTGCCAATTCGATTCGGATTGCCTCTCAGAATGGTGCAAGGCAGATTCGGATGCGGAAAATGCGCCCAAGCATTGTTTAGCCAAGCTGACTGACAATAGTCCATGCAAAGAAAACAAAGAATGCCAGAGCTACAATTGCATTGGTTCAAGTGATACCGATAAAAAGTGCGTTCGCACGCAGGGCCTGCTCAATTTGAGTGAACCATGTACCAAACATGAAGAGTGCTCCAGTGGGCGATGCGGTGATGAGGGCAATGGACTGGTTTGTGTCCTTAAACCCAAGACCGGTCAAAGCTGCGCTGGTGATTTGCTGAATTTGTGCAAGGTATTTACGACATGCGATACTGAATTGACGTACACTTGTGTTTCTGCAGCACGTGAAACTGGCGAATCATGTCAAAATCCCAAAGAGTGTAAGAGCGGAATATGTAAGTTGCCCGAATTGGCGGATGGCGAAAAATATGATTATTTCAATCCGCTTGTGGGAAAATGTGTACAATATGAAGCCGGTCATTCCTGCAGCACTGATGCATCATGTACCACCGGTTGGTGTAAACCAGATTCTGGTCCATGCACAAACAATGCTGAAAAGACCAAATGCTGTGCGCCCAAACTTGAGTTGGGAGATACCTGCGATCCCGATGATAATCGCTGCAAATTCGGATATGCCTGCAGTTCTTCGAGCAAAACCTGCGTAGAGGAATCTAAAAAGAGCAATGATCGGGAATGCTTAAAAGATGATGAATGTAAGTCTGGATGGTGCAGAGTGAACGCTTCTGGCAAAAAACTATGCACTGCAAGACTTGTTTATGGTGCCAATTGTCAGGGAAATGAAGATTATTGCGAGGGAGAGGGAAAATCTAAATTAACCTGCGATCCAACAACACATAAATGCAAATAATGGCATGAATACGTAACGATTCAGCCGGAGCTCATTCCTAAGGAATCTCTGAACAATGCAGAACCTTGCTGGGGACGCGGGCGTCACGCCCGCGAAAAAACTAAGGACTGAAAATACTAAAGTGACAGACTGACATATTGTTCAGAGATTCCCTAAGTTCGCAATATCAAATCTGCTGCGTGTCTCGCGGCCTTGCCTCTTTGTCACTTCGCGACGATCCCCCTCTCCATAATGGCAAGGGGAAAATTATAGTGGCATTTGATTTGCTCAATGGGTTCTACATTCGCGCCATTCACCGGATGGCGCTCATTCCGGCCCCTTTGGAATTCGCATTGTTTTTACATGCTTCCATATCTTGTCAGATATTATGGTCACAAAAGACGAAATGAGGCTCTTTCCCCATTTCGCTAGAACTTTACATGATGTGTATGTTATGCATATAGAGGGCTGAATCGTTGCATGAACACCGTTTTATGCATTGTTTGGGGCAATCAAGATGGGGCGCATTCGCATCATGCCTGGATTTGAAATGGTTCAGAGGTTCCCAAAAGGAGAATAATCATGAAATTGGCTAAGTCATTGTTTTTTACAGCGTTGTTGGCTTCTTTGATGTTAGCAGGCTGCAGCGACGATTCTAAATCAACAGAAAATGGTCAAAGCGGCTCTGGAAACTCTGGTAATAACAACGGTAATAACAACGGTAATAATGATCTTCCAGACATACCAGATGGAATGGCTTTGACGATAACGGCAGAATCGCTTCCTGAACTCGAAGACCTGGGGGAGCACTGCGGTTGGGAGGTATACGGGCATCCCCAGATTGAACTGCCGAATTTGCCGAAATACACGAAAGAATACACGATTGATCTTTCTGAATGGCATATTACCAATACTTACGATGCTGATAAAGCCGAAGCGACGACAGACGGATTGAACAATGCCATTAAATGGGCGGTCGAGAATGATTATAGACGCGTCGTCATTCCGGATGGCGAATACGCCATCAGCACCAAAGGCATTTCATTGCAGAACGAAATGGCTTTGATCATGAGTGACAGAGTCATTCTTCGCAAAGTTCCGCATAATCATTTTGATAGCAATATTATCAATTTTGGCCATAGTCACGATATCTATATTGAGGGCGGTGTCCTTATCGGCGAACGCGACGAACATACGGGATCTGGGTTACATGGCAGCAATGATGAGGATAACTATGGATTAGGTATTTATAATTCGCATCACATTTATGCCAATCGTATGGATATTTCCAAAAATTATGGAGATGGTGTCCTGATTAACGACAATACGGGAGAAAAGTTTACCTCACACATCATCATTGCCAATTCGAATATTCATCACAATCGCAGACAAGGTATTTCCGTTGTCGGCGGTCATCACATTCGTATATCCGGCAATGAAATTCATCATACGGAAGGTACTGATCCGCAGTTTGGCATCGATTTGGAAGGCCAGGGTAAACCGAATGAAGATATTATCATCGATCACAACGAACTGCACAACAATCGAGGCGGTGATATCGTCAATTCCGACACACAGAAACTGATGGTGGAATATAATTCATTTTCCTGTGGCGAGCTGGAAGCTGGCTACTATGCGGATCATCCCTCCTGGGTTCACTCCGATGGTCCTTATATTCCGTGGGCAAAGACTTCGCAATTGCTTTACCGGAATGTATTTAAAGATAAATGTAAATCCTCGAATGGTACATTTATTCTGACGACGTACGGCAAAGACTCAGATTCGACGATTCCTAATTTCTTTATTGAAAATGAAATTATCGACAGCACACCGCAGTTCAGACACCATAATCATGTATGCGTCGAAAAGAATATCGTTCGCAATGCGATGTGCTATATTTTTTCGATTCCCGAAGTCAGGGTATATGATAACAAAGTCATTGGTGTATCGAGTTGTCCTTATCCAGTACAGCATCTCAAGGGATTGGGCTCGGGGAATCTTAAATGCCCCAAGACGGAGGATGAGTGCACAGTCGTTGAATCGCTCAACAATTTAAATTTGGAAGAAGAAACAAACACTTGCTCAACGATGTTTTAGACCAACCATACAAACATGCCGAGGCGTATTGGCATAAGCCAATAGCCGAGGCAAAGCGCGCCGTATGCATGTCATAGGCGCGCCCATCCAATCACCAAATCAATATTTTTGGCCATGTTTAACCAGTATGGATATCGCTTTCGCACCCGATGTCGGGAAGTACAGGCTTATAGCTTGTGGCTTATAGCTTGTAGTTGTCTGAGGAGCACCATAAGCCATAAGCTATAAGCTAAAAACCGTAAGCAAACGACTTTGCATTTTCATATCCACGATCGTTAAACAGAGCCATATTTTTTCTCAATCACGATGATCGCATTGGATGGCGGATAAGGCAATGGATTTCCCAATACATCCGTTATCCGGACCTTATCTTTAAGTGCCGTTACATAACCGGGTTGTAATACAAGCGCCTCGGATTCAGGGATTTTAATGAGCTGAGCGCGATCCCCAAGCCAGGATAAGATCGCATTACAATAATCTGTATAAGTCATAACGCCATATTGTTCGCGCACTTCGTATGGAAAGCTTTCCGGGCCCCAGGTATAGGTGTACATAAATTCCATTGCGTCTGCGGAATCCAGCAATATCGTATTTTCATTTACTTCCTGATATTCTATTTTTCGGCCTTTAAATTCACGGCAGAAGGCGTCAAAAAATGGTCTGGCATCCTCTGCAATAAATTGCAAATGCTGGGGTTTGTGTTCCGGCATAATGCCATCGCGAATCAATATTCTGCCGCCAGGTGCCAGCGCTTCGAATGCGGATTGTAACATTTTTTGGACAGATTCGAGATGAAACCGCGTACCATCATCCGATTCGATATAACTGTAGATTTCGTGCAAAATGCTGCAAAAAACGACATCCGTGAGTGATCCGATCTCAAAGTACTTTGAAAATTCAAAGGCATTTCCTTCGATAATATTCCATCTGGCATGCGTTTGTTTTTTGCGTTGTTCCAATGCTGCGACGACCTGATGGCTGACATCCAATCCTATGATTTCAGAATCGGGGAAATGCGATTGCAGCAAATCCAGAACGACACCGCCTCCGGGGCCGACTTCGACGATGCAACCTGGTTTTAAAAACTGAAGCATTCTGGCTTTATCATTTTTAGCGGCATTCATGGAAATCAGATATTGTGCTTCATTCGATAGACGGTCAAAATCATCTTTTCGCAAATGGTACAAATCACATAGCATCTTTAATGCACTATGGAATGATACAGCAGATTTACGCTCATAGATGGAGAGCAGGGTAATGAGTGCATCGGATTCTTCGGAACCAACGACATTTATGGACAATGAATATTCTCCGCCTCGCATGCCGTTTAACGTAAAAATATATTTATTTTGATAAATATCAGCTGTACCATCAGCAATTTTATTGATATCTTGTGTAGCAAAAATGGCATCTAAAATACGAATTCGATAGTTTGATCGACTGTTTGCAACATCAATACTCACTTTTTCAGATTTTGAAGACAGAAGCGTTGCAAGATTCAAAAAATCCAAATGGATGGCAGTATCATTTGTTTTGCGCTGCATATTGAATAAATATAAGCCCATAATGAGTATCTTAATCTGGCTTGATGCAGACAATCGCCCTGTCGCAGCTTCAAAATACCATAGCTGGCAATGTCGCATGCATCGATAAAACCATTTAAGATGATTATCATTCATCGAGCTAAGAACATTTCGGACATGTTCTGTTGGTTCACCGAGAAGAATGGCGCGATTCCTTAATGATATCAATCGTTTTTCAAGCAGCTGACGACATTCTTCACATGACGGATCGACTGGATTTGAAGGAAATGGAGCAATTTCCAGTACAGCTTTTTCCAGTTTATCCGCAACATCTGCAAATGCATCGAATAATGCGTTATTCATCAGGCCTTCACGAACGGCGGCAGTATCCAGTACATTCATCAACAGATAGACTTGTATGATGGCATGTACAGCAGTTTTTAAATCTTCGATCTGCAGTTCCTGCAGCATTTCGAGCGCGAGCGGCTTAATTCTTGGAAACATGAACTCAAAAATTTCGCCAGTAATTTCACCTCGCACATATTGACCAATCAGGCCGTGTGAACGCACCATTTCAATCACGAGTTTTTTCAAAAATTCAGAATGTCGGAATTCAATATACCGATTGAGCAGTGCGGTTTTCTGTAAAAGAATTGCAGAGGCTTCATTATGGATGTTCAAATCCATCCCAAGTCGTTCTGTCCATTCTTTTCTGCGTTCTGCGCTTCCGCCTTTGGAAATATCAGAAAAGACGAGTGCCGCGCGTAATACCGGAGCGAGATGCATCTTTTCATTAATATATTGGTAAATCTCAAAGAGTTGATCGAAATGCGATTCATCCAACGATTCAATATTTTGAAATAATTTCGCATCGTGTTTTTCCAGGCCAAGCAGTTTGTGGCCTAGTGCATTATCGATATGTGCCCACAATATATTATCTGCATCAGAACCATGTTCAATGGCATACGCAGCTGCGTTATCATTTCCGGTTTCAAAGACCGCCCAAAACTCCGGGAACATATTTGCGGCGAGCCCTAATGCTGTCCGATCATTGTTCAAAGCTATTGCCTGGAGTGTTTGAAGTAATTCTTCTGTAAATGTGAAATAATGTTTCATGTGTGATGCTCCTTTGGGACTTATTCTTTAATTTCTCCAGAAAAACTATGTTCTATTTTGATTTTTGGGATAAATTTCGGATCTATTTTATGAACCAATTCACTGACATCATTGAGCAACTTATCTTTATCATTTTGATAGCGAGTAGGTATCACGAGGTCGAATAATACATTGGTATGCGTATCGCCAGGAACCATGCGAAAATCGTGAAAACTTAACGACTTATCGTAATTTTCGAGACGTTCCGAAAGCTTTGTTTTGACCTCGGCAACATTTGTATCTGCGGTTACAATCGGATCGTAATGTATAGAGACATGAAGATGATCATTGACATAGAAATCATTTTCTATCTGGTCGATGATATCGTGACTGATCAACGGATCGATTTCAGCTGGCATCTCGATATGAAGGCTGGCAAACTGATGTCCGGGGCCATAATCGTGAATCATCAGATCGTGAAGTCCCAGTACATGTTCATAGCCTATCACTTTTTCTTCAATTTGGGTAACGAGCGTTGGATCGGGGCTTTCACCGAGAATCGGTGACAACGTCTCGCGAATGAGTCCAATGCCGCTGTATATAATAAATGCAGCGACCAGAACGCCCATGATGCCGTCGATAATGGCAATACCCGTAAAATAAGTAATGATCAGACTGATGAGTACAGCGCCGGTGCTCAGAATATCATTGCGGCTGTCTGTCGCGGTGGCAATGAGCGTATCAGAGTCAATGGCTTTACCGATGACCTTATAAAACCGGCTCATCCACAGTTTTATCAGCATCGAAGCGATGAGAATGACAGTAGAGAGTGTGCTGATGGATGTGGTTTCGGGATGAATGATTTTCAGGATGGATTCTTTGCCAAGTGACAAGCCCACGGCAACGATGATGATTGATACAATTAATCCGGCCAGATATTCATAACGCGCATAGCCGTATGGATGCTTGGCATCGGGTGGCATCGAAGCCAGCTTAAAACCAAGCAATGCCACGATATTGCTGGCTGCATCCGAAATGGAGTTAATTGCATCGGCCAGAATAGCGATACTGCCAGATATCAGACCGGCGATGAGTTTTCCGACAAACAGAATCACATTGCACAGAATGCCGACGATGCCGGCAAGTCGTCCGTATGCGGATCGGACCGTTGGGTCTTTGACGTCGTCAGCATTTTTAATGAATGTTTTGAGAATGCGTAAAATCATAGTATTTATAGACCAGATATATTCGGGAATATGCGTATTTGGGTGCAGTGTTGTGTACAATTTATAGAAAGCCCGGCGTATCGCGTGCGATAGCCGGGCCTGAAGCGCGTATCACCGCAGGTGTAGCGCTGAAAGCCGTGCGTATTGGACGTGAAGCGTCCAATAGCACGGCAACAAATCCATTAATACGATGATATTATTCCGATTTTTGCTCGGCTTTTTGTTTTAGCAGCGGGAATCCCATTTCTTCGCGCTGTTTGAGGTAACATTCTGCGGCCATGCGTGAAAGCGTGCGTACGCGATTGATATAGGACTGGCGGTCAGTGACCGAAATTGCGCCGCGCGCCTGCAATATATTAAATGCGTGTGAGCACTTTAAAACGTGATCGTATCCGGGGAAGGCGAGTCCCAAATCGAGCAGACGCTTGGCTTCGGCTTCGTACATTTCGAAGAGTTTGTATTGAAGTTCAACGCTTGCCTCGTCGAGATAGTATTTGGATTGTTCGATTTCGGCTTGCAAATGCACATCTTCGTATTTGATATCGTTGACCCACTGCAAATCGTGGATTCTGTTGACGTTTTGCATATACATGCAGATGCGTTCGAGGCCGTAGGTGATTTCGGCGGTAACGGGATTGCAGGGAATGCCGCCGACTTGCTGGAAATAGGTGAACTGCGTGACTTCCATGCCATCGGCCCAGACTTCCCATCCGCAGCCCCAGGCACCTTGAGACGGTGCTTCCCAGTTGTCTTCGACGAGGCGAATATCGTGTGCTAGCGGGTCGATACCAATGGCGCGCAGTGATCCGAAATAGAGATCGAGGACGTCTTTGGGGCTGGGCTTGAGAATGACCTGGAACTGATAGTATGCACCCCAGCGATTCGGATTTTCGCCGTATCGTGCGTCGACCGGACGGCGACAAGGCTCGATAAATGCAACCGAATAAGGTTCAGGGCCCAATGCTCTGAAAAATGTTGCCGGATTAAACGTTCCTGCGCCTTTTTCGATATCGTATGGCTGCTGAATGATGCAGCCCTGTGATGCCCAGTATTTTTGTAATGTCAGCACCAAATCCTGAAAATTCATAGATAACTCCTTGCAGATCGTGGCTTCGAACGAAACCTGAATCGTGGCCGCTTGCGACCAAACCGGCGGCGTTTTAGCACTTTTTTCAGTCAATTTCGACAGAATTGTGGGGTTAAAGCATGTCTGACAAGCTAACCCCGTGTCACCAGCGTGCTTATTGAAATGCAGCAGGCACACCTAGGCGGTTATTAACGTATTCGCGAATTCAGCGGCACTGCGGAATTTCCTAATTACAGCTGCTCTTTAATTGTTTTGCTTCGCAACTCGAAAGTTCCCAGGCTTTAATCATGGAATTGACTTGCTCACAGGTGACTGGCGTATCGGTAAAAACATCCTGAACACGACTGCAATCCCTGCTGATCGCAATCCTGGTAATTACCCAATTATTCAGGCTTTTATTGAATTGTCCGGCTTCCCTGAACATTTCGCTTATCGTTTGTACATTTTTCATTTTTTCTCCCCACTTGGAGAGGTCTTGATTAAACACTTTGGCCTTATAAAACATTTTGCTCATGTTTTTTACATTGGATACATTCCAAGAACTGATATCCTGATTAAACACCTCTGTGGCTGCGAACATTTCCTCCATGTCCTCAACACTAGACACATTCCATGAAGCAATATTCTGATTAAAAGTATCAGCACCGACAAACATTCGGTTCATATTGGTCACATTGGATACATCCCATTTACCGATATTCTGATTGAAATTTTTTGCGCAGTAAAACATTGTTAGCATATTGGTCACATTGGATACATCCCATTTACCGATATCCTGATTAAAATTGGTCGCCATACCAAACATGCCGGACATATCGGTCACATTCGATACATTCCATTTACCGATATCCTGATTAAAACTACCTGCACCTGAGAACATATCTCTCATATTTTTAACATTGGATACATTCCATGAACCAATATTCTGGTTAAAACGCCATGAATTGTGAAACATTTCAGCCATACTGGTAACACTGGAAGTATCCCATTTTCTGATATCTTGATTAAATTTGGAATTTTCTTTAAACATTCCAGTCATGTTTGTCACATTGGATACTTTCCATTGACCAATATCCTGGTTAAAATCGGACCAGGCGAACATATAACTCATATCGGTCACATTGAATACTTTCCACGAACCGATGCTCTGATTAAATACTTTTGCGCCATTGAACATGGTGCTCATATTCGTGACGTTCGATACATTCCATGAACCGATATTCTGGTTAAACGCTGAAGCATAATAGAACATATGATTCATATTTGTAACTTTGGATACATCCCATTTCCCTATATCCTGATTAAAAGCGGAAGCCTTATTAAACATATTGTTCATATCCGTGACTTGGGATACATCCCACTCAGAAATTTTCTGATTAAATGCAGCTGCGCCTTCAAACATGCTGCTCATATCTGTGACGTGAGATACATCCCATTTTCTAATCATCTCATCATCAAAACCAGTAGCATACGAAAACATTTTATTTGTTGAGTGAAGTAACAATGCATCGGGAATATCCACTTCCGACAAAACCAGATTGTTAATCCCCCTAAAAGCAGATTCACCAAGCCCGACCGGTCCAAATGAATCAATGCGTATCCATTCGACCTGATCAGTATTATAAATGCGTAAATTTGTCAGTTTCCCTGTGATCTTAATCTCATATACATCATTGTTGTCATATTTATGGCTGTATGTGCCGCAGTTATTAAATAAATCCCCTTCGCCATCACCCCAATCGACGAAGAATTCGCAGTCCCCACTGGCAGAAAACATAGGTGGATTCTGGTTTTTATCCTGTATATATATGGATGCTACAAATGCTTCCGGCGCACAGCGTCCATCGGCTCTGCACACGAATCCATCCACACATTGATCGCTGCTCGTGCAGGGATTCATACATATGCCATAATTCACAAAGTGGTCACAGAATCCAGAATCACATTCCGAGTGTTTGTTGCAAAAATCGGCATTCATCCAGTCGCCGTCGAATTCATCTTTCATGTGGTTGCCGTTGTTGTCGCATCCGCCATTGCTGCAGAGACCAGTACATTCTTCTGCCACCGAAGTTGTGTTATTGCTGTTGCACTTTAATAGTGTTTTGTTATTGCTGCTGCATATGTACTGTGCACCGGCAGGGCATACTCGGCATCTGCCGCGATAGCACCCATACTGGCATTTCGTAAACTCTATTTCAGAGCCCGTACAAAACCGATAGACGTCGTCCCAACATCCGAGTTCACCACGTTTTGTACATTCAACGCATTCTTTATATCTGCATCCTTTCTCACACGTCGAATTTTCCCATTTCTGTGTATCCCCGTCCTCTGTGCATGTTTGCATATATGTATCGCTAGGATCACAGCGAGTTTCTCCAACATAGCATCTCAGGCATTGTTTGCCGTCGCACCTGCGGCTACATATTTGATCGATGCGTTCATTACCGTCACAAAAATAATGCTTGTATACGCCGTTTTCTTCCACACAAGTCTCGGGGTAAAGGTCTTCACAGCTCACGCATGCATTATCGCTGCAGGCATAATCGCATTCTTCCATTTTGATGATGCCGCCTTCGCAATAATAACGCGTGTTGCCGACACATGTGGATTCGCCCTCTTTGCATTTACAGGCATCTGACAACATACAATCTTCGTCATCGCAGTCGATTTTATTGTCGCCGTCATCGTCGATATCATTGTCGCAGATTTCGCTGATTGTGCTCTTGCATTTATTCGCATTTTCGCAATCTTCGTCATCGCAGTCGATTTTATTGTCGCCGTCATCGTCGATATCATTGTCGCAGATTTCGATTTTTGTGGTCTTGCATTTATCTGCATTTTCGCAATCTTCGTCATTGCAGTCGATTTTATTGTCGCCGTCATCGTCGATATCATTGTCGCAGATTTCGTCCTGGGATTGCTTGCAGTTATCGAAAACACTACAGCTTTTCTCTTCGCAGTCTTTAATGCCATTGCCATCATTATCGATATTGTCGGCGCAGAACGTTTCGGTATTTTCCAAAATTTTGCTATTTTTACCGGATGAATCATCGTTGCAGCCACAGATCAGACTAACGACCGCCAATGTGTAAGAGAGTACGTGTGTAGATTTCATTAGAATCTCCCTCGAATGGCTAAAAAAGGCTTTGTATGACCAGCGTAATGATTAGGGGGGATGAACCACAATTCACTGCTTATCCGGTGAATATGCCATAGAGAATAGCGAATATCTTCTACATTCAAAGTATTTGTTCGCAATTTTGAACAACAAATTTCCGTATGGCGCATGATTTCAAAGCGGCTTATATCCAATAAACAATCTGACCCTTATCGATATCGTATTTGGCTCCGACGATTTTGAGATCTTCGATTGCGTCGAGCATCGGATTTGCGGCAATCGCTTCCACCATATTTTTGATATTCAGATCTTCTGCAACTGCGACGAGTTCTTTATCGCTGCAGCATTGGGCTCTGGATGCATTTACCGAGGGTTCGACGAGCGATAAAAGCGCACCGAGATTGCAGCTGCAGTGTTCATGCGGTTCACAGGCCCCATGAACGGCGCCGCAATGCGTATGTCCAAGAACGACGACAAGCCGTGTGCCCAGGTGATCGACCGCATATTCAATGCTGCCCATTTCGATATTGGAAATGACCTGGCCAGCTGTGCGAATCGTAAAGATATCGCCAGGTTGTGCGTGAAAAATGAATTCAGGCACAACCCGTGAATCGGAACATGTCACGACAACTGCAAACGGATGCTGTCCGTCGGTTGCCAGGTCGCGCAGCAATTCTTCGGATGGCGCGGGAATTGGCAATTTCTCTACAAAATTCTGGTGTCCCAGTTTGAGTCTTTCGAGCGCTTCGTTTGCATTTGTCATGAGATTCTCTGGTTTATAATGGTTATTCAGCAGGTGCAGCTTCGGCAGCGTCATCAGCTGCAGTGGCAATGAATTCGAACGGATAATCAATGCTGACCTTGGAATCACTGCCTTCTGCAGCTTCGTACCCCGGGAATTCCCACTTGCTGATACTATCCACGAGACAATTCTCAACGTTTGCATTGTTCATTGTCGATTCTTTCACGGCAGCACCCTCTACAGCGCCACTGGGCAATACGCTCCATGTTGCAAGGATGGTTCCGCTCAGTTCTTTCGTATTGGCCAGTTCGCTTTCATAACAAGCCCGTATATCATTGGAATGGGCTTTTACAACATCCTGGATTGCGCTTTTCTCGATAAGACCGCTCACCTTGATACCATCGGCTGCAGCATCAGCTGCTTCTTCGGCTGCTGCAACCGTTTCGGTGGCTGCGGCATCGGCGGTTGCAGGCGCATTATCTGCGTTCTGCGAAGTCGTTGCACACCCACATACACCAAATGACAAAAGAGAAACTGCACACAACAGCATGTTCACACGTGACATAAAAACTCCTTCAAATTAATTACCGGCGCAAAAACGCCCTCTTTGCTCACCACGAGTAAAGCAGGTAGAACTTTTAAATTTAGCACACTATTTTAGTCAAGCGTAAAACACACAAGCTCAGTGCGACCACACCAAAAAAGTAAGACTCTGTATATCGTGGATATGAAAAAGTAAGGTTGTCTGCTTTGCGGCCACGAGCGATGAGCAATGAGCCACGCGTGCTCATTGGCCAACTCGACGCTCGATGCTCGGCGCTCTTTGCCAGTATCTCACACGCATCGGGGTAACGCTATATCCACACAGACTAAACAGAGCCAAAAATAAGGCTATGTACGGCAAGCGTGCTGACAGCATCAAAATGATCATGACATATCAAAGCGCTACAACAATATGACACGCCTGGAGGGCGTCACTTCTGTATCAGTAACCGGGCGTGCCTGCGGCACACACGGACAGACTAGCTAATTACCCAATATCTGATAAGAACAACACAGTCGCCGTACAAAGCTAAATAAAGCTATGTATAAGCACTGTGGATATGGCTTTCGCACCCGATGGCGGGAAGTACAGGCTTATAGCTTGTGGCTTATCGCTTATAGTTGTCTAAAACGCACTATAAGCTATAAGCTAAAAGCTGTGAAGCAAACGACTGTGCATTTTCATATCCACGATCGTTAAACAAAGCCAAAAATAAACCACGTATGCCCTACGGGCATAGTGGTTTTGAAGCGGCGTATCGGCAAAGCCGATAGCCGCGATAGCGAGGCGTATGCGCAATCGAGTCGTGCTGTTCGCACGGCGATTGTGCATAGGCGAGCGAAAAAACGCATACTGCGCGTCTCGCTAAAGAGATTATCCGACTTTTCGCCCCGGTTGAACGGCCGCGATAAATGTGACGTTTTTATCTTTATAGTCGTCGATGATGCGGTTCATCATCCATTCACTGCTAAACAAGACGATGAGGCGGTCTTCGATATCGCGCAGGCAGAGTGTGCCGCTGCGCCGCGAGATTTCTTTGACGTCGAGATCGCCGTCGATCCAGCGCGCATGCTGATAGGGCAGATTATCGAAAGTGACGTGGACGTTGTATTCGTTTTCGAGGCGGTTTTGAACGACGTCGAACTGCAGGCGGCCGACGGCACCCAGAATCGGGTCGCGTTCCATGCGCTCGAGATCATAGAAAACCTGTACTGCGCCTTCTTCTGACAGCTCATCGAGGCCTTTTTTGAGCTGCTTGCGCTTGAGCGGATCGCGCAGTACGACGCGCACAAAATTCTCGGGACTGAATCTAGGAATTCCCTCGTAAGCTACTGATTTTCCAGTAAATAATGTGTCACCGATGTGGAGCTGTCCCGAGTCCCAAAGGCCGACGATATCGCCGGCATAAGCTTCCTCAACGTTGCTGCGCTCCTGAGCCATGAACATCAGGGATTTGGCGAGCGTGAGCTTTGCGCCGGTGCGTTGAATGGTGGCTTGCATGCCGCGTTCGAAGCGGCCGGAACAGATGCGGAAAAAAGCGATGCGGTCGCGGTGACGCGGGTCCATGTTCGCCTGAATTTTAAAGACGAATCCCGAAAAATCTTCGGTGTCGGGCACGACGACATCGCCGTCAGCCGTCATGCGCTCGCGCGGCGCAGGGGCGAGGTCGATAAATGCATCCAAAAACGGTTCGACGCCAAAGTTCGTGAGCGCGCTGCCAAAGAAAACCGGGCTGAGCTTACCAGCAAGGAATTTCTCTTTATCGAATGAATCGCCGGCACCATCCAGCAGTTCGAGTGCGTCGCGCAAATCGCCGTAAAATCTGTCGCCAATTTCGTTTTTCAGTGCAGGATCATCTAGCGAGCTCTCGATAATTGGTACGCGATTCGACCCACCTTCGGCACGTTCGAATTTGAGCAGTCGCTGATGCCAGCGGTCATAAACGCCTGTAAACGCCTTGCCTTGTCCGACAGGCCATGTCGCCGGAGACGTCGGAATACCAAGCACATCCTCGATTTCCGACAACAGTTCGAGCGGATCGCGTCCCTCGCGATCCATTTTATTAATAAACGTCACGATGGGAATGCCGCGCATGCGACAAACCTGGAACAGCTTGATGGTCTGCGGTTCAACGCCCTTGACCGCGTCGATCAACATGATCGCCGTATCGGCCGCAGCCAGCGTACGGTACGTATCTTCACTAAAATCGTTGTGGCCCGGGGTGTCGAGCAGATTCATCTCACAGCCCGCCCATTCGAAATGCATCACCGATGTCGAAATCGAAATACCGCGTTCCTGCTCCATCGCCATCCAGTCGCTGGTGGCCATCTTGGCGCTGCGCCGCGCTTTTACCGATCCCGCCGTATGAATCGCTCCGCCGTACAGCAAGAGCTTTTCGGTGAGCGTCGTTTTACCCGCATCGGGGTGCGAAATGATCGCAAATGTGCGCCGTTTATATATTTCTTCGGATAATGACATGCTAAAACCTGTAAATCGTTGAACGAACGCGGCAGTTGTGCCGCATTAAGCCGCGTGCTTTTACCACACAATCCCACTTTTGAACGAGAAAAAATGCACATTTTCATTTGTTAAAAGACGGGGCATGCCCCGTCTTCGCTCGCCTATGCGCCAACTGCGCATACGGCTCGCCAACGCCGCTATTGCCTGCGGCAATACGCGGCGTTTTTTCTTTTGCGTGACATCCTCTGATTGTGATAAACGCTTCATGTTGTCGATCACGGTTGTCGATAAATCATATCTTTGCCTCAAAATATCAGGAAATTAACGATGCAAATCTCTAAATGGTTTACAAAATGCATTTGCATGTGCATCGGCGGATTGTGCAGTTTAGCCTTGCTAACGCCGGCATTTGCCGATCCCTGTGATAATCTCGAACGCAATAAGGTTTGGAGCGCCACTTTTGATAAGCTCAACGAAGCCTACGAAAAAGAAGACTATTATGCTGCGCTGCAATATAGCCGGGAACTGGAAAATATTTGCGAACAATCGCCCATACTGAACTATACAATTGCATATATTCATAAAAACCTTGGGGATGACGAGAAATATCTTTTTTATCTGCAGAAATCGACGCAGAACACCGAGCGCTTCGCCGTTGATAAGAATCTGATGGATAAAATTTGGACGGATAAATATCTCGCGGCACATCCGGAGGCAACGCCGGAAAGCATTGAGAACTACAAAAAAACGATCGAATCGCTCAAAACAGAACTGGAACAAGCAAAACTGGCAAACACCGATTTATCACAGTCTACCATCTCAAAAGATGCGTTTATGCAGGATAAGATCAACGATTACAAGACGCCAATGTGGATCGCAGCCGGTATAGGTATCGGTGGCCTCGTAATGGCCGGTGTTGGTGCGGGATTGGTGGCGACGAATGATCTGGTGGATGAAAAAGAAAGCAGGTTTGATCACACTACGGTTAAGGAAAATCCGATTCATACATTGGGATGGACATTTGTCGGTGTAGGTGCTGGTTTTGCCATATCTGGTGCCATTTTTGCCGGAATTTTCGGTTATAAATACAAACATTATAGCGACAACAAAACGCTTACATTCCAGTTTTCACCGAACCATGCGTCCATCGCGATGGCTTTTTAATGAGGTCTTATATGCATAAATATACAATACTTGCGATGTCGGTTTTGTGTGTTACTCTGATATCGGCATGCAGTGAACAGACGATTTATAGTTCATGCACAGAAGGCATGGTGATTTGCGATGGGAACAGAAGACTTGAATGCATCAATGCCAGCGGTGAGGCTGAATGGCAGACAATAGAAGAATGCGCAGTGGGTTGCTTTGCAAATGGTGGCAGAACATTTTGCAGCGTATTTGATGATAATGGCGTCCAGCAAGAATCCTATCTCTGCAAAGATGGCTATCTCCATAAATACGAAATGCTCGATAGCCAATCTGGCAAGAAGACAGAATTCGTTTTTGAATGCCCGAACAAAACATGTAAAGACGATACAAACTGTGAATGCAATCCGGATTTATCGTGCGTTAATGGTTGTCTCAGCAACGGTTCTTGTAAACCAAAAGAAGATTGTGTACACGGAAACAATGATGACGGTTCATGTAAAAGAGCGGATGGATGCGTTGCTGGATATAAAGATGATGGCACATGTACACCTCTTGAATGCTTTATTGGCAACAAGGACGATGGATCGTGCATTAAAGCAAAAGGATGCCCACTGGATTCAAAAGGCAATGAACTTGTTGGTCTGGATGGTGCATGCCTGGGCTGTAATGATATTATTGAGGATGGTGATGATAAAGGAAAATGCGTTAGAAAGGATGGCTGCAAATTGGGCTGGGCACCGGATGGCAGTTGTATTCAAGCTCCTAGCTGTAAGTTTGGATATCAGGAAGATGGCACATGCGATGGTTGCGCCAACGGCGTAGATAACAATGGCCAGTGTATTCAATCTGAGAATTGTGCTATCACGGAGCGACGTAATGACGATGGCTCGTGTATTAACAAGCAGGGATGTGTGATTGCAGATCAGACTGAAGACGGTGGTCTGACATTTTGGGATGATAAAGGTGATTGCTTGCATACTAAATGTATCCAGGCTGTTAAAAATAATGAAAATGGTACTTGCATGTGTGATGGCAACAATGGATGTTTCGATGATGGTGCTTACATCGACGAAATATCGATGAATTGTTCTACAGCGAATAATGATAATAAAGCTCGGAACAATGAACAGTGTAGGAAATACGAAGTTTGTGCAGATGGTATGTGCTATTGCGAACTCAACGGAGACTATTGTGCCGATCCTGCCAAATGCGGCGTGTGTAAACGTATAGACAGCAATGGCAATCACATGGATGATAGGTTCGAAAGCGAAGCGCTCGTTAAAGATTTTAATAGCGATTCGCCTACAGAATGCTGGTGGAGCAGCAATTGGGAGAACACTGAAACCCGACCATCGAATTGTGTTGATGCAACTAGCCCCAATTTCTGTAATACCACTGAAAACCGCAATGCAATATGTACTGGACTCGCCGATGCAGATTATAAATCGCTTGCTTTCTGCGACAGCTTTATTGACTACCATTGCGGCACCAAATGTACTTCGGATGAACAGTGTTTGGATGGATTTATATGCAGAAAGACGGATGGGCGTTGCTCGGCGGACAGTTTTACAACGGTGTGGAGCAGTAAGCTGAGAGAAAATGTTTATTCAAATGATCCTAGGTATCATATTTCTATGCAATTTGCGACAACTGATACCAGTTGTGATCTTGAAATTTGTTGGGATTGGAAAGAAGGACAAGAAAATATCTTTGAACCATATACAGACTGTTCAGATGGTATGATAAAAAAGCAATACCCACAAGGAGAGGATCCATATCCTGGAACCGAACTGATTATCAAGATTAAAGGTGAGTTTAATGGTGGGTGTTATCCAAGTTCATATTATTATCGAGAACTAATTGCGATTCAATCTTTTGGACAGGCTGGACTAAGCAAGATTAGACTTAATAAAGAATATGGAGCTTTTCAGTCATGTGAGAATCTAACAAAAGTATCCTCTATAGACATTCCTGATCCTACGAAATTATCCATGTACTGTCTTTTTACTGATGCAACTAAGTTTAATGATTCCATTGAACGTTGGGATGTATCAAATATATCAAGCATGGAGAAATTATTCTGGACAAATAAAATAAAACCACCATATGTGATTTGTGAATTCAATCAACCTCTCAACAAATGGGATGTTTCAAATGTAACTAGCATGAGAGATATGTTAGGTTATACATATTATAATTATCCATTGGACAGATGGAACGTCTCAAATGTAACAGATATGGCAGGTATGTTCGGGAAAACCTCTTTTAACAGATCGCTCACCAGTTGGAGTGATTTAGTTTCAAATGTAACAGATATGAGCGTAATGTTTAATGACGCAAAAAACTTTAACCAGGATTTGAGCAGTTGGAATGTTAATGACGGCACAAATATTGAAAGTATATTTAAAGGGGCCGGTTTGATTCTTGATTATCAAAAGGAACATGTGATGCATTCAGAAGATAATCTTTGTAAGATATATAATTCTCAAACATGGCCAGATGATATTAGGACAGAAATGGAGAAGCTAATTCCGGATATTAAGTGTATAAATAATTAAATCTAATTTTATCTTGCTGAATTGTATTATAAGATATTTCTCTTCTATTTCATCGCATTAATAATCTTCGCCCCCCACCATCACTAGCGCTCACCCTCCCTATCTTTCGGTCAGTAAAAAGCACATATATAATGGAAGGGTGAGTGTCTGATTCGTTCGGCCGATATTATAATCTCCCAGTTTTATCGCCTGTTCAACATGATATTTTTCGGGATGTGCCAATACGGTTTTGAGGCTTTTGGCATTTCCCGTATTCGCTTTGACTTCCAGTAGTGTGCTTTTGCTGCGATAGCGTATGACAAAGTCTATTTCCAGTCCGGAGTCTTTGTGGAAATAGTAGAGCTTTCTTCCCATTTTTCTCAGACAATCCGCGACTAGATTTTCAAAGATTGCGCCTTTATATCCAGATAGATTTCCTTGTAAAATGTCCGATTGTGTGCCATCTTCAAGCATAGAGATAAATAAACCGGTGTCGCAGACGTAAACTTTAAATATATCGGATATGGCATTGCCATCCAGAGGCAGATCCGGCAAACACAGATTATAACATCTGCAGATGATCCCCGCATCTTCTATCCATTGCAGGCTTCCGGCATATTTTGAAGCTGTACCGCCTTTTTTTATTACGGAATACTGAAATTTTTTGTTCTCTTTGCTGAGTTGTCTTGGAATAGACTGAAAACATTCCCGAATTCTGGATTTATCGACAGCATCTGCATATTTTATCATATCATCCTGATATGAATGTATGATATCCCTTTGCATCAACCAAACGCGATGCATATCATGAGAATCGACAAAGGCCTGAACGACGGCGGGCATGCCGCCGACAACTGTGTACTGCAGCATAAGCTCCCTAAATCTGAAATGGAGCGCTTCAGGTACAGGTTGTTCTGTATTCAGACAAGTGCGCAGATAGGCGATGTTGTGCTGGGGCATACCGTTAGCCCAAAGAAATTCTTCAAAGTCCATCGGCATCATGTCGACAACCGACTCGTACCCTACAGGAATAGATTTGGGGCTTTTGCCATAACCGCATACCCCCAGTAAAGAACCTGTAGCGATGACATCATATCGGCCGTCGAGTTTAAAAAACTTTAATGCAGTACGTGCCTCGGGACAATCCTGTATCTCGTCCAGAATTAAAACGGTCTTGGACGCTACAAATCTCGCTTTTTCGCCCAGCATTGCGGTTATCATCATGATGAGATGATCGATGTCAAGTGATTCCAAAAATATGGAACGATAGGCTGGATTCTCAAGAAAATTGATATATACAACGTTAGGATAGTGTGCTTTTGCAAATGCCAGTACGGAACTCGTTTTACCGCATTGTCTGCATCCCTTTATCACAAGCGGATTGTGATCTGGTTTCGATTTCCATTCGAGTAAAGTTTGTTCTATTTTTCTGCGCAGCATTAGCTCCTCACAGTTCGGGTGGATTGCACAGTCCCTTCAGGACCGTCGCATGCAATTTTGGCATATTCTCTTCTGCCGCCTTTTCAGGGCGATAATTGTGAGCATTTAACTGAAGTTTGTGAACTCAGAACTGTCAAGCATTTTTAGAATGCGACGGTCTTGGCTCCCCCTTCTTTTCACGCGATGAATGTGCCAGATTTGAGTCGAATGATCAACTATTTTAAACGAGTTTTTGGTCTTTCAGACATGTTTTTTGATGGAGAATTTGGGATATTAGACAACTTTTTCAAGGAAGTTTTTGTGGTAACCGACAACTTTTTCAAGGGAGATTTGGTGTGCGCCGACGACTATGTTAAAGGCGATCTCTGGGATGTTTACTGCGCATCACGCCGCGTATCCCGGCACGGGATAGCGGCGTGAAGGCGCCGTATGGACGGCCAGACAGGGCCGTCCATAGGCGGAAAGGACGTTCCGGAGGAACGTCCTGGTGCCGCGTATCGCAGATAGCGGCACATCTATATGTATATATTATTTGAACCAGCGGTTGTCTTCGGGCATATCGTCATCATCAAACTCGCCGTCGTATTCGGAATAGGCGTCGTCCTCGATGCGCAGGAGCATACCCATGGCATGGGCCTCGTCGGTTGCGGCTTTGGCCAGGTGTTCCATATTGATGGGCGTACCGGCGGCAGCGGCAGAAATGGAGGCTTTGAGAACGGCGTTTCGGATGTGACCGCCGCTCATTTCGAAAGTATCGGCCAGCCAGCTCCAGCGAATCCCCTTTTCGATCGGGGCTTCGGGCGGAATCATGCGTTTCCACAGCGATGCGCGGGCGCGGGCATCGGGCATCGGGAAGTCGACGATAAACCGGATGCGGCGGCGGAATGCATCGTCGATACTTTTGGATAGATTCGTCGTGAGAATGGTGATGCCGTTGTACGATTCGAGTTTCTGCAATAAGTAGTTGATTTCCTGGTTCGCATGGCGATCGTTGGACGATTTGACCTCGGTGCGTTTTGCGAACAGTGCATCGGCCTCGTCGAATAGTATAATTGCTTGTGCTTTTGATGCTTCGTCAAAGATTTTTCCGAGATTCTTTTCGGTTTCGCCAATATATTTATCGACGATACGCGATAGATCAACGCGGTATAATACTTTTCCGAGTTCGTTGGCGATGGCGTTGGCGAGCAGCGTTTTACCGGTTCCCGGAGGACCGGCGAACAACATCGAAAGTGAGTTGCCATAGGGCGATCGGCGATTGAACCCCCACATGAACAATACGGTATATAAGTGCCGTGCGTATTCGAGAATATCTTTGACCTGGGCTTTGCAATCTTCGTTGAGAACGACGCCCGATAGCGGCACATCGCTGATGCAGACCTCTGCAAGCGTACCTAGCTGGTGGTTAAAGGATTTCTGGATTTCCTTGAGTACGTGGTGAGACTGAAGGCGTACTTTTTCGAATCCCTTGGTGAGCTGGGCATCCACGGCATCTGTAACGGTGAGGAATATATTGCCGATGGGGAGCGTATAACCTCTTGAAAACGCAAGTGCCATACGGTCGGCCGTATAATCATCCGTGTGTGGGGAAAGAACTTTTTTCCAGACTTCCTGGGCTTTTTCGACGGAAAGCTGTGGAATGTTGATAAAGGTTGGGTTATTGAAGTCTTCGTCGATGACGGTATGGAATCGGTTGGCCAGCATGACGATCGTGCCTGGATAGATTTTTCCGACATTATCCAGCTCGGCCTGATTGTTCATGAGTTTTTGTATAATTTCGGGATGTTCCTCGAGGCCGTCAAAACGCATCAGCAAGATACCGCTGTAGAGCAGGGTACGGCGCATAATTTCGGTCATGTGTCTGGCGATTTCATGATCGGGTACGCCATCGAACTCACGGCAGACGTTGATTTCCATGATGGGATTGGACCGATCAGCAAAAGATACCGCGCACAACAGCGTCCGCCTTCCGGAATGCGCAGGCCCCACAATACAAATGCGCGCACCATGGGTATCCAGCGCATATCTGAGCTCTTCCACGACGGAGGCTTCGCTGATGAGTTTTTTCATGGAAATGCCCTTTTTGTGGACGATCACATTGGGCGGGAGTTCACGATTGCGAATATAGCCGCAGAATGCGTCGATAACATCCTGATCGACACTCAGCGGAATATAGATTTGCGGCACCATTCCCGGAAATGCGCCGTTGTGCTCTGCAATGATAAGGCGCATCCGACGCAATCTGCCCTGGCTGTTCAGCGCTTCTTTGACTGCATTGAACATTTCGGGGGTATCGCCAAGCAGATTGCAAATGAACGAGACCGATGGCAGACGTACAGTGAAATCGGCCCATGCCACGCACATCAGACGCATCAGCGCTTCTTCATTCATGGCAATGACGAGCGTTGCCAGGATGCTCATTTCGAGATCCGACAGTTCGAAGTTTTGCTGCAGACGCAGAATCGCACTGTCGTTGGCTGGACTATGCATCAGCGTGTCGATCTGCATATTCAGCAGTGTCAGGCGTGATTCGATGGTCTCCGCTTCGGGAATTGCGTTCAGTTCGAGCCACTTTTCCGAGAAACCACCTTCGTTATCTTGTCCCATCAGACTGCGGACTTCTTCGTAACCGACGCTGCGGTCTGTATAGGTTTGACGGCTGCTTACCATGCGCTCGGGATATCGCCGCATATAATAGGCGATATGCCAGAACAGGCGCTCGACCATCATATTGTAGATCGTCACCTGTTGTTCTTCGGCGCTCATTGATTCGAATTCTGAACGCCATTCATCCGTCATCTGGCCTTTGAGCGAATCTACAAGCTGCCCGCCGTCTTCGAGAACATCTTCTTCAGTTTCGCTATAGATATCATCATCGCTTTTGTCTGCCGGAGCTTGCAGATCCTCGCCATCGAGGAGATCGTTCGGATCCACATCAAGCGTTGGAGCGGTTTTCTTTTTCGCCATTGTTTTTCCTTGGTTACACAATTATCATTGTCATTGCTCAGCCCTATGCCAATTTCTCAGGTACTGCGATATAATCAGTAAAGCAGAGGGATGAAGCGTGAGGGATGAGGCACGAGCAAGCCTCAAATAACGAGCGAAAGCTGAATCATAAGCGCAATGCTTTATCGAGGTATTCATCTCTCACCGCATGTTTCTCGTCTCTAAATGCTGCAACTTTATCCATCCCCCCCCCATGGCTGTCGCATTCTATTTTGGCATGTTCTTTTCTGTCGCCCTTTCAGGGCTAAAATTCTTGGAAATCTATGATCCGGGGGTTTCGCTAACGCTGCACCCCCGGCTGTACACTGTCGCCCTTTCAGGGCTGTCATCTCAAGCATCCATCTGCTTTTTTGAAAGTACGATACGGTCAAGTGTTTTTAGAATGCGACGCCCCTGCATCATCCCCCCAAAGGCGTCTGAATTGTTACTTATGGATTGGATTTTTGTAAAGCCCGCTCGATTTTGGGGTAAGAATCGAGCACGCGCTGAATCTGTGTCACATCACCAAATTCATGCGCATCCTGTACATCTTGCGCAGTCATGATATGCTGCTTGATTCTGTGGTTATAATAGTTTTTGTAATAATCATAAACGGCATCATGAATACATGGATCGTTCTGAAATACCGTGCTTGTAAGATACCGGACGCGGTTTAAATCACTGCGTTTGAGATGCGTTTTATAATGTGACAGAGCCAGTTTAAAGCCATCGACCAACGGTGTAGTCAGCGCTTCCATGAAGGTGAGATCTCGAATCGGTTCAATATAATGTTCAAATTCTTCGCCAGATTTACCGCTCAGCATTGCATTCCATAAAACGCGCTGGCTGAGTTTGTTGAGCTCGTGTTCGGGCGATAGCTGCTTGCCATCGAACAACGATGCGGCGACCTCAGCGCTTGGCATGACATCCAGAATTTTGATCATATAATCATAGAATAATGCGGGTGGCGAGGTTATTACCCGGGGATTCTGAATGAGATTATATCCCTGCTCATAAAACTCAATGAGTTCCTTCCGGTCTCCTTCAGAAATCAGATTGATTTTTACGGCTTCTTCGGTCAGTGCCTTGACCGCATCTATGCTGCGCAGATGACTGTCTTTAAAGAAGAACTGTACAAATAAAGACTTGTCACCTTCGTCGATTTCTTCGGCATTTAATGCTTTTTTCAATAAGACTTCGGCAGGATCCGTAAACATTGGCATATCGAATTTCTCGACGCCTTTTACGCGTACATCCTTGCCATTGGGTCCCTCTTTGGCTTTACCCTTTTTTCGATGCACTTCGCCTTCGGAGAGTTTGAGCAGCTGGACACTTGATTCGCCGATGTTCTGATTGCGTCGTTTTGCTTTTCTGGCATCTTTTTCGTGCTGCTTGGCTTCTTTATACATGGCTTCATAAAGCGACGTCGGCATGGTCATGCCTTCCATCGGCACTGTCTGTCCGCCTGCGCGCAGCGCATGTGCAGCAAATGTCGTGCAGTTGTATGTATACAAATTGTATTTATGATTGCGATGCGCATCGATATATCGATACATATCGCGGAACTGTTTGCGCGTGAGCCGAAAAACCTTGCGCCCTTTGGGTTTATGGGCATCATCGGGTTCCTCAACGCGGCCATCTGTATCTCTGCCAAACGCCGTACCGTGCAATTCATAGTTCACGGCTTCCTCGCGGCTGATAGTCCCGCTGCCCGCTGTCAGCCCCTTGGCCTTGCGAATCTCTACCTCTGCCTTGTTTTTGGCATTTTCATCGGCATTTTCCTCAGCCTTTTTTTCGGTTAACTTCTTGCCGTGCGTGCGTTTTTCCCGCACCTCGACCGGCCAGAATCCCATAGCGGTTTCGCCGTGAGCGTCGATCAGCGTTCGCGTAGCCGGCTGCACCATTGCATTCAAATCTGCTGGAAGTTCGCCGTTTAGCGGTTTGACCGACAGCCATGTATGCCCGACATTACAATCTATGAGTTCCCCAAGCGTCATGTGCGATCGGCTCTTTGACTCGGTATCGACATTTAGATAAACATCGGCTACCGGCGTACCATCGGGCACGATATCATTCACGACCTCAAATCCATCAAACGCATTGGCCTGCTCGTTCGGGCCGAGATTCTGCGCCGCTTGCTGTTGATGCGCATTTGCCTGCGGTTGATGTGTAGTATCGATTGTTTTCTTTTTGCCAAATACTTTTGAAAAAATGCTCATGTTTGCCTTATCTAAGTGACTGTTCAATGATTTCCCAAATCAGGAAATCATAACTTTTTTTATCATAACCATGAGTTGTTCTGCAATGGTTTGTTTACGCCCCTATCGACATTCGTCGATACGGTGCGTGTTCATCGCTATGGCCTGCGGCCATACGCGATGAAATGCTTTTGGTTATATAACTATTCAGCCGTACATAAGCCCATTAGGGCTTGCATATCAATAGCCCCCGGCAACGCCGGGGGGGTAAAACAGGGCTGGCAAAAAATTGGGAAAAGAAGAGGGAGAACGCTTTGATCTCCCGGTAGTCGCCTACGGCTCCAACCGGGGGCTATTGATATTGAACGCCTAACGGCGTTCATTGTCGATGGTCGAATCTTTACTCTGATTATCATGGTCCATAAGGAATTTCCTTTATATTTTGTGATGGATGGTATATTTTACATTAATGTGTCTGTGTGCACCGTTTGCCAAAGGGCAATAATATAAACCCCTTGGCGTTTTATCAACTCATCCTGGTTGCCTTATACAACTGATAAAGGAGTGAAAGTCCATGAAAATCACCAAAACACAAGTCGATAACTGCTTGACCATCGCGATCGAGGGACGGCTGGATACAACCACAGCTCCGGAGCTCGATCAGGATCTCAAATCCAGTCTTCTCTATATTTCTGAGCTCATCTTTGATTTCTCTGCGCTTGAATATATTTCTTCGGCAGGTCTGCGCGTTTTGTTATCGGCTCAGAAAACCATGACGAATAATCAGGGCGTCATGAAGATTCGACACGTCAATGAAATGGTTATGGAAGTCTTTGAGGTGACCGGATTTGCTGATATGCTGACGATCGAGAAGTAGCATATTCAAACGCTTTCTGTTTTTATAAAACCCTGGCCATTATGTCTAGGCTGTAAACCTTTTTCATTCATACCTCAGCTCTAAGCTTAGGGTTTCACGCCTATAACCAAAGGAAATCATATGAACTATTTCGATTTTTTAAACGAAATTGCTGCGAAATATAGCGACAGAATTGCAGTTACATGTGGCGAAAAGGCCATAACATACAAGCAGTTAAAGCAGAGTGCAGACAAATGCGCGTTGCATTTTATCGATTGTGGCTTAAACAAAGGCGATCGCGTCGTTCTTTGGGCTGTAAATACGATAGAGTATGTAACAACATTCTATGGTATTCTGGAAGCCGGTGGTATTGCTGTTTTAATGAATTATGGCTTATCGGCAGAAGATACCGGCGCGCTCACGAAAATGGTCGGTGCGTCGTGGGCCGTTTTGGGCGGCAATATAGTTTCGCAGAAAGACCCGATGGCCGCTGCAGAAAGCGTATTGGAAGCCGGTGTGGAACCCGAGCATCTGCGCATGGAAGGCATTCCCAAAGATCTGCTCATTAAAGCAGGAATCCCCGCTGAAATGCTCGAAGTTATCCCATCTGTCGGCGATATCACCAGCGACGATCTCGATGCGGATGGCGCTAAACGTCTTGCGGATCGCGCAGCCCAGGTCAATGAGAAAGATACGCAGGTGATCATCTTTACAACCGGTACAACCACATTGCCAAAAGCCGTGCAGCTGTCTCCCTATTCGATGATCAGCGATGCCAAAGGCGCAATCGAAATTCTCAGGGACGATCTCGTGCCCTCGCTTTGTCTCGCTCTGCCGCTGTTCCACAGCTATGGTCTGCTCGTCATGCAGCTCTTTATGATGGAAGGCCTGCATCTGGTTATGGTACCACTGTTCCAGAAACCCGAGCTTCTCATCGATGCCATCACCCGGCATCACGTCAAAGGTTTGGCTTCGGTCGGCGCAATTTATGGCTTGCTCACCAGACATGAGGATTTCGAAGCCAAAATTAAGGGAAAACTCAAAACGATTATTACCGGCGGCGGATTTACGACACCTGTCGAGATGATGAGACTTGAGAATGCATTTGGCGGTGAAGCAAGAATTCTCTGCGGCTATGGCCAGACCGAGTGTTCTCCAGTGATTTCGGTAGAGAAGGGTAGTGATCCCCTCGAACGACGTGCCGTTTCTGTTGGCCATATTCTCCCCGGACTCGATGTGAGAATCTGGCGAAAAGAAGACGGATTCGTACCACAAGGCGAAATCGGCGAAGTCGTCGTCAAGGGATACAATACATGCAACGGCTATTACGGTCTGCCCGAAGATAAACAGCCATTTGATAAAGACGGCTGGTTGCACACCGGCGATATGGGACGCTTCGCGGATGACGGCATGCTGCAGCTGACCGGTCGTATCAAAGATATCATCATTCGCTGTGGCGAGAATATTTCGCCGTTGGATGTCGAACAGGCAATTCTGCAGGAAGATGCCATTCGAGAAGTAAAGGTTTGGGGCGCACCGCATCCGATGTGGGGAGAGAGCGTCGAAGCTTGTGTCGTTCTCAATAATACCGATAAAATCGACGAAGATGCATTGCGCAAAAACCTGAAAACACGTCTTGCACCATACAAAATTCCCTCGCATTTCTTCGCTTATTCCGCATTTCCGCTCAATGAAAACGGCAAACTCGATCAGCAATCACTCAAAGCCAGCATGCTCAACCGTCTGATGGAGCTCTACATCGCCACTTCACTCGACGAAGGCCTCAGAGTCATTCATATCAGTCTCAAAAACAAACCCTACAGCATCACACCTGTTACCGGCCTGGCCCAGGAACTCGCCGAACAGCTCAAATTCTCAAGAGCACAGGCATTGCGCATTCGTCTGGCCATCGAGGAAATGCTCACCGAACGTATCAACAACGCCTACGAAGAAGATGGCGAAATCGAAGTCGATATCATGTTGATGCCGCAGTGGCTCAGAATTCGTTTCGTCGATACCGGAAAATCCTATTGTCTCGATGATCCCGATGCTTCCATCAGCGCCAAGATTATTTTGCACAATGTCGATAGTTACTTCTCGCGCACCGATGAACATGGAAAGGCTGAATACTGTCTCGATTATCAGTATTCAGACGAATTCAATGTCAAAGCCTTTCTTATGCGCCATTCAAAAGCAGGTGCGTAGGAATTGTGAGTATCTTTGCAAAAACCGAAGTCAATCGCGAAAGACAGCCTGAGCTCGATCTATTAAAAGCAGTCTGCATTGTTGCTATGATTTTCAATCATGCGCTTGTAGACTGCGCAGTTAGAGCATGTTTAGTATCATTGCAAACATGCGCAATTCCTTTGTTCTTGCACCCTTTCAGGGTGCTATTTGGGGGTAATTCCTTTACCCGGGGTTGCGCCCTTCGGGCTTACCCCGGGCTGTACTCTTGCACGCTTTCAGCGTGCGGTTGAATGATACTAAACAGCCTCTTACAAACAATAAAATCCCCAAAGTACTTGCCCACCTCTCGTACAATATCAATGCCTATTACTGTGTGAGCTTTTTGTTTATTCTGCCATTGCAGACGATTCTGATTGCAACACAGGGCCGTTTAATGGCTGATTATCTGGCACTGATATATGCGGTTGTCGTCATTGTTGCTTGTTATTTCATCATTGAATTATACAAAAACAGAATCAAGCCGCGTCTCAAACAGCTGCCATCTCAGTCTGGATACATCCTGTTTGCTGCAGTCTGGATACTGACCATCGCAACGGTTGTCTATGCGAATCCAAAAATCGAAAAACATGCAACGATTTGGAATGAATACTTAATGCCAAAATAATGTTGTTTTGAGACGTGTCACTACACGTCTCACGCTCGCCTTGGGTTGGCACGCTGTGCCACCCCTACGGCTCGCCAGCGCGGCTATCCCTGCGGGATACGCCGCGCTTTGTTTATTATTGATGGATATACTTGACAATCGTGAGATTATTTTTTTTGTCGGTATCGTCGTATCTGACTTCATCCATCAGCTTTTTGACGATATGAATACCATAGCCGCCAATTTTCCTTTCTTCTGCCGACTGCAATATATCCGGAGCCGGGGCATTCAGCGGATTGTATGGTATACCATCGTCTGTAAATTTGACGGTGACCTGTGTTTCCGATACAGAACATTGGATTTCTGTAAGGATGGCACTGGAATACTGCACAATATTGGCAAAGATTTCATCCGTGCAGATTAGTATTTTTTGGCGCAGCTTTATGGGAACCTGATCGCTTGTCAATGAATCTTCCACAAACGCCAATACACTGGATGTGTTTGCAGAATCCGCTGCAATTTGTAATTTGTGTGTAGTCATTATTCAAATACCAGAATGGTTTTATCATCGGCCTGTTCCATGCCATTTTCAAATTCGAGCACAGAACGGCTGATGGTTTCGAGTAATTGTTGGGCATTGGCACCGGATGTATTTCGGATGGTCGTGGCAAGACGTTCATCGCCATAGAGTTCGAGTGCCGGATTACATGCTTCGGTAATGCCGTCTGTATACAGAATGAGCATATCGTCTTTTGAAAGCTGTATCTCGTTATTGAGATACTTTGACGATTCGAAAGCCGCAAGCATCAGCCCGCGCTTGTAATGTTTGTGATCGAGAAATTCAATTTCATCCTGATGTTTCAATATGGGGGGATTATGTCCGGCGTTTGCAAAAACGAGTTTACGGGTTTTGAGATCGACAAACCCCAGCCAGAGCGTCACGAACATATCGGCATTATTGTTTTCACATAGCTGACGATTGGCTTGCATGAGAACGGCAGCAGGGCTGTCGGATACGGCTGAAATATTTTTGACGATGGTTTTGGCTGTCATCATAAACATGGCTGCCGGAATGCCTTTTCCGGAGACATCGGCCATCACCAGGCCAATTCGATGGTTGGGTAGTTCAAAATAGTCATAAAAATCGCCACCGACTTCTTTCGCAGAAATATAGGATGCGGCAATTTCACATTCCGGGCGCTTTAAATTATTGGGCGGAAGCATTGCCATCTGTATCGCATGTGCCAGATTCAAATCTTCCTGGATATGGCGGTTAACTTCGGCCTGCGCATTCTGTAGTGACTGAACCGTTTCGTTGATATCGTTGGATATCTGAGAAAATTCAAGATTGTTCAGTACATTTAGCCGCGTATTCAGTTTGCCGCCGGATATCTCGGCCAGACCTTCACTGATTTTCCGTACATTTGTGGTGACATTTCTCTTTATAATCAGATTGATGATGAAATAAATCACAATGATAATGAGATAAATTGCAATGATGTTTTCTATTGTCGTGCGGTTTCGATTGACATGGACTTCGTATTCCGGAATCATACCGACCAGAATCGATCCATCATTTGTACGGCGCGCAGCACATTTCCATGCGGTTTGATGATATCCGGCATAAAAGAAGTCGTCGAATTTGACAGCTCCCATTTTCAGCGATTCAAGTGTCATGCCTTCTGGCAAAGACTGATCCGTCTCAATTAGCTGATTATCGCGTAAAAGCAGCGTATGCCCGTGTTGTCCAAGATGATACAACAATTCGCGATACGTAATTTTCTGGCTTAGTTCTTCATAATCCTGTGCCATATTTTCGAGCGTGATTGCAATTTCTTCAGCGGCCTGCCGATTCTCAAAGATAGTATCAATCGAAAATGTCACGCCAAAGATGATCACAGCCATCGCAGTCAATGATAGTGACAGCCACTTTCGGATAGTTTTCTGCATGGACGCCTGGGATGTATCCGCCGATTCTTTGCGATGATATAACCATACAACGATAACCGTTAGAATCACCGAAACAAAATACTCAAAGACGAAGCGTACAGAAATGATATCATTGATAATTTCCGACTGTTTCAGCATGGTATCCGGCAATCCCTCGATGCCGAATAAATCTGAGTGGAACAGCCCGGTCGCGACAAGGATCAGAAGGAGATCGACCAGGACGACATTTCCTGCGGTAATGCCAGCAATGATGTATTTGGCAGATTTGCTGCCATCGTCCATTTTGCGCACAAAACGCCGGTATTGTATCCAAACTGTCAGGACGCACAACAAACGAGGAATAATGGAAACCAGGGGATCGGCAAATAATACCTGCAGTTCGCCGGATTCAAGACCGGAGGCACCCATCATGCAGATTATCCCGAAAACAAGCGCGATGATAAGAGACTGCCACAGCCCAAGCAGAACAATTCCCAGGGCAATGGGAACCAGGCTGGGAATCATGAACAACAGATGACTGGACAGGATGCCCCAACCGGTTAACGCGAAAAAAATGGCACATATCAGCAGGATGATAAACGTCTGCCAATGATGCTGCATATGTTTGATACTGAATTTCTGGATTTGATTATCTTCCATTGCAGGGCCTCATTACAAGAAACCGATCCACAGATAATAAGCGTTTTCGCCAGCTTTGGCAAATCCGCGTTCGTATCCGAATTTCAGTTTCAATGGAAATCGGTATAGCGCAGTCATGTCGAGATACAGCTCACAGCCAGTACCAAACATGGATGACGAGAAGTCAATGCGGTCGATCTGATCGCTTTTTACTGCCCAATCGCCAACAAACCCCAGTCCAATGCGGTTGAGCATAAATGGCACTTCTAAACTATTATTCTGAAACTCGACAACGGGAAGCGTATAACTCAGGTGTGTATGGATCAGGTGATTGTTGGCGAGCAGGTTGCCACTGCGAATACCGTGAAAAGCGGTGAGTTCAGTGAGGCTGAAGTAATTGAAATCGAAACCGGATGCGGTATCCTCTTCGAGCGGATACCGATAGGGTTTACCGGTTATGGCAAGTCCATATTTTACCGATAATGATAAGACATCGACCATTCGCCAGATCATTGGCCATGACATCTCAAGCTTTAACTGATTGATCAATGCATAGGTATAATTTCCAAAAAAAGGTGGTTCAAAACGCAGCATGTAGTCCAGAGAATACCCCGTTTTTCCAGGAATGGTGCGAGGGGCGTCGTGAAAATGCGACAGTTTGATATTTGCAATCGCCGCATTTGTCCACCGCTGGTTCAAATCAATATCTTTATCGTCTAGTTTTTCCGCCCATTGCCTGAATATATCTTCCATCGAATGATCATTGGTTTTGGTATGCTCTGCAAGCAGTTCAAACGATATATCCAAATCCAGCAGGGGAGAATGATAATCTGTACCCGTTTTTAAACTCGCCCAGTAGGTCGTCAGCGGAAAACGCAGATAGTCTTTTCCCGTATCGACGAGATAAGTTTCCTGTTCTACGGCAATTTCAGCCGAAATCCACCAACGATACTGATGGTATCGATAGCCAATATCCAAGTCAAAGACGTTGGAACCAAAATGCCATGCAAAATAAGTATGATACAGATGATGATTTAAATCATCACTGTTTTCGAGGTAGATGCCCAGATACCAGCCAGATGGATCGGATATGCCTAAATCCGGCAAATAGGTATCGGGGATAAATACAGACCAGTCGAATCCGTCTTCAAATGTAGCATCGATATGCGGAATCGGTTGCGCTGACGACGCATCTTCTGATGGCTGGTCGGCTGGAATATGTTCCTGAGGCGGTTCGTCGAGCCACTGCTGTGGGTGCAGAACGGCAATTGCCATCCCTTTGTCTCTGATATCCGTATAATAGATTTTATCATCGGATGATTGAACCGGCTGGATCATGACAGCATCGTGTCTGTATAGAATCTGATGATTTGATCCGTCCAATGAAATGCGGTTCAAATCGTAGTATCCGTCGTTTTCTGTGATATAGCCAATGCTGTTATCCTGCATGACGAATGGATACATTTCGGTTTCGGGACTATCGGTGATTGACCTGATATCAATGGAATCGCGGTTGTCTCTTAGCTCAATCAGATCAAATTGCTTTTTCTCGGGATCATAGAACGAAAATAACCACTGATGATGGGCAATTGCAGTGATACCTTCGATTAAACTGAATGGCGGCGCCGTATATATCACTTCTGCATCTTCATTGCTTTCGGTATCCAATACATAGATTTGCGGCTGATTGTTTAGAATCGTTACAGCGGCAATGATGCCGTTATTTTCTGTAAAAGTTCTGATATGTCCGGGAATTGGCAATTTACGTGGAATATGCTTGCCAGAGTCCAGTGCGTAGAGCGTTTTGGCTTCGTAGTGCGAAGTTTTAATGAGCGTTGTATAATATAGAATGCTGCCATTTTTGCTCCAATGATGTTCACACTGGCCTTTGCATTCGACGATGGCGGTTTCCTGCTGTGTATCCAGATCATGCGATACAATGGTTCTGGGGCGTAAACCATCATCCCGAACATAGCTGATGGCATTTTTACCCGGGATGATCTGCGGATATTCATTTAAATAGGATTCGGATATATCGTTTTGGGGTATATCGTCAGGCAATTGTGAATTCTGAAGTTTTTCTGTCCAATCCTGATATAATTCGCTCCACGATTTCCCGAAAATGGTTTCTGCATTATGGTCGATGGATGAAAAGTTAGAACCGTTTAGCTGGTTCCATTCGGAGAGCTTTTCGAAGCCATATTGTTTTGCAATATCGTTCAGAAATGCGCTGCCATAGATTTCATTAATAGATTGGCCGAGCCATGTCGGCGCATCCGACATCAGGAAACCTAATTCTGGCAGGGTATGGTTCCGAGCTGCTGTGCGAACAATTGCACGAATCAGGCCATGATGCCTGGGCAATCCGGGATTGTTCGGAAATGTATAAAGATTCGCGATACCATCCAGATACCAGAGTGGCAGCACCAGATTGCTGTATTTATGAAAGAAATCGGAGCCGGTTCTTTGAACGAGAATTCGTGCGATGTGGCTTGCGATTTGCTCTTCGAGCCATTTGCCGTAATACGGATATTCAAAAATACTTTCCGGGGGCCACAGATAAATGGTAAAGTTATCCCCAAAATCTGCAGAGGGATAATCGAGGTAGATATCGGCGCGATCATAGAGCTGAATGGTGATCTGCTCTACAGAAGATCCCAGTTTTTGTGATAAAATATCATAGACATGCTCTGCATAATCTATCGTCTTTCGTGCATATAATTCGGTATTCCGTGGATATCGAATTGTAAAATGGTCACTTTTCAGAATGACAATATCATACGGCTGAATTTCGTCTGGAAGCGGATGTGCCAGACATACGCATGAAATCAGCAAAAGCGCAGTGCTGAAGAATAGTTTGATTGTGCTCAGCTTGATTCGTGTCATCTGGTATCGGAGAACAGTTGAAATCATTGTTTTCGGCGATCATCTTGAAACATGTGATGACGCATTTGGGCAGTCCGCCGGTTGTTGCGATGTCGCGTTTGCTTCATCTGCAACGGTTGCGCACTTTTAGCGCGCAGCAAACGATGTGGCAAGAAAATGGTTGATTTGGCCTGGTGAGGGGGAGGGGAAGGGTGAGGGTGAGGGTGAGGGTGAGGGTGAGGGGAAGGGTGAGGGTGAGGGGGAGGGTGAGGGTGCGGGGA
>JAEEGL010424488.1_pt1 | contig 34688 bp, 29 predicted proteins | sample 9134231 | NCBI WGS metagenome assembly JAEEGL01 (sample SAMN16246548, study PRJNA631951) | gut metagenome | biome: gut microbiome; feature: rumen; material: fiber-attached | host: Bos | place: Iran: Karaj | collected 2018-10
ATCTTCCCCTATCATCAATCATTATATTTGAAGGTTTTATATCCCTATGTATAACCGGAGGATTTAGTCCGTGCAGCCTTACAATGAGGCTGGTAATATCCACAAACAGCGACCTGAGTTCCTTTTCTGACATCTGCCGTATGTCCATCGCACCAATCGTTCTTCCCGGAACAAATCCCATAACGAGCTCTCCATCTTTCTCATAAAAATAACAGGGTGCATCCACAAAACCTGCGTCGCACAGATATTTAAGAACTCTTCCCTCATTCGTTAGCTGCATATAGGAAGCTTTGCTATTACCTGACACTCTTTTTACAACACACTCTGTTTTATCCTTACCCAATAATCCTTTAAGGATCTCACCATTACCGCCGCTTCCGATCCTATGCGTTACACTTATTTCATACATAAAGCCGCTGCCGTTACAGGTCTCTCCTCTCCCCTGCTGCAAAGAAGCCTTTTCAGATATTCAATATTTTCCTGCATGGCCTCATTATCAACACACATCTGCGGGCAAAGTCTTTTATGCATATCAGCTCCCAGCTGTCTGTCATAAAAAGACCTGGTTCCGGCAATCAGCGTACTTCCTTCCGATAATCGTCCCGAGGCATAATAATAATCTCCGAAATCCCCTCCTTCTTTTTCACAGATAATCTCCTCAACTCCCATTCTGCCTATCCTGACCACCTTATTTTTCCCGCGGTTCATGATGTGATAGTTAATACCTTTTAAGACCAAAATTGTGATATCAGGCGTTGCCTTTCTATGAAAAACTCTCCCTTTTCCAAATTTGTCAAAAAGTATCGTGAGCCTGTTTTCGATATCCTCCGGCGATTTATATACCATCTTCTCAGCTGTTCGTATCACCTTATCATTTATTTTTGCATCTGATTTTTGAGCACTTAAAACCATTACAACTACATCAGAGCGACTTTTTGTATGAATCCCTTTAACCATTAGACCATCATTATTCAATTTTTCTCCCGGCTCACGCAAAGTGGCCGCATAGTACTCCATTTACTACACATCCTTTCAAATAAATATTTCAATTTTTTAATGGAATAAACATCCGGTGAAACCGGACATTGAATCAGAAATAAAAACATAAATGAATATATCTCAGAAGATTAAATTTGTAAAGCATTTTTTCATATGGATATTTGCCAAATACTTTTTCTTATGACTTCTTGAGTAAAAAACAAACGGGTAGAGCTAATTCCATTAACCTCTACCCGCAATTGTTATAGTCTGTTTATTACAAACCCTTACGCTGCATCATCAAGTGCCGAACCGGCTTTCTTTAATTCCTTTTTTATAATCTCAATAGCCTTGTTAAGCTGATTGTCTGTACCATCCTCATTGTACTTTTGACTATCAAGTGCAATCTCAACATCAGGAGTAATTCCTACGCCGTTTATGTCATTCCCATTAGGTGTGAAGTAATTGCTTATTGTAAGCTTTACGGCTGTTCCATCAGAGAACGGGAAAATTCTTTGTACAACTCCTTTACCATATGTTGTCTCACCAACGATTATACCAACGCCATAGTCCTTTATTGCACCTGAAAGAATCTCCGAAGCACTTGCTGAATATCCGTTTACAAGAACCACAACCGGAATGTCGATTTCATTCTTTCCGTCACATTCATAATCCTCACGATTACCGTCCCTGTCCACAGTATAAACAATATCGCCTTTAGGAAGAAGCTCACGTGCTATATCACAGACAGCAGCAAGACTTCCACCGGGATTCGATCTAAGATCAAGGATAAGTCCAACCATTCCCTTGGATCTAAGCTCCTTCATACCCTCTTTGAACTGTTCCGTGGTTACGGAATCAAATTCTGTAATTCCCAGGTAACCAATATCATCTTCAAGCATTGTGGTATTAACAGTCTGTGCTTCAACCTTATCGCGGGTAACTTCAAACTCAAGATAATCAGATTCACCCTCACGATAAATTGTGAGCTTGACCTTCGTTCCTATCTCACCTCTTATCATACCTACAACTTCTGTAAGTGTCATGCCCTGAACGCTTTCATCAGCAACCTTATAGATTACATCATTAGCCTTAAGGCCTATTTTTTCAGCAGGGGAGTCCTTGATAGTACCTGTAATTCTCGGAAGATTCGTATCCTTGTCCATGCTGACATAGGCTCCGATACCGTAATAAATTCCCTGCGTATCAGACATCAGATCCTGATATTCTTCAGGTGTATAGTACTCGGAGTAAGGATCTCCGAGGGAAGAAACAACTCCCTTATAAATTGCATTGGCCTCTGCATCCCTGTCTATCTCAGTCTGGTAATAATACGTTCCTATTGCATCCTCGATTACTTTTACCTTCTCGATTGTACTATCGGTCATGGCTGTTTCGGAGTTGGTAATTTTTCCCTGAACAGGCGCAACTGCGAATCCCTTGATTCTGACCACCAGGAAACCTACTCCAACCAGAAGTGCTGTACAAAAAAATCCCATTATCAGTCCGACAAAGAGCATACCCAGTCTGTTATCTTTTTGCTCCATAATTCTTCCTTTCGCCTCAGCTTAATCATTCCTGAATAATATGGAATAACTACTATTATTTCAAATAGTTCCAAGGACTTACATAATTTCCGTTTAATCTTACTCCGAAATGGAGATGTGGTCCTGTTGATCTTCCTGTTGATCCGACAGCTGCTATTTTCTGTCCTTTGGACACTTCCTGTCCCGTAGAAACACTTAGAGAAGACGCATGCATATAAATCGTATACAAACCACTTCCATGAGATATCATAACATAATTACCCATAGTAGAATTATATGCTGCCGCAACAACTTTTCCATCATAGGCAGCAAGTATAGATGAGCCACTGGGAGCGGCAAAATCCACACCATTATGCATTTTCTGAATTCCCAGGGTAGGGTGCATTCTCATTCCAAAATTGTCTGAAATTCTTGAATATGACGGACATGGCATAGCAAACATTCCTCCGTCATATTTTCTTGCATTCTGAGCAGCAAGTTCCTTTTTTTCAGCCTCAACCGCCTTTTCCAGAGCAGCGATAGTCGCGTTTTCCTCAGCAATCTGCTTCTCATACTCAGCGATAGCCGCCTCTTTGTCCTTGATATCTCCGGCTATACTGTTGACTTCCTTATTCTTTTCAACAATAAGGTTCTGAAGATTTTCCTCTTCAATTACCACACTAGCCTTTGCCTCATCAAGAGTCTTCTTCTCTTCCTCAAGCGCTTCCTTGGTCAGCTGAGTAAGCTCCGTATGCTCAATATACTCATTCAGCTTTGCCCTGTCATAAGCTGACAGTTCTTCAATGTACTCAGCTTTATTCAGCATTTCCGAAAAGCTTCCTGCTTCAATAAAAAATTGAATATACAGGTCATTTCCCTTTTCATACATGAAGCTAATTCTCTTTTTCATCGCCTCGTACTGCTCGTTCTGAATACGCACAGCCTCTTCAAGCTCCGCTGTGGTCTCCTCGATACTTTGCTCCTTCTCGGCTATCTTCTGAGTAAGGTCATCAATCTTTTTTTGTATACCCTCAAGATTAGCATCCAGCTGTGTTATATAGCTATTTAAGTCCGCTTTTTCTTTTTCCAGAGACTTCTTCACATTCTGAAGATCCGTCAGGGAGTTCTTCATAGAATCCCTTTCCTTCTTCGCACTTGAAATCTGACTCTCCTTCTGTTTGATGCTCTCAGATGTAACTTTAGCCTTCACATGAATAGAACAGTCCTCAGATAAAATTTCAAATGCGAAATCCCTGCTCCGGGCATGGTCTCTGAAATCAAAAGAAACTGTGCCCGCAAGCAGGCACAGAACCATGACTACCCCAATTATTCTTTTTCCGATTCCTCTGCTGTCCAAAATATAGCAGCCTCCCAAATGCTCTTTTTATACGTGTAAGTGCTTACGAACAGTTGTAACACTTCCAAGGAAGCCAATTCCCACACCAATAAGTATTGAAATGGGCGTAAGCGCTTCGAATATCTTTCCAACAGGAAGAATATCCAATATAGAATTGAGCATTGAAAATCTTACTGCCAAGAATTCTGCTGCCTTGTTATAAACAAAATAAATAATAACCAGCGGTATAAGCGAGCCTATAAGGCCGATTATGATACCCTCTATTACAAACGGAGCACGAACAAAAAAGTCTGTAGCACCTATGTATTTCATGATATTAATTTCTTCTTTTCTTACAGAAATACCGATTGTGACAGTATTGCTTATAAGGAAAATGGAAACCAGCAGCAGTATAGCAATTATTCCAAGTGAAACATATGCTATAAGACTGTTTATTCCACTAAGCGTAGATGCGGTAACCTCTGATCTGTTAACCATTCTGACACCATCAATAGACTCCAGATAGGTAACCAGTGCAGGCTGCATGGATACATCATTCAGATATATCTGCAGGTTGGCCGAATCTTCAAGCGGGTTCTCGGTAAAGCCATCTGCATACTCTCCAAGATAATCTGTTTTAAAACTATCCCATGCATCCTGGGCAGATATGTAATCCACCCTGCTAACTTCAGGTCGTTTCTCAATAAGAGCCTTAGTCGCCAGAATAACATCCTCGCCTGTGCCCTCATTAAAAAATACAGTGACCGACACCCCTTCCTCAGCAGTCTGAACCACATGCTGAAAGTTAGTAACTATTGAATAAAATACACCGAACAAAAACAGGCAGGCACTGATTGTTGCTATAGAAGCAAGCGTATACCATCTGTTTCGCCTAAGGTTCTTAAAGCCTTGTCCCAGTGTATAAAATAAACTACTCATCCTCATCGTGATACTCACCCTCTTCTTCGTCGTGAATCACGACGCCTTTTTTCATAGTAATAACGCGCTTATGCATCGCATTAACGATCTCCCTGTTATGAGTAACAACTATGACAGTTGTACCATTCGCATTTATCTGCTCCATGAGCTTCATAATTTCCCAGGTATTATTAGGATCAAGGTTACCTGTAGGCTCATCTGCAAGCAGTATTTCAGGTCTGTTCACGATAGCTCTTGCAAGAGCAACTCTCTGCTGCTCACCACCTGCAAGCTGGGTAACCTTACTTTTGTACTTTCCTGCAAGTCCCACCATAGCCAGTACCGAAGGAACATTCTTCTTGATATCCCTGGTGGATTTCTGAATTATTCTCTGCGCAAATGCAACATTCTCATATACATTTCTGTCTTTTAGCAGACGGAAATCCTGGAAAACTATCCCCAGTTTTCTCCTGAATTTCGGAATGTTTCTGTGGCGCATTCTGCCTAGATCCTGCCCCATGACTGTTATTGTTCCGTCAGTGGGAACAAGCTCTCTCAAAAGAAGCTTGATCAAAGTAGATTTACCCGATCCGCTGTCTCCTACTATAAAAACAAATTCACCCTTCCTGATATGAAGGGTGACTCCATTTAAAGCTGGTGCGCCCGTCGAATATGATTTGGTCACGTTATCAAGCGTGATTATATCATCAGCCAGATCGACACTGACTGAGCGCTTTCTCCTGTTAACTTTTTCCATACAAAAACTCCTCTTAAATCATTTTACAGAACACATGGTGAGGTCAAAAGCCGTTTTGTGCAAGCACAACGGCTTTGACTTTGGAAATTTAATATCGCTCCATGTATTTCATATATCTCACAACCATAAGTGCAATCTTAAAGGTAATCGCATCATCAAAGACCCTGAGGTCAAGTCCCGTACTCTTCTGCAGCTTATCGAGTCTGTACACAAGAGTATTTCTGTGTATAAAAAGCTGTCTTGAAGTCTCGGAAACATTCAGGTTATTCTCAAAGAATTTATCAATCGTAGCCAGAGTCTCCTGGTCAAATCCATCAGGATTTTTTCCACCAAATATCTCACGGATGAACATTTTGCAAAGCGGAATCGGAAGCTGATAAATAAGTCTGCCGATGCCAAGCTCCCCATAGCTTATAACCTTGCGCTCATCAAAGAAAATCCTTCCTACATCAAGTGCCATCTTAGCCTCTTTGTAAGAACGGCTGACTTCCTTAATCTCACCGACAACTGTACCGATTGCTATATGAACCCCTGTTATACCCTGTGATTCCAAATGCTCCTGGAGCTCAATCGCAGATTTGGAAATATCCTCATTCTTAGAGTATTCAGAAACATCCTTCACAACAATAACATTATCCTCGTCAACCTCTGTCACGAAGTCTCCGCCGTTACCTGTTATGTGGGTTCTTACGAGCTCAAGGACATTGTTTTCTCTAACCTTTTCAGCTGCGATAATCATGGTAACCCGCTTGGAATCTGCAGGAATATGCAGTTTCTTCGCTCTACTATATATATCCACCAAAAGCAGGTTGTCAAGAAGCAGGTTCTTGATAAAGTTATCCTTATCAAAGCGCTCTTTATAAGCGACAAGCAGTCCCTGTATCTGATAGGCAATCATCTTACCAATCGTATAGGTACTCTCACCACTTCCGGCAGCAATCAGAATATACTCCAGCTGTTGCTCATCATACACCTTGAAAAACTGGTGTCCCTGAACTTCCTGTGAATCTGCAGGCGATCTGACAAAGTCCCTTACAGACTCTCCCATGTTAGCAAAATCCGGTCTTGTGGCAGCAACCTCATTGCCATCCACATCCAGCACACATAAGTCAACATGGGCAATGCCTTTCAGCCCATCTATGGTATTTTGAAGGATTTGATTTGAAATCATAGATAATCTCCCACGATTATATTTTCATTGTTCTTCTCTCATTCTACTCGATAAATGCATAAAAATCCACAAATTTCATCTAATTTTTTGTTAATTTTCCATAATAAAAATTTCAGGACACTTATCCGATATAAGATACAGAAAAGTAGATGCGTATTCCATGCGCAAAAGGAGGTGCCTATGGACATACCCGAATTATCAATGGCATTATCAGCAAGTAAGGTTCAATCGGACTGGGGAACAGCTATGCTCTCCAAAAATCTTGATACACTTAAGGAAGCCGGAAATACCATTGAAGATATGTTGGATGTGTCCGCCCTCGAAAGGAGTGTAACCCCCGAACTGGGTGGCACAATCGACGTTAGGTTATAATTGTTTAACCGGACGGTAGCCCCATATGTATATGTAGTTGTTTCAGCCTCGTTACGATGGACGTACAATCGGCTGAAAAACCACATATACATATGGGGCTACCTGTTTGTTCATATCCTCAAATATCAGATTTCCATTTAATCAATAAGTCATGACTCATTATTCATATTTCTTTTTCATTCAAGGCATCATACAGAGTTATCTATTTGTTTATACCTCATTCCAGTGCCTTCCCCCTTCCAGGGGGAAGGTGGCACGAAGTGCCGGATGAGGGTAATAATTCTCATATTTTTCTTATTTCATTCTCAAGAATCTCGATCTTACCCTCTTTTAAAAGATGTCCCACGGCGCGTTTGAATTCATTCTTACTCATGGACATTTCTTCACGGATGCGCTCAGGCGAAGCCTTGTCCGTGAAAGGTAAAACACCACCGTTTTTATCCATTTTATCAAGAATAACCTGTGCATCGGTATCTATCTGAAGGTATGCCTTCTCCCTGACACTTAATGTCAGCTTCCCGTCTTCACGGACGTCCACTACTCTCGCTGTTATTTCATCGCCGATCTTAATATCTCCGTACAGTTCTTTTTTGGGGATAAGTGCAGAAAAGATATCATCAACTGCCACGAATACTCCAAAATTGCTGCTGGTCTCGTAAACCGTTCCGCGGACTCTGTCCTCTTTGTGATAAGGGCTGTCTGTGCGAAGGAACTCATAAACATTCATTGTCACGGCAAGCCTTCCGGACTTATCCACATAAAGAGCACACAGTACAGTTTCTCCCTTTTTCACCTTGCGAGTCTGCTCTCTGAAGGGCAAAAGCACATCCTTTTCAAGTCCCCAGTCCATGAAAGCACCTATCTTACCCACATCATTTACGGTAAGCATATTTACCTGTCCAAGCATAAGCTTGGGCGTTCTTGTTGTTGCTATAAGCCTGTCATCAGAATCCTTATATAAGAATACAGAGAGCTTATCTCCAAGCTTCGCATCCTCCGGCACCTGCTTCTTAGGCAAAAGGACCTTGTCTTCGCTTCCTTCCTTCTCTGCAAGGTAAACACCGAAATCCACCTGCTTTATAATTATCAGTTCCTGTTTTTCTCCAATTCTTAACATTTTTCTATCCTTTTTATTTCTACTATTGAATATGGTTTTCCTTTTGTATCATTTAAAAATGCCGTATAAACTCCATCCTTAATATAGACAACCGGGCTGATTACATCACCAAGATGCGCCTGCTGCCTGTATTCCGCCCTGATCTGGATCCCATCCCTGCTTTCAGAGAGAGCTCTTAAATCCTCAAGTTCTTCTCGCTTAGCAACTGCATCAAATGCCTGCAGAGCAATTCTAATGTACTGTCCGTTGTTAACATGATGATTGGAATCAAGATGGTGCATCCCGACCTTTTTGCTATCTGCCTCATAAATCTCGGAAGTATCCGGCATCGCAATCTTCCTAGCCTCGTAATTCATGGGTAGCTTTTCATCAAGAGGATAAGTCGCAACAACCGCATCATCTATTCTGTAAGGACTTCCCTCTTTTATATTTATCAGCGACCACACCGAATTTGCAAGCGAGAGTCTCTCGCCATCTTCGGTATCCATAAAAAAGTTACGCATCCCAATGAATCCTTTTAACTCATAGGGCAGTGTTCCGATTGTAACCTTTTCGCCAAGATGCGGCAACCTTTTTACAACTACCTGCCAGCTGTTTATCACCCAGGCAAGTCCTCTTTCCTCCATATACTCAATGGTTGCAGGTCCCTCCTGCGTCTGAAAGGTTGAACAGTCCTGAAAATAATCAATCAGCGATTCGAAGGTCAGGTACTGTTCCAAATCAGTTTCAGTATATCTAATTCTTGAATTAAACGTATACATGTAAAAACTCCACCAGTAATTCTATCTATGTAATAACCCTCTTTTTTTAATAATCATAACACAAATTGCAACTGTTAGCGGCATCAGCATGGTAATCCCGTACTCATATCTGAAATCCACCACAGGCGCTGCTATGAGAAGTGTCAAAATAAGTGCCACCTGCAAAATAACAAAAGGTAAATATCCCCTGTCTTTTTTTATCACCACAAAAAGCGCAAAGCATACCATCCAGGTATAAGCGCCCGCACACCACAGCATACCGTAAAGAGGAACAAAGCTTCCAAGCTTAATAAGTATCTCTTTTCCCTTTACAACAGCCTTTCCGCCAATGAGCGGAGTAGGGATAAGGCCATAGTCATTGCCCATTATTCCATCGATATTTCCCACTTCATAAGGAATATCAGGATACACATATCCGCCCTCTAAGTCAAACCATGCTTTTAAATATTGAACAGGATACTTAAGACCAGTCCGGATCCATAATCCAAGATATTCCCCCTTATTATTCTCTATAACCTCAGGATGTCCAGCCCTTACCAGTTCTTTCATGTTATCTGCAAAATCAGGAGCATACAGCTCGTGGATATAGGTAGTATCTATAACAGCTTCAATCTTCTCCATATCCTGCACCGGGATATCTTTATCCTCTACAAGCACGCGGGCAACCTGCTGAATCGGAAGCGACAGCGACTCTGTAAAATCCGGCTGTATTATCCCTGCGCCATTCATCACAGGTCCCTTGACAATAGCAGTAATCAGCACCGCACCGCCTACAGCCATCAGAACTTTTACCATATCCCGCCTGAATGCCCATACCATAAAGGGTACACAGAGCAGGAAAGCATACCATCCGTTTGATCTGAAAAGGGATAGAAATACTGACAGTATCATCAAAAGTACATAATCACACAAACCGGCCTTCTCTTTCCTTATCATTTCACAGAGCCTGCATCCCATCAGCATTACAAACCCGGCGAAAGGAACATCCTTCCATATTGTCACGGCAAACACTGCATTAAAGGGAACCAGTGCAAAAAACACAAGAGAAAGAATAAACCATTTGCCCCCTTTAAGGGTTCTCTTTACCTGAACGACCGTCCTTCCACAACATAAAGCCAAAAACACCATCTGCGCAATTGTATAAAAGCTGATGGCTCTGTTCACATCCCCTGTAAACTTCATTCCTATATTGTAGAAAAAACCGATCGTAAGCGTATGCACTACAGGATGATGATTGGACATAGGATTAACACCTATAATCTGCTCATACTGCACTATGGAATCTGCGGTCATTATTCCGGGGTATTCATATAAAAAATAGGGAAACCAGCACAAAAAGCAAATTAGCGCAAAGAAAAGCATCAACCCACAGTCTTTTAGAGTAACCCCGCATTCTTTTTCCTCTTCTTCCCCGGGCCTTAATTCTGAGAAAATATCGCCTTTTACTGCAGCATTACCCAAATCATTTTTCCCGTGAACAAGACTTATCAGAAACAGAATCACCCTGAAGGCAACAAGCGACACTCCTGCAAAAATAATAACCATTCCCATAAGCTTAAAGAGCGCGCTGTCGAAAGCTGATACTGCCTTTTTCCCACATAAAAATGTAATGGCAGAAGACAGAAAAACAGAAATCAGAGCCATTACCAGGAAGGCTCTTTTACTGTGTCCATCCCCTGCTTTTTCTCCCATTAAAAAGAAAACCGCAAAGAAAATCAGTGTCAGCGGATTTCTGACTGTCATTCCAAAAAGAAGCTGCAACCCCCATGTACACATGAAAGCCACAAGAGCGCTCTTCAATTCTTTTGCATTAAACACATACATATCTGATATAATCCTTTTAGAATATTAGCGGAGGAAGCACATAATCTCATGGAAAAAGCAGTTCCCTCAACAAACAGTATAAAAATATACGAGCTTATTTACTATATTTATTTTCTTGTTCTTTTCGGAGCCAGAGCAGTCGGACTTTACGACGGACAAAAGATTTATAATGTATGTCTGGTCCTTGGAGTACTCGCCTTTGGAATTAAGGTTCTGTCAACAAGACACACCCTGGCGGAATACCTTGCCATCGCATCCTTTTTATCAATCGGTGCCCTGACTTATCTGTGCTCAGGTGAAAAAGGGCTTCTTCTTTATTTCACCATGATGCTTGGAATGAAAAGCATAAACAAAAAGAAGGTCATGCGCCTTGGACTTTGTATTCTTAGTGCAGCATATTTTATTTTATACCTGCTCTCCGTTTCCGGTCTGATGACCGAGCTAAACCACATAAACAGGCGAACAGGCTATGGGTATCTCTTACGGCATTCCCTTGGATACCCCTACCCCAACACCGCACATACTACTCTGCTTATCCTTGTGATCCTTTTTTTCTTTCTGTACGAAGCCTCTGATCTCAAGGCACTCCTGAAAGCAGAAATAATCGCCATGCTTTTAAACCTGTATGTCTATCTCTACACAGTCAGTCTCACAGGTCTGCTTTCTATTACCATCTATCTTGTAATCAATTTCTATTTGCAGGCCAGAACAGACAGATCAAAACCTGAAAACGCTTTGTTGCACATTCTCTTTCCTGCTATTGTAATCTTTTCAATCGTCGGCCCAATTCTTGCGAAGGGAAGTCTTTTTACAATACTCAATAAGCTCCTTCACAAGCGCTACGAATATGCTCTTTATTTTCTTACCAACGAAAAGATTACCTTATTCGGATCATATTTTAAAAAGCCTCCGACCAATTGGTATATGCTTGATAATTCCTTTCTGTATCTGTTTTTACAGCTAGGAGTCGTGCCCTTTGCAGTCGTCTGCATTATATACCTTCTTTGGATAAGGAATCTTATTTCCGAAAACAAAATCAGAGAACTGGCTGTAATCATTACCTTTTGCTTTATAGGAATGAGTGATCCTTTTTTATTCAACCTAAGCTATAAGAACCTGACCTTCATTTTCCTTGGACAATGGCTGTACAACACTTTGGAAAAGCAGTCGGAAAAATATCCCAAATTTCTCTCAAAGGAATTTCTAATACTCCCTTTCGGTGAAAAAGAGATAACCTGCTCTCCTGTAATACCCGAAAAAATCAGGAATTTCTTTTCAGGTACTTTTTGCGAAATCGCATCTCATGCAATCAGGTACACCCTTATCTTTGTGGTTGTCTGTATGCTTGGCTCATTTGTATATGAAAAAAATACCTCAGAGCCGCAGATTCTTTATGTAAATACAAAGATTGCGGATCCGTATTTCAAACACAAGAACATCGAGATGACCCAGGCTGATGTAGATGCCGCCATTGCAGAGGGAAACCTCGTTGAGGGATACAGTCCCGAAGATCCCACCATGTATGTCTTCAAGAAAAAGGCTCCGCATATGGAATACATACGGAGCATTGTTTCCTGTGGATTATGGGCAGGCCTTTTATCAGTTTTACTTATTTCAATTCTCAGAGCTAAAGGCAAAAGATGATATCTCTTTTACGTACTCATCATAATCTCTGATATACTCGCTTGCATCATAGTGCTCACTGGCAAGTACCAGGAGTACTGAATCCGGACTAAAATCATACATTTCCTTCCAAACCATGTTTGGAAGGTAGATTCCGGTATTCGGTCTGTTAAGGCAAAAGATGGCTTCATTTCCTGCTCCATCCATCACCTTGACCTTACTTGTTCCGGCAACATTTATCAATACAAATTCTGTCTTTTTATTTGCGTGCTTACCACGTACGACAGTAGCATCACTTCCATAAATGTAGAAAGCTCTTCTTATCTCAAAAGGGATGTCTATCCCGCCTTCAACTACAACAAGCTGCCCCCTCTCATCTCCCATATCTTTAAATTCGATCATCTTTACACGATCCATGTGATTTAACATAGTTATACTCCTATACGTAAATAATTGTACGAAACTTAATACTTTTTTAATTGAAAGACTTCGTCTGTGAGTCTACAATTGATATATAGTATATATAGAGCCAAATATAAATATGCAAAAATACATATACACAAGCAAGCTTGATATATGTATTTTTACATATTTATGCTTGGTTCTATATAAAAATATCAAAGATTGGGGGTTTGTGCAATTTTAGCACAAATAAGGCTATGAACTTTTTTAAAAAATGCATCAACCAGAAATGGTTCCCATATACTGTCGCATCGTGTACTGCAGTTGTTGTTTATCTTGGTCTATCAAATATCAACCTGTTCTTCCACGGAATCGGTGTCCTCGGAAAATATTTTGCCCCGGTTATTACCGGACTGATACTGGCATATGTAGTTCATCCACTGGTTTCTTTCTTCGAAAGAACAGTGTTATCTGATATAAAACAGGCAGCAATAAAAAGATCGCTGGCTATACTGCTATCCTTTATGACCATTATACTTTTTATAGTAGTACTTATGATTGCGCTTATTCCTCAGCTTGTTGACAGTATATCAACCTTTGTTTATAACCTGAATGATTACGCTTTGTCACTGGAGTTACTCCTTAACAACTTCAGCGCTACAGCAGGCAATTACCACATAGATTTATCCGGTATCACAAGCAGGATCAATACCTTCCTTTCACAGTTTGCACAAACTCTTCCTGCTGCAGTATCTCAGATAATCAATGTATCAGCAGGTATCGGTAAGGGATTCTTCAATTTCATACTTGGCTCAATCCTTGCCATATATTTTCTGGCAGGGAAGGAAAAGCTGCAGTACGGAACAACAAGACTAATGAAGCTTTTTATCCCCTCTGCCATGTATGAGAGAGCAAGTATATTTTGGAGCACCTGCAATGATATCCTCAAACGCTACATAGCCGGAGATATTCTTGATGGCTTACTTGTCGGCGTGATCAACTGGATCTTTATGCTCATTACCGGGATGTCATATTCCGTACTTATTTCGCTCTTTGTAGCTGTGACAAACCTTGCTCCTACCTTTGGTCCCATCGTGGGAGCCATTATCGGAGCATTTATACTTGTGCTTGTTAATCCGCTCCACGCACTTTTTTTCCTTATCTTCACCATTGTCTTACAGACGCTGGACGGATATGTAATAAAGCCTAAGTTATTCGGTAACACTTTAGGTGTTTCTTCTGTTTGGATACTTGTAACCCTGGTAGTTGGCGGAAGAATGTTTGGAATTGCAGGAATCATGCTCGCCATACCTTTTGCAGCTATCTTCAATTTTACATATCAGGATTGGATTCAGAAAAAAGAAGCTGCCCGTGCTTCACATAATGAACCACCCGAAGAGGAACAGACATGAATGTAGAGGAGTACACATATCAGGAACTGAAGCATATGTTGGATTACATGAAGCGAATGTACGATACTGTTCGCATTGTAGATCCCGTTGAATGCCGTGAAATTTCAGTAGATACTTCCGGTGAGCTTCACTACGAGAAAGAATGTCACGCAGCTTGGAATGCAGCAGCAAGATGCTCAAACTGCTGTAGTTATCGTGCGGTTATGAGCGGACAGCGCCAGACAAAAGATGAGGTGTTTGAAGGTCATCGTTTTCTCGTCCAATCGATTCCTATTAAGCTGATACTTCCGGACAGAAATAACTTTTCATGTGTAATGGAACTTATAAGCATTGACGACAAGGAAGGGGAACCGGCCGAAGCTGCTCCTGCAGTATCCTATAGTGTGGACGGACGTCAAATGTCTCAGGGCAGCACTGAGGCTGACTATCTTGCAACCCACGACTTACTCACAAGACTCTATAACCTTGACGGATTAAGCCGCGAAATAAGACGTCTGTTAGTTGACGATCCCGATGTGGACCGTGTTCTTATAACCGGTGATATACGTCACTTCCGCACGCTCAATGAGCGCTACGGTCAAAAGCGAGGCAATGAAGTCCTTATTGCCATAGCAGATATGCTAAGAAAAAGCTGCGGTCCCGATACCGTTTATGGTCGTACCCATGCTGACCATTTTGTCCTCTGTATGCCCGAGAGCCGCTTTGATGAGGGCATTTTTATGGATGCCATTGAAGAAATCGGCAAGATTATCGACACTGAGAACTATCATCTGTATTTCCATATGGGTGTATACAGGATTGACGATCCCGATATTCCGGTAACCCTTATGATTGAAAGGGCAGACCTTGCCCTGCAAACCTTGCATGAGCGCAGGGAAAACGTGCTAACCTTCTATACAAATAAACTATTAAAACAGGCTGAAAACGAAATAGAATTTCTAAATACCTTTAAGGAAAACCTCGAGGATGGACAATTCCATATCTATCTGCAGCCGGTATTTGACGCTGAAATAAACATAACAGGGGCAGAAGCCCTCACCAGATGGATAAAGCCCGATGGAACTGTTGTATCCTCCGACAAATATATTCACATTCTTGAAAAATCTGAACATATAGCAGATCTCGACATCATGAACTGGGAAAACGTAATGAAACAGCTCAGCTCATGGCAAAACACAGCCCGAGATCGCCTGGTAATATCAGTAAACGTATCGCCTAAGGATCTGTTCTACATGGACGCTCTAAAAAAGGTCAAGGAGCTTGTACAGAAATATAATATTGATGCTGATAAACTTATTTTGGAATTCTCAGAGATAGATCTGATGAATGATACCGAAGGCAAGCTTGCCATCATAGACCGATTCAAACAGGCAGGCTTCAGAGTTGCCATCGACAATTTCGGTGAAGGAAACCTCTCTTTACATATGCTAAAGGAACTTCATACAGACTATGTAAAATTTGATAAATCCTTTATTGCGGGTATATCCGATGACAGAACCAGAATAGTCCTGGAGGCATCTCTTAAGCTGGTTCAAAAGCTCGGCATGAAGGTTGTTGCAGAAGGGATTGAGACTGAAGAGCAATTTGCTTTCATGAAATCCATAGGTTGCGACAGATTCCAGGGCTACTACTTCTCACATGCTATTCCTATTCAGGACTTTGAGGAAAAATATTAGATAATAAAAAATACGGGTCCCATGCAGTTTTATATTCAGGGAACTCGTATTTTTTTACCTCAATGATATGCGCGCAACATCGTAGACAATAGACGGGATATGCTGATACATCATGAAAAGCATATGTACTGTGATCGGAACGTATATGTTTCTGGTGCAGAAAAATGCGATGGCGTAGGGAAACGATAACACCATAGCTTCTACAATTCCCAATGGAAGATATGCATAACTAAGTCCGCATAGAACGACACCCAAAACAAATGTCAAAAGAGCACAGGTTGCGGAATCAAAACACATAATTGCTTTTCTGAAAAACAGTTCTTCTGAAACAGGACAAAGGAATAAAATCGTAATAGCATAAAGAAGTTCACCAATATAGCTATTCTCCCAGGTGATTCCATACGTCCCGTCAAGAATCCCGATGAAATTAGCCTGAATCAGGTTCATTTTAACCATATAGGCTATCTGCGCTCCTACAATCGTAAACGCAACAGGAATCCAAAACTTTTTAAGACTCTTAAAATTGCGCGAATACTCTTTAAAGGAAAAGTCCCTGGCAAAATATACAGCAAGAACCAGATAGAACACAAAGAATATATACAAAGTCTTAAAAGGCTTTATTATACAAAATGCTATAAATAATGCTTCCCATACAATAGGGAATGCAAGATTCTTAATTTGAGATTTCACAACGCACCTCTAAGCTTGATTCATCTATATATCAACTAATTATAGCACAACAGTCATTATATTATATATTAGTATATAACATTATAGTAAAAAAATACTCCCCAGAACTATTTCTGAGGAGTATTAGCTGGGCTAGTAGGATTCGAACCTACGGAGTGACGGAGTCAGAGTCCGTTGCCTTACCGCTTGGCGATAGCCCATCGACAAGATTGTATTATACGGATGTTTTTTAGAAATTGCAAGCACTTTTTTAAAATTTTTATAATTTTATTTTGCAGTTTCCATAAATTGTATTTTTATACATCGTTTTTAGGAATTTATTCAAAAAAGGTGTTTGAATTTTGTATACGCTTGTATTATTATAATCCAAACGAGGACGTTTAAAAAAGCGCCCTCGTTTTTTATTTGTTTTTTAAAAAGGAAAGGAATTCTGATATGTTACGTGAAGCCAAATATGTCAATGCTGTCTATAAAAGTGGAAGTTTCTCCAAGGCTGCTGCCAGTATGTTTATTTCGCAGCCATCACTAAGCGCCACCATAAGGCGCCTTGAAAATGAACTTGGGACCACTTTATTCGATCGTTCAACCAATCCCATCACTCTGACTGATGCCGGCAGACAGTATATTTTGTACGCAGAAAAGTACCTGGCACTTGAAAATGAGGCCAAGAATTATTTTGAAAGCCTTAAAAATTCTGATCAGGGACACCTTAATTTCACAACTACAAGCTTCTATTGCTGTTATTCACTCCCAATATATCTAAATCCATTCCGTTCTCAATATCCGCACATAAATATTAACCTTAGCGAAAACACCATAAGCGAGGAAATGATAAAGTCCCTCAGGCTTGGTCATACTGACTTCGCACTAAGCAGCAACCCTGTAGGCTTTGAAGAATTCAAAAAACTTTTTTTCCTAAAGGAGCAGCTCATCCTTGCAATCCCGGGCTCATGGGAAATAAACGAAACTCTTAAGGAATTTCAGCTCTCCTTTGAGGATATTCTTGATGGCAGGCAGCGCAGCTATACCTGTCCACGGGTTTCTCTTGAGTATTTTAAGGACCTCCCCTTTTTATCCCTTAGAGAAGGGAATGATCTATACTCCAGAAGCTTAGAACTCTTCGACCACGTGGGAAGTGTGCCAAAAGTTTATATGTATCTTGATCAGATACCTACGGCCTACCACCTTGTATCCTACGGCTATGGTTTCACACTTATAAGGGACACAACACTTCATGTAGTTCCCCAGCCCTCTGAAAACGATAAAAACCAGGTCGTATTCTATAAAATAGACGACGACCTGGCTATAAGAAATATTTATTTTTATTATCAGAATTCCCTTACCATAACGCCTGCACAGGAAGCATTCATAAAGTACACCCGGTACCACTGTGGTCGCGGGGAGTAATCCTTATTACTCAGCTTTTTTTCTTGTATACCTGGGAATGATATAACCGCTTGTGTTATATGTATATTCATACTCTGTGTTTACCAGTGTTACCGATGAAGGCTGATAGAGAGGACAGATGATTGCCTGCTCTTCCATGATTTCTTCCATTCGCATCTGAGCTGCAAGTCTCTCTGCTTCCTTATCCTTTGTAGCCAGCTCGCCGATTACCTTGTTGTACAGCTCCATATACTCATCATCGTGGAATCTCTCATAGTTAAGTCCTGAGCCGTCAATCCACATATCAAGGAATGTAGATGCATCCTGATAGTCACCATACCATCTTGTGATACCGAAATCATAATCGCCATTTCCCATATCCTGGAGTCTCTGGTTATATGAGGTACTTCTTAGGGTAATCACCATACCGGGGAGCTTCTCCTGAAGCTCAGACTGAATATCTGCTGCAATAGCCGCAAGGTTACTGTCATCGTTGTACAAAAATTCCAATTCAAACGTATCTGTTCCAAGTTCACTCTTTGCTGCTTCAAAATACTCAGCTGCCTTATCGGGATCGTACTCATTGAATGTAGGATTGCCTGCATAATCTCTGTAATAGGTTCCGTCAGAGGTAGCTGCAAAGCTTGCGGGAATAATATAATCCGCTGCCACCGACTGATCACAGAGAATGCTGTCTACAATAGGCTCCTTATTGATTGCAGTACTGATAGCAAGTCTTAAGTTCTGATTGGAAAGGTACTTGTTTTCTGTATTAAAGGCTATAAAGAACAGTCCGCCAAGAAGCTGAACCTGCATTGATTCGTCACCTTTATACTTTGCAATATAGTCACCCGTGAGGGTTACACTGTCAAGCTCTCCGCTTTCCCAAGCCAGTATTTTCTGCTGTGCATCTGTTAAAAGTGAATAATGTATTGTTGATACCTCAATATCGTCTGCAGCGTAATAATCAGGATTTTTGGAAAGTGTATAGGTTGTTCCGCCTACTTCCCACTCGGTCATTACAAACGGTCCACAGTAGATTGAGTTCTCTTTATCAAGCATGAACTGGTCTCCTGCTTCCTCAGCAAACTTCTGATTTACCGGCATAAAATACGTACCTGATGCCAAAATAGAATCAAAATAGGATTTAGCCGCCGTAAGCTTTACAACAAAGGTGCTCTCATCAGGAGCGCTTATTCCCAGATCATCAGTAGTAAAGCCATCTGCTCCGCTTATTACCTCCTGTGCATTCTCGACACCTGCCGTAACCAGCATATAAGAATATACACAGCCCATATCGGGATCTGCCAGACGCTTCCAGCTATATACAAAGTCGTTTGCGGTTACCTTATCTCCGTTTGACCAATACGCATCATCCCTGATATGGAAGGTATAGGTCAGACCGTCTTCACTTATATCCACCTTATCAGCAAGACCATATGATATCTTGCCGTCCTTGTCGTACTTATAAAGACCCTCATTTGTGTTACTGATCATACTCATGGATGTTGCTGAGTAGTTAAGATTGGGGTCAAGGGAATTCAGTTCTTCCGTAAGCGCATACTTAAGGTTAATTCCCTCTGCAGCGGATGCTGTTGTTCCTCCGACTCCGCTTGAGGATTTTTCCCCCGCGCTGCCACAGCCTGTCACACTGATTGTCACAGACATTGCCATCGTCAGTGCCGTCATCATTCCAATAGTCTTTTTCAATAGATCTTTTTTCATAAGCCTCTCCTCTCTCCGCTGTTAAACTGCCATCCAGCGGGCAACCTCCTCGTCAGTTCCAAGTACCATATGATTCTCCGACAGAAAATGATTTGTTCCTGCGGAATAATCTACTTTTTCCTTAGCCTTATCGTATGTAATAAGCTTCTTTGTGGGTTCCGTCAGTGGATTCGGTTCCGGAATCGCCGACAGAAGTGATTTTGTATAGGGATGTACCGGATGTTCAAAAATCTCCTCCTTTGTCCCCATCTCAACGAAATGCCCCAAATGAATAACTCCGATATAATCAGATATGTACTTAACCATTGCGAGATCATGTGCTATGAAAAGATAGGTAAGTCCTCTTTCCTTCTGCAGATCCTTCATAATATTTACAACCTGTGCCTGAATTGATACATCCAATGCACTTATACACTCATCTGCGATAATCAGTTCCGGCTCCATGATCATGGCTCTGGCAATTCCTATTCTCTGCCTCTGTCCACCCGAAAACATATGCGGATATCGGCCTGCCTGCTCGTGGTTAAGTCCGACTCTCTCAAGCATTGCAAAGACTTTCTCCTCTCTCTCCTTGCGGTTCTTATACAGATGATTGGAATCAAGTCCCTCTGCAACAATATCAATTACCTTTTTCCTGGGGTTAAGACTTGCCATGGGATCCTGAAAAATCATCTGCATCTTACTTGTGAGATACTTTTTCTTTTCAGCTGTCATTTTTCCGGATACCTCTTTGCCTCCAAGAATCACTTCACCGTCAGTGGGATCATAGAGCCTGATGATCGCACGTCCTATGGTTGATTTACCGCTGCCAGATTCTCCTACAAGACCGAAAGTAGAGCCCTTCTTAATTTTAAAGGAGACATCATCAACAGCCTTCACAGTAGTCTTTCCGCTTTTAAAATACTGCTTTAAATTCTTTACTTCCAAAAGAGTGTTGTTTTCCATAATAGTCTCCTTTCTCAGCTTGCCACGGAGCTCTCTCTGATATCTTCTGCTGATGATTTATCCAGCATTACCATGATTCTCTCCTGCAACTCCTCAGGTATTTCCACAATAGGCGCCTGAGGATTTTCAAGCCACGACCTCACCATGTGAGATTCCGAAATCTGATATTCCGGTGGCTCTTCCTCATAATCGATGTTAAGAGCATATCTGTTACGAGGTGCAAACGCATCACCAACGATTTTCTTAAGCAGGTTAGGCGGTGTACCGGGAATGGCATACAGCCTGTCCGATGTTGTATCCAGTGTAGGAAGTGCCAGAAGTAGCCCCCATGTATATGGATGCCTCGGCTTTAAATAAATTTCCTCCGCTGTACCTCTCTCAACAATTTTTCCTGCATACATTACACAGACATAATCTGCAACCTTTGCAACCACACCAAGATCATGGGTGATGAAAATAACGGATATTCCGCGCTTTTCCTGCATAGTCTTTATAAGATCCAGTATCTTTGCCTGTATTGTCACATCCAGAGCCGTTGTGGGCTCATCACAGATAAGAATGTCCGGATTACAGGAAAGAGCTATCGCTATGACTATTCTCTGTCTCATACCACCAGAGAGCTGATGTGGATAGTTTTCCATGCAAAGTGTGGGGTTGGGAATTCCTACTTCATCCAGAAGCTCTATTCCTCTCTTCCAGGCGTCCTTTTTACTCATCTTAAGATGCCTTATCATACCTTCCGTAAGCTGATCTCCTATGGATAATAGCGGATTAAGTGCTGTCATGGGATCCTGGAAAATCATGGCGATTCTCTGTCCATTGAACCTTGCTATCTTATCTCTTTTTGAAAACTTCAGAAGATCAACTGTTTTTTTCTTACCCTTTTCTGAAAAGGTATAAAGAATCTCCCCGTCATTTATTTTCTGATTGGAACTTTCTATTCCCATAACTGATTTAACGGTTATGGATTTTCCGCTTCCCGATTCTCCAACAATTGCTACGGTCTCGCCCTTATGCAGTGTAAAGCTCACTCCGCGAATAGCATTCAGATTTCCCGCTGAAGTCCGAAAAGATATGGAAAGATTTTTAACTTCAAGAATTGGTTCTCCATAATTAATTTCTTTCATAACTGCCTCCTCCCTGGATGCCGGATAATTAGGTCACACCCTCTTCTGCTTAGGATCAAGAGCATCTCTGAGCCCATCTCCTATAAGATTGAGTGAAAGCATCAGTAGCGCAAAGAATACTGCAGGTATAGCCAACTGATACGGATAACTCAGCATGTGGTTATAGCCGTCATTTATGAGACTTCCAAGTGATGCCTGCGGTGCAGGAATTCCAAGTCCTATGAACGACAGGAAGGATTCCATGAAAATCGCATTAGGTACAGACATCATAGCCATTACGATAACCGAGCTTAAGAGATTAGGAAAAATCTCTCTGAAAAGGATGGTAACAGTTCCTGTTCCAAGTGTTCTTGATGCCATAATGTGCTCACTCTGTTTAAGTCTTAGTGTATTTGCTCTTACCAGTCTGCTCATTCCCGTCCATCCGGAAATTGTCATCGAAATAATGATGGATGTAAGACCGGGATTTAAGACAACGACCAGAAGTGAAACAACGACCAGTGACGGAATACCGTTAATAATTTCTATCACCCTCATCATGGCTGTATCTACCTTGCCGCCATAGTAGCCTGCAATAAGACCATATCCAACTCCTATAAGAATATCCAGAACAGCACTGATTGCTGCAATAATGAGTGAAATTCTTGTTCCCTGACAGAACCTTGTAAACAGGTCTCTTCCAAGATTATCTGTCCCAAACCAGTGATAAACCTTACTATTTCCCGTAAACTCGTAGATATTCACTCCACTTACGGTTCCATCAAATATTCCGAACCTTTCAAAGGCGGAAATTCTTGGCGGAAGGTTTTGCTCTTCCACGCTTACTTCATCATATGTATAGGAAGTCATCATTGGTCCAAACACCGCCAGGATAATCATGAAGGTAAGAAATATAGTTCCAAGCACCGCTCCTTTATTCTGTGCAAAAATATGAAGCGATTCCTTCCAGGATGCCTGAACTGCATAAGCATCATCCCTGTATATTCCGTCTTTGTTTGCAAATGCATATCTTTGTAATTCAGCATGTGCTACCATATCAATCACCTCCTGCCAGGCGTATTCTGGGATCGATGAGTCCGTACAGTATATCGATAACCAGTAGTGTTACTATGTACATTGCACTGAAGATAAACGCCAGTGTAATAACAACGTTATAATCATTTGTTTCAATCGCTGTTATGAAAAGTGAGCCGATTCCCGGTATTGCAAAAATCTGTTCAGCCACCGTAGAACCTGTCATCATTCCCATAAGCATCGGTCCCATAACCGTAACCAGCGGAACCATTGCATTTTTAAGACCATGTATTCCAACTACTCTCCATCTCGGCATTCCCTTTGTTTCAGCAAGCTGAATATACTCAGAATCCATAACCTCTATCATTTCATTTCTTGTAAATCTCGCCGTCATGGCCATTGGTGCAATCGATAAGGCAAGTGTAGGAAGAATTGATGATAAGAACGGATGCTCTGATGAATAGGTAAGTGGGAAAAATCCCGCCTTATATGCCAGGAAGTAAACCAATCCAAGTGCTACAACATATGAAGGTATGCTTGATCCCAGCATGGAGAATACTGTAGTACCTGTATCAAGAGCTCCATTATGGTGAAGTGCTGCTACGATTCCAAGAATAAGTCCAAACACAACTCCCACCACAAATGCCTGTACACCGATCCTTATGGTTATTGGAAATCTGGTTGACAGAAGACTCGCCACCGGATAATTCTGCTGAATGTTATAGGAGACACCGAAATTTCCTGTAAGCATGTTCTTTATATAAATCACTATCTGAACAGGAACAGGCTTATCCAATCCATATTTCTCATACAAAACCTGCAGCTGTGTTTCTGTCAGTCTCTCGTTATTAAAAGGTGAACCAGGCATTAACTGGAGCAGGAAGAAAAGAATGATTATGATAACCAGTGTTGTTCCCACCGCCATCAATGCTCTTTTTAAAATATACTTAGTCATACGGCTCCTCCCCTTTCTTATGCATTTTTTGAAAATGTGAAGAGGTTACTCTCTGATGGTGCTTCAGGATAAACTACATTTTTTCCGAATCTTGAAACCAGATAATCCTTTATAACCTGCACACATTTGTCCTCTCCGACTCTTGCCATATTAAAGGTCATGTCGTAGTTAACGGGATTTGTCCAATAATTACCGTTTGTGTAATACTCGTAGTACTTAGCCCTGTATTTATCTGTCTTTTCAATAAGCTTTGCAGCTTCCTCTTCGTCGACATGCATTCTTTTGGTGATTCTCTCGAGACAGTAACTTCTTGGAGCTTCTACGTAAAAGGAAACTACATTGTCATAATTTTTCAGAACAAAGTCAGCGCACTTACCAATAATAATGCAGGATTCCGTCTCTGCCAGGTTCCTTATAATATCGCACTGAGCTCTGTATATCTCCTCGTCTGACTCAAATTTCTTCTGGACCGCCTTGGGTTCTGTTGTTCGCGGAAGCTTTCTGAGGAGAGCATTTATGGAGCCTTTTCTTAGCTTTTCATCAATCTCAATAAGCTCTGCTGTCTCCTTGCCGGTCATCTTGGAAGCAAGTGCCAGGATGGTATTTTCATAGCAGCTGATCCCCAACTCATCTGCAAGCCTCATACCAAGTGCCTTTCCTCCGGAACCGAATCCCCTGGCTATGGTAATCACATAATTTTTTTTCATACTCCTCACCTCTCTTTACGTGAGCTTTATGCGGTGGCTTTCAGGCTATGCATTATTTCCGCAAGATACAGGATGAATCTCTCGCAATCCTCCATATATGAAACCGAGACTCTGTTCATCCCAGCCTGTGCAGATATAAAAATTCCTTTTTCCATCATCCTGTACTGAACTTCCAGCGGATCCACATGAGCATCAAAGAAAATGAAATTGGTCTGTGAATCATATACTTCGCATCCTAATGCTTTCATCTCCTGTGCCAGATATTCACGTCCTCTTCTGACCTGTTCATGAACATATGCTCCATGCTCCTTATCCATGATGGCTGCTGCAGCTGCTGCCTGTGAAGTTTTGGATACACCAAACTGTGTACCGCATTTTGCAAGCCAGGAACTGATTTCAGGCTGAGCCAGTGAATATCCGACTCTTACACCTGCCATACCGTAGAATTTTGAAAAAGTCTTAAGACATACAATTGGCTTTTCAGGCATTTCCTTCATCACTTCAACTATGCTTTGGCAATCGGAAGCCTCTGCAAACTCAATGTATGCTTCGTCATAAACCTGAATCACATCATCCGGACACTCTGAAGCAAACTGTCTAAGCTCATCAATACCAAGATATGTTCCTGTAGGATTATTGGGATTACATATATAAATCATCTTGGTCTTGGAGGATATCTCCATCAGCATTCTGGTGAGGTCATATTTGAGATCATCCTTAAGAGGAATTACCTTTACAGAAGCCCCGTGCATCTGTGCCGTATCTATGATTGCGGGGAATGTAGGCATACACAGAATAAGCTCATCCCCGGGATCCAAAAAAGCTGTTCCCATGGCATCGATCATTGCGCTTGATCCGCAGCCCGTTATCACATAATCGGTAGTAAGTCCAAAGGTCTTTGCTATGGCTTCCTTTAATTCCTTCTGTGTCCAGTCCGCATAAAGGTTAGAGGTTGCACTCGCCTCGTTGATTGCTTCAAGTGCCTTGGGTGACATTCCAAATACATTTTCGTTAAGTCCCATGTGTCTTAACTTGGCAAAATCGATATTCCCCATCTTTCTGCTGGCACGCAGTGTCTCAGGTTTTTCTCTAAGGGCCTTACATAATAAATTCTTAACTTCTGCAGTATTCATACGCTCCTCCTTTTCCGCTCTTTAAGCTACAACACTTGTAGGATGACCTTCCTTCCAGTTAAGGAAGTTTTCTCCTGCTATCATGATGCTTCTTATCTTTGCCTCTATCGGCATCCATGCAATATGCTCTGTAATTCTCGTGTTCTGACACTTCATAAGCTCACAGGGTTCTGTGAGAGGCTCTCCTGCTACTACATCAAGCCCTGCAGCGTATATCTTTCCGCTATCAAGTGCTTCCTTTAATGCCGCTTCATCAATGATTGCTCCTCTTGCTGTATTTATGAGGATCACCCCATCCTTCATTTTTGAGATGGCCTTTGCATCAATCAGATTCTTTGTCTCCGGAGTGAGCGGACAATGGATTGAAATGACATCACTCCTTTCCAGTACCTCATCAAGGCTAACCTGTTCGATTCCTTCATATTCAGGACCGGTCTTCTTATGTCTGCTGTTTGCTACAACCTTCATCCCGAATCCCTTAGCCATCTTTGCCGCGCATAGACCTATATTTCCAAGTCCCACAACGCCAAAGGTCTTATTATAGAGTTCAATCTGTCTTGTGAACTGTCTTTTTCCTTCATTACCGGGCTCCCATTGTGTCACTCTGTAGAAATAATCGTTCTTACTTATGTTGTGACAGATATCCATCAGTAGTGCCCAGGCGTATTCAGCTATTGTTGTGTCCCCATACACTGTATTTGTAACTGTACAATGATGTTTATGACACGCTTCCTCATCTATCTGCCCGAATCCATGAGCAAGAGTTGAAACATACTTTAGTCTTGGATGCTCCGAAAGGAGTTTTTCCGATATCATTCCATCCTGTATCCACGCTCCTATAACTGCATCGTAATCAGAAACAGTTTTATCAAAGTCTCTCAGCTTCATGAAATCAATCCAGTCAACTTCGTCCGAAGGATCAAGCCTGTCAATAAGGGATTTTTCCCATAACCTCTCGAAAAATGCTTCATCAAAACCCGGTCCGTAGGTTGATTCCATAGATCTTTGTTTTACAATTGCTATTTTCATAACGTTCCTCCTGTCAGATGTTTTATGATGCTGCAGCTGTTTTCTTATTTGGCATTTCTGAAACCCTGGCCTTAACAACTGCCTTTGTCTCCCATTTATGTCCATGAAACCTGATTGTGTTCATAACTGCTCTGAAGGCCCAGTCTATTGTCATCGCTATCCACACTCCCAGGACTCCCATTCCAAGCCCTTTTGCGATTATGTATGCAAAACCTATTCTGAATACCCACATTGATACGATGCTAGTGGTCATTGTATACTTCGCATCCCCTGCACTTCGAAGCACGCTTGCAATCGTAAATGACAGCGGCCAGATGGCCATGCAACAGATGCTGTGGTATCTGATGAGCTGTACCGCATAATGTGTTCCAAGGTCTGTAAGGTTATACATACCTGCGATATTTCTTGCTATCAGGAAAAGCACTATATTCAGTGTTATCAAAAATGCGTAGGTTACTTTCAAAAGCTTTTTTACATATCCTCTTGCCAGGTCATATCTCCCTGCTCCTACGCACTGTCCTACTACTGTTACAAGTGCAAGTCCCATCGCCGAGCCCGGAATGTCTGCCAGCATTTCCACTGTATTGGCGCAGGCATTTGCGGCAATTGCAGCTGTTCCAAAACTGGATATAAGAGATTGTGTAAGGAGTTTTCCAACCTGGAACATACTGTTTTCCATTGCCTGCGGTACTCCGATTGATAAAACCTTTTTCAGCATCGAAGGATGCCATCCAAATCTGAAGTACTTGTCTATATGAACCGGAAGTGTTGGCTTCCTTATCATTGTCATAATTACTATCGCTGCAACTGCTCTTGATACGAGAGTCGCATATGCTACACCGGAAACCTGCATTCCCATTTTGAATACCAGGATGTAGTTCAGTGTAATGTTGATGCCATTCATTATCGCTGACATTATCATTGAGATATGTGCGTTATTCATTACTCTGAAAAGTGCCGCCCCTGCGTTATAAGTGGCAAGAAACGGAAACGAACAGGCCACTATGTAAAAGTAAGTAACAGCATTTTTCATAACCAGCTCATCAACATTTCCGTATATAAGTCCCAACACCTGTCTGTTAAAGAGTAGTGCCACTGCTGTGAGTACCCCTGAAATAAGGATGCATATAAGCATCTGCTGGTTAGCTCCTTCACAGGCCTTTTTCTCATCTCCTGCTCCTATAAGCTGTGCTACAACAACCGATCCGCCGGAAGCCATTGCTGCGAAGGCCATTATCAGAAGTACACATATTGAATTTACAAGTGATATTCCTGAGACAGCTTCTTCACCGGCTCCCGATACCATGATCATGTCAGCCATACCTACTGTTACTGCCAGGAGCTGTTCTATAACCATTGGGATGATCAGCTTCATAAGTTTTTCTCTGCTAAACATTTATCTGCTCTCCTCCCTGTCATTTTTACTTATTAAATGAAAACAGGCGCCGGAATTATTTATTTCCGACGCCTTTGTCTTTGCTATGGGTGTATTATATTGGCATCTGTTTTGTAAGACAAATACCTGTTGATTTATACCTTATAATATTTTTGTTATACCGCTTTCTTTTGGTAACGCATAAGGTATTTTGAGAGCGCTGTTAAGAACTGCTTATTCTGCCACGGTAATCCTATACTTACCCGGATGTATTCCTCTGAAAAGTATCTTATGAATACTCCCTGAGACTCCAGAAAATCCATGCAGTCCTTAGTATCACAGTGCGGCGCAAAATAAATGAAACTTGTAGAGCTTGGAACTACTGTAATTCCCAGCTTTTCCATTTCTCTGGTAAGATATTCACGCTGGGTAGAGTTATTTTCCTTAGCCGCATTATAGTATTCAATATCATCAAGAGCTGCTGCCGCTCCCGCTGCACCTATTCTGTTTGGCCCCATGGCAACAGCTCCAAGGCACTCCGTAACCTCTGCATTAGCTATGGCATAGCCGACTCTGCAGCCCGCAAGTCCGTATATTTTTGAAAAGGTTCTTAGAACAATAAGATTCCTTCCATCCTCTACCATCTTCATAGCACTTGGATATGACTCATCAGATACCCAGTCAATATATGCTTCATCCACTACTGTAATCACATGTTCCGGTACCTTTTTTATAAAGTCAAAAAGCTTTTCTGCATCCAAAAGCGTACCCGTCGGATTATTGGGATTGCAGATAAAAATAAGCTTGGTCTTATCTGTGATAGCATCATAAATCTTATCCAGGTCCGTGCTTACTCCGTCATCAGCCTCCACTTCAACAAGCTTTGCACCAAATCTTCCCGGCAGCATGTAATAAGCCATGTATGTCGGAGAGCAGACAAGCATCTCATCGTCCGGATTAAGGAAAGCTTCTCCGATAGCACCAATTCCACTTCCGGATCCGTGATAGACAGATACACATTCCACAGGAAGTCCCACATGCTCTGATATTTTCTTCTTAAGTCTCTGTATGGTCTCCATAGGATACAGATGTCCCAAACCAAGCTCTGCTGTCATGGCCATAACCGCCTTAGGTCCCGGCCCCATCTGGTTCTCATTCGCATTAAGCTTAACAATAGGCATGGACAAATCCGGTTGCAGCTGCTTTCCACCCGCAACATATGCCCTGAAATTCTTAAGTGACTCTCTCATCAAATCCCTTGTTGTCATAATTAACTCTCCTTTCCTAACTCTTTTCATATATCCTTCCATTTAAAAATGCAAAAAGGCGCAATCTCTTACTGAGATCACGCCTTCGCATCTGTAATGCTTGTATTATAGTTAGCAAAACAAATGAAAAACAAATATCTGTTTTTTTATACCTCATAACTTTTTTGTTATAGGTTATTTTTCCCCTTAGAATAAAATTTATAAGTTATTGTTTTTCCTGCTGACAAAAAATCTTCCTGGCTGACTCCGTTGTTGCGAGTCCTCCCTTTCCGGTCTCCTTTATATCAGGTGCCATCTCATTCCCGATTCTTCTCATGCTGTCAATTACATCATCAGGTGAGATAACACTTTTTATTCCCGCAAGTGCAAGCTGAGCTGACGCCACAGCATTTACAGCTCCATGAGAATTTCTCTTAACGCAGGGGACTTCCACCAGTCCTCCAACAGGATCACAGGAAAGACCCTGCATATTTTTAAGTGCAAGGGCCAGTGCGTTGACTACCGCAGAGTTATCACCACCCTGCAGATATGCAAGTGCTCCTGCTGCCATAGCAGATGCCGTTCCTATCTCTGCCTGGCATCCCCCATAGGCTCCGGATATACTCGCATTTTCTCCGATCACCTTGCCGATTCCGGCTGCCACGTAAAGCGCCCTTATCATTTCTTCCTTTGAGCAGTTCCCATATTCTTCATAGCTTATAAGAATTGCAGGCAGAACTCCGCAGGAACCGGCTGTTGGCGCAGCAACTATTCTCTTCATACAGGCGTTGGATTCACCCATTTTTATTGCTCTTGCCATTACGGTTCCAAGAAAGTCACCGCACAGATTTTTCCCGGATGCATTGTACTCATCCAGAAGACTGCCATTCCCTCCGCTCATTCCACTTGCAGATTTAAGCTTCCCGTCATATTTGGAATCAGCATCCTTCATGGCATCATACATGTGCTCCATATCCTGTAATGATTCTTCCGCAGATACATTTCTGCTCTCCATGTCTGCTTCAAGTACAATTTCCCAAAATTGTTTTTTCTGCTCCTTAGCCTGCTGCAATATATCTGCTATAGATTTATACATGTCTTTTATCCTCTTATGCCTTCAAAATAAGTAACTTTAAGAACACCTTCGCTTTTCTTTAGCCAGTTGATTCCATCCTCAGGTATCTCCTGGTCACATTCCACTACCATAACAGCCATTCCACCTCTGCTGTCACGATATAGCTGCATTGTCGCAATGTTCACAAGCTTATGTGACAACATCGAGGTAACCTCCGACACATGCCCCGGCTGGTCAAGGTTATGAACTATAAGTGTGGGGAATTCTCCGGAGAAATTGGTAGCTATTCCATCTATCTTGGCAATGTTTATTTTCCCCCCGCCTATGGATTCCCCAACAATATCTATGGTACTTCCGCTCTCACCTGTTAAAATCATCTGTACGGAATTGGGGTGGGCATCCACCAGCTTTGCCTCACCGAACTCAATTTTCATGCCTTCTTCCGCTGCCATCTCAAGACTCTGCGAAAGTCTGTAGTCATCCGGTGTCATACCAAGAAGTCCTGCAACCAGAGCCTTATCTGTTCCATGTCCCTTACCGGTATCCATGAATGAGCCATAAAGAAGGATTTTTGCCTCCTTTATTTTTTCTCCAAGAAGCTTTCCTGCGATAAATCCTATTCTGGCAGCCCCTGCTGTATGCGAGCTTGATGGCCCTACCATCACCGGACCTATTATATCAAATAATTCCAAGGCCTATTCCTCCTTAAGGCAACAAAAGGCGCTGTAAATCCAATAAAGATTACATACGCCTTTGTTTTAGTTGATTATATGGCTTACAGTAAGCCACTCACAATATGAAAAAGTATTTTTCTGCATTAGCCTTCAAAAAGAAGATCTGCATATGTCGGGAACGGCCAGTCATTTTTATCGACAAGCATCTCAAGCTTATCGGCAGGAGTCCTGAGTGCTGTCATTGCAGGAACTACCTTATCCTTACAATAATATGCTCTCTCTCTGGGCTCAGCTATGCTTCTGGCCTTCTCCTCTTCCTTATTGAGCTCATCAAGTGCCTTCTTCATGGCACCGAGTTCCTTTGTAACCTCTGTAAGCTCACTTGTCATTACTGATACATCGCAGCCTGCTGCCTTAACTTCATTGATATTTGCAGCAAGTCCTCCTGCATATTTCATAACTGCAGGGATGATCTGCTTGCTGGCCATATCAATCATTGTAAGCGCTTCAATATTTATAGTCTTTGAGTAGGTCTCGAAGATGATCTCCTGACGTGACTCAAGCTCTGTCTTTGTAAATACGCCGAATTTCTTGTAAAGCTCAATTGCCTTATCGGTTGTAAGAACCTCAGCAGCTTCAATTGTGGAAGGAATGTTTGGAAGACCTCTTCTTTCCGCTTCCTTCTTCCACTCTTCAGAATATCCGTCACCATTAAAGATTACTCTCTGGTGATCTGTTAAATACTCCTTGATGATATCGTGTACTTCCATATCAAAATCGGAAGCCTTTTCAAGTCTGTCTGCTGCCTCACTGAATGCCTCGGCAACAATTGTATTAAGAGCTGTATTTGAGCTTGCCATTGAATCGGATGACCCAACCATACGGAACTCAAACTTATTACCTGTAAATGCGAAGGGTGATGTACGGTTTCTGTCTGTAGCGTCCTTCTCAAATTCAGGAAGTGTGGAAACACCTGTCTTAAGCTTTCCGCCGCGCTTGGATCTCTTGGCTTCACCTGTCTCAATGAGCTGATGAACTACGTCCTCAAGCTGCTCTCCAAGGAAAATTGAAATAATTGCCGGAGGTGCCTCATCCGCACCAAGACGATGGTCGTTACCTACATCTGATGCACTCTGTCTTAATAAGTCTGCATGTCTGTCAACAGCCTTAACTACGCAGGCAAGAACAAACAGGAACTGAATATTTTCATTAGGTGTATCACCGGGATCAAGGAGATTAACTCCATTGTCCGTGCAAAGAGACCAGTTATCATGTTTACCGGAACCATTAACTCCCTGGAACGGCTTTTCATGAAGAAGGCATCTCATGTTGTGGTGCTCCGCAACTCTCTTCATGGTCTCCATTATAATCTGGTTGTGATCTACAGCAATGTTGGCTGTCTCGTAAATAGGTGCAAGCTCGTGCTGACCGGGAGCAACCTCGTTGTGCTGGGTTTTTCCGGGAACGCCAAGCTTCCAGAGCTCGTTGTTAAGGTCCTTCATGTACTCTCCGACGCGCTCTCTGATAACGCCGAAGTAGTGATCCTCCATCTCCTGTCCCTTAGGGGGCTGAGCTCCAAAAAGTGTGCGGCCTGTAAAGATAAGGTCAGGACGCTGTAAACTCTTCTTCCAGTCTACAAGGAAGTACTCCTGCTCGGGACCAACAGATACGTTTACTTTCTTTGCCTCGGTATTTCCGAAAAGATGAACAATCCTCAAAGCCTGCTCATTTACAGCCTCCATGGATCTGAGAAGAGGAGTCTTTTTATCAAGAGCCTCTCCGTTATATGAACAAAATGCGGTGGGTATGCAGAGCGTAACGCCTGCGCCTGTTTCCTTGAGGAATGCAGGGGATGTAATATCCCATGCGGTATAACCTCTTGCCTCGAATGTAGCACGAAGGCCGCCTGACGGGAAGGATGAAGCATCGGGCTCACCCTTGATGAGATCTTTTCCCGAAAAAGATGTCATCATATGTCCGTCACCACGTGCACTGGTAATAAACGCATCGTGTTTCTCAGCTGTGATGCCTGTAAGCGGTTGGAACCAGTGAGTATAGTGCGTAGCACCATTCTCCATTGCCCAGTTCTTCATCGCATTTGCAACAGCATCCGCAGAAGCAAGTGAGAGATCTCCGCCATTTTCCATGACCTGAATGACCTCTTTGTAGACACTCTTGGGAAGACGCTCGCGCATTTTCTCAAGTGTGAATACGTTTTTACCGAATAGTTCCTCAACCATGACCTGCTTACTCATATACACCTCATTTTCTTTTTATAAAAAGTAATTTCGCCAATGATTGTACTATATTAGTTCAAATTACACAAACTAAAAATCTCAGCAGGTAGTTTGTACCCGCTGAGACTTTTTGCTCAATTATTTGTGGTTTCAATTAAACTAAAAACTATTTATTAGCAGGATATCTTCTCTGAAGATCCTGTGTGCACTCTCAGAATATCGTATTTCTCAGTCTCTTTATCAAGCTTTATATAAAGAACCTGCTTCGGATGAGGACAGCTATCCATAGCTTCTCCATCCTCATTGGTGATACCAAGAACCTTGGTCTCGATATCTCTTCCGTCAGGCTTCATGATCTCGATCGTGTCACCAACGCAGAACTTATTTCTCTGCTCGATCTTAGCAAGACCATCCTCTGTCACTTCACCAACTATGCCAAGGTATGTGTACTCGTTCACATAGGTATTGGCATCATAAATCTGTGCCTCATCAGAGGGCTTACCAAAATAGAAGCCTGTTGTGAACTGTCTGTAGGTGCATCTTGAGATTTCATCAAGGTACCAGGGCATATTCTCACGATACTTCTCCTCTGATTCGAAGAAGTCATCAATAGCTTTTCGATAGGTTCTGGCAACAGTAGCAACATAAAGAGCGGTCTTCATGCGTCCCTCTATCTTGCAGCTGTCAACTCCTGCATCTACCAACTCCGGAATATGCTCGATCATGCACAGATCCTTGGAATTGAAGATGAAAGATCCACGCTCATTCTCATAAACGGGAAGATATTCTCCGGGTCTTGTCTCCTCAACAACAGCATATTTCCAGCGGCAGGGGTGTGTACATTCTCCGTGGTTTGCGTCTCTTCCTGTGAAGTAATTGGAAAGAAGGCAGCGACCTGAATAGCTTATGCACATAGCTCCGTGAATAAAGCTCTCAACCTCAAGATCATCAGGAATATTCTCGCGAATTTCCTTTATCTCCTTTAATGAAAGCTCTCTTGCCGCAACTACTCTCTTTGCACCAAGATCAGCCCAGAACTTGTAGGTCTCGTAATTAGTATTATTAGCCTGTGTTGATACATGAATATCTATCTCAGGGCATATTCTTCTCGCCATCATGAACATGCCGGGGTCAGCGATAATAAGTGCATCAGGACCAAGCTCCTTAAGCTCATGGAAATATTCCTCTGCTCCCTTAAGGTCATCATTGTGAGCAAGGATATTCGCTGTTACATGAACATGAACACCATGCTCGTGAGCAAACTTTATGCCCTCAGCCATATCATCATGGCTGAAGTTCTTTGCCTTTGCACGAAGTCCAAAGGAGTTACCGCCGATATAAACGGCATCTGCTCCGAAAATTACTGCTGTTTTTAATACTTCAAGGCTGCTTGCAGGAATAAGCAGCTCAGGTTTTCTTCTTTCTCTCATAAAGCCCTCATCCGCCCTTCGGGCACCTTCCCCCAGAGGGGGAAGGCATATAAAAACGCCCTTGGG